>ERZ869909.1201-NODE-1201-length-21886-cov-4.607731_pt1 | contig 21886 bp, 22 predicted proteins | sample MGYA00520892_ERZ869909 | MGnify/ENA primary metagenome ERZ869909 (study PRJEB32215, sample SAMEA104723947) | bioreactor metagenome | biome: bioreactor; feature: anaerobic bioreactor; material: water | place: China | collected 2015-03-12 ... | reverse complement strand
TTACAGGGATGTACTTGCAGCGTGTCCTGAAAGGGGCCACCCACCCCTGCGGGCCATGACCACCGAACAAAACAGAATGGAAAACAACAACAGAATCAGGCCCCCCCCACCCGATACCGCTGCGGACTCACACCGGTAACCTTCCGAAAAAGCCGCGAAAAGTAATACGGGTCGTCATACCCCAGTTGCCGGGCAATATCCGCCACCGTCAGATCGCTGACGTCCAGCAGATAGCAGGCCCGCTCGATCTTGCGGTGCAGGAATGCCTGCATCGGCGTTTGCCCCGTCAGCGCCCGGTAGCGGCGGATGAACTGCCATGGCGAGCGCTGGCCCGCTGCACTGGCCAGGTCTGCCAGCGTCGGGCGTGCCTCCAGCTGGCTGGCCATCAGGTGATGCACACGGTCCAGGTCCAGCTGGCCCTCATGGTCGTCACTGGCCCGCTGGCGCAGCAGCGCCGCGTAGCTGAGCAGGCTGCGGCACAGGTCGGCGCCATGCAGGAAGGTGGTTTGCCGGTAGCCGCCCCGTGCCAGGGCCAGCAGCGCGCGGAAATCCGTGACCAGGCGCTCGTGCAGGCCCACAGGGCAGCAGCCCGCCGGGCCGATCTGACGGAACAGGTCGGGTACGCGGGCGCCGCCCAGGTGCATCCAGTAGAGGCTCCATGGCTGATCCGGGTCTGCGCCGTAGGCATGGGCCTGGCCCGCCGGCAGGAGCAGCAGGTCACCGGCGGCCACCGGATGGCGCGCCGCACCCAGGGTCACCCAGCCTGCCCCATCGGCGCAATACATTACCAGATCATCGTCCGGGGTCTGGCGGGCCATCTGGTGGCCGCGGGCCTGGGGGTAGTAGCCGAAGGCCAGCGGATAGCAGTCGCGGGACAGCGGATGATGGGCCAGAGCGTCGGTCAGCGGGCGCGGCAGCAGAACCCGCTCGCCGAGGGCCGGTAGCGGCCAGTTGGAAGTGTGGGCCATGCAATAAAGTCCATTCCGTGCAAGGAATGCCATCTTACCTGCTGGCCGGGATGTGCTAAAACAGGATGTGCCAAGACTTGCCCACAGACCAGGAGACCGCCCATGACCCGCCGCGTGCCGCAATTGATTGCCGGTGCTTTTCAGGAAAGTACCACCTCTGACTGGCTGCCGGTCACCGACCCGGCCACCCAGAAGGTGCTCTGGGAAGTGCCGATGGCCACCGACGCCGAGATGCAGCAAGCGCTGGACAGCGCTGCCGAGGCGTTCCGCAGCTGGCGCGAGGTGGCGGTGTCGGAGCGGGCGCGGGTGATGCTGCGTTATCAGCATCTGCTCAAGCAGCACCATGATGAGCTGGGTGAACTGGTGTCGCAGGAAACCGGCAAGACCTTTGCCGATGCCAAGGGCGATGTCTGGCGCGGTATTGAGGTGGTGGAGCAGGCCGCTAACGTGGCTGCCATGATGATGGGCGAGACGGTCGAGAACGTGGCCCGGGGTGTGGATACCCATTCCTGGATTCAGCCGCTGGGCGTCTGTGTCGGCATCACGCCGTTCAACTTTCCGGCCATGATTCCGCTGTGGATGTTTCCCATGGCGATTGCCTGCGGCAACAGCTTTGTGCTCAAGCCGTCGGAGCAGGATCCGATGACGGCGGTGCGGCTGGCGGAGCTGTTTCTGGAAGCGGGCGCCCCCGAGGGGGTGTTGCAGGTGGCGCATGGCGGCAAGGCGCAGGTGGACATGCTGTTGAATCACGAAACCGTCAGGGCGGTGTCGTTTGTCGGCTCGGTGCCGGTGGGTCAGCATGTGTACCGCACGGCAACACAGAATCTGAAGCGCGCCCAGTGCTTTGCTGGCGCCAAGAACCACATGGTGATCATGCCGGATGCCAACCCGCAGCAGGTGGTCAATCAACTGGTGGGCGCGTCCGTGGGCGCGGCCGGTCAGCGCTGCATGGCGATTTCCGTGGCCGTGTTTGTCGGCAAGGCGAAAGACATGATTCCGTCGTTGCGTGAGGCGCTGGCGAAGGTGCGCCCCGGCGCCTGGAATGATGACGACGCAGGCTATGGGCCGCTGATCAGCCCGCAGGCCAGAGAGCGGGTACTGTCGCTGATTGCGGCGGGGCGCGAGGAAGGTGCGGAATGTCTGCTGGATGGCAGTGACTGCACGGTGGAGGGCTACCCGGATGGAAACTGGGTCGGGCCGACGCTGTTCAGCAACGTCACCCCGGCAATGCGCATCTACCGCGAGGAAATTTTCGGGCCAGTGCTGTGCTGCATGAGCGTGGATTCGCTGGACGAGGCGATCACGCTGGTGAACAACAACCCCTATGGCAACGGCACCTCGATCTTCACCGCCAGTGGCGCGGCAGCGCGCAAGTATCAGCACGAGGTGGAAGTGGGGCAGGTGGGCATCAATGTGCCGATTCCGGTGCCGCTGCCGTTCTTCTCGTTCACCGGCTGGAAGGGTTCCTTCTATGGTGACCTGCATGCCTACGGCAAGCAGGCGGTGCGTTTTTACACGGAAACCAAGACCGTGACATCGCGCTGGCCGGAAGACGATGTGGTGCACGAAGCCAACATGACCATCAGCCTGAAGTAAGCCATGGACTTTTCTCTCGACGAGACACAACAGGCCTACCGCGACACCGCGCGCCAGTTCATGGAGAAACAACTGGCGCCGCACGCGGCAGACTGGGATGCCCGCAGTCATTTTCCGGTACCGGTCCTGCGTGAGGCGGGGCAGCTTGGCTTTATGGGCCTGTACACGCCGGAGGCGCAGGGCGGGCTGGGTCTGTCGCGGCTTGATGCCAGCCTGATTTTTGATGTGCTGGCCGAAGGCTGCACCTCGACCACGGCCTATATCACGATCCACAACATGGCGACCTGGATGGTGGCCACCTTCGGGCAGCAGGCGGCCCGGGATGAGTGGTGCGCGGCGCTCGCGTCCGGCGAAAAGCTGGCGTCCTACTGCCTGACGGAACCGGGCGCGGGTTCCGATGCCGCGTCACTGAAAACCCGGGCGCGCCGTGACGGCGACGACTATGTGCTCGACGGCAGCAAGGCCTTCATTTCCGGTGCAGGCAGTACCGATGCGCTGGTGCTGATGGCGCGCACCGGTGAGGCGGGCGCGAAGGGTATTTCCTGTTTTCTGATCCCCGGCGACGCGCCGGGCATCAGTTATGGCCGCAATGAAGACAAGATGGGCTGGAAGAGCCAGCCCACCCGTCAGGTGCAGCTGGACGGTGTGCGCGTTCCTGCGCATTACCGGCTGGGCGAGGAAGGCGAGGGTTTCCGTATCGCCATGCGTGGGCTGGACGGCGGTCGTATCAATATTGCGTCCTGCTCGCTGGGCACCGCCCAGGCGGCGCTGAATCAGTCGCTGGCCTATGTGGCCGAGCGTCGCCAGTTCGGTCAGGCGCTGGCGGATTTCCAGACCGTGCAATTCACCCTGGCGGACATGGCGACGCAACTGGAGGCTGCCCGGTTGATGGTGCGGCAGGCGGCCTGGAAACTGGATCAGGGGGCGGCAGACCGCACGGCAGCCTGTGCCATGGCCAAACGTCTGGCCACCGATCTGTGTTTCGATATCTGCAACCAGGCGCTGCAACTGCATGGTGGCTATGGGTATATCCGCGAATATCCGCTGGAGCGCTATGTGCGCGACACTCGGGTACACCAGATTCTGGAAGGGACCAACGAAATCATGCGCGTGATTATCGCGCGGCATCTGCTGGCCGGGCATTAACGATATAACAGGGAGACCAGGCATGAAGATCGCATTTTTTGGCGTGGGCAATATGGGCGGGCCCATGGCTGTCAATCTGGTCAAGGCCGGTCATTCGGTGACCGCCTACGATCTTTCCGCCGACTTGCTCCGGGCCGTGGCGGCGGACGGTGTTCAGGCCGGTGACTCGCCCGCGGCGACGGTGGCGGGTGCCGAGGTGGTGATCAGCATGCTGCCCTCGGCTACGGCGGTCACCGGGCTGTATCAGGGCGAGCAGGGCATCCTGAGCCAGATCTCCGACACCGCCCTGATTATCGACTGTTCCACCATTGATGCCGGCACTGCCAAGGCGGTGGCGGCCGACGTGGCGGTGCGTGGGCGGGTGATGATCGACGCGCCGGTATCCGGCGGTGTCGGCGGCGCCCGGGCCGGGACCCTGACTTTTATCTGCGGCGGCCCGGCCGATGCCGTGGAGCGGGCCCGGCCAGTACTGGAGGCGATGGGCAAGAAGGTGTTCCGGGCGGGCGACAGTGGTGCGGGGCAGACCGCCAAACTGTGCAACAACATGCTGCTCGCCATCCAGATGATCGGCACCTGCGAGGCGTTGCAACTGGGGGCCGACAATGGCCTGGACCCGAAGGTGCTGTCCGAGATCATGCTCGCCAGCTCGGGCCGCAACTGGTCGCTGGAAGTGTATAACCCCTGGCCCGGTGTGATGGACGGTGTGCCGTCGTCCAACGATTACCAGGGCGGCTTTGCCGTGGATCTGATGAACAAGGATCTGGGGCTGGCGATGGACAATGCCCTGCGTGCCGGCACCCGCACACCGCTGGGCGCGCTGGCGCGCAACCTGTATGGTCTGCACGGCGGCCAGGGCGCAGGGCGGCTGGATTTTGCCAGCATCCTGCGCCTGATTGCCGGCCACCCGCACTGAATTCACGCTTGCTGAGGAGTTGCGCCCATGAGCGCCGACGCGCCTGTTTTTTTTGAGGAACTGCCCTGCGAATCCGGCCGGGTGATCGGCCTGGCGCGGTTGAACGCGCCGCGCAGCCTGAACGCCCTGAGCCTGCCGATGATCCAGTCGTTGCATGAGCGTCTGACCGCGTGGGCGGCGGACGAGCGCGTGGCCTGTGTGTGGCTGGAAGGCGCCGGGGAAAAAGCCTTTTGTGCCGGGGGCGACATCGTTGAGATGTACAAGAGCATGACGCCGGTGGGTGAGCGCAATGCTTTCATCGAGGATTACTTCGCCAGCGAATACCGTCTGGATCATTTGGTTCATGTCTATGAAAAGCCGCTGATTTGCTGGGCCCACGGCATTGTCATGGGCGGTGGCATGGGGCTGATGCAGGGTGCCGCGCAGCGTGTCGTGACCGAAAAGACCAAACTGGCCATGCCGGAAATCACCATCGGCTTGTACCCGGATGTGGGCGGCAGCTTCTTCCTGAATCGCGCGCCGGGCAAGACGGGTCTGTTTGCCGGGCTCACCGGTGTGCATCTGAATGCGGGCGATGCGCTGTTCATGGGTATGGCGGATGTATTTATCCATGCCGAGCAACGCGATGCCGTGATGTCGGCGTTGCAGGGGCTGGCCCTGAGTGGTGATGCGGCGACGGATCATGTGCTGGTGCATCGCCTGCTGCGCGAAGCGTCGCCCCGGGACACGCCGGCGTCACCGGTGCGGGAGCATTTTGATGTGATCCAGCGTGCCTGCGATGCCGCGACCCTGGTGGAAGTGGGGGAGGCGCTGCATCACAGCAAGACCCACAGTGAATGGATGCAGCGTGCGGTGGCTACTTATGAGCGCGGTTGCGCACAAACGGCCTGGCTGGTGTGGGAGCAGTTGCGCCGCGCCCGACACCTGTCGCTGGCGGAGGTGTTCCGCATGGAGTGGGTGATGTCGGTGCAATGCGCCATGCATGCAGATTTCCGGGAGGGCGTGCGGGCGCTGCTGATCGAGAAGGATGGTGCGCCGCAATTCCGTTATCACAAGCCGGAAGACGTGCCAGCGGCGTACCTCGACGGCTTCTTCGTGTCACCGGCGCCGAGCCACCCGCTGGCTGACCTGTAGTACGTTATCGGGATGTGCCCTCGGCCTTGAGTTGGTCGATGCGCGCATCCTTGGTGTGCCAGAGGTCGCTGACCCAGCGCTGGATGCGGGAACGGAAATCCCGGTCGTTTTCGTAGTCTCCTTGCCAGAGCCAGTCGGGCAGGGGCGTTACGCGAATATCAATGACCACCCGGGGAACGCGACCCATAAGCAGATCGGCGAAGCCTGGGGGTGGGCCGTCGGGATAGACCACGGTCACGTCCAGCAGGGCGTCGATCTGTTCGCCCAGTGCCGCGAGCACGAAGGCAATGCCGCCGCTTTTCGGTTTCAGCAGGTTTCGGTAGGGCGACTGCTGAGCGGCATGCTTGGCCGGGGTAAAGCGAGTGCCCTCCAGATAGTTGACCACGGTGACCGGCAGACGACGGAATTTCTCGCAGGCTGCTTTGGTGATCTCGAGGTCTTTGCCGCGCAGCTCGGGATGTTTGGCGAGCACACTCTTGCTGTAGCGCTTCATGAAGGGATAATCCAGCGCCCAGAAGGCCAGCCCCAGGAACGGCACCCAGATCAGTTCCTGCTTGAGGAAAAACTTGAAATAGGGCGTCTTGCGGTTGAACGCCTGCACCAGCGCGGGGATATCCACCCAGGATTGATGGTTGCTGATGACCAGGTAGGAAGTGTCCTGGCGCAGTGGTACGTCGCAGCGGATATCCCAGTGTGTCGGGGTCAGCAGGGCGAAGGTGGCCTTGCACAGCTCGGCCCAGGTTTCGGCGATCCACATGACGGCGCGGGAGCAGGCGTCCTTGAGCGTCTGGCCCGGCAGAATCAGCTTGAGCAGGGCGATCAGCATCATCGGGCCAATCAGGATCAGGGTATTGAGCAGCAGCAGTACGATAATCAGCAGTGCGACGGGCAGGCGCATCACGGGTCGTCTCCCTCAGTCCAGGTGGGCGCCCGCTGATCATACACAAAAATGGATGACGGGTTTTGGCGCGCTGGTCACGTGTGCTGTGGTCTGCTCGCGGCCAGTATTCCCTGCCAGAAGGAGGTGGCCATGCGGGTCGCCCTGATCATCAGTCTGCTGTGCCTGGGCGCATGCAGTGTGACCCCCGTGGACCGGGCCAGCGTGGACGAGCAGGTGCTGGCCCTGCAGCAGGATCAGCGCACCTGCCCGCCTGGCCACCCCCGGGCCTGCGCCCCGGACAGCCCCCTTGCCGCGTTGTATGACGCCAGTGGCGACACCCATCATGTGATTACACTGCAGCGTGGCACCGATGCGCTGGCAGCTCGTCTGCACCTGATCCGCAGTGCCCGTGAGCGCATTCTGTTGCAGAACTACATCCTTTACGACGATGAGGCCGGGCAGTTATTGCTGGCGGAGATGCTGGCGGCCGCGCGCCGTGGGGTGGAGGTGCATATCCTGGTCGACGCCCTGTTGTCGCTACCTGACCCCGCCACCCAGGCGGCGCTGGAAGTGGCCCATCCCAACTTTCAGGTGCGCTTGTATAACCCCATGCGAGAGCAGGCGGTGGCGCGCGGGCGTCATGTTCTTGCCTCGGTCGCCTGCTGCTTTCGCACGCTCAATCATCGTATGCACAACAAGCTGTTCGCGGTGGATGGCCGGCACATGATCGTGGGCGGTCGCAACACGGCCGGGCGCTACTTCGATCTTGATACGCGCATGAACTTTATCGATTTCGAAGTGCTGGTGACCGGGGCGATTGTGCCCGAGGCCGAGGCGGGTTTTTTCCGTTACTGGGAGCACGAGCGCGTGCGGCCACCGCGCTATACCCGTGATGTGGCCGCGCAGTTCGAGGCACCGGTGGCCCCTTTCCCTGAGGTGCCCAGTGCCCGGTTGATGCCCTTTGTCGAGCTGGCCGCCGATCCTGACTGGCTGGCCGGGCTGATTGAGGGCTTTGGCCATGTGGTCGGCGCGGTCAGCTACTTCAATGACCCGCCGGACAAGATCCGGGTGGCGCCGCAAACGCCGGAGGAAGACAGCACCGGGCAACTGCGGGCGTTGATGGTGTCTGCCTCATCGTCGATTCATCTGCAAAGCCCTTACTGGGTCATGTCACGCGATTTCGAGCGTTTTCTGCGTGACGAACGCAATCCGGAGGTGGCCTGGCGGATCAGCACCAATTCGCTGGCGGCCACCGATGCGTTTCCGGTCTATGCCATCAGCAGGCGGCAGCGGGAACGCATGGTGCGTCAGCACCATCTGACGATCCATGAGCTGCGTCCCTTCCCTGAAGATATCGCCGATTACGTGCCTCGCTATGACGTGCTGATCGAGGAAAAGGCGGCCGGTATCGCCATGCCGATGGCGGGCGATCCGCGCTCTCCCGTGGCCGACAATCCTGGCCCCCGGGTGAGCGTGCACGGCAAGGTGCTGGTGATCGACCGGCAGACGGCGGTGATCACCTCGCATAATTTTGATCCCCGTTCGGAGGTCTACAACACCGAGAACGGGCTGATTATTCATGATGAGGGCTTTGCCCAGGTGATGGCGGACAAGCTGGAGCGTTTGATGGCTGACAGCAACAGCTGGACACACGGCCTGACACCTTCCCGGGTGCCAGTGCTCGGTGCTATCAATCGGGGTGCTGCGCGGGTGTCCCGCCGCTTGCCAACGCTGGACCTTTGGCCCACGCACATGACGCAGAATTATTCACTGATCGACGGCGGCACGCCGGTGCTGGCGGATGATCCGGACTTCCTGGAGCACTTCGAGCCGGAGGGGGAATTCCCCGAGGTGGCCCTGCGCAGCCGCCGGGTGCAGGCGGGCGTAGTCAGCCGTTTCTTCGGCTTCCTGCGCCCCCTTATGTAAACCGGCAGACCGGCTTCAGTGACTGGCCGACGCCTCCTCTGGCAGTGCGTAGGGCAGTGGCGCGGGGCTGTGGCCCAGCGGCAGGCCGTCCACCAGCAGCGGGCCTTCTGCATCGTGTCGCAGCACAGCCAGCGCCTGCACGCCACGGCGGGTGAGCACGCTGACCACGATTTCGCCCACGGCCTGGCCGCCGTTGTTGCGCAACACGGTGCCGGGGGGCAGTGGACGATCGCCTTCCCATTGCAGGCGGCGCATGCGCTGCTTGAGCTGGCCCTTGAACTTCATCCGTGCGACCACTTCCTGGCCGGTGTAGCAGCCCTTGTTGAAGCTCACACCATGGATCAGGTCGTAGTTGAGCACCTGCGGCAGGAACAGGTCCTCGGCCCCCGGAAGCACGTGCCCCTCGCCGTCGGCGATGTCGGCCAGCAGCGCATGGTCGGCGGCGCCCGTATCGTGGTCGTCGGTCAGGGAAGGCCACAGATCCAGCGCATCTTCCACCGGAGCGATAATCAGATAACGGCTGCCTACCTGCACCACGGTGATGGTGCCATTGCTGGCGCAGGCATCCTGGTCACGCGGCAAGGGCAGCCCGGCGCCGGACAGGGTATCGGCAGCATTCGGGCCGCTCAGGCCGATCACGATCCGCTGGGTGTCCGGGGTCAGCGTGGCTTTGGAAAACACCATGTACTTGCCCAGCTTTTCCTGCAGTGACGCCGCCATGGTGGCCGGCACCAGCAGATCCAGGCCGTCTTCAGCGGGCAGCACGCGGAAACTGACCAGGCCACGGCCCTTGAGGCTCAGATGCATGGCCAGGCGGCTGCGCTGCGCGGCGACCTCGCGAACATCGGAGGTGACCTGACCCTGCAGGAAAGTAGCGGCATCCGGGCCGCGCAGGTTCAACAGTTGCAAGTGATCGCAGGCGAACGCCATGTCGGCGCCGGGGTCATCGGGCAGAGTGCCAAGATCGCGCGCAATACCGTCCTGGTCGCGCCGGGCGCCAGCGTCATTGAGCAGTGCTGTCCAGGCCTTCGGGCGGGTGTCGTGGATGGCGGACATGATCTATCACTCCTGGCTGACAGGGAGTGCAGTATATGTGGGGTACCCTGTGGTAAAGCAAGTCGTGGCAAAGCCGACACGATGTGCAGATAATGCCCGCGACATCTCTTTTTCGAGCTGGAGAGCATGACCAACTCAACACTCACACCCGAAGAAAAGAAGCGCCGCCTGGCTTGGCAATGCCGTCGCGGCCTGCTGGAAACCGACGTCGTGCTCAACGCCTATCTGGACAATCACTTCCTGGGCGACACGGCAGCGCATCAAGCGACCTTCGAGCGCCTGCTGACCTGCCAGGATGCGGACATGTTCGAATGGTTCACCCGCCGCAGTCGCCCCGAAGACGGAGAACTGGATGCCTTCGTCCGTCACATGCTTGCCCTCGTGGGGGCAAAAGACTGACCTGCAGCCGGGCCGCCTGGGGCGCTTCATGCCGCTGCTGCCGCTGCCCGCCCTCTGGTGTGCGTTCTGGTTCTCCGGTCTGCAGTCCTTGTCGCCGTGGTGGTGCCTGCTGGTGATGGCGGCGCTGACCGGTGGCGTCGCAAGAGCAGCCTGGCGCCAGCCCCGGGCCGTGCAGATGATCCTGTGGCCGTCGGCGGTGTCGATCACCTGGCGGCGCGGGCACCGCACTCTGGCGCAGCGCGTCGTTCATGAGCGTCCGCTTTCTGCGGTGCGCTGGCCGGGTTGCGTGGTCTTTCCTGAAGGCGTGCTGTACCGCGATCAGCTGCCGGCGCACGCCTGGCGCCGGTTGCTGGTGCTGTTGCAGAGTGGCTAGCTGCAGAGCGCATAGCTGTTGCGAGGCAGGGGCATCAGGGGCGTGCCGGATGCTCCGGCACCAGGATCGTATCGGCAATCTCGGCGCGGGTGTCGGGATAATCAAGCATGTAGTGCAGCCCGCGGGATTCACGCCGCTGCAGGGCTGAGCGGATGATCAACTCGCCAATCACCACCAGGTTGCGCAACTCCAGCAGGTCGTTGGAGATACTGTAGTTGGAGTAGTACTCGGCAATTTCGCGCTTCAGCAGTTCGATCCGGTGTAAGGCGCGCTCCAGCCGCTTGACCGTGCGCACGATCCCCACATAGTCCCACATGAAGCGCCGCAACTCGTCCCAGTTGTGACTGATAATCACGTCTTCATCCGAGTCGGTTACCTGCGATTCGTCCCATTCCGGCGCCTGCTCCGGTGCGGGCAGGTCGGCCAGCCTGCTGGCAATGTGGGCGCTGGCGGCCTGACCGAACACAAAGCACTCGAGCAGGGAATTGCTGGCCATGCGGTTGGCACCATGCAGGCCGGTAAAGGCGGTTTCGCCGATGGCATAGAGGCCGTCCAGATCGGTTTGCCCGTTCAGGTCGGTCATGACGCCGCCGCAGGTGTAGTGCGCGGCGGGCACCACCGGCATCGGTTCGCGGGTGATATCGATGCCCAGTTGCAGGCACTTGGCATACACCGTGGGAAAATGGTTGATGATGAAATCGGCGGGCCGGTGGCTGATATCCAGATACAGGCAGTCTGCCCCCAGACGCTTCATCTCATGGTCGATGGCGCGGGCGACGACATCCCGCGGGGCTAATTCGGCGCGCTCGTGAAAGCGATGCATGAAGCGTTCGCCATCGGGCAGCAGCAGGCGTCCGCCTTCGCCGCGAATGGCCTCAGTGACCAGAAATGATTTGGCTTTCGGGTGATAAAGGCAGGTCGGGTGGAACTGCATGAATTCCATGTTGGCCACCCGGCAACCGGCCCGCCAGGCCATGGCGATGCCGTCGCCGGTGGCGACATCCGGGTTCGAGGTATACAGGTAGACCTTGGAGGCGCCGCCTGTGGCCAGCACCACGCACTTGGCCAGAAACACATCGGTCTGGCCGCTCTGGCTGTCGTGGATGTAGGCGCCGATGCAGCGGCGGCGGCCGTCTGCGCCGGTGTCGTGCAGCAGGTCCACCGCCACCCGGTGCTCGAACAGGGTGACATTGTCGCGTTGCCGGACCTGATCAATCAGGGCTCCGGAGATGGCCAGCCCGGTGGCATCGGCCACGTGGATCACGCGGCGGTGGCTGTGACCGCCCTCGCGAGTGAGGTGGTAGCGCTGCTGGCCGTCTTCCTCGAAGCGGGTGAAGCCGACCCCCTGATCAATCAGCCAGTTGATGGCGCCAGGGCCGTTCTCCACCGTCTTGCGCACGGCGTCATCGTGGCACAGGCCAGCACCGGCCACATGGGTGTCCTTGATATGCGATTCCAGTGAATCCTTCTGGTCCATGACCGCCGCCACGCCGCCCTGGGCGTAATAGGTGCTGGCACTGGTCAACTGGCCCTTGGAGATCAGGGCGACGCGGCTGTGGGCGGGCTGATGCAGGGCCACGGTCAGCCCGGCAGCGCCACTGCCGATAATCAGGACATCATGATGAAAGGTGGCCATAGGTGCTCCGGTCAGGGTGGCGGCCAGTATAAGAAGGTGGACGACTGTATGAAATGATAAAACAGTACGGGCGGCAGGCGACGCCGCCAGCGGGGCTTTGCTACAATGCCCCGCTTTGCAAGGCGGCCGTGCCATCGGCCGGAGAAGAGTCTATGAGGCCATCACAGACGCATATACGGAACTTGCGCCGCTCCGGGGTATCTGAACACGCATTCAGGGCCCCAGCGGCCAGTCGGGGGAGCACGGGTGTCTGACGAGGAACTGGTCAAACGCGCCAAGAAGGGTGATTCGCGAGCTTTTGATCTGCTGGTGCGCAAGTATCAGCACAGGATCTTTGCGCTGATCAGCCGCTATGTGCGTGACCACGATGAAGTGCAGGATGTCGCCCAGGAGGCCTTTATCAAGGCGTGGCGGGCGTTGCCCCGTTTTCGGGGTGACAGCGCGTTCTATACCTGGCTCTACCGTATTGCGGTGAATACCGCCAAGAATCACCTGGTGGCTGCCGGTCGGCGGCCGCCCGGGTCGGATGTGGATGCCGCCGAGGCCGAGCAGTTCATCGGTGCCGACGGATTGCATGAGGTTGGAACCCCGGAGTCACTGGCGTTGTCCGAGGAACTGGAGACCGCCATCCATGAGGCCATCAACGGATTGCCCCAGGAACTCAAAACTGCGGTAACGTTACGGGAGTTCGACGGTCTCAGTTACGAGGATATCGCGGCGGTAATGGATTGCCCGGTCGGCACGGTAAGATCACGTATCTTCCGCGCCCGGGAGGCGATAGATCAGGTGGTGCGTCCGCTCATGCAGCGGTAATGACACCAGGCCTTTCTTGATGGCAACAGAAGGTGATGCCATGAGCACAGAACGCGAGCGGGAACTGTTGTCCAGTCTGCTGGACGGTGAAACCAGCGAACTGGAGACGCGGCAGATACTGCGGGATCTGGATGACACCGGTGCAGCCCTGTGGCAGCGCTGGCAGTTGGCGGGCGATGTGGCCCGCAAGCAGCCAGTGGCGGCAGTGCCTGCGGACTTCAATGCGCGCCTGAGTGCCGCGCTGAAGGACGAAGGCCAGGCCCGTAACGGCTGGCTGGGCAGCATTGCCCGGACAGCGGTGGCGGCCTCTGTGGCGGCTGCCACGGTGACCGTGGGCTGGCAATACTGGGGGGCGCAGCAGGCAGGCGATACCCCCGGCATGGTCGCCTCGGCCCCGGCGGTGGAGGCACGCAGCCGCCCCTTCGGTGATGCGTTCCTGGTGGGCCAGGGCCTGACAGCGACGCCGCGCAGTGAAGGGCAGCGTCTGGAGGCGGGCAGCCAGGTCAATCCGCTGATGCTGCGCCACAGTGAAATGGCGGCGCGCCATGGCGGCCAGGGGATGGTGCCCTACGCCCGTCTGGTCAGCGCTGATGCCCGGCAACAGGACAAGTAATACGAGATGACCCACATGCTGCGTCGTGCTGCCCTGTTGCTTGCCCTGTTGACCCTGTTGCCGGCATGGGCCCTTGCGGACACGGCGCAGTCGGGTTCCGAGCCCCGTTCCCTTCTGGCGGCCATGGCCGAGGCGAATCGCAGCCTCGATTTTCAGGGCCGCTTCGTTTACATGCATGGCAATGAGCTGTCCACCATGAAGGTGCGACATGCCGTGATCAACGGCCATGAGTACGAGCGCCTGACTCATCTGGATGGCCAGCTCGCCGAGCTGATCCGCCGCGATGACCAGGTGATCTGCATTCACCCTGATCGCAGCATTACCCGTCTGCCCGCCCGGTCCGGGCTGGCCCCGATGCCATTCCAGGAACGCCTCGACCGGGCATTGCCCGAGCAATATAACGTCCTGCTGGACGGCGAAGGCCGCGTGGCGGGCCGTGAGGCCTGGCAACTGCGCATCGCCCCGCTGGATACCCACCGCCACGGCTACCGCCTTTGGATCGACCGGGACAGCAAGTTGCTGCTGAAGTCCGAGATGGTGGATGCGGGTGGCATGGTGCTGGAGCGCATGGAGTTTGTGGCGCTGGATACCACCGCCCGCTTGAGCGCGGATGACTTTGCGGCACCCGAAGCGGCCATGGAGGTCGCTATCGAAGGGGTGGACCTGGGCGCCTATCCGCAAGGGCGTCTGGAACTGGATATCGAATGGTTGCCCGCCGGGTTTGCGGTGCTGGATCGTGATTTGCGCCGGGCTGATCCAGAGCATGTTCCGGTGTCTGCCCTGGCCTACGGTGACGGGCTGGCGTCCTTCACGCTGTTTGTCGAGCCGGTCAGTGCCGACGACGCCGTTGAGGAAGGCCTGTCCCGCATGGGGCCCACGGTGGCGGTCAGCCGCCGTCTTGAGCAGGGTGACAGCATCTGGCTGGTGACCCTGGTGGGTGAAATTCCGCAGGCCACGGCCGAGCGGGTGCTGGCAGCGACCCGCGTTCAGCCGGACAGCGCGCCGTGATCGAGGAATCCGGACGTGTGGTGGCGGTGGAACCCGGCGCTGTCTGGGTAGAAACACTGCGCTTCAGTGCCTGCCGTGATTGCAGTGCCCGCAAGGGGTGCGGTCATGGCTTGATGGACAGCGAGCGCGCCGGTGCCCGCGCCCGGGTACGGGCGCTGAATCCGTCCCTGACGCTGGCGGTGGACGATGCCGTGGTGGTGGGGATTCCCGAGGGCGCGCTGCTGCGTGGCGCCGTCATGCTGTATCTGGTGCCCCTGCTGCTGATGTTCGTGGCTGCGCTGGCCGGTTCCGTTGTGCCGTCCGGCCTGCCGGGTGGTGATCTCGCTGCGCCGCTGGGCCTGGCCGGGCTGGCGGTCGGTTTTCTCGTCAATCGCTGGTACAGTCACCACCACGCTCGCGATACGGCCTTGCACCCGCAGGTGGTTCGCCGGGCGGTTGCGCCGACGTCTGCCGCGCAACCTGTTTCGCTCTGCCATCACTGAGAGCATGCGACGCTGATACGCATGCCACGTCGGAAAACAGGGGATGACATCTGATGAAGACACAAGTGCGTGTACGCTGGTTTTTCGTTTTCCTGGTCGGGTTGCTGATCAGTTGCCGACCCTATGCCGGGACCCTGCCGGACTTCACCAAACTTGTTGAAGACAACCAGGACGCCGTGGTCAACATCAGCACCCTGCAGCGTATCGAGGGGCGGCGTGGTCAGGGGCAGCGCGTGCCCGAGTTCTTCCGGCATTTCTTTGAAGGCATGGAAGACCACTTCGACACACCTCCCCGGGACGCAGAATCCCAGGGCTCGGGCTTTATCATTTCCCGCGATGGTTACATCCTCACCAACTACCATGTGGTGCGCGATGCAGACCGCATTCTGGTGCGCTTGCAGGATCGCCGCGAACTGGAGGCCAAACTGGTCGGGCAGGACGAGCAGAGTGACCTGGCGTTGCTGCGCATCGAGGCCAGTAACCTGCCTGTGGTGCGTATCGGCTCGTCCCGTGATCTGAAAGTGGGCGCCTGGGTATTGGCCATCGGTGCGCCGTTCGGTTTCGAGAGCACGGTCACGGCGGGCATCGTCAGCGCCGTGGGTCGCAGCCTGCCGAATGAAAACTATGTACCGTTCATCCAGACCGATGTGGCGATCAACCCGGGTAACTCCGGCGGGCCGTTGTTCAATCTCGACGGCGAGGTCGTGGGTATCAATTCGCAGATCGTATCCCGCTCTGGTGGCTTCATGGGCCTGTCTTTCGCCATTCCCATCGACATGGCGATGGACGTGGTCAAGCAGCTGCGTGAAACCGGCCGCGTGGCCCGGGGCTGGCTCGGCGTGCTGATCCAGGATGTTGATCGGGATCTGGCCGAATCCTTCGGCCTCGACAAGCCGGCCGGGGCGCTGGTGGCGCAGGTGATGTCCGACTCGCCCGCCGAGAAGGGCGGTATCAAGGCGGGTGACGTGGTGCTGGAGTTCAACGGCGAGCGGATCAACCGCTCTTCGCAATTGCCCCATGTGGTGGGGCGTGTTGTGCCGGGCACCGAGGCGCAGGCCGTTGTGATGCGCGATGGCAAGCGCGTGACCCTGAAGGTGCCGGTGGGCGAGTTGCCGGAAGACGGTGGTCGCCGCAGCCGTGACGCGCAGGTGGAGACCCCGGAAGTGCAGGCCGACCCCCTGGGGCTGACGGTGGAGGCCATGACCGCCCAGGAGCGGGAGACGCTGGGGCTGGATCATGGTGTGAAGATCACCGATGTGCGTCCGGGCCCGGCATCCCGCGCGGGCATCCGCCGGGGCGACATCCTGCGCACCCTGAATAACATGACCGTGGACGATCCCGAGTCGCTGGAAGAGATCCTGGCCACCTTGCCGCAGAACGCCTGGGTGCCTGCCCTGATCCAGCGTGGGGAGAACCCGCGCTTCCTGGCCCTGCGGGTGGACGCCGAGGGCGAGTCCGGCAGCAAGGAATAAGTGCACCGGCCGCCGTGGGGCATCATCGCCCCACGGCGGCAAATCCGCTAGAATCACCCGCCTTATGATCGGCAACTGCGTCCCCCTGACGGCGCGCCACCCTGAGGCTCCTGCGTGACTGATATCAGCCATATCCGAAATTTCTCCATCATCGCCCACATCGATCATGGCAAATCCACCCTGGCAGACCGCTTTATCCAGGTCTGTGGCGGCCTGTCCGATCGTGAGCTCAAGGAGCAGGTGCTGGACTCCATGGAACTGGAGCGCGAGCGCGGCATCACCATCAAGGCCCAGAGCGTGACCCTGCATTACAAGGCACGTAACGGCGAGACTTACCAGCTCAACTTCATCGATACCCCGGGCCATGTGGATTTCTCCTACGAGGTGTCCCGCTCGCTGTCCGCTTGCGAGGGCGCACTGCTGGTCGTCGATGCCGCCCAGGGGGTCGAGGCGCAGTCTGTGGCCAACTGCTACACCGCCATCGAGCAGGACCTGGAAGTGCTGCCGGTACTCAACAAGATCGACTTGCCGCAGGTGGAGCCGGAGCGGGTGATCCAGGAGATCGAGGAAATTATCGGCCTGGACGCCCACGATGCGTGCCGGGTGTCGGCGAAGACTGGCGTCGGCGTTGATGACCTGCTGGAGCAGCTGGTCGAGCGCATTCCCGCGCCGGTGGGGGATCGCGAGGGCAAGCTCCAGGCACTGATTATCGACTCCTGGTTCGACAATTATCTTGGTGTGGTGTCGCTGGTCCGCGTGACCGAGGGCCGCCTGAAGAAAGGCGACAAGATTCTGGTGAAGTCCACGGGCCAGACCCACTCGGTGGACCTGCTCGGTATCTTCACCCCGAAGCGCACCGAGCGTACCGTGCTGGAAGCGGGCGAAGTGGGCTGGATCAGTGCCAGCATCAAGGAAATTCTGGGGGCTCCGGTGGGCGATACCCTGACCCATGCCAAGACCCCGGAGGTTCCGGCATTGCCGGGCTTCAAGAAGGTCAAGCCGCAGGTGTATGCGGGCATGTTCCCGGTCAGCGCCGACGACTACGAAAACTTCCGCGATGCGCTGTCCAAGCTGGCGCTCAACGATGCCTCCCTGTTCTATGAGCCGGAAAGCTCCGATGCGCTGGGTTTCGGTTTTCGCGTCGGCTTCCTTGGCATGCTGCACATGGAAATCATTCAGGAGCGCCTGGAGCGCGAGTACGACCTGGACCTGATCACCACCGCGCCGACAGTGGTCTATGAACTGTTGCTGGCAGACGGCAGCATCCTGCACGTGGACAACCCGTCAGATTTGCCGGAAAGCAACAAGGTCGAGGAATTCCGCGAACCTGTTGCGCGGGTCAATATTCTGGTGCCGCAGGAATATGTCGGTGCCGTGATGACCCTGTCGGTGGAGCGTCGCGGGGTGCAGAAGAACATGCAATTCCTGGGCAAGCAGGTGTCGTTGACCTACGACATTCCGATGGCGGAAGTGGTGCTGGATTTCTTCGACAAGCTCAAATCCTGCAGCCGGGGCTATGCCTCGCTGGATTACAGCTTTGACCGTTTCGAGGCGGCCAGGCTGGTGCGCGTGGATGTCCTGATCAACGGCGAGCGTGTGGACGCACTGGCCATGATCTGCCACGCCGATCAGGCCCTGTATCGCGGCCGGATTCTGGTGGAGAAGATGAAGGAACTGGTGCCCCGCCAGATGTTCGACGTCGCCATTCAGGCGGCCATCGGCAACAAGATCATTGCCCGCCAGACGGTCAAGGCGCTGCGCAAGAACGTACTGGCCAAGTGCTACGGCGGCGACGTCAGCCGCAAACGCAAGCTGCTGGAAAAACAGAAAGCCGGCAAGAAGCGCATGAAGCAGGTCGGTAGTGTGGAGATCCCCCAGGACGCCTTCCTGGCCGTGCTCAAGGTGAGTGATTGATGGATATTGATATCGGCTTCTGGCTGACCCTGGCGGTTCTGGTGTCCGGCGCCCTGTGGCTGGCGGACAAGAAATGGCGTCTGCGCGAGCACACCAGCAAGATGGTGCGCGAAACGGTGGAATTTACCAATTCGTTGCTGCCGGTGTTCCTGGTGGTCCTGCTGATCCGCTCCTTTATCGTCGAGCCCTTCACCATTCCGTCTGGCTCCATGCTGCCGACACTGGAAGTGAACGACTTCATTCTGGTGAATAAGTTTGCCTACGGTTTGCGGCTGCCGGTGACGAATACGCGCGTCGTCAACATTGCCGACCCGCAGCGCGGCGACGTTATGGTGTTCCGTTACCCGCTGAACCGGAACCAGAATTTCATCAAGCGGGTGGTGGGCCTGCCTGGTGACGTGGTGAGTCAGCGCGACGGCCGCCTGCTGATCAACGGTGAGCCGGTGGAGCGCGAAGCAGTCGACAGCCGCACCGCAGGCCGCTACCGTGAAGATCTGTATATCGAGACGCTGGGCGAGGCCGTACACATGGTGCGCACCGAGTCAGTCGTGAATCGGTTCACAGGCCAGACCCTCTCGCGCAGCGAGGATAATGACTGGGAAGTGCCGGAAGGGCATTATTTCATGGTCGGCGACAATCGGGACAACAGCAGTGACAGCCGCATGTGGGGCGCGGTGTCGGAAGACCTGATCGTCGGCAAGGCGTTTCTGATCTGGATGCACTGGCGGCCGGGGCTGTCATTGCCCAGTTTCTCCCGTAACGGGGCCATCGACAAGGTTGAGGTGGAGACACAATAATGACAACACTGCCATCGCGTATGCGTGGGCTGTCCATGGTTGGGTGGATGGTCGTCATCGTTATCGCCATTGTGCTCGGCACAGCGGCCATTCGTATTATTCCCGCCTATCTGGAATACAGCACCATCAACACGGCTATCAATAACACCCTGCAGGACAACCGCATCATCATGCAGTCCGACAACGAAATCCGGCAGGCCATCGACCGGCGTTTCTCGGTCAACAACGTCAGCGCCATCTCGTCCCGGGATCTGGCCATCAGCAAGGATGGCGGGCGCCTGCATATCGGCCTGGATTACGAAGTGCGTGAACCGCTGTTCGGCAATATTGATATCGTGATTTCCTTCCAGAAGGATTACGAGAAAAGCACCCGATGACCGACCTTGAGCTGACCCGGCTGTGCAACCGGCTGGGTTACCGCTTTACCCGTCCGGCCCTGCTGGAGCAGGCCCTGACCCACCGTAGCGCCCATCGCCAGCAGAATAACGAACGCCTCGAGTTTCTGGGCGACGCCCAACTTGGCCAGATCATGGCGCACTGGCTGTTCGAACGCTTCCCCGAGGCCAGCGAGGGCCAGTTGACCCGCATGCGTGCGGCCCTGGTGCGTGGCCAGACCCTGGCCGACGTGGCCCGTGAGCTTGATCTGGGCGCCTGCATTCGCCTGGGCGGCGGAGAAATGAAGAGCGGCGGCGAGCGCCGTGCCTCCATCCTGGCCGATGCCCTGGAAGCCATTATCGGCGCCGTGCGCCTGGATGCCGGACCCGAGGTCTGCCGCGAGCGCGTGCTGGCCTGGTTCGGTGATCGCCTGCACAGCGTGTCGCCCACGGAAACGGTGAAAGACGCCAAGACCCAGCTGCAGGAATGGTTGCAGGCTCGCCAGCACCCCCTGCCCGAATACGATGTGCTGACCATCAGTGGCCAGCCCCCGCGCCAGACCTTCGAGGTGATCTGTCGCCTGCCGGGGTATGATCATCAGGAAGTCGCCCGGGGCAGCAACCGCCGCCGGGCCGAACAGACCGCTGCCGCCCAGGCCCTGGCCTGGCTTGAGGAGCTCTCGCGTGACTGAGTCCGCCCCGACCACCCGTTGCGGTGTGGTCAGCATCATTGGCCGCCCGAACGTGGGCAAGTCGACCCTGATGAATCACCTTGTCGGGCAGAAAATCAGTATTACGTCGCGCAAGCCGCAGACCACGCGGCACCGCATCCACGGCATCCTGACGCGCGATGATTACCAGATCATCTTTGCCGATACGCCGGGGATCCACCAGGATGCCCAGCGCGCCCTGAACAAGGCCATGAATCAGTCGGCGCTGACCGCGCTCGCGGGCATTGACCTGATCTGCTTCATGGTCGACGCGCTCAAATGGACCGAGGCAGACGAGCACGTCCTGTCGCTGCTCAAGCGCGCCGAGGTGCCGGTGCTGCTGATCATCAACAAGGTCGATAGCCTGGAAGACAAGGCGGCGTTGCTGCCGCATATCCAGCGCCTGACAGCACTGCATGATTTTGCCGACGTCATCCCCGTGTCTGCCCTGGGGGGGCATAATCTGGACGCTCTGGAAGCGGCGCTGGTCAAACGCCTGCCCGCCGGAGACTTCTGGTACGACGAAGACCAGATCACGGATCGCAGCCTGCGTTTCATTGCGGCTGAAATGATCCGCGAAAAGGTGTTCCGCCAACTGGGCCAGGAACTGCCTCATCAGATCACGGTGGAGGTGGAGCTGTGGGAAGACACGCCTACGGTCACGCGCATCAACGCGGCCATTCTGGTGGAGCGTCGCGGCCAGAAAAAGATCCTGATCGGCAGCGGCGGCGACCGGATCAAGAAGATTGGTACGGAAGCGCGCCAGGATATCGAGGCGCTGATTGATTGCAAGGTCATGTTGGAGCTGTGGGTAAAAATCCGCTCCGGCTGGTCCGACGATACCCGCGCGCTGCGCTCGCTGGGCTACGGCGATTGAACAGGGTGGCGACGGACGCGCCTGCCAGCCCCGGTGGCCTGGAAGCCGTCTGGGTGCTGCACAGCCGCCCCTATCGCAACAGCAGCGTCATCCTGGAATTGCTCGGTGAGCGGCGTGGCCGCATCGGTGCGGTCGCCCGTGGTGGTCGGCGCAACACGCTGCTGCAACCGTTCCGGCCGTTGCTGGCCAGTTTCAGTGGCCGGGGCGAGTTGCTGACGCTGACGCATTGCGAAGCGGAAGGGGCGGCGTTGCCGTTGACGGGCCGGGCGCTGTTCTGCGGTTTCTATCTGAACGAAATTCTGGTGCGGGTGCTGCATCGCTTCGATCCGCACCCGGAATTGCTGGAGCCGTACCGGGCAACGCTGTCGTTGCTGACCCATGCGGACATGCCGCAGGATGTGTTGCTGCGCCGTTTCGAGTTGATGCTGCTGGATGCCCTGGGCTATGGCTTCTCCCTCGACCATGACGCGGAAGGCCAGCCCCTGAACGCCGGACATGCCTACCGCCTCGACACCACCCTCGGCCTGATTCCCGACCCCAAAGGCTTCCCCGGCGACGCCTTGCTGGCCATCGCCGCCGGCGACTGGCACGACACCGCCCGCCGCGTCGCCCGCGACCTGCTGCGCCAGGCCCTTGCACCCTTGCTCGGTGATCGGCCTTTGGTCAGTCGTGAGCTGTTTCGTTGATGCTTTCCGGCTGGGTTCCATTCTTTTGTTTGTGGTGGTTATGGCCCTCGGGGGGCGGGTAAAGGGTTTCTGGACACGCCGTAAACCCGTCCCTGGGGGCTCTCGTTCGGCAT
>ERZ869909.1200-NODE-1200-length-21889-cov-87.006877_pt1 | contig 21889 bp, 23 predicted proteins | sample MGYA00520892_ERZ869909 | MGnify/ENA primary metagenome ERZ869909 (study PRJEB32215, sample SAMEA104723947) | bioreactor metagenome | biome: bioreactor; feature: anaerobic bioreactor; material: water | place: China | collected 2015-03-12 ... | reverse complement strand
ATGATCCGCGTTCTGGCGTGGTATGACAACGAATGGGGCTTCTCAAACCGCATGCTCGACACCGCAACAACCATGGCATGCATCGGCTGAGGCACGAGGAGTTTAGGAAATGAGCAAGATTGCCGATATTCGCGCGCGCGAAATACTCGATAGCCGGGGCGTTCCGACTATCGAGGTTGACGTGACCCTGTCCAGCGGCCACCAAGGCCGTGCCGCAGTGCCATCCGGGGCGTCAACCGGTGCCCATGAAGCCATCGAGCGGCGCGATGGTGACACGAGCCGCCACCTGGGAAAAGGCGTCCTGAACGCGGTGGCAACGGTGAACAAGGAAATTGCGCCCCGACTGGCCGGTTTCGATGCGACCGATCAGACCGGGATCGATGGCACACTGATCGCTCTTGACGGCACACCCAACAAGGCGCGGCTGGGCGCAAACGCGGCTCTCGGTGTATCGCTGGCCTGCGCGAAAGCCGCCGCCGCCTATGCCCGCATGCCCCTTTTTCGTCATATCGGCGGGGTTTCGTCGCGTGTCCTGCCGGTTCCGATGATGAACATCATCAATGGCGGTCAACATGCGGACAACCCGATCGACATTCAGGAATTCATGATCATGCCGATTGCCGCCACGACCCTGCGCGAGGCCGTGCGGATGGGGGCCGAGGTGTTCCATGTCCTGAAGAAAGAGTTGCAGCAGGCGGGATTGGCCACCGGGGTTGGCGACGAGGGCGGGTTTGCCCCCGACCTGCGCTCGACCCGCGAGGTGCTGGATTTCATTCTGAAAGCGATCGAGCGGACAGGCTATGTGCCGGGACGGGACATGATGCTTGCGCTCGATTGTGCCGCCAGCGAGTATCATGTGCAGGGCCGCTATGACATGCGCGGCGAGGGAAAGACACTCACCGCACGGGAAAACGTCGATTTTCTGGAAAGCCTGTGTGCCGCTTATCCGATCCTTTCCATTGAGGACGGCTGCGCCGAGGACGATTGGGAAGGCTGGAAGCTGCTCACCGACCGCCTGGGAACGCGTATCCAGTTGGTGGGTGACGATCTGTTCGTCACGAACCCCAGGCGCCTGGCAGAAGGCATCGACAAGGGCTGTGCGAATGCGCTGCTCGTGAAGGTCAATCAGATAGGAACCTTGACGGAAACACTGGCCGCCATGGAGATGGCGCACCGTGCAGGCATGCGTTGTGTGATGTCGCACCGCTCGGGCGAAACCGAAGACACGACGATCGCGGATCTTGCGGTGGCCACCAACTGCGGCCAGATCAAGACCGGGTCGCTGGCACGCTCGGACCGGCTTGCCAAATACAACCAGTTGATCCGCATCGAGGAAATGCTTGGCGATACGGCAAAATTCGCCGGTGGTTCCGTCCTGCGCTGAACGTTTCGCAGGCAAGAAGGGCGACAGGGGCGCAGGGTTGCGCCCCCGCGCTGATCAGTCCCGGAACTGAGCGTCAAGGATTGCATAGGCAATGCTCGCGGAAAGCGCATTCACCCGCTGCAGGTCACTGATGATGTCAAGGTGATAGGTGCTGGTCTCGATGCTGCGCACCTCACCCTGACCAAAGCGTGAAAGGTGGTTTCGTGTGCTCAGCGCGACCTGCGCCTTGAAACTGCGTTTGCGCTCTAGAAGTTCGGCAGCTTTCCCGCCATCCCAGGACATCAGTGCAGCGGCAGACAAGCTATTGGTTTCCAACACATCGTCGAAGAGTTTCAGGATCTCTGCCTGCCCCGGGTCGGAAAACTCCACCCGCGCCCTTGTCTTGCCTTCAAGGCTCAAGCACAGCCGGTTGGTAACAATCTCGACCGCATTCGCAAGGTTGGTTTCATAAGTGACGATGTCGAAGACCCGGCGCGCTGTATCACCATCCAGCTCCTGCTGGGCAAGATCGGTCGCATAGACCTTTATCGCCGCCTGAAGTGTGTCAACGCGCTTTCCCAGGGTCGCAATCTGGCCCGAAACATTGGGCTGGTGCATGCGCAGCATGTCATGGCATCGGTGCAGCATCTCGTCCAGCATGTCGAGCGTGCGCATCACTTCGCGCAAAAGGCGGGTTACAGCGACAGGAGGGCTGACGTCGGCAGGAGGGGCAAGCAGGTGAATCGGGCCAAAGGCCGCCGTTTCGGGTGCGGTGCTTTTCAGAAAGGCAGAAAGCAGGCGCTCCACCTGGCTCAGGAACGGCAGGAAAAGAACGGTGATGATGATGTTGAAGCCTATATGCAGCATCACCGTGCGAAACCCGGCGTCCCCCGGAATATATGCGAAAAAGGTCACCAACAGCGGCAGGCACAACAGACCAAGCACCGCGCCGGTCAGTTTGAACAGGCCGTTCCCAAGCATGATGCGTCGCGCCTCAGCCGGTTCGGACAGCGTCAGCGTAATCGCAGGCAGGGCGCCGCCCAGATTCACCCCCAACACCATCGCCACGATCAGCGCAGGATCGTCCAGCACACCTGCCGCGCTGAGCGACGCCACAAAAAGCAACATTGCAATGCTGGAATGCGCCATCCATGTCAGCAGCGCCAGCAGCAGGACGGCGATGATCGGATCGCTGCCGAGGGCTTGCACCATGATGCCGATTACCGGGCTGGCGGAAAGGTCGGCGGCCAGCCCGCCCATGAAACTCAGCGCCAGCAAGATCAATCCGACACCCAGACAGATACGCCCGCCCTGTTTTCCGCGCGTGCTTTTTCCGTCATTGATCGTATGGAGAACGTAACCCAGGAAGATGAGCAAGGGCCACAGGCGCTTGATGTCAAGCGTCAGTAATGCCGCCATGGCTGCGCTGCCGATATCGGCACCCAGCATGATCGCCAGCCCCAAAAAGACGCGCAGGCTACCCGCGCGCGCGAAGGCGGCGGTCAGAAGCGCAACCGCCGTTGCACTTTGCAGCGCCCCGGCGGCAGCCGCACCACTGGCCACGCCCGCCAGCCGGCTGCTGGCCCCGAATGACAGGATCCGGCGCATCTCTGCCCCGAAAGCGCGTGTGACGCCAGTGCGAACCATCCGCGTGCCCCAAAGCAGCAGCGACGCCGCACCACCTAGCAACAGCAGGACATAACTTCCGCTCATTTCCATGATATTCACCACCGTTCTTGCTGTTCCTGGACGCCGAGACCGTTTGGACATCGTTCACGCCATGAAGCAGCGGTGACCGCATGGGCAAACCGCTGTCATGGACTCTGGATGCCTGAAATCGGCTGAAAATGGCGCGTATAGTGTGTTGATTGCGCGCCAATCATCTGTAATTATACCGCAAGGAAAGGCCGAAACGCAATAAATTTTGCCCGAATGGCCTATTTTAATATTCGAACAGTCAAAGGCATAACTCAAATGACGCCGAAAGAACGCTATGTGCGCATTCTGGAAATCCTGAGCGTTGCGCGCAGCATTACCGTCGAGGAATTGTCGCATCAGCTCGATGCCTCGCCAGAAACCATCCGGCGTGATCTCAATGCATTGGCGGCAGACAGAAAGATCCGCAAGTTCCACGGCGGGGCAGAACTGTTGCCCAGCAGCATCGAGGGCGCGTTTCAAGAGCGCATGCTGGAAAACGCCGATGGCAAGCGCGCGATAGCCCGCTGCGCAGCGGCCCTGTTCAAGCCCGGCGATGCACTGTTCATCGACACCGGCACGACAACGACCTGTTTTGCCGAGGCTCTGGCAGGGGTCGGCGGGCTATCGGCTATCACCAATTCGACACTGATTGCAAAGATCATGTCACGCGCCGCGGCACGAAACAGCGTCTATCTTCTGGGTGGTGAATACCATGACGATCCTTCAGAAACGCTGGGCAGCCTGACCGTCCGTCAGATCGCCTCGTTTCACGCGCAGCATGTGGTGCTGACCGTAGGCGGCATTGATGCCACGACCGGCGTGATGGATTACTCTGTCGGCGAGGCCGAGGTGGCACGCGCAATGCTGGAACAGGGAGCGCAGTTGACCGTGCTGGCCGATGCCAGCAAGCTGGGCAAGACCGCCCTGTTCGAAGTCTGCCCCCTGTCGCGGATTCACACGCTGGTCGTGGATCAACAGCCAGAGGCCACCCTTGCCCAGCAGCTCAAGAAACACGGCGTCCGCGTTCTGGTTGCCCAATAAGCGCCAGTGTATCGCCTGTTTCCGCCCGGCGGCTTGCACCGGACGGACAAGCCAATCCAGGATTCAGGCGATCAATGTGCCGTCCGCGGCATAGAAGGGATAGGGGCCGTCGAATGCGCCGATGAAGCTGACATGGCTGACAACTGACCCATCCGCATGGATATGGTGCAACTGGCAGGTCGGTGGCTCCATCATGAAGGCGGACGGTCCGTCGGGCATCAGATCCAGTGCCACCGAATGCGCCGGTGCAGGCGCGATGCTGGCGGTGATGCCATGCCATTGCAGCGTGATGCTCCGGTGCACGTGGCCACAAAGGATCCGGCTGACCTGGGGATGGTGGCGCAGGACGGCGGCCAGCGCGTCTCCATCTTGGCAGTTGATCGCATCCATATGGCCGATGCCGGTCATGAACGGCGGGTGATGCATGAAGATCAGGGTCTGGCGATCAGGGGCCTCGGACAAACGCCTGTCCAGCCATTCCAGCCGCTCGGGGCAGAGTGTCCCGTGTGCGGCGCCATCGGTCAGGGTATCCAGGCCGATCATGCGAACCGGCTGACCTTCCAGCACAAAGTGCAGGAAGGCGCTGTCGCCGCATCGGGCGTCCAGTTCCGGAAAGGCTCGCCGCATGGCCAGCCGTTCGTCATGGTTGCCTGGAATGACATGCAGCGGTGCGCGCAGCGGCGCTACCAGTTCGAGGAAATGGTCGTATTCCTCTGGCAGGCCGAGATCTGTCAGGTCGCCTGTGCAAAGCACCAAGTCAACCTGCGGCACCATCGCGTTCAGATGCGCCACTGTCGCGGCCAGATAGCTTGCTGTATCCACCCGCTGGTAGGCCAGCTGGCCCCTGGGCTTGATATGTGGATCGGTCAGTTGTGCGATCAGCATGAATCCTCACGGTCCATTCAGAAGCGGACGAAAATGGCGGTGAAAATGGCGGTGAAAATCATTCGACCACCATCAGTTCGTCCGGGTCCAGCTTCAGATATACCGGCTCACCCTTGGCATGGTTCAGTTTACCCGATGTCTCGACAATGACGGGTTCCTCGCAGATCCCTTCAACGACGAGGCGGCAGCGGTCGCCAAGGAAGAAGGAGGTTGCAACCGTTCCCCTGAGATTTGCCTCGCCTTCGTTGACGATCGACAGGGCTTCGGGGCGGAACAGAACCTCCACCGTACCGCGCTGCTTGCCCTTCCATGGCAGACTCCCGGCCTTGATTTCAAGCCTACCTTCCGAAGCCCGCCCCTGGAGCCGGTTCATGCTGCCGATGAAATTGGCGACAAATGCGTTCTGGGGTTTGTGGTAGATATCGCGCGGAGAGCCAATCTGGGCAACGCGACCGCGGCTCATCACCACGATCCGGTCACCCAGCGCCATTGCCTCCCCCTGATCATGGGTCACATAGACTGCGGTAATGCCAAGACTACGAAGCAGCGCATCAATGTCACTGCGCAACCGTTCGCGCAGCAGTGCGTCAAGGGCGGTCAGCGGCTCATCCAGCAGAAGCGCCCGCGGACGGATGGCGATGGCACGCGCCAGTGCCACGCGCTGGCGTTGTCCGCCCGAAAGCTGGTCGATGCGCCGGTTGCGCAATTCGTGGATGTGCATCATGTCCAGCATCTCACCCACACGCTCGGCAATCTGGACTCGTGGCAGTTTGCGGATCTTCAGGCCATAGGCCACATTCTGTTCCACCGACATGTTGGGAAACAGCGCATAGGACTGGAACACCATGCCGACGTTGCGCCGCTCGATGGGCAGGGGGGTCACGTCGTCACCGTTGAAGGTGATCCGTCCGCCCCTGTCGGGGTTTTCCAGCCCGGCGATCATGCGCAGGGTCGTGGTCTTTCCGCAGCCGGATGGGCCAAGCAGCACCATCGTTTCCCCTGCCTTGATCTTCAGATCAATCGGCTCCAGCGCCTGTGTCCCGTCCGGGAAGGTCTTGGCGCAATTCTCCAGGATGATCTCGGTTCCGCCAGTGTTGTTCATTGGCATTGTGTTGTTACTCCCTCGTGACACGGCGTTCGAGCCCGTGCTTTTCATCGGCCACCACCAGCACGTCATCGACCATCGATTTGTGTTTGCGCGGACGGGACCACATCTGCATGGCCACAAGCAGTGGAATGATCATGACCAGAAAGACAAGCGTGTAGGCGCTGCCAATTTCAAGCCGCATTGACGCGTAGCTGTCGGCAAGACCGACCGGAAGGGTCTTGGTCAGCGGTGTGTGCAGCATCCATGTGATGTTGAACTCGCCGATTGAAAGCGTGACCACCATCAGCGATCCGGCCAGAATACCAGAGCGGCAATTCGGCACCACGATACCGAAGAACCTTTGCCAGAAGCTGGCGCCCAGACTGGCGGCGCCCTCCTCAAGCGTGGTGAAATTGGTGCTGGCAAGCACGGCCATCACCGAGCGGACCATGAAGGGCAAAGTATAAAGGACATGCCCCACAAGGATGAACAGCCAACTCATACGGAACTCGCGAAAGCCACCATACATCATCAGCAACGCCAGTGCGATCGCCAGCCCCGGAATGGCCAGCGGCAGGGTCAGCGTTTCTTCAATCATGCGGGCGATGCGGCCTTGGCGTTTGGCCAGCACATAGGCTGCCGGAACCCCGACAACGATCGTGATCGCAAGGCAGGCAAGCGCAATGATCATCGAAAGAACGATCGTGTCGGAATAAAGCCGCAGCACCTCCATCACCCAGCGCAGTGTCAGACCGCTGCGATAGCCCTGGAAAAAGTTCACCGTCAGGCCGGCCAGGACCGACAAGAACACCGGAACAACAAGAAAAGCGCAGACCAGTAGCGTGAAGACAAGCTGCAACTGGAAGGTCAGATTACGTTTTTTCATGTCCTTACCCCGCAGCCGCAACCGTGGTGCCGGCCATCGAGCGCGCAATATTGAGCGCGATCCAGGTAATCAGCCCCAAGGCAATACTCAGCGACGCGGCGGTGGCAAAATTGGCGCGCAGAGTGAATTCCGTGTAGATGGTCATCGGCAGCACATCGATATTGGTTGCCAGTGTGAAGGCCGTCCCGAAGGCCCCCATAGCCGTTGCAAAGGCAATCGCACCCGAAGCGATCAGCGCCGGCATCAGTGCGGGAATGATGGCATCGCGCACCACCCGCCATTGCGACGCTCCGAGCGAGCGCGCCGCCTCCTCCAGGCTGGGGTCCATCTTTTCGGCCGAAGCCATGATTGTCAGGATCACTCTCGGGATCGAGAAATAAACATAGCCGACGAACAAACCCGCCATGGAATAGGCAAACACGATCCGGTCATTGAAAACCATTTGCGTGAACTGCCCGATCAATCCTTGTCGTCCGGCCAACATGATCACCAGAAAACCGATGACCACACCCGGAAAGGCCAGCGGGAATGTCAGCGTGGCGATCAGAAGATTGCGGCCGGGAAAGCGGTTGCGCTCCAGAAAGATCCCGGCAACCGTTGCGATGGCAAGCGTCGTCACGGTCACGGTGCCAGCCAGAACGACCGTTGATACCAGGGCCTCAAAGTAGCGCGGCGTTGTCAGAACCAGCAGATAGGTCTTCAACCCGTCCGGGCCGGTCCCGGCAACGACGGCCAGTCGCGCCAGAGGCAGCAGGAAGAACGCAACCCCGATGATGAGCGCCGGCAGCATGAGAAGCGCAAGGTAATGATTTTCTTTTTGGTGCATTCTGGACTCCTCCTATGAAATTACCCCGGAACGCGCAGGGCTTTCCGGGGTAATCTGTGATCAGCGCACGGATTCCAGGTAGAGGACGCCGAATTCGTCCTGAACCTCGGCCATGCGACCATAGTCGATCGCCGTTGCGCGTTCGTATTCCGAGGCCGGCAGGAAGCGCGCCTCGGCTTCAGGCGGCATCGCACTGGAACGGATCGGGCGCAGATAGGCATTTGCCCAGACGGCTTGGCCGATGTCGCTCATGATAAAATCGAGGATGCGTTCGGCATTCTCCCGGTTGGGCGCTCCCTCGACCAGACCCATCACATAGGGCACCACGATACTTCCTTCCTCGGGGATAACGAACGCAGCATTCGCACCATCGGTGTAAATGGCACGATAAGCGTTGAAATCATAATCGAACAAGATCGGGATTTCACCCGACAGCACCCGCGCATAAGAAGTTTGCTTGGGCACGATCGGGTTGTTCGCATGAAGCGCCTGGAAGTATTCGATGGCAGGTGTGAAATCATCCATCGTGCCTCCCATGGCCTGGTTCACGGCAACCGCGCCAGCGTAGCCGACGAAGGCACTGGACGGGTCCAGATAGCCGACCATCCCGTTGTACTCGGGACGCAGAAGATCGCCCCAAGAGGTTGGCACCGGCACATCTCCCAGCGCATCGACATTCACGAAGAGCCCGATCGTGCCCGAATGGATCGAGAACCAGCGGCCATCCGGATCACGAAGACCTTCAGGAATCTCATCCCAGTGGTCAGGCATATAGGAGGCAAGGACACCTTCCTCGGCTGCCGTGATGCCAAACGAAATGCCCATATAGGCAACATCTGCCACCGGATTGCCGCGCTCGGCCATAAGCTGCGAAACAACCTGGCCCGAATTTTTGTTGTCATGCGGCACGGTAATTCCAAGGTGCTGCTGGATGGCACGCAATTGCGACGCCCAATCAGCCCATTGTGGCGGGCAGTTGTAGCAGATCGCGGAATTCGCCTCAGCGGCCTTGGTGGCCCCCATTACCGCAGCTGCCGCGAGCACTCCTGCGGTCAGGCCCCTCAGGTAAGACATGGTATTCTCCTCTCCCGTTGCGCTCGACACCAAGAATGGCACCTGAGCTTGTCGCTGGCCCATTTCCACTTCCCCAAACGAGTTGGCCGACGCCTCGCTCGGAATGGCTGCGGTCCAGAGCGGTCTGGATCGCCGACCTATCTGCACGCCCACAGCTTTGAGAGCTGTCGTTGCGGCAGATTGACTGAAACGATATTTTACAATGCTTATACGGTCAATACTAATGTTGGATCGGTCATGATTTTCACAATTTTTGGCTTGAACGCCAGACTTTCTGATACTCGGAAGGGGGTGCGTAACTCATGCCGGAAGCATGAGCCCCCTTCCCCGTAACCATCGCAAGCATTCGCTGAAGGACACGGTCGCGCGTTATGAATCAGAGGCGCTTCGGTTCGGCTTTTGGTTTCCGCGGCCTTGGTGCCCACTTCTTCGCCAGACTTTCGAAGTTGTCGAGGATGCGGCCGATATCCGCCTCATCGGGATCGAACTGTCGGCCATGCCATCGCGCCTGCCGTGGGGCCGGAACGCATCATACCCGAATGGTGGCTGGATGGTCCCGGCTGGTGGTCCGGAATGCGCGATTACTGGCAGGTCCACACCAGTCAGGGCCGTCGGTTGTGGCTGTTTCACACGCCGCAAGATCCCGGCTGGTTCGTGCGGGGGAACCTGCATGACCGCCTATGCCGAACTCTGCGTGACCAGCAATTTCACCTTTCTCACCGGGTTTCCCACCCGAGGAACAGGTGCGGCGCGCCGCCGAGCTGGGGCTGTCGGCGCTGGTCATAACCCGCCACGACTCCATGGCCGGGGTATTGCGCGCCTGCCGAAGCGACGCCCCACAGGATCAGCCTTAACGAGACAGTCAGGGCTTCACGCACCGCTGCGTAGGTCCATGCCCTCCGCCGTCTCCACCTCGGCAATGTCGACGTGGAAAGAGCCGAACGGGTAGCGTTTGAACTTCGCCCGCCTGGGCTTGCCTCTGCCCACATCCGGCAAGCAGGAGATTCCATGCCGCTGAAGGCACCAGTGCAGTGCCGACCGGGTCAGATGCGGGATTGATGGCTGAAGAGCATAGAGGCAGTCATCCGGCGGTAGCAGTGCGTGACGCCGAAAGGCAACAATCTCTACTTCCTTGACATCAGTCTGGTCACCACTCCTGGCCGATACAAACTAACCGTTGACAATACCCGACTGAATTAATAAACAATATTGCACGCCAAGCTTAGACCCGCCGGGTCGCGCCAGGTCATGATCAACCGCACCTCGCGCCCAAGTCTTGTCGCCCCTCTCAGCGAAGAGGAAAGCATCGCAGGCCGAGGCCATGCCACAAAAGGTCCCCCCATGCGACTGCATCTTGTCCTCGTTGCTGCACTCTTGGCAACGCCTCTTGCCGCTGACCCGATCACATTTACCGATCACGAGGGCCGCGAGGTCACGCTGCCATCTCCGGCGCAGCGTATCGCGTCGATCCCGATCCCAATGGCCTCAACTCTGATTGCCATCGACGGGGCGACAGACCGGTTGGTTGGGATGAACCCGACCGCAAAATCCGCGATCATGGAAGGTGTCCTGGGCCGTATCTTCCCGGAGGCGCGCGACATCCCCTCCGATATTACCGCGCCCAATTTTATCCCCAATGTGGAGGAACTGGCGCGCGTCAATCCCGATCTGGTCATCCAGTGGGCAGGGCGCGGGCCAGACTATGTCGATCCGATCACCAATGCCGGCCTCAACCTGATGACCATCATGTATGGGACCGAGGAGCGGACACGCGAATACATGACCATGGCCGCAACCGCCATGGGCCGGCCCGAGCGGATCGAGGCACTGATCGACTGGCGCGCACAGGTGCAGGCCGACATGGAGGCCCGGACCGCCGATCTGACCAACGAGGACCGCCCCAGCGTGCTTTATCTGCTGCGCGCAATGGAGAACCTGCGCGCCTCGGGAACCGAGAACAATTACAATGCCTGGTATCACATCCTGGCAGGCGGCCGGAATGCCGCCGAAGACATGACAGGCGGTTGGGCAGATATCAATCTCGAACAGATCGCGGCCTGGAACCCCGATGTCATCTTTCTCAATTCATTCGAGGCCGATCTGACGATTGATCGGATCATGGATGACCCGATCCTTTCGCTGACCAATGCCGCACAGTCAGGGCGCGTCTACAAGATGCCGCTTGGGGGCTATCGCTGGGATCCACCCAATCAGGAAAGCCCGCTGACCTGGATGTGGACGGCGAACCTGCTGCACCCGGATCGGTTCGATTATGACCTGCGGGCCGAGATGCGCAGCGCGTATCGGGTTCTGTACAACTATGAACTGACCGACGCAGACATCGACGAGATCCTGTGGATGGACATGCAGGGCGGTCAGGCCAACTATGCACAGTTCGCTGCGCAATGAGCGCGGCTCTGGACGAAGCCCCCCGGCGGGCATGGCTGTCGCTGCGGCTGGGGGTCTTTCCCGCGATGGTGGGGGGGCTTGCGCTGGCCATGCTTTACGCCATCAGCGCAGGTCGGTTCGACGTGCCGTGGACACGGATCATTGAAATTCTGTGGGCGCGCGCGTGGGATTTGTCGGGCAATCCCGAAGCAATGGACGAACGCATTGTAGAACTGGTGCGCTTGCCTCGTGTGTTGCTTGCGGCGATGTCGGGCGCGGCATTGGCTGTGGGCGGGGCCGCGCTGCAAGGAGTATTCCGCAATCCGCTGGTCAGCCCGCAGATTCTGGGCATCAGCCAGGGAGGGGCCTTTGGCGGCGCATTAGCGATCCTGCTGGGTTATCACGGCGTGGTGCTTCTGGGCATGTCTTTCGTTTTCGGGCTGGCCGCACTGTTGCTGGTAGGCTTGCTGTCGCATATCAATGGCCGGACCGAAATCCTGACTGTCATCCTCGCCGGCATGATCGTGGGCGCGTTCTTTGCGGCTCTCGTGTCGGTGCTGCAATTCATTGCGGATCCTAACACCTCGTTACCCGCGATTGTCTATTGGCTGATGGGCTCGTTCTCGACGGCAACATGGGCGCGGCTGGGGCTGGCGGTGCCGGGTATGATGCTCGGCCTCGTGCTCGTCTGGGCGCTGCGTTACCGGCTGAACCTGCTTTCTCTGGACGAGGCCGAGGCGCGATCGCTGGGCGTGAACCCCGACCGTGAGCGCTGGTTCATCTTTATCGCAGCCACGCTGATGACGGGCACTTCGGTCGCCGTAGCAGGGGTGATCGGCTGGATCGGGCTTGTCGTTCCCCATGCCGCGCGCCTTGTCGTGGGCGACGATCACCGCCGCCTGATCCCGGCCTCGGCGTTGCTGGGCGCGGCCTATCTGGTGGTGATCGACACGTTTGCACGAACCTTGACGGCAGCCGAAATCCCCCTGGGGGTATTGACCGCGCTGATCGGTGCGCCGGTCTTTGCGGTGCTTCTACGCCAACATTTCAGGCGGGCGGGTGCGGGATGATAGGGATCACGGATGCCAGCCTGTCCTTTGGCGCGCTACGGCTCTTCGCCGGGCTGTCGGTTGATGTTCCACGAGGGCGCACCACCGCCATACTGGGGCCGAACGGGCGCGGAAAGACCACGCTTTTGCGCGCGATCCTGGGCTTTCAGGCGATGGACAAGGGGCGCAGACATGCGCCTTCGATCGTTGGTTACGTGCCCCAACACGGGGCTTCGCAGGTCAGACTGTCGGGGCTGGAGGTGGTGACGATGGGGCGCGCCGCCCGTCTGGGGCTTTTCGGCCAGCCTGGCCCGGAAGACGCCGAAGCGGCCAGCGCGGCGTTGGTTCAGGTGGGTGCCTGCCATCTGGCCGATCTGCGTTATGATCGGATGTCGGGTGGACAACGACAGATGATCCTGATCGCGCGCGCACTTGCGACGGGCTCGGACGCGCTGGTGTTGGACGAGCCGACCTCGGCGCTGGATCTGGGAAACCAGTCGCGCACCCTGTCGCTGATCGCAGCATTGGGCCGGACGCGCGACCGGGCGATCCTGTTTACCACCCATGACCCCAATCATGCACTGGCCGTGGCCGACGACGTGGTGATGATGATGCCAGGCGGTGCGGTGGTTCAAGGCGCCGTCGCCCAGATGATCACCCCTGACCTGATGGCAGAACTTTATGGCGTCCCCATGAACTGGGTGCGCCCTGACGGATCAAAGCGGCGCATCGCCATGCTGCCCGAATTCACAGGAAAGGACGCCCTATGAGCGTTATCTGGCTTCATTCTGGCCATGGCCAGCCCCCTGAACCAGTGCGTGACGCCGCGCAGGCCGGGCGAGTGACAATCATCGCCCAAGCCGACCTGACCGAGACCGCGCTCCTGTCCCATCGCGGATTGATTACCGGCATGCTCTTCGATCAGGATGCCATGATGGCTCTTCGCTCCGCGCTTGCACGCTTTCTGGAAACGGGCGGGCGGTGGGTATTCAACGGACACCTGGTCCGGCCGCTGGTCGCGGGTTTACAGCCATACCAGCCGATCCCTGCGCCGAGACGCCCCGATTTCACGCTGACCGCGCAGGTCCGGCACCCGATCTTCGAAGGCTTCGACCTCAAGGAGCTTGAAGCAAACAATGGCATTGCTGGTTTCTATGGCCGCGGGAGCAATCCGCCACCTGTGGGGGCAGTTGTGCTGAACACGCTGGGCGATGGCGTGCCGGTTGACTGGGTCTGGCCGCATCACGGCGGCGGGGCGATCTTCAGCCACGCTGGCAACGATCTGGCCCAGATCGCCACAATGCATGGTATCGGTGCGCGGGTCTGGAGCAATCTGATTGACTGGGCCGGCGGCGGTGAATGCGTTGCACATGACGCCGCGCGCGTCACCACACCGCCAGCCGAACGGGCCTTTACCGCGCCCGCAGCCGCGCGCGATACAGGGCGTTCGGCGCGCGTGATTGCCATCAATGCGGGCACCTATTATCATATCCAGACCCTCGAAGGGCCGCGCTACCGCGATGCTTTCGATCTGGTAATCGCGCCTGAACAGATCGGCGCAACCCTGACGCCGGATGATGTGCTCTTCGTCACCTGCCGCACCCCGCCCCAGCGCATGATCGCGCAGCAGGGTCTCGTCGCCGCGCATCTTGCTGCCGGCGGCACAATCGTCGCCATGGGCGAAAGCCGATCTGACTTGTGGCAGCCACATGTAGCCTTCACGCCCACCGACACAAACTGGTGGTGGTGGCTGACGCCAGGCGCCGATCTGGGCGTGCGGATCGCCACTGCGCATCCGCTGCTCCAGGGGATGAGCAACGCCGAAGTCACATGGCATCTGCACGGTCATTTTGACCCGCCAGCGAGCGCGCAGGTCCTGGTCCGCGACAGTTCGGGCCACGCGATAGCCTATGATGACAACATCAGCACACCGGGACGGTCGATCGTGACCTCGCTCGACCCATGCTATCACCACGGCAGCCACTTCATGCCCGCGACAACGCGATTTCTGGACAAGTTCCTTCCAAACCTCAAACATTTGACCAAACAGGTGCCCGAATGAGTCATCATCGCATCTCTGTGAACGAGGGCAGTCAGGTGCCCACCTTCGATTTCACCACGCAGATGGCTTGTCACGACGGCGGGTTCCCCGGTGGCGTTGCGCATGGCCTGAGGGGACGCTTCGGAGAGTGTCCCGGCAGAGAAAAAGGCGGTCGGTGACACCACCCGCATCGCCGCTGCGGCGGAGTGACCCCATACGCCGGATCCGCGCGCATGTCGAACGCCCAAAGGCCCCTGCCCCAGTCGCACCCAAGATGTTTCGTAGCGCGATGCGCCGCTTCGCCTCGGGCGTGTGCATTGTTGCGACCGGTGAAGGCGCGGAGAGATGCGGCATGACGGTATCGGCCTTCACCTCGGTTTCGGCCGATCCGCCGCTGGTGCTGGTCTGCCTGAACCGATCGGCTTCGGTGCATGCGCGCCTGACCGGGGGGTGGGGTGTACAGCATCAACATTCCCGCCGCCGGGCAATCTGACCTTGCATTGCGCTTTGCCGGCCAGCAGGGCATCCACGGTGCCGCGCGCTTTGATACAGGCTAGCAGCAGTCAGCCCATGGCGCTCCGGTGCTTGATGAGTGCCTGCAAAGTCTGATCTGCGCCCCGGCTGCACAGCACGAGGCCGGAAGCCACGCCTTGCTGATCGGTCAGGTGATTGCCGCGAGCAGCGGTCAAGGCGGTGAGGCCCTGGTCAACTTCGAGGGTGCACTGCAACCGACTGGCCAAGCCGCGTGATAAGATCCCGCAACCGCCGCTGATCAAGTTCAGCCCTTCCGGGCCTTCAGCATCCTTGCAATGGCTGAAGGTGACCTGTGCCCTTTATGCGACGCTTTCAGGTTATTCCCTGCTTTTCCTCCCCGACGTTGACTTATTGATGCGCAGTTCCTAGCTTCAATGGCATGTTGGTCTTCGCTCCTCTTGATTGCAGGTTCCGTCTGAACGCCGGTTCGCTGCTGACGCGCTCTCTGCCCCGGGCAGAGGCGGTCATCGACTGACGCCTTTCCCCGGGGCTTATCAAATCCAGCAAAGCGTCAGAACTGCGGGCTCTGCCCGGCGAGGAGTCGTCCATGTCCTTCAACCGTCAAACCCGCGGCCCGGCAGGGTCCGGCGGGGCAACCCGTGCCTTTGTCTCCCGCTCCGCGGCCACGGCCGAGGACAGCGATATTACCGCCCTGCGCCCGATCCGCTCTGTCCTGAACTCACATGATTACTGGCAATTGCAGGAACACCGGCGCCGCTGCGACGATCTTGGCGGTGCGCTTTTCGGGCGGCTTGCACAACTCATTCGCGCCAAGATGGCGGATGCGCATGTGCCTGGTACAGCCGATCTGCCACCCAATGCCGTAACCGGGGGCAGCCGCGTGTGCTTTGCCATTCGCGGCCAACGCACCCAGACCCGCACGCTCTATCACTGGGGCTATCCGGACCGCGAGCGCAACCGCCTTCCGGTCGGCACCTTTCTGGGCGTGACACTGATCGGCATGACAGAGGGGCAGCGCGCCGTGTTGCTCGATGCCGACGGTGTCGCCGGTGAGGTGACAGTGCTTTCGGTTCATCATCGGCCCGAAGACGGCCTTGCGCGCCACGACTGAGCGCGCACCGTATTTCAGAAATCTCTTTTAGGGAGGATACCATGTCTCGACCGCCGCGCGCTGCGCGCCCCACCCTTGATGCCGCCCTTGTGGAACGCCTTGAATCGCTGGCCAGTGCGGCGATGGAGCGCTTCCCCGAGGCAGCCTATCCGCTGGTTACCAAGCTCACCCGCGCCCGGCTGGTCGCGGCCAGCAAGTTGCCGCAGGATTGCGTAACCGTCGGCAGCAGCGTGACCTATCAGGACGAACAGACCGGGCGCGCGCAACAGGTGACGCTGGTGTTCCCCGAACGCGCCGATATCAGCCGGGGGCTTGTCTCGGTGCTTACGCCGATCGGCGTGGCGCTTCTCGGGCTGCGGCCGGGCAATCGCGTTCGCTGGGAAACCCGCGCGGGCGAAGAGCGCGCACTCAGCGTTCTGACGGTTGTACGCGATACGGCGACAGCCTGAACGACACCACCCGACGAAGTGGCGGACGGCCCGGCAAGAGAAAACTCTTCCTGGCTGTCTGACCGGTTATTCGTGTGCAGTGGCAACCGGAGCATTCATGTGTGTGCCCCGGCTGCCGTCATTCCAGTTCCGCCATCCGCGGGAACAATCGGCGGGCAACCAGAAGGCATGCTTTCAAGGCCGCATCACGGTCAAAGTCGGACTGGTTCAAGAGGAAATCCGTCCACATGCCTTCCAGAACAGCGGTCAGGGCATTTGCCGCGAGCAGGGTCTCTTCCTCGTCGTCATCGGACAGTTCGTGGCAGGTGGCGACGAGGGCCGCGCGAAACTCGGTTTCCCGCGAATCGACAAAGGGCCGGTATTCCGGGTGCGAGTTGACCTCGGCCCGAAAGGCGAACCAGATCGAGATATTGCGAGGGTTCAGAACATCGGGCGAGAAATCGGCGGCAATGATCGCGCGCAGACGGCGGGCCGGGTTGCCGTCATCGGGGCCAACCGCGCGCCGCCAGTTGCGGGTGTATTCGTCTGCGAGTTCTTCGAGCATTGCCAGCAGCAGGTTTTCCTTCGACCCGAAATGAAGATTGATCATTCCGCGCGAAAGCTTCGAGATTTCCTGGATCCGCCCCACGGTAGCGTCGCGAACACCGAAACGATAGACCGTCTCGGCCGCAGCATTCAGCAGCACACGGCGATGCCGGGCTTTTCCGAGTTCCCGTGCTGTCGGCCGTTCGCGGCTCGATTTCTGTTTGGTCATGTTTTCTGTCCATCAAGATCGCAACGGATCATGGTTTCGAACAATGCAACACTGCCCCGCCCTGCCCTGCTGCCTTGTCACTTCGGCCCGACATAGGCTTAACGCCTTTGGCCGCCACATGTAACATGGATCCTCGCTTTCACATCGGTCTTCTCGTGCAGGGCGAAGTGTGGCGCCCTGTGGCATGAAAGCACAAAGGGCGCCCGGATCCGCTTTAACCTCAGAAACCGGATTTGATCCGCTCGTATTCTTCGCGCAAACGGCGATCCAGTTCAGGCGGCATGGGGACACTGAACAGGCTGCCATCGAAGAAGGTCTCGGGCTCTGACAGTCCGAACGCGGCAACCAGATCAGGATCGGCGGCTTCGAAAGCCAGGGCGTTGGAATGGGCATAGCCCCAGTTTTCGATAATGTACTGCCCGCTTTCCGGGGCGGTCAGCGCATTCAGCATGTCATAGACCTGATCGTCGGATGCCTGCGCCGATTGCAGATGAACATATCCGCAAACCCAGGTCACGATACCTTCATCGACATCGCGCATCATTTGTGCCGGCACGCCGTTGCTGACCAGGTTGATTTCGGTCTGGTTCCAGCCCCAGCCCATGACCACCTCGCCGCTGGCAAGCGCCTGATCCAGTTGTGTTGCGTCGCTCCAGTAGAAGCGCACGTTGTCGTGCACGGCGCGAAGGTAATCGAGGGCTGCCTGGAACTGCTCTTCGGAAATATCGGGGAAATCATCTTGTGCCCCGGTTGCTAGGATCGCCAGCGTGAAGGCTTCCAGCGCGCCATCGGGCAGGGAGATCCTGCCGCGGTTCGCCGGATCTGTCAGTGTTTCCAGCGAGATGTCGTCAGGCGCGATCGCATCGGTACGATAGATCAGCCCGGTGTTGCCCCATTCGAACGGCACCATCCAGGTCTCGCCGTTGAAGGAAATGCCGTCCACGTTTCGTATGCCGCTCAGAAGATCGTCCCAGTGTTCAAGCCGCGATGTGTCGATCGGCTGCAAGAGACCGGCATCCGCCCATTTCTGGGTGACGTAGCTGCACGGATGCGCCAGATCGGCCTGATAGCCGGATTGCAATCTGGCAAAGGCTTCATCCTCGTTGGCGAAATACGAGTATCGGGGGCCTGCGCCATAGGTTTCGATATAGGCGCCGTAGAAGCCCGGATCCTCGTATCCGGACCAGTCGAAGATGCTCAGAGCCGAGCCATCCGACAGCGCGGCCCCGGCGAGCACCCCGCTCAGTGCGGTCCCTGCCGCCAGTCTGGTCACTGTGTGGAACATATCATTTCCCTCCTTGCTTGGGTCTGCGGTCAGTTGTCGGTTCTGGCACCCAGGTCGATCACCGATGCGCCTTGCGCCCCGAGCCAGACCTTGTCGCCACGGGTGTAATCGACTGTGTGAAAATGGTTTGGAACGGACACCACGACGGGTTCGGGCGCCCCCGCGATTTCGACATGGTAGTGCACGGTTTCACCGTAAAAGGCCGCGTCGGTCACTGTGCCCTGCACGCGAACCTCGTATCCGGCTGGGTCTTCGCGGGTGATGTGAAGTTGCTCAGGGCGCAGGCCGACAAGCAGGTCCTTGTCGTGGCGTGCAACGCCCGGATTTCTGACGATATCAAGCCTGCCCAACCCGGCCACCACAACCTCCAGCCGCCCCGCACGTTCGCCGACAAGCTCTGCCGGCAGAAAGTTCATTCCGCCGATGAAGGCTGCCACTTCGCGGTTTGCCGGAAAGGCATAGAGCTTTGAGGGCGTGTCGACCTGGGTCAGACGGCCATCGAACATCACGCCGATACGGTCGGACATCGTCATGGCCTCGTACTGGTCATGTGTGACCATCACAAAGGTGATCCCGATGGATTGCTGCAGGCGGCGCAACTCGAACTGCATGGTTTCGCGCAGCTTCTTGTCGAGGGCGGAAAGCGGCTCATCCAGCAACAGAACCTTTGGCTGCATGACGAGCGCGCGGGCAAGGGCGACGCGCTGGCGCTGCCCCCCTGAAAGGGCGTCGGCATGGCGATCCTGAAACCCGTCCAGCGCCACCATTTCCAGCGCTTCCTTGATACGCGCCTTGCGCCCCTGGCGCGATAGCCCGGACCGGGACAGGCCAAAGCCGACATTGTCACCCACATTCAGATGCGGAAAGATCGCATAGCTCTGGAACACCATGTTGGTGGGGCGCCGGTTGGCCGGAACCGCCTGCATGTCCTGGCCCGCGATCCTGACAATGCCTGCCGTCGGCTCCTGAAATCCGGCAATGATCCGCAGGGCGGTTGTCTTGCCGCACCCTGACGGGCCCAGCAGCGAAAAGAATTCGCCCTCTTGCAAGGTGAGGTTCAGATCTGCCAGCGCCTGAAAAGAGTGGTAGCGCTTTTCGATGCCGATGAGCTCGATAATCGATTTGCGGGTCATGTCGGTTTACCTTTTCGCATCGGCCGCACCGCGTCTGGTTTTGCGACGGAAGTATTCGGCCAGGATCAGGAGCAACACGGAGAAGCCCAGCAAAAGCGAGCCAAGCGCGAGCGTGTTGGGAAGTTTTGCGGGGAACCGGATCTGGCTCCAGATATAGACGGGCAAGGTGGGCCTGTCGCCCGACAGGAAGAACGCCAGAACGAACTCATCAAAGGATACCGTGAATGTCACCAGCAGGCTGGCCACGATACCCGGCGCGACAATCGGCAATGTGACCCGCCGGAAGGTTCCCAGAACGGTTTCGCCCAGATCATAGGCCGCCTCTTCAAGCGATGGGTCGAATTCCTCGAAAGCCGATTTCAGGATCGCCACGGCAAAGGGCAGGGTCAGAAAGGTATGGCCCAGGATAACGGTTGCCAGCGAAGGCCGCAGTCCAATCAGCATGAACAGTGTCAGCATGGCCGACGCCACGATGATAACCGGCGTCACGAGCGGTAGCATCACCAGCCCTTCTGACCACTGCTTCCCCCGGAATTTGTTGCGCACATAGGCCCGCGCCGCAAACAGGCCAAGCGCGGTGCTGAGCACGGCCGTCGCCCCGGCCACGATGAAGCTGTTGCCCAGTGAACGCAGCAGCGCATCCTCTGACGCAAGTTGGCCATACCATTTCAGGGTCAGCCCCGAGATCGGGAAGGCGACGACCGTGCCGTCGTTGAACGAGAACAGGGGTATCAGCAGTACGGGAAGATACAGAAACACCAGATAAAGCAGCGTATACGCCCTGAGGCCGGGCAGCAGTCTGGATCGTCCTGTCATCGGATAACCCTTCCCGCGCGGCGCAACAGCACGACAAAGACCACGGCCACCACCCCCACCGCAGCCATGGACATCAGCGACAAGGTCGCGCCAAGCGGCCAGTTGTTGGCTGCGCCGAAATAGACCTGGATAAGGTTTGCGACCATCTTGCCGTCCGACCCGCCCACCAGCGCAGGGGTCACATAATCGCCGACTGTCGGAATGAAGATGATCAGCGATGACGCGATGATGCCGGGTATTGTCAGCGGCAGGGTTACCCGCAGAAAACATTCGGCCCGTCCGCAGCCCAGGTCGGTCGCCGCTTCAAGCAGGCTGCGGTCGACCTTTTGCAACGACACATAGATCGGCAGGATCGCAAAGGGCGCCCAGGCGTGGGCCAGTGTCAGGATCACCGCGAATTCATTATAGAGCAGAAAATCCAGCGGCGCCTCGATCAGCCCCGCCGAGAGGAGCGAGCTGTTGATCAGCCCGTTGAACCCGAGGATCACTTTCCAGGCAAAGACACGCAGCAGATAGCTGACCCAGAACGGTATGGTGATCAGTAAAAGCCAGAATGTCTTGTTGCGGGTACGGAAGGCGACGAAATAGGCAATGGGATAGGCCAAGGCGACTGTTACCAATGTCACCAGCCCGGCCATCCAGATCGAGCGGATCAGAAGATGCCGCACCAGCGGATCGGTGAATGCCGTGCGGTAATTGTCCCAGGTGAAGCTTCGGTCGATGTCGATATAGGTCTGGGTCCAGAAACTGTAGAGAACCAGAACACCGAGCGGGGCCGCCACCAACAACCCGACATAGGCCGTCGCCGGCATGGCCAGCAAGACACCGGTTCGGCTGTTGTCGCTCATCCCGTTACACCTTATCCCAGATCTCCAGAGGGTGCGACCTGCTCGTCACGCACGATGCCGCCGCTCGCGCGCCAGATCGTCGGCCGTCCGACGAATGCCCTTGTCGAGTATGTCGAACATCAGATTGATGTCGTCGGCCCCGATGATGAGCGGTGGTGAGAAGACGCACATGTTGATGATCGGGCGCAGCATCAGACCCAGCGCCTGACAATGGGCGTCGATACGTGCGCCCAGATGCATGTCCAGTTCCAGCGTATCCGGGCCTTGCCCGTCGTCGGCCTTGCATTCCACGCAGCCGACCAGCCCCATCCCCCGCGTATCCACCACCGTTGGCAGGTTTGCCAGACCCGCAAGACGTTCCTGAAAGAGCGGTGTCATCTGTTTCACATGCTCCAGGATGCCGTCGCGCTCGATGATCTCGATCGTCTTGAGCGCGGCTGCGGCGCTGACAGGATGGCCGGAGAACGTGTATCCGTTCGAGAACGTCGCCCCGCGTGAGGCATCGCCGGCAATATCCTGCATCAGCTTGTCGGAAATGATGCAAGCGCCCATGGGGGCATAGCCGGAGGTCAGCCCTTTCGCGCAGGTGATGATATCCGGCACGATATCGAAAACGGGCTCGGACGCAAACCAATGCCCCAGCCTGCCAAACCCGGTGAC
>ERZ869909.1199-NODE-1199-length-21912-cov-262.530066_pt1 | contig 21912 bp, 24 predicted proteins | sample MGYA00520892_ERZ869909 | MGnify/ENA primary metagenome ERZ869909 (study PRJEB32215, sample SAMEA104723947) | bioreactor metagenome | biome: bioreactor; feature: anaerobic bioreactor; material: water | place: China | collected 2015-03-12 ... | reverse complement strand
CCACTGGCCTCCGGCCAACCTACCCCACCATGGGAAGCATTTGCCTTCCCATCGGGGAGCGGTGTTTCTCATGGTTTCGTTCGTCTACTGAAACCTGAAGGAGAAACACCATGGCAACAGCAACACCTGCAACCCGCCCCGCATCATCCGGCTCATGGATGGCCTCCATGATGTCCACGGTGTTGAGAGGCTGGCCGTTCCTCATCGGGCTATGCCTGGCATCACCCGACATCGCTGGCGTCGCCATCATCATGGCCATCCTGCTAGCGATCGGCTGGGTTGGCTGCGCAGCATGGAAGCACCGCGGCCGGCTGTCGTACTGGGCGCGGCGCCTACGCGGCGAAGAGATCCTGTTGCTGCCGGCGCCGCCGGCGTCATCGGAATCGAGGCAGGAACAGGCCGCAGAGATTGAGTCCAGCTCCGAGCGTATGCACGAGGGGACTATCGTCGCTCTGGGACATGCCCACTACCGCCACGATAAGCGCAAAAAGATGAACTTCTTCATCCGGCTGCGCAACGTAGGCGGAAATGAAAGCGATGTCTGGGGTATCGACCTCGCTCGCGTCGCGCAGGAGCACTCATTGGCCGCTGGCCAGGAGGTGCGCTTGGTCTACGAAGGCCGCCAGCGCGTCATCGTCGAAGAGCCGACGTTCGATGAAGCAGGCAGGCTCGTGGAGATCAAGGAAATCTCAACACACCGAAACCAGTGGCGAGCCGAGAGCCTCGGTTAGCCATTCTACCCACCCTGGCGGGGCCTCGCCCCACCGGGGCGGGGTTCGCGAGTGCAATCCATCCGGACATGAGGAGATAAAAATGTTCGGTAAGTACAAGCGGCTATTGCGCCCGCTCCTTGATGCGAAGCCCTCAAAGCGCGAACTCCGTACGATGGAGAGGGTTGGTGACCATCTTGGTAAGTTGGCCCTGGCAACACAGGTAGGCGGGTTGATAGCCTTTTTCAACCCGACAGGAGACTTCACCCGTTTAGGGGCAGCTGCACTGTTCACCATGGGTGTGATCACCCTGATGGTTGCCATCATGCTATACTGGGTAGCAGATGGTTCACTGGACGAGGAGGCCTAACGATGGATCTCGGGTTCTATCTTGTACTTGGCGGTTGGGGGTTGTCCCTCATCGCTATTGGTGGATTCTTCATTTATCGAGGCCTGCTCCTACGTGCTCAAGAGCATGATTCATAAAGAGCAAAAGCAGCTTCATACTCAAAAAGCCCGCTTCGGCGGGCTTTCCTTATTGCTACCAGCAGTTCGGTCGCACCAGCTTGGGAGCGCATTGTTTCTTGGCGGTTGAGGACCGCCTCTCATCGCCATCGGTGGGCTATCACCCTTTATATTGGACACGGCATAACTAAAAGCTTGACTCGTAAATTACACAATGGAAATCCAACAACGCTAAGGGTTTCCCTGGCGTTGTTAGAATTCAGTTAGTCTGAATGGACTTAAGCAAGCCACAGATGCCATACAGAAATCGGCCCCGGCCCGTCTGCCAATGCCGAAGAGTTCAGATAGGTGAAGGGACGTTCATGGCGGGAAATTGCCATATCAGCTTCTCCCGCTCCAATTGTTACCGGAAGCTCCTCGATGCAATAGTCTGGTGGCGCTTTAGTCATCGCATTGGACAGGAAGGGTACTAGCTTTCCGCTTATCGAAGAGCCATCCCGAACATAAGCAATCATGAACGCTTCTCGGTTGCCCCAAGCATATTCACCTTCCACAAAACGGCGGATACCATTGTCGCAATAGAGAACCTCCGTCTTGGACGTGGCAGCATCTATAATCTTGGCCTCCGCTATAAGAGGAAAGCCTCGATTTTGGTTGGAAAGGATGATAGAGAGATCTGGCCGTTTTTCTAGATGAGATCCATCAAAGCTCAAGCTTTCCTGGCCGCGCGCCACACACAGAACAAGTTGCCCCCAGAGAGGTTCATACTCAATCATTGCGTTTAAGCGTGATACCATCAGCGCTGTGACCTCTGCCTCACTGCCCGATGCAACGGTCGCCTGCGCTTCTAGGCAAATGCCGCTGAACGCTCGGATCAGACCTTCCGCAATGATTTCGAGATGTACACTCGACACTTCGGGCAGCGGCAGATGAAGACCGCGCGTTAATTCAGCTATCTGGTCTGGACGTGGGCGGATTGCAGTAGGCCTCATGCGATCGACGACCTCTCGAATAGATCGACGTGAGACCAAATGATGCGCTGAGCAAGCAGCCGCGCCTGCGTTTCACTCCAGTACCGTCGTTGCGCGAGACGTCCAATGAGCAAAGTATCAGCACCGCTACGGAGAATTATCTCTGACGCCGCCGCATCATCGGCAGCACGCAGTAATCCCACCCAATCGCTCGCGTCTACCGACATATCGTCGTTTGGTCGGCTTGCGCGGATCTCAATACCATACCAAGGGGATATGATTGGCTGATCAAGTCGCTGTACGTTAAATTTGGATCCGAACCGTTCACACCAAGGAGATAGTTCTGCTTCTAAAGCCTCGCAGAAGCGAATCTGTTCCTCTTCTGAAGGAGTGGCCTGAGCCTCCCGCCTGTTATGCGCAAACGGGAGACTGAAATGAAGTGTATCGGCAATAACTTGCTGGTCTCGCTGTCCAAGACCATAGAGCTCCAAGACCCATTCATCCACTTCATTCCAAGATATTTTTCCTTGGCTTAATTTCTCGAAAATTGCCTTTATCTCAGCCTTCTGGGATACAGAAAACTTCCTGAAGTCAGGAAGTGGCATCCGATCCAATGTCGCTTTCTCAACAACTTCACGTTCGATCCCGAACCGCCCGCTTGTGACAAGAGCAATCCACATGGCCAACTTGCTTCCAAAAACAAGAGCAAGATAGCGCACGAACAGATGAGCGTCGGAAAATCCACGCGGACTGTATCCATAAAAACTCTGGTTAAATACTACGTCCGCTTCTGAAATTGCAACCCCAATGCGTCCAGTAGTCACGGGAGGCGCCTCGTGCACAATAACAAGTGGGCCAGAATAAATTTCCTGGGAGCGGAGACGGTGTACACGTTCCTGCATAAAAGGGGTCAAGCGTTCATGCTTAATGCTTACACGGCTAAACGTCGTCGCTGTGATTTCCGGAAGACCGTAGAGCGGATATGCGTCTACGCCTGGCATACCATCCCCTTTCCGGCGAATCGTGCTACTGGGGCGTAGCTTCTGGTAACCGTTTCCGCTACCACTGAGTTGACCACTAGAGGTAGTTCCGATTGCCTCACGCCAAAATGCTTCCAATGTAGGATAGCCGTGATTTCGCAACCGTTCGAGAATACCTAAGTCAGCTTTTGTACCGCGAAAAAGAACCTTCAGAATCTCGGGAGTATGGGCAAATTGCTTTGATGGGATCACTTCCGCATTGAGCGCATCAATCCGCATCGCACCGGCCTCATTGAGAGACGCCTCAATCCTAGGGCTGATGAGGCGGAAACCAGCACTTGGCCCCGGTATTCGATTTTTAGCAAATAAAATACAAAAGGGAGCGGTGATCTCTGGCCAGACCTTCGTCTGGCGCAACTCCACACCATTGATGACAGAAGTGACGTCAAGCGCCTCGAATAGTGCCTGGCGAGCATCGCCCATCCCGTCGCCCTGCAAAAATAACAGCCTGGCATGAAGCGCAAAGGCTATTTGCCCATCGGCTTTTGCCCACTCCATGGCTCGCCACACAAAAGGCAGATCAAGGCCTTCGTTTGGTAACGGGGGAGATACTATGGATATATTCCTCTTCGCTGCTATCCGAGCAATTGTTTTGCGAACGAGGTGCCAGTCGGGCAGTCCGGTTCCGCTTGACCACGGGGGGTTGCCGATCACAAGATCATAACGAGCGATGTGCTCGTCCCCTACCAGCGGCCCCAGGCTTCCAAGTTCAGCGCCCTCTTCTTCGCCACCTGTGCCGATGCGGTGAAGCACCTTCCCACGCAGATCTTTGAACCGCAATTTATCAACTGGTTGCGGATTCGGATCTAGCTCAATGGATATGAGGTACAAGCCCAATGCAGCAAAACGTAGAGCGGTTTCATTGATATCGAAGCCAACGATTTGCTCATAAAGGATGGACCGAAGAGCATTCGTATCAGGCCGTTTTCCTTCTATACGCCAATGCTCAGCGACCAGTTCACGAAATGCCGTTAGCAAGAAGACTCCCGCGCCCGCCGCCGGATCAAGCACCTTGGCCTTGTGGCTTAAATCCTGCCGTTCCAGGGCTCGGAATGACGCTCTCACCATGAGATCAGCTATCGGACGGGGAGTATAAAACCCCCCTTCTCGCCGCTGGCGGAGTGGCGCGTGGCTACGCAGATAAAGCTCATACGCCTGGCTTAGAACGCCAACTGGAATATGCGCAAAATCAAGATTATCCCACTTTTCTTTCCAACCGAGAAAAAGCTGACTGTCTGGCGCGCGCCGTAGTACATCGCCAAGAGTTTGATAAGCATGATCTGGGAGTTTTGCGAAAATTTCGTCAGAAAGCGGCAGCAAATCTCCATTGAAGGTTTCATCCAGCCATGTAGATGTTTTCTTTGCTATTTCTTGGTTATCAAAGAGGCCAGCCCCTCCCTCAATGCTAGACAGCGCCGCAGGTAGCAGTTCACGGTCTGCTAAAAATCGCGTGAAAAGAGCACGCCCAACGAGCGATATGGCATCCTCGTCTGTGACATTAGAACTAACTATTAACCGCGTAATCGAACCTGTGAGCAGGTTCAGAACAACATTGGAAATCCAGTTTCTCTGACTGATTGCCGCTTCAGGACGAACATTACCGAGGCGTGCAAAGGCAGCTGCTCGACCATTCTGATCATTTCCCCAATCAACCCGGGCCTGTTGTGGTGACTTGCGGTCGAGCGCGATCCGATAAACCTCCAAACGGCCCGGCCCGACAACCCCTAGGTACGGAGCGTCACCTCGCATGGCGAGCAACCTTCTAATTTTATGGAGGTGGTTATCATCCTGAAGGGTATCAGCATCGACAAGGAAAACCAGTGGGGCACCTTGCCATTCATAAACGGCGCTTACGCTGCCCAACGGGTCGCTCCCAGTCCGGCGCGTAGTTAGGAGTGTTGCATAGGGCAGCAGATCAGGATCATTACTATCCAAAAGACGAAGCCCTGCAGGATCGCCCCCAAACTCTGTAATGATGCCTGCTAAATCAGCCATCGAACTTGCTCCCGCCTTGGTGGGAGACACATGGAACCCGGATGCCGCAAAATATCATATATCCAAATCCAAATTAGTTTGCCGACCTCCACCGAAATGCCCTCGACGCGCACCGCCACGCGGCTTCTTCGGCACGATTTCGACTTTCGACATCATGCTACGGTAGTCGCCACCCATTTCACTGATTCCAGCGATCAAGACGGCGATTAGGGCCAGGTGCGTAGGAAGTTCGCCGATACGCGCGTAATTCGAGATCGAATTCGGATTCATTCCGATAAGCTCCGCGAAGGCCCGGACACTCAACCCTGCTTTTTCAATCTCTTTTAGAAAATCTGCATAAAGCACCCGGGCGCACCTGTACACCACATAGATTAATGTATTGATAGCACATAATTTTATGTACATAAAGCCGTTAGCGATAATGCCGCACAGGAGTGGCCGTTCATTTCCCACGTCTTCAGTTGATAGGCCCATGGGTCCCCTCGAACTCCCGGTATCCCAGTCGCTCACGCTCCTGGACGTTGAGCCTGTGGATCCACTCCTTGAGCGCATAGACATCGCGCTGGGCCTCGATGACGAACTTAGGGTGTGTGCGATCCACGGTGTCCAGCGTCAGAGTGCCAATCCCCAGCATGCGCTGAAGGAGGGGACGCGACGTCGATAAGTCGCGGATCCTGGCCAGCTCTAGTTGATCTCGCCGGCGATGGAGAATGCCGCGTGCATAGCGCAGCCGCTGAGATGTGAAGGTATAGCTGGTGGTCTTGAGCTCGAGCAGCCGGATCGACGGATGCAGCAAAGCGCCGACCCAGATGCCAGTGAGCAAGATCGCTATCCATGGGGTATCGTGCTCGGGCCCCACCCAACTCAGCACTTCATCCACCACCTGCATCACGGCATGGATCTCGTAACGGTACGCCAACACTGCCACCGTAGCGATCACGGCCAGAATCACAACGACGCCAAGAACGGGAATTGCCGCCCGCGCGGACGGCCGCAGCGTGACCAGATGGCGTTCGTCATCCGCCGGCGCGGGCATCTCGGGGAGGCGGGAGTCAGTCATGCCGCCTCCCGCTGCGCGATAATGCCACGCTTCTCATCCATCCGCCGAGCGATTTCAACCGCGGCGTCGTATTCGCTGATGCCCAGCTCAGACATCACCTGGCGGCGTTCTTCCTTCTCGTGCGGCTCGGTGCCGGCGAGTGACAACGCGAGACTCGGTGGCACGATGCGGAACAGCGCTTCGACCTTCTTCGCAAGCACGACCCCTTCGGTATATTGCCCTGGACTCTTGACCGCAGAGAGCATCAGTTGCCGCTGCGCCGGCGAGAGCGTCTTGAAGCGAGCGACCTGGGCCACTTCGTCAGGCGGCATGTTGAGACAGATCCACCACTCAATCATGTTGAGCACCTTGGCCGCGGCGTCGGGGTAGTCCTCGAGGTTCTGTGTGGCCAACCACAGCCATAGCCCCAACTTGCGGCCCATCTTGGCAACCTTGACGAAATAGGGGCTCAGCAGGATGTTGGCCATCATCAGGTGGGCTTCGTCCAGGCAGAGGATGATGGGGCGGCCGGACATCTGATCCCGCTCGGCAATATTGATGACCGTGTTGGTCACTCCGATCACGGACAGAGCTAGCTGCGCTTCGTAGCCCTCTTCCGAGAAGTGAGCCAGGTCGATGATCGTGACATCGCACTCCGGCCAAGCCTCCCCCTTACTGTTGAAAACCTCGCCATCGAACCCGTGACAGAATACGTCCAGTGCGCCGCCCATATCGTAGGCCCGCTGCCGGGCTGCGGGCGGCAGATCCTCATCGCGAGAAAGCGCATACAGCTCGTCACGAACATCCCCTGTCAGGCACTGGCGCCCGGCCTTATATGTCGCCAGCGCCGCCCTGGTGATCGCGGTGGTGACGAGCGAGATATCCGACCGCCGAAACACCTCCTCCTCTTTCGGCTCGCCTCCGGTAATCATCAGCCGTGCGGCGGTCAGCATCTCTTTCAGCAGGTCGCGTTTCTCGTCATCGCCCTCTGGACGGTCCGTGTCATCTTCCTCCTCAAGCGGCGCCGGTGTGTCGAGCTCGCGGGCAATCTCGGCGGTATCCAGAGCCCACTCGTTCGCGGTGACCAAACCTTCTTCTTCCAGGTACCGATGCGCTTGGGCGAACGGTGGCAGTGTCGTTCCAGCCCCTGGCGTCAGCCGGACCCGGTTGACGGACAGTCCCTGGCGTTCGAAGTGCTGTCCCAGCAGCCCAAAGGAGTTTCCTTTTTCGATCACCACCAGGCGGGGTTTGTACATCGCCATCTGCTGCATCAGCGCATCATTGAGCGTCGCTGATTTCCCGGCGCCGGTCGGCCCGAACATCAGCAAATGCGCATTCTGTGTGCGATCGAGCTTGTTGAGAGGGTCAAAGTGGAACCCCTCACCGCCACGGTTGAAATAGCTCCACCCTGGGTTTCCGGTGCCTCGCGCGCGCCCCCAGAATGGGGCCAGATTGGCGAAGTGCTGGACGAAATTCATCTGCCGGTGATACCCCTTCCTGTCCAGATCGGGGTCATATGCCATGGGCTGCCACAGCAGATAGGCATTGTGTGCTGCCACAGCATCTTCGGGGCGTACGGGCTTGAGCTGAGCGTTCGTCAAATGCGTTGTGAGCTTCAGCAGTCGTGACTGCAGGTCGCGTTCGTCATTACCCCGCACGAGAAACACCAGGGACGATTGGTAAAGCTTGTGATCATCACCGAGATATTCTCGAGCTTTCTTGCAGTCCTTCCTCACCCGGTCCGCCAGCACACTGTCACCCTGAGCACTCTTGCGCAGGTCGTCGATACGGGCCTCCAGCGGCTCTTGCGGCGTAACTACGAGCGTCAGACACACCTCCACCCCTTCAGGCAGCAAATCCATAAGGGCGTTGCGGCTCGTGCCGCCGGCGCGCGACACTTCGCCAGTGAGGTGCCCGATGCTCGGCGCTCGGCGCATCTCCTCGACGGCTAGCACGGTATGCGGTAGCCCGTCGAAGTACCACAACCCATTGTCGACATCGACACGCGGACTGCTAGCGAGCAGCCCTTGCGCTAGGTCGTACTGGGGCAGGCGGTCATCGTCACCCGGGTAGTCGAACGCGTCGTAGAAGCGCTGCGGATCGGCAGGTGAGAACTCAGGTCTCGGATTGAAACGGGGGACCATCCAACGGTGGAAATCGCGGGCATCGTAGCGCTGGAACGTCAGGCCGGTACCGGCCAATGCTGTCGTCAGCCGCTCATAGACATGATTGATCGCCGCTTCCGGGGTAAGGCCATCACGATCGATCTGGCCCTTCTTGCCCGCACTCAGCCAGCGGTAGAGCACCAGGCGCACCCGCCGGCGCTGACCGCGCCATACGGTCTGCGTCACGGTGTTGTCGGAAAAGAGCCCTTCAGGCTTGCCGATGGAACGCAAGTGCTGTTCCATCATGTCGAGCCAATGTTGCGTATAGGGCGTATCGGCGAGCTCTGGCTTGGGATACGCGCGCAAGCGCTCGATCTCTTCACGCGGGTCGGTGGAATCGGTGCAGTAGAGCTGCAGTACCCACGGATTGCGGTCGTATTCGGGGAGGCTGTCCTGCAGTGCGCCCTCGATGACGTCGCGGATCTCGTCGAGATCCGCTTCCTCACGTCCCTCCGTTGCGATCGGCGTCACTTCCGCCACGATGCCGACGGACACACCATCCTCCAGCAGGAAGGTCTTGCTCTCGGGCAGATACTCGAGCCAGGGCAGCCGGTCCACGAACGAGGGGCGGCGCTTATACGCTTTCTTCAGTGCCGCTCGCGTGATCGGCTTGCCGCGAGGCAACGTCAAGGGTCGTCCGCTTTCATCGGTGAGCAGGCCACTAGAGGACTGGAAGGCAGACGGCTCTGTGGGCGTTGGCCTACTCTGCTGTCCCGTCGGAAACAGCGACTCCAGGAATCGATCGAAGGTGCCCATCAGTCCTCCTGGCGCCATGGGCGAGCCGTCTCTCCGGGCATCGCGTAGGGAGTGCGCGAGTACAGCGGGAACACCGTGCTGTAACCCGGGATTGGCACCTGCTCGGTGCCACCGGCGAGGTGCGGATAGACGTACATCACTAGGTCGGGATTGGGGAGCCGGCGGAACTGGCTGTTGATCTCGTTTGCCGCCTCCCGCGTGTAGCGGATGCGCTCATCGACCAGCGCGCCATCGCCGATGCCGCGGCGCAATTCGCTGCGCCGGTCGAGCAGCCCGCGATGTGTCGTATCATCAGCACCGCGGCCGCTAGGACCTTGTCGCCATAGCTCGGCGACTGTGGGCCCACCACCGTGATCGAACAGCCGATCCTTGTTCGTTGCGCAGCCCGCCACCAGAGTGATGACAGCCACGGCAAGAACACTACGGCATAGGATTGATGAACAAATCGCGCTGATCATAGCGGACCCTCCTTCCTGCGGTGTCGTAGTCGATGTGCAGTTCATGATCGATGTTGACGATCACTTCTTGCCCCGGCGGCGTGACGATCGCCGCAAACGCCTCCCCATACAGCCGGTTTACCCAACGGCTCATGTCGCTGACACCACCGGCCAGGATCGACTGCGCCGCCTGGCTGCCGGTCATTGCGCTCGAGACCGTGCCATCCGGGTTGACCGTTGATACCGAGTTCCCATCGCTCAGCAGCGTCGCCACCCCCGCCCCGGCGGCGGTCAGCAGCGACTGCGTGCCAAGGTACTGCGCAGCATTGCTGGTACGCTCACCGCTGACACATGGCACGCCGTGGGCGTCGGCGATTTCGCCCAGAACCGTGCTATTGCCGCCACGGCCCCCGCCACCATCGACATCGCCGGGAGAGGGCACGGTGCGCACGGTACCATCGTCAAAAATGAAGGTGAGAGAGTGGATCTGCCCCCTGACACAGCTCAGCGTCCAGTCGCCAGTGGCGGTGCCCCTGGCGATCGCACTATGCAACTCGGGCAGCTCGATGCCGTTCGCCATCAGGTTCTCGCGTCCAATTAACACGCGGAACTGGTAGGGATCATTGACAGTACCGTCGACGGGAATCCGCCCAATCAGTGGATTCATCGCCAGCGAGCCGACCAGCATGGAGTTTTCCGGCACGGTATAGCGCGGCTCGAGTGTCGAGGTGTCAGGCTGCCCGGTCAGGCCCCGCTCGACACTAGTCCCAGTGCGCGAGAGCGCTTCGCCAGTGCTGCGCGCCGCGCCGGTCACTGCTTCGCCGAACGCACGCGGGAACTTGATCTCATCGCGGGCGGTACCGCCACGGGGGACTTCCCGAGCATCTATCGGCTCGACCCATGAAAGCTCCGCTGGCGGCGACTGCACTCCTAATGGAATATCGTCACCGAGCCCCAGTCCTATTGGCAGATCCTGATCGCCGCGATTATCGTTCGACGCCGGCCCTGGCGCGCGCACCATTTGCCGCACTTGATCGATTTCGCGGCGCACGGTCTCGAGCACACCTGCATCGACGCGATCCGAGGAATACTCCCTCACCGCCTCCTCGATTCGTGCGTCCACTGAAATCTCACGCGCCTGGATGTCGGCGAGCTGTTGCCGCAGATCGTCGTTCTCGCGGCGCATCATGCGCATCTCACCGACCAGGGTCGCGAGCGTATCGGCGGGGGTGTCTCCCTCGATGCCAAGCACCTCAATATCGTCGTCGGTGAGGATCAGGGTTGGATCTGCATTCTCGACATCCTGAGCGGTGTACGGCTCCGGGCCGCTGCTGCATCCTCGGATCGTCAACACCATGGCGACAATCACGATCAATGGGACCAGGAGCTTGAGCAAAAGGTTACCTTTCACTACCCACCCTCCCCAGCATCCGTTGCCAGTGGCAACAACAGGGCGCTACGCAGTCTGCCGCCCTGGGTCACGAGAAACACCGTGGTCGTATCCTCGGCGCTGCCGCGCGGCCCCAATGTCTGATGCATGAACGTGGCGGAGTAGCAGTCGCACTGGATGTAGCGCGGGTCGAGTTCCCAGCCACGGACATCGGTGTTGACCAATCTCACGGCAGTGACCGTGTGCCCGTCGAGGGTCCATGCGCCAATGGGCTCCGCACGCAACGGTAGAGTGTTGATCAAGTTCGGTAAGGTCTCTGGCAGTTGCATCGGCGTACGCCGCACTCCCGGCAACGACTCGATCGCACGGAGCGGCGAGTAGAGTGACTGTGCGGCGTGTCTGACGAGCGCTACCGGTACCGGCGCACCCGGCACTGGGTGCTGAGCCTCAGCGCTCGCCGGTGCGCTAGCCACTCCGGCCCTCCCTCCGCTTGTCGCCAAGCGCGGCGGGGCGTCGACGATGCGGATATCCTCGTCGCTGGCGTCATCGCTCGCGCTGAGATCGACGAGCAGGATTTCGCCGGACTCGACATCCTGCAGCTGTACCCGCTGGACATCGAACGCATCATGAGCAAGTAGATAGAGCATGCCGCCGGTGCTCTGTACCCGCAGCACGTCGACGCTAGCGATCGGCGCGGGCAGTCCGACCCGTACATTGCGGTCGATCTGCACCACCCGCTCGGTGCCCACCGGCAAGGCGATCGCAAGCGGTCGGCGATCCCACTCCATGATCTCCAGCGCCCAAGCCGCCAGCGGAGACAGCAGGCAGAGCAGCATTACTCCAACGACGGCGGTGATCCGTTTCATCGGCCCTCCCCAGATACTTGATTGGGCAGCTGTAGCCGTTGAGGCTGGCCTTCGAAACAGTCGAGCTGGAGCCCCCAAGGGTTGTATTCCGGATCCACGTCCATCCGCACAACTCGTAGCGGATAGCGTATATAGAGGTCGCGTACCGGTTCCCCGGCATAGCGCTCCTCAATACCCATATCAAGTCGCACTATCCAGCTATCACGGCTCTCGATCGTGACGGCATCTCGGCTATAACCCCGCCCTGGGATCTCGTAGATCCCGCGCGAGCGATTGCGCAGCTCGCCGGCACGCTCGCGGCGCTGGGCGTCGGCCTGCAGCTCCGCCCTGCAGCTCTCTGTCAACAGGGCCTGATACGCATGAAGATTTCGGGGGTAGTCGGCTTCGCCGTTGCGCGGCCAGCGATTGAGCTGTGTCCATACGTAAAGGCCGAAGGCGTACGCGGTCGGGGGCGGCACCTCCCACCAGGCGCGGGTACTGCCGGTACGCAGATCGGGCGGGTTGTGGATCGTTAGCCGCTCCGGCGCCGACTGCCAGCCGTACCATAGGCCCGCGCATATCAGTACCAAGACAGCGATTACGGCGCGCAGGGTCAGGATGTGCGAGTCTTTGGCCGCCAGCGCATTGCGGGTATGGCTCATCTACGCTCTCCCCCCCCTGCGGTCACGTCCGGTGATGCGGTAAGCCCCTGACTCGGTGATGTACTGCCCGTGATACATGAGCCCTGCCCGGGCCAGCTTCCACTCCACCCATTGATACAGCCAGCGCACGCTTCGGCCACGGCGCAGTGGTTGTATAACAGACCCACCAAAGAGCAGGCTCACCATCCCCCCACCAACAGCCAGGGTGGGAATGGTAGCGAAACCAAGGAACCAAGCAGCCACAACACCCGGCACTGCGCCAAGCAGCGCTCCGGCAATGATCACGTACCTCAGTTCCTCCGAAGTCATGCCGCGAAATACTACGGGCGGTTCTTGCAGACGGCGGGGCACGAATTCGATCGTCGGCATGAAGAAGGCTTCCCGTCAGGTGGTCGTCGCGGTGGAAAGGTCAATTTGCCAGACCAGCGTAAGCACCCAGATGATGGCGATTAGGATCACGACGCCGATGACACACGGAGCCAGGAATCCTCCCCAGTTTTCACGCTCACGTGCGATGCGGTATGCCGCCAAGACTTGCATCGATACCACGATAAAGGCCACGGCCCCCACAGCGAGCGCGGCAATTCGCATCGCCCAGTTCCCCAAGCCGGCGCTACCACCCACCAAGTCGTTATTGTTGGTCAGGGTTCCCCCCACATTGGGCAGCTGCTGTGCCCAGGATTCCGGCACACCGCCCACCAATAGCAGGAGCAGCATGATGGCAATCGAGATACGCATACCTCGTGGGTCAGATGTGAGAAAACGATAGATAGCTTGCATTGTTGCGCTCCACGCTTATCTGTAGCCAAGAATCCAGCTCATTAGGATGGTAATGAGCAGGGTGTGTATTACGGTGTTCAAGAAGACGTTGTCATCCACGCCTCGGTTTTCACTCGCCCAACCTCGATAGGCGGACAGCAGCACCCACCCGGTCCAGACGAGCACGATGCCGAAGCCGAAGCCTCCGATCAGCCAAGCGATTCCCGCCGCTGAAACACCACTGCCCGCTGCAGCATCGAACGCGTCCATCAGCGTGTCCTCCTCAAATAATCGCCATCGAGCGGCAACGGCTCGCGAGGCGGCAGGCGCACAGGTTCCAGGAAGAGATCGATGCCCTCACTGATCCGGTCGAGATCCGCGCGCAGCTGCCGGATGTCGAGATAGACGCTCGTCGTTTGCGGGGTGTGGTTCGCCTGACGCGCTTCGAGGCGATCAACCACCACATGGATCTGCTCCAGCTGCTGCTGGATCACAGCCAGGTCGCGCCGCTGAATCTCGTCGTGAGCCATCGCCTGCCCAATCAGCACTACGCCGAAGACACCAGCCCCCAGGGCGACAACGGCACGACTCATCGACAGGCAACTCGGGATCACTCGATCACTCCACGGTTGGTTCGGATGCGCCGATCATCCGAGATCAAGCCGCTGCGGGCAGCCGTAAACGTTAAGCGCAGTGGAGAGGGTTTTCGCGGAGAGTCGATCCGTTGCCAGTGGCAACGGATCGCCGAATGAAATAAGGCCCGAGAGGGCCTCAAGAATGGTAGCAGTGGAATCCACCGAGGGGACTTCCGATGCTATAGGTACTTCTTGAAACTGCCCGTGGCGACCGACACCATCAGCCCAAACAACAGTGCGTTCGGCAATAAGAAAACATTAGGGTGCACCGCGAACGGGACACTGAGATAGAGGATCCAGCCCACAACGAACACCGGCGCCACGGCGCGCTTGGCATGGTGGTAGATAAATGCTGACTCGCGGCCCGCGCCGAATCTCCTGAGATCGCGACGTACGAGACCATCGACGAAGCCGACCAGGGCCGCCAAGGCGAACAGAGGCGAGGTCAGCAGCAGGATGACCACCCGCGTCAGCGTCATCAGCGTGACGAAGACCGCCGCGGCGAGATACTCTCTCACGGTCACAGCCCACCCCCCCCTCCCAGCATCGCCGCCTTCGATCCAACCGGCGATCCCAGTGCGCACGAACAGCCAGTCATAAGCCGTGCCAACCACCATGGTAGCCATCTCGATGGGCTCGGCGATCAGCAGCGAGCGGTTGAACTCGGTATCAAGCCAGCCCATCTCGCGCTCCATCGTCACTCGCGCATGCTCTGCCCCCGGCTGCGACCACCATCCCCAGTACATGCCGAACCACTCGATGATGATCGAGCAAACCAGCGAAACAAGCAGGATCGCGAGCAACTGAAACGGCCAGCCCAGGGCTTTACCGAAGAGGCTGCTGCGACGCCGATGGGTGCGCTGCGCTTCCGCTTTCGCCATAGTCAGCTACCCATCACGTCGTCAACGCCGGCATCGCCACCACCGCCAGGCGGTACGTACATCGCCTGCCTGCGCCCGTCGCGGAACTCTTCCGGCACATCGAACTCGACTGGCGGCGGCATCAGCGGTACCCACCAACGCTCCCCTGTCTCCTGTGCGTCCTCACGCATACGCTCTGCGATGTCTTGGATGTTCTTCGGGATATCGATGCCCCTGTCGGGCTTCGGCAGCGGCATGCGGATCTTGTAAAGCTGCCCGCCTTCTATCAGGGCGAACGCCTGGCCCTTCGGTAGAGTGATGATGTCGTTGGGCTGAATCACCGGCACGGCACGCGTGCTGATTCTGTCTCCACCGGAAGAGCGGAAATCGACCCCTGTATCGACATCAGGGTCATCCGATGTCATCGACATCAGCATCCGCTCGTTGATGTTGACCTGGCCCAGCTGGTCGGTGAGCAGCCTAGCAGTTTTTTCCTCCTTCACGCGCAGCATGATCAGGTTGTTGAAGTTACCCACGACTTGTCCTGCCTTTGCGACGCTGCCAAGTCGAGCTTCAATGTCCGAGGCCGTCTGGGTGTACGCAGTGACCTGAATGCCGGCGCCGCCGCCCTTGTTGATCAGTGGGATGAATTCATCCCCCATCAGCTCGTTGACTTCATCGGCATGGAGGTTGATCGCAACCTTCTTGCCACCCCCAGCAGCCCCAGGCATGTCATCATCCACGCCATGCTTGTAGATATGGCCGGCGCACGAGACAAGGTCCGCGAACATCGAGTTGCCCACCGCCTGGCTGACCTCGAAATCGGACAGCGCATCCAACCCGACATAGACAATTCCGCGCCGCCGGATCACTTGCATCCAGTCGAAGATCGGACGCGGATCGTCCAGGTCCTGGTAATCGGGCGACAGTAGTTCGGAGATCCGGCCCGAGGTCAGCTTCTCGAGCAGTGGCAGGAGAGATGCGACGATCTTGTCGAAGTAGGTCTTATCATAGCGCACCGCCGATCGCAGCCCCTCAAGCACAGGATCCCGCACTTTAACCTGCTGTAGAAACTGCTCGATGGCCACGACACGCTTGTCTCGCCCCTTCATCGCCATCGGAATGTTCTTGTCGTTGAGCTTGCTTTCGATCGTTGCAATTTTCTCCCAGGCTGTCTCGTTATGCTCAGAGAGCTTTTGCTGCGAATACTCGATCATCAGGCCGTCGATGTTGACGACATCGGACAGAATCTGATCATAGGTGGGGCGCTGCCCCAGCGCATGACGTGCACGTGCAACGATATTCACAAATCTCCAGGCAAATTCTCGGAATGCCGCACTGTTACCGGCCCCGGAGAGTTGTCCGGCCAAGCGTGTGGCAACCTCTGATAGCCTGCCAAAGCGCCCCACGGCGTTGTAGCGTGCCGAAAGGTCAGGGTAGCCAAGGTGGAAAACATAGAAGTCATCGCCACGCCCCGACCGTAGCGCCTCAATGTACATCCGCAACATCAGGTCCACGTCACCCTTCGGATCGAGGGCGATCACACACTCGTTAGACTTGCGATGAATGTCCTGTGTAATCATCACTTCGGCGAGTCGAGTTTTTCCGACTCGCGTCGTGCCCTCGACCAGGGTATGCCCGACCCTCTCTCCTAGTGGGAGGTAGACGTCATGTTCATCGAGCTCGACGCCGTGCAGCGCCGGCTTGCCCCCTACAGGAGGCAGCGGCCGGACCGGGTTGAGCGCGGTATCCGCCGAGAGAAGGCGAATGACGATCGCCAGCATCCGGAACCGCTCCCAGCGGTGCTCGAGCGAGCGTGCCAGCTTATAGAGCGGAGACGGGTTGATGTAATGACGTGCATCCGGTGCCGCGGCCTCATAGAGTCGCTGGGTATGCTGCGCCTCCCACCGGAACCCCTTCCCGATCCACAGTCCCCTTGTGCTCACTGGGATCTGATCGGCCCGCAGCTCGAAACGCGGCAGACGACGCATGTTGCGTCGGTAGCGGAGGATTCTCCATCCCTGCCGGCCACGGTAGGCACCGAACGCAGCGAATGCGGCCGACATTCCCCACCCAACGCTGGGCGTCAACGCGAGCGCCCAGGGGGCATACATGCAGACAAGTGCGCATGCCGCGCACGTCGCCGCGGTGTAGAGCTCGACCGCGGGCCGCAGCAGTGACTCAATGGGATAGTGCGCCATCAGGCCGACGCCTCCGGCGACGGCGACTCGGGCGTATCCCCCAGGTAGAGCACCACCGCACGAGCCAAGGGATCTAGCAAGCGTTCGCGCTGCAGATCCGCGACCACGGCGTGGTACACGGCAGGATCGTAACGCCACAGCTCGCACCACATCACCAGCAAAGGATCTGCAGGGAACGACTCCGATTCATTATCCAAGTGCATCAGCAGGGCCGGGATGCGGCGGTCACGCCCTCGATACCGTGCCGGTATACCATCGGGCTCAAGCTCCGCCAGGCGTGCGGCTACCGCTCGCCACGCGCTGGCCGGCAGGACATGCCCAGCATACTCCAGCGACAGATCGTCCAGGTCCGAGATGTGGCGGATGCACTCGACGAGCTCCGACGGGTTCAATACCGGTGCCCCCAGCTCACGACGTGCTCGCAGGACTACACTCATCACCCGAGCGACGAGCACACGATGCTCGGGGTCCGGGACACCCAGTGCCTCAGACAGGCGTATCAGCGGCAACTCGTTCTCATCAAAGGTATGTTCTGGCAAGTCCACGCGCGTTCTCCGGCGCCAAAATGTCTTGAAATCAATTACCGTCACTGGTGCAACCCTTGGGGCGTGATCAGTACAGGGTAGTGGGCGATCCCGATGCGTCCGGCCAGGTCATCGCCCGACACAGGACGTAGCTCAATGCCGCCGCTGTGAGCACGCAACTGCTCCAGCGATTCGATCGAACTAACGTTGACCACCAAACCGACTGCGCGCTGCTCCAGTAGCATGTCCCGGCGTTGCTCAATCCATTGCCACGAGACATCGTCATCACCAATCAGGAAGAAAGGCGTCATGGACGCGGGCAAATCCAGCACACGCGGCTCGACTCGCCCGGGTGTCAGTCGCTCGCTGATGACCGGCAGCATGTCTCGCTCAGTGATCTGCGCGAGATACCCTGGTCCCGGCACATACCCCTCATGCTCTTCAACTCCGGACATTCCGATGGCAACGTAGTAGGGTTTCGCTGGCTCGCCGCCATGGTCGGCCACGACTGTGAGACTCGGCAGTCCTGGTGGTCTCTCCTGGGCGTGTCCCTGCCCCCAGAGCGCTGCGGCCATGCAAAGCGTTGCCAATGGCAACGGACGTAGTCCTTTCATGTATTTGTCTCTCTCAATAGTGAGCCGCAACCAGCCGATACCAACGGTTCTCGGGGTCGATCCATGTAGACACAGGAGCATCGGGCTCCACCCACATAGCAATCGGCGAGCCGTCGTTACCCAGCGCCTCAGCTTCACTCACCATAGCCCCCAGCGAAGCAACCTCCGGTGGGTCGGCCGGCATGGTGTCAACGGCAGCCTGCAAGCGGGCCAGATTCTGGGCGACGATACGGCGGTAGCGCTCCGCCGGTGCCCCACCAGCTGGTCGGTGATAGCGTCCTGCCGCATCGAGCCAGTTGCGCGTAACACCGTAATGTCGCCGCAGTAGCCGTGCGGCCTCGTCGAGATTTGCATACGGATCCAACGCCGCACACGGATCCGCGAAGCGACGTCCCTGTCCGTAGAGGTCTGGGTTGTGCCGGACATTTATCTGCGTGATACCAACATCGACGTTACGAGTACTGCGCAAGTGCCTCTGGAGCGCCGCACATGCACTGGCACGATCGGGGAAATAGTGCCCCTGACCTGCGACATTGAGCGTCCACGGCCATGGGCGGGACATACCGTTGCCGAGCGCCATGCGCGACTCGGCAAGCGCCACAGCGTAGAGAATCGCCGGCGGCACGCCGTGTCGGCTCGCCGCTGTGACATAAGCTGCCGGCACATCGCGACCGGCCTGCGCCGGTGTCGCCAGAGCAGTCAGCGTGACAAGAGCAGCGATTACCAGAACGATGGTTCGTCGCATCCCATCGCTCCCCTCACTGAACGACGGGCAAACGTTCAGGTGTGATACCCCGGGATGCATCCAGTGCCCCGTGATTCAGCGTGATGCGGCGGGTTTGCACTGCTTCGACGGGAATCTCATGCGCTCGCGCCCATGCTCGGATCGCATCATCGTCACCACCGGCATCGACGACAAAAATGTCGAGCGGCTGCCCGTTACCGATCAGCTCCGACACAGCGGCGGAGCATTCACGACAGCCTTCTCGGGCGACATAGACACGGGCTCTCGTGCTTAACCCACCAGTTGAACTACCTCCGGTCAGTTGGGACAAGAATCCGTTGCCAGTGGCAACGGCCCCCCCATCGCCCCCGGAAGGGTTAGTCTCGAACGGCAGCACGCGCAGTTCATCAGGGTACAGCCGCGCCCAGGCGGCTTGGTACTCACGCTCAAACGCAAGTTCTCGCTCGACACGTGCGCGCTCGACTTCGACCATGAGCTCTGCGTAGCGCCGACGCTCGGCGGTAGTCTCAGCTTCTACGCCCAAGGCGGTGAGCGGGTCCAGACCAGGCGACCAGATGCCGCGGATCCCTTCCATAATCGACTCATAGCGTTCCCACTCATGCTCGGACAGCCCCCAGTCTTTGGCCTGCTCGCGCAGTGTGTCTCGAATCTGTGTCTGGCGTTGCTCAACGCCAGACACATCGGAGGCCACCTGCTGTTGCTGCGACTGAGCAAGCACGACGCTCGGCGTAAACACCACAAGAACCAGCAGGGCTCGGTGGTAGGGATTTAGAGCCACGATCAGATCTCCTTCAAGGGATAGGCACATCGACGGATTCGCCGCGCACGCTGAACTGCGCCGTGCCGCCACGAATGGCGATCAGTTGCCAACCATCGACACTCTCGCGCTCACCGATGAGGCGCACATCACGCAGCGACCGAACGGCGCCGGTGGCGATACTCAAGAAAGGTTTGCCTCCGCGCCACTCTACTCCGCTGACGCGAAATGGCGGTTGAGGTTGAGGTTGAGGTTGAGGTTGAGGACGAGAAGGGGGAGAGGAAGCGCGGGCGACTTGGGCCTGAGTTTGTTGGCTTCTTGCCCTCGCCTGCTCACGCGCCTGAGCGGCCTCCTCGCGGGCTTCGTTGACCGCCCCCTCTAACTCCTGAACTGCACTGCCGAGCTGCTCGTGCAGCGATTCGATTCTGACTTCCGAGCGAGCGCCCTGTGCATTTACCCGCTCGAGCTCCCGCTGCACTCCCGAGATGCGCACGTCAACACGATCCGCTTGATCACTCAACGCCTCACTGAGCTGTTCTATACGCTGCTCAAGTTCAGCAAGTCTCTCGCCGAGCATCATCAGGTCAGCGACACGCTCCTCGAGTAGCACAACATCGGCCCTGGTCGCCGATAACTCTAGCTGCAGCCCGTTCTGCTCATTGCCCTGCATGATGAACCAACTAGCGACGAGGCCTGCGGCCCCGACAAACAGCAAGACCACCACAGCGGCGACCAGCATGCCCCGGGGCTGGCGACCACGAGTTTCACGCTTATGATCCTGGTCGGCAGCTAACGAAAACTCAGGCTTAGAGGAGTCACCAGGCGAATCGTAACTGTAATCAAGGGGTTCCGTGTTGTCGGCTGACGTTGACATCATGCGTTCTGCTGTTGACCAAGTTGCCGCTCAATTTGTCAGCGAGCAGAAACGGCAGCGAGCAGAAACGTTAACTCCGGAGCAGATGATTTGATGGACGCCCTCGTTGAGTACCCCACTCTCCACAAGGTGCTGGATCGTTATAAAAACGCCGTATCGATCCTCAAGCGCGGCTTTGAACAAGAGTCCTATAGGATTCGCAAGCTGCAGCAGTCTTTCCTCGCTGAGCAGCCTATCAGCACACTCACAAGCGTTGATATCGCAACCTACCGGGACCAGAGACTATCAGAGGTCAACCCCAAAACCGGCAAGCCGCTCTCCCCCAGCACTGTGCGCCTGGAGATGTCACTGCTGTCGAGCGTGTTCGATGTCGCCAGAATCGAGTGGGGGTTGGTAGACGAAAACCCTGTCACTCGGGTGCGCAAACCCAAGCCCGCACCGCCGCGGACACGACGCCTCATGCCCAGAGAGGACAGAATTATCCGAAAATACTGCGAGGCGTACTCGAACCCGGAACTGCTGTCGATCTATATTCTCGCGCTCACGACAGCAATGCGTCAGGCTGAGTTGCTCGGCCTGCGCTGGGAGCGCATCGACCTCAAAGCATCAATCGCTCACCTTCCAGAAACCAAGAACGGATCAAGCCGAGATGTGCCGCTATCTCTTGAAGCACGGGAGGCGCTCATGCGCCTGGGACCACAACCTCAGGGCCGGGTCTTCACGTATCGTGCGGCCGGGCTGAAGAGTGTCTGGCGCGCAATGATGAGAGAGCTCGCAATTGAAGACCTACATTTCCACGACCTCCGTCACGAAGCAATTTCTCGGTTGTTTGAACTCGGTACGTTGGACGTGATGGAAATCGCCACGATCAGCGGCCACAAAAGCCTCGCCATGCTCAAGCGCTATACCCACCTCCGCGCCCGGCGCTTGGTGAAAAAGCTCGACGCAGGGCGAAAACGCGCACGGCAGCAGATCCTCACTCACTTCATCCCTTACCCCGCTACGCTCGAGGTCAAGTCTTGTGGCACTGTCGTTGTCGAGTTCCCCGACTTCGGCACAAAGCATCAGATCATCGGCAGCGAAGACTCGATTGAATACACCACTCGAGCGCTGCTCTGCCAGCTGATCGCAACAACGCTGGCCCGAGGTGATCAGTTGCCCACCCCTGGCTACGAAGACACGGACACAGAACCGCAACACTGCTCGCTGTACATCGATCCGCTGGCCGCATGACCTCTCTTCAGGCGTTGCCACTGGCAACGCCTGTAATGCATGGCATACTCATCATCAGGCAGCAACTATCAGTTCTCCGCATGCGACTGTAAAACCGAAAGGGTTTCACGCAAATCCTGGAAATTCCATGTTACTTCAATCGCTTGCGTGCAACAGCTTTGCCAATCCGGTCGCTGGTCTACGCCAGCGGCCGATGCCCCAAGAATTACTACCAGAACATACAGCAACCTGCCTA
>ERZ869909.1198-NODE-1198-length-21923-cov-11.147990_pt1 | contig 21923 bp, 22 predicted proteins | sample MGYA00520892_ERZ869909 | MGnify/ENA primary metagenome ERZ869909 (study PRJEB32215, sample SAMEA104723947) | bioreactor metagenome | biome: bioreactor; feature: anaerobic bioreactor; material: water | place: China | collected 2015-03-12 ... | reverse complement strand
GTATTTTGGAGAAAAAATCTTCGAAAGAGTTGTTATTGCTAACATTACAGGATTATGATACTTAACGGATATTCAATCTAAAAATGTGCGATTTAGAAATTAAAAGTACAAAAACAAAGTTTTTTTATTAGGTTTGTAGCCCTACATAAGGAAATTGGTTTTCCTGCGTTATGAAATTATAAAACACATTTTTTGACTATGAGATCTTTTATGCTATTGTTTTTTGCCGCTTTTGCCCTTGTAAGCTGCGAAGATGTTCAAACCAACAGCCCTGCACTTCAGGCTGAGGTAAACGGAGTTTTGTACCGAGCAACTGACGCTAGAGCAGAGATTAGAGAAAACGGCAACCTGGTTTTACAAGGCATTTCAGACCTTGAAAGCCTTACAATTACCTTGTCCGGCTCATCAACAGGTGTTTATACACTTGGAGGTCAAGGCACAAATCGTGCTGTTTTTCAGGACTTTTTTGGTTCAGTTTATACCACAAGACCCTATGGTGATGGCGAGGTAGTCATTCAAAGCACAGCAAACAACACTTTTACAGGCACTTTTAAATTTAATGCTTACAGATTTGGTTTAGACACGCTTAATGTCCAAAAAGGCTTTTTTTATGAAGTGCCTCTTATAGCAGGTTCAATTGAAGACCCTATAGTCCCGGATAGTGTTTTAACAGCAGTAGTTAACGGTGAAAGTTTTACAGCGTTTGAAGTTCTGGTGGTTAATGAAAATGGAACAATCTTAATAAATGGCTCTTCCATGAACGGGACTGCAATAGGACTTGTGTTTCCGGACACTATCACTCAAGGAACCTATACAATTGAAGATGATGGCGATGATATTTCTTTAATTTACCTTTCCGGGGATGACCCGGAAGGACTGAGTGGCACATTGGTCATAAATTCTCACAATACAGTTGACAAAATAGTTTCCGGTACATTTGAATTTGAAACTGAAGACCACAGCATAACAGAAGGTCAGTTTACCATAAGTTATTAACCTTTACAAACATCTATAGCAAACGTTCGGGATTTAATATGCCGAACGTTTTTTTATTATTGTTAATAACTAAACTTTTATATCAGGGTAAAGAATTTGTATTTTTAAACTTTCATTTTTCTTTCCAAAAAAACCCTGATTTATGTATCTGATATTTGATACCGAAACTACCGGATTACCCAAAAACTACAATGCCCCGGTATCTGACACCGATAACTGGCCGCGCTGTATTCAAATTGCCTGGCAGCTGCACGACGCTATGGGCAACCTCTTGGAAAGTCAGGATTTTTTAATAAAACCCGACGGCTTCAACATTCCGTTTGACGCTGAGAAAATTCACGGAATTTCCACTGAATTGGCCGAAAAAGAAGGTGTGTCTCTAGACGAAATGCTCACACTTTTTAACGAAGCCTTAGGTAAAGCCAAATTTATCGTCGGGCAAAATGTGGGCTTTGACATCAACATTATGGGAGCTGAGTTTTTCAGGAAATCTTTAAAAACCAAGCTCACCCAAATGCCGGTCCTTGACACCTGTACAGAACACACTGCAAACCTGTGTCAAATCCCCGGAGGAAGAGGTGGAAAATTTAAGCTGCCCACACTCACAGAATTACACGAATTTCTTTTTAACGAGCCTTTTGAAGAAGCACACAACGCTACGGCAGACGTTGAAGCTACCACCCGATGCTTTCTTGAACTCATCAGAAGAGAAGAGTTTACAGCCAAAGAACTGGACGTTCAACCCGATTATTTTGAAAAATTTTCAGAAGCCAACCCAAAACCTATCGAACTCATTGGGCTGAAGCACATCAATCTGAAAAAGGCTTCCGAAAAAATCAGAAAAGAACTTGAAAAACATATTGGCGAAGACATTTCGCAAGATGAAATCAAACAAAATATTGCCGATCTGGCTGAAGTTCCATTTGCACACCTGCACAACCACTCTCAGTTTTCGATACTTCAATCCACCTCAAGCACCGCAGACCTGGTAAAAGCAGCTGCTGACAACAATATGCCCGCCATTGCCATTACCGATACCGGAAACATGATGGGTGCTTTCCATTTTGTACAAGCTGTGGCAAACCACAACAAAAAGGTCAAAGAAACAGCCGATGAAAAAAATGAAAAGCCCCATCTACTCAAACCCATTGTGGGCTGTGAATTTTTTGTGTGTGAAGACCGGCTTAACAAAAGCAATAAAGACAACGGCTATATGGTTGTTTTTCTTGCCAAAAACAAAAAAGGCTATCATAATTTGGCAAAAATGTCTTCCCTTTCCTATACAGAGGGCTTTTATTATGTCCCACGGATAGACAAGGAAATTGTTGAAAAATACAAAGAAGACTTAATCGTGCTTACCGGAAGTCTCTATGGCGAAGTCCCCGGAAAAATCTTAAATGTGGGCGAGCATCAGGCAGAAGAGGCCTTACTGTGGTGGAAAGAACAGTTTGGCGAAGATTTATACATCGAGTTGATGCGCCACAAGCAGGAAGACGAAGAACGTGTAAATCCCGTGCTAATTGAGTTTGCGAAAAAGCATCAGATAAAAGTTGTGGCAACAAACAATACTTACTACATCAAGCAGGAAGATGCCAATGCCCACGATATTTTGTTGTGTGTAAAAGACGGAGAAAAGCAAGGAACACCCATCGGCAGAGGTCGTGGTTACAGGTACGGGCTCCCTAATCAGGAATATTACTTTAAGACTACCGAAGAAATGAAGGCGCTGTTTAAAGACATTCCCGAAGCCATTTTCAATGTCAAAGAAGTGATTGATAAAGTGGAAGTTTACACACTTGCTCGTGAAGTACTACTTCCCAATTTTGAAATTCCTGCTGAATTTATTCAGAAAAATGACCCCAAAGGGAAACTGGGCGAAAACGCTTACCTGAAACATCTAACCTATGTAGGTGCAAAAAAACGCTATAAAGACTTAACACCTGAGGTTTCAGAACGTCTTGATTTTGAGCTGGATGTCATCGCAGAAAGTGGTTATCCCGGTTATTTTCTAATTGTTCAGGATCTTATCGCTGAAGCCCGAAAAATGGGTGTTTCGGTAGGCCCGGGTCGTGGTTCAGCTGCCGGTTCTGCGGTTGCTTATTGTCTGGGAATCACAAACATTGACCCCATTGAATATGACTTACTTTTTGAGCGTTTTCTGAATCCGGACCGAGTGAGTATGCCCGATATTGATATCGACTTTGACGATGAAGGCCGAAGCAAAGTGATGGATTATGTCATCAATAAATATGGCAAGAAACAGGTGGCACAAATCATGACCTATGGCACTATGGGTGGAAAATCGGCTATCAGAGATACGGCTCGCGTACTCGACTTGCCTTTGAGCGATGCTGATAGACTCTCCAAATTAATGCCTCAAATGTCAAAATTGAATAAGGTGTTTGGTTACAGCGAAAGTGAATTGAAATCTGCTTTCAGGTCTGAAGATTACGAAAAAGTAAAGGAATTACTTTTTATTTCAAACGGAAATGACCTTCAGTCCCAAACCATCAATCAGGCAAAAATTCTTGAAGGTTCTGTTAGAAACACCGGAATACACGCCTGTGGGGTAATTATCACTCCTGGTGATATCACCAATTATGTACCGATAGCTTTAGCAAAAGACTCTGACCTCTATGTCACCCAGTTTGACAACTCTGTAGTGGAAAGTGCCGGCTTACTGAAAATGGACTTTTTGGGGCTAAAAAACCTCACCATTATCAAAGATGCTGTCACATTGATTAAACTTAAACACAACATTGACCTTGACCCTGACACATTTCCACTAGACGACGAAAAAACATTTGAACTTTTTCAACGTGGCGAAACTGTAGCCACATTCCAGTATGAATCTGCCGGAATGCAAAAATACATGCGTGATCTTAAACCCACTGTTTTTGCTGACCTTATTGCTATGAACGCCCTATACCGTCCCGGGCCCATTGAATACATCCCAAGCTTTATCAGAAGGAAAAACGGCGAAGAAGAAATCACTTATGACCTTCCGGTAATGGAAAAATACCTTAAGGAAACTTATGGGATTACGGTCTACCAGGAGCAGGTGATGTTGCTTTCTCAGGAACTTGCCGGTTTTACCAAAGGTGATGCCGACGTGCTTCGGAAAGCGATGGGAAAAAAGATTTTTTCAGTACTTGAAAAAATGAAACCCAAGTTTCTGGAAGGCGGCAATGCAAATGGACACCCCGTTGATGTTCTGGAAAAAATATGGAAAGACTGGGAAGCTTTCGCCAGTTATGCTTTTAACAAGTCACACTCTACCTGCTATGCGTGGATTGGTTATCAAACTGCATATCTGAAAGCAAACTACCCTGCTGAATATATGGCAGCCGTGCTTTCAAACAACATGAGCGACATCAAGGAAGTTTCCAAATTTATGGAAGAATGCAAGCGCATGGGACTTCCGGTTTTAAGCCCTGATGTCAATGAATCCTATTATAAATTTACGGTAAATGATAAAGGCGCCATCCGTTTTGGCATGGGTGCTGTAAAAGGTGTGGGTGGTAACGCAGTGGCCACCATAGTAGAAAACCGAAAAGACGGTAAGTACAAATCAGTTTTTGATTTAGCCAAACGCATCGACTTGCGCGCAGCCAATAAAAAAGCATTTGAAAATCTTGCCCTGGCCGGCGGATTTGACAGTTTTGACACCCACCGTGCGCAGTACTTCCACGACGATGGCGACGGAACCATTTTTCTTGAAAAAGTATTGCGTTATGCAGCAAAATATCAGGAAAACCTCAACTCATCACAAATCAGTCTTTTTGGCGAAGCCAGTGAAGTACAATTTCCCGAGCCTGAAGTTCCGCCTTGTGAGGAATGGGGCACAATGAGAAAGCTCAAACAGGAAAAAGAAGTGGTGGGCATTTATATTTCAGGACATCCACTGGATGATTTTAAAACCGAAATCAAAACCTTCTGCAGAAACAAAGTGGGCGACTTCAATTATGCTGAAAACTTTATAAACAAAGAACTCATATTTGGAGGAGTCATTACAGATGTGCAACACCGGGTAACCAAAAACGGCAAAAGCTGGGCAACATTTGTGCTTGAGGACTATGAAGATTCCTTTGAATTCAGAATGTTTGGAGAGGAATACTTAAAATTCAGACACTTGCTAATGATCAATGGGTTTATATTTTGCAGGGTGTTTATAAAAGAAGGCTGGATTAACAAAAATACAGGAGAGAAAACTGACCACAGATTACAGTTTAACAGCATACAGCTACTTCAGGATGTCCTGGAAAAAAATTCCAAAAAACTAATCATCTCCATGAACTTAAATGAGATGGAAGAAACCCGGATAGATTTATTAAAATCATTGTTGAAAGAACATCCCGGCACTCATTCTTTGGATTTTTACTTTTACGAAGCAGAAGAAAACATCAAACTGCAAACCAAAAGCAGAAAACACAAAATCAAAATCTCACAGGAATTGCTGAGCGCTTTAGAAAAACAAAACTTCTATTACATGCTCAATTGACCATAATTATAACTGATGTATTTATAACCAAAAGTAATCCGGCAACACCATTGGTTGATAAAAAATCACTAATTTTGTATCCTAATTAAATACTACACATTATGGCATTAGAAATAACAGATGCAACGTTTGAAGAAACCGTTCTAAAAAGTGACAAACCGGTTCTTGTAGATTTTTGGGCAGCCTGGTGTGGCCCTTGCAGAATGGTGGGACCCATTATTGAAGAAATCAGTAAAGACTATGAAGGCAAAGCCGTTGTTGGCAAAGTTGATGTTGACAGCAATCAGGAATTTGCAGCAAAATATGGTGTGAGAAACATCCCTACAGTTTTGGTATTCCAAAACGGTGAAGTTGTGGGACGTCAGGTTGGCGTTGCCCCAAAAAGCACCTATGCTGAAGCAATTGATGCTCTTTTATAACAATAAAATCATAAATTAATTGAAAAGGTTTAGCGTGTTGTTAAACCTTTTTTTATTTTTAATCAAAATTTAAATCCTATGAGTAAACCAAATAAAGTCCAGGAGACCATTGATGCCAAATTGCTTGAAGAAAGAAAGGTATTTTTATGGGGTCAGGTAGATGATAAATCTGCCAAACACGTAATTGACCGTTTGTTGTATCTGGACTCCCTTGAGAAAAAAGACATTCACCTTTTTATCAACAGTCCGGGTGGTTATGTCACTTCAGGCTTTGCCATATATGACTGTATGCAATCACTTAAAAGTGATGTTTCCACCATTTGCACCGGTTTTGCAGCTTCTATGGGCTCGATTCTCCTTTCAGCAGGAGCCAAAGGAAAGCGTTTTATCCAACCCCACGCCAGAGTGATGATTCACCAACCCAGTGGCGGTGCACGCGGACCTGCCAGTGACATTGAAATTACTGCTCAGGAAATTTTAAAAACCAAAGAACTCAGCGCAAAAATCCTTGCCGAAAACTGCGGTCAAAAAATCGAAAAAATTCTGAAAGACTTCAACCGCGACCACTGGATGGGTGCTAAAGAGTCTGTGGATTATGGTATTGTGGATAAAGTAATATAAAATACTGACAACCCTCACAGGGTTTTGAACCCTGAGAGGGTTAATAAAAACATGGACATTCAAACTCAAATAAACGATATTACCGGATTTAAAAATCTGGAACTCCTCGCTACACAGGTGGTGGAAGGGTTTATTTCGGGTTTGCATAAAAGTCCCTTTCACGGGTTTTCATCAGAGTTTGCTGAACATAAAGTCTATAATTCGGGCGAAAGCACCAAGCATATTGACTGGAAACTGTATGCCAAAACAGACCGCCTCTACACCAAACGCTATGAAGAGGAAACCAATCTGCGCTGCCATTTGATTGTGGACAATTCCACCTCGATGCACTACCCTGAATTGAAAACTTTTTCGATAGACTCACTCAATAAAATAGCATTTTCAGCTTTGGCAAGTGCGGCAATTATGAACCTGCTTAAGCGGCAACGGGATGCAGTGGGCGTAAGCATCTATTCCAACGAATATGAATTTTATGCTCCCGAAAAAGGAAGCGAGCGCCACCACCAAATGATTTTGGACAAGCTGAATGAAGCCGTTGTTACGAAATCAAAAGACAAAAAAACACAGACCTATCAGTTTTTGCACCTAATTGCCGAAAAGATGAAACGTCGTTCACTGGTGTTTTTATTTTCTGATATGTTTCAGGACGATTTGGAGGAAAAGAAACTTTTTGAAGCCCTTCAGCATTTGAAATACAACAAGCACGAGGTCATTCTCTTTCATACCATCGACAAAAGCAAAGAACTGAGTTTTGATTATGACAACAAACCCAGAAAATTTGTGGACGTTGAAACCGGTGAGTTTTTAAATGTATATCCCGATAACATCAAGGAAAATTACGAAAAAGCCGTTTCAAACTACTTTAAAGACCTAAAGCTCAAATGTGCCCAATATCGCATCAAGTATGTGGAAGCCGACATAAACGCCGGTTTTTCAAAGATTTTGACCACTTATTTGATTGAACGGCAGAAGTTCACTTAAACAAATTATCTTGTAACTAATCAATCAAGTTCAAATTCAGATATAGTTCTAATTACCAAAGCCTGCAAGATATTTAGACCTCCATTTAGTAGAATTTATAACAAATCACATTTTCGCTAATTTCTGCACAGTTTGCCCTCCTTAGAATTGGCCGGATACTTTTTGTTTTACCTCCATGTTTCGGATGGCACGTTCTGATGCATTGTTCTAACGGGCGCATACATGTGTTGTGAGAAGTATAACCTACCCAAAAACCTTCAGTCATACAAAACAAACAGTTAATTTTCTTTGCACAAAAGTCAAGGTGAACTCAAAAAGGTTTTTATCACAGTCTATACCTAGTTCCAAAATAAAAAGCCATTGTATTAAAATTTAAATGGTTGCTTTCATTTTTAACTCCCATTAAGCTATAATCCAAACCTAAAACAATAGAAAACCTTCTAGAAACATCCTGCTCTAAACATAGATTAATTAAAAATCCTATTCCTATATCTACATCATCCAACTCAGTGGTACTTTGTAAATTGCTTAATTCATATTTGTAGACATAATTCATAAAGCCACCTATTCCTGCTACCACTTTTGTGTTTCCGAAAATTTCATTTTCACCCTTACCGAGCCTATATACCGCTTCAAATTTTAAAGGCACCCTTATATATTCTGCTCGTAAACTAGACTGTTCAAAGCCTGAAAATACGTTAGTATTATAAGTTGCCCCTTCTAAACCTAAGCTAAATCGAAAAAAATTAGCGTTTTGATCCTCACCTAATAAATCATAGCTCAAACCAATATGAGCAACCGAAATTGAACCTTCCAAATCATTAAATTCATTAGTGTTTAGTAATGAATTCCCAAAGCTGAAATTAAGGTTAAAACTAAAATTTGATAATGTTTGCTGTTCATTTTGAGCATAAACAGAAACCGCAGACAAGAAAAAAAGAATAAAAATAACTTTTTTCATAATTATATTTTTTATTTACAATATTCATAAATCATCTTGAAAGATTTATTTTTGATAAAAAAATCTGCTGGATAATATAATCTTTCGTTTGCCAAATTTCTAATGATCTTGTTTCTTGCTTCACTTGTTCTTATAGGTTGAAAAAGATTATTTGCTACATTATTTATAACTATAGAAACAAATTCCGAACAATAAAGTTTGTTTGGCTCATTAGATAAATCGTATTCATTATCAAAAATAATAGGCTTTTGAGAGATTTTTTTTATTTCATCTAAAACATAAATTTTATTAAAAGAAATTAAATTTATTTCCCAGATAGCTTTGTAAAAAACCCCTTTCTCTGAAATAAAAGAATTATAATCTTCTTTTATAAGAGCTGAGCCATTATTAAGGTTATTGATAGATACATGATAAATAACAAAATCATCATTTTCAAAAAAACCTATTCCTATATGAGTTAAATAATTATTTTCTATATTTAACTTTTTTACAAATTGTTGTTTGTCTATAGTACCACGTCCAACTATAAAAACTTTGTTTTTGTTTAATGAAATTGTTTGGGAAAATAATACAGTACTGCTACTGGAAAAAAAGGCAAAGAAAATTATAAAAACAAATTTTCTCATTTTTAATATATCCCACCTGCAATAGAACCTCCAATTAAGCTGGCAGTCGACCCAATAGCAACTGCTCCGGGAACTCCTCCTCCAAAAATAAGTCCCCCAGCTGCACCTAAAACATCACACCCTACAATAATAAGAATACCAATACCTTTCGAATTTTTACTAGTTGGATTAATAACCTCATCATAGTCAAATCCTCCAGCATCTAGTTTAATAAATTCAAACCAAAAATCAAAAGAATATCTCGCAGTCGAAGTGGCTGCTAAAATCATTTCTTTTTCTTCTACATTTAACTTATTATCAGCCAAAATTTCATCTTCAAAATAGAACAATCCATCATAATATTCATAATATGTTCCTTCGAAATTCATCACATAGTTTAATAATTCTCTTAATCTAGTCTTACCACTCTCTCCTGTAGACAAGCTATCAATCACATTAGAAAAATTATTTTGATAATCTGCAATGCCCGCACTAATGAAGTTATCATCCATATCAACAAAATCATCATCTCCTAAAATTTCAAGAAAATTTTCATTATTCAAAGCTATTTCTTTGGCACTGTTTTTAATACCAACAATAGTTGTATCTTTTATTTCTACATTAAAAATGTATTCATTTAAAATTTCGTTATGTATCTGTCCTACAAAATCATACGGGTTACTTGGATTTTCAACAGAAAAACCTGTTGGATGTTTTAACGCCAAATTACTATCATCAGTACTATTTTCAATACCATTCAAAGAATAACTACTATCACTTTCACAAGCGATTAAAGCTATGCTTAACAATAAAATAAAAGTCTTCATTTTTTTCATTTTTCTTAAGATTTTAAATTAAACTTTTCACAAAAAAAAAAAAATACCCTCATCTATATTTTTTTTAACATATATTTAACTTTATTAGAATGCTTAGAACAATTGAATCCATTTTTTAAATTCAGATATATCTACAATCACCAAGGCCTACAAGACATTTAGGATAACTTTTGTGGTAATGTCCATAATATACTATACTTTTGCGAAGTTCTGTGCAGTTTACCCTCTTTTGAATTGGCTGGATATTCTTTGTATTACCTTCACGTTTCGGATATCGCGTTCTGATACATTGTTATCGGGGCATATTAGCAATGAAGAGGAAACCAACCTGCGCTGTCACCTGATTGTTGACAACTCCACTTCAATGCATTATCCGGAAATGAAAACATTTTCGATAGATATGTTAAATAAAATTGCTTTTTCAGCATTAGCAAGTGCGGCGATAATGAACCTGCTTAAAAGGCAAAGAGATGCTGTGGGCATTAGCGTCTATTCGAATGAATATGAATTTTATGCTCCCGAAAAAGGAAGTGAGCGCCACCACCAAATGATTTTAGACAAACTGAATGAAGCTGTTGTCACGAAATCAAAGGATAAAAAAACGCAGACCTATCAGTTTTTACATCTTATTGCCGAAAAAATGAAACGCCGTTCACTGGTGTTTTTATTTTCAGATATGTTTCAGGACGATTTGGAGGAAAAGAAACTTTTTGAAGCCCTTCAGCATTTGAAATACAACAAGCACGAGGTCATTCTCTTTCATACCATCGACAAAAGCAAAGAACTGAGTTTTGATTATGACAACAAACCCAGAAAATTTGTGGACGTTGAAACCGGCGACTTTTTAAATGTATATCCGGACACGATTAAGGAAAACTATGAAAAAGCCGTTTCTAGTTATTTTAAAGAGTTAAAGCTTAAATGCGCTCAATATTGCATCAAGTATGTAGAAGCTGATATCAACGCGGGCTTTTCAAAAATTTTGACCACCTATTTGATTGAAAGGCAGAAGTTCACTTAACGAAAGTATCTTTTTTTAAAAAATAGTTTGCGTAAACTAAATTTGGACGTATATTTGCCGTCGCTAAGAATCAAACAGTACTTATTTTTAGCATTTACGTTCATCAAAAATTGTACAAAATAAAGCAACTTAGGTTGTCTCTGACTGTTGTCAGAATATAAATTTATTTTGGTCTGGTAGTTCAGTTGGTTAGAATACCTGCCTGTCACGCAGGGGGTCGCGGGTTCGAGTCCCGTCCAGACCGCAACCTTGATTACAGTCTGTAATCATCAAGATGTTGTGTTGTCCGCCGCAAGGCGGAAAGGCTTGTAGTAGAGCCGATGAGAAGCTTTTCGCCTTTGTGCGTAGAGCTTTTTTTGTTTGTGGTCACTTTTGCTATTTTTCTCCCCTATATTATTTTCCCTTTTAAGACAAAAAGTAAAACAGAAGCTTAACTATTTTACTTTTTACCCATTTTAGTAAAATAAGAATATCCACTATTTTACTTTTAGGCTATTTTAGTAAAATAAGGATCTCTCTTATTTTACTTTTTTGTATTTTTGTAAAATAAGAAAAGGTGTAATTGTTTATTTTATGAAAAATTTCAAGTCGGGCACATATATAAATCAAGGTTATTATAAAAGTTTTCAACCCACTCTTATTGATAGGGAATGGAATGTTGATGACATGCATATTATTAGACTATTAAGTCAAGCAGACAGGCAGTTAGGAAGACTGGACATGTATTCAGAATATGTAAATATTGATTTATTTATCCGAATGCATATTACCAAAGAAGCTACACAATCATCAAAAATTGAAGGCACTCAAACAAATATAGAAGAAGCATTTTTAGCAAAAGAAGATATAGCTAAAGATAAAAGAGACGATTGGGAAGAAGTTCAAAATTACATTTCGGCTATGAAAGAAGCAATAACGATGCTTCACAAGCTCCCTTTCTCTAGTAGATTAATAAAAAACACACATAAAATTTTACTACAAGGCGTTAGAGGCGAACACAAACTGCCGGGTGAATACCGTAAAAGTCAAAACTGGATTGGCGGGGCATCAATTAACGATGCCATTTTTATCCCGCCTGTTTACACTACTGTAAATGAACTAATGTCAGACATTGAGAAATTTGCAAACAATGATTTAAACCCCTTGCCGGATTTGTTGAAAATTGCAATTATACATTATCAGTTTGAGACAATACATCCCTTTTTAGACGGCAACGGAAGAGTGGGAAGACTATTGATAACCTTATATTTAGTAAATAAAGGAATATTAAAACAACCCATTCTTTATCTTTCAGATTTTTTTGAAAAAAACCGGAGCTTATACTATGATAATTTGATGCGTGTTAGAACACATGGTGACATGGCACAATGGTTAAAATTCTTTTTAGAAGGAATTATACAAACAGCAAAAAACGGTGTAAAAACATTTGACGGAATACTACAACTTCAAAAGGTTTTAGAAGAAAAATTATCAGGAATTGGTGCTCGTAGTGCCGATGCATACAAAGTAGTTGAGCATTTATACAACAACCCTATAGTAGATGCTCAAACCGTTGCAAAAATTATAGATAAAACTCCCAAATCTGCATACAAACTAATCAACACGCTGGAAGAGCTGGTAATAGTCAAAGAAATTACAGGCTCACATAGAGGCCGCCTGTATTTATTTAAAGACTATATTGATTTGTTTAAGGAAGTTGAAAGTGGTAGTTGATGAAAAAAATGCCTAAAACAATTATTCAGTCTCAAAAATAATGAATAGTCTATTTTTTGAATCTATACCCATCCCATTTTTCCTTAATTTTACCCTTCAAAATAAACCCTCATGTTATTAGACCTCATCAAACGCCGCAGAGCCGTGTTTCCGGTTCAGTACAATCAAGAACCCGTTAGCCGTGAAGAAATTAAAAAAGTACTGGAAGCCGCCAATTGGGCGCCCACACACAAACGTACTGAACCCTGGCGATTTAAAGTTTTGCAAGGCGAAAGCTTGATAAAGCTGGGTCAATTTTTAGCCGATAAATACAAAGCGACTACCGACAATTTTTCAGAATTTCAATACAGTAAATTAAAGGAAAACCCCACGAAAGCTTCGTGCATCATCGCTATTTGTATGCAGCGCGACCCCAAAGCCTCTGTACCCGAGTGGGAAGAAGTAGCCGCCACGGCAATGGCCGTTCAAAATATGTGGCTACAATGCACCGAAATGAACATTGGCGCCTACTGGAGCTCCCCCGGACTGATAAAATATATGAATGAGTTTTTTGATTTCGCCGAAGGCGAAAGCTGCCTAGGGTTTTTCTATATGGGAAAATATGATGACGATTTGCAGGAAGGTTTTCGAAAAAGCGAGATTCAAAGCAAAACGGAGTGGTTGTAGTCTTACGTCTAAAAAAGTACAGCCCTAAAACTCCACACCTTATATAGAAACAACCCCAAATACACAAAAGTGGCCATTAGCTTCATAAAAGTTGAAGCCAAAAAACCAACAAAAGAACCAAATGCCGCCCGCAAAGCATTGTGACGGGTTTTTGTGTTGATCATTTCACCAACAAATGCACCTGCAAAAGGCCCGATGATTATTCCAAAAGGGATGGGCGCAATCATTCCAACAAACAGCCCGATAGTGGCCCCTATCATTCCATAGCGGCTGCCTCCAAACTTTTTGGTGCCAATTGCCGGAATGATATAATCCAGCAGATACAGCAATGCGGCTATAATAAAAGTGATGGTAAGAAACCCCCATTCAAAATCAATAGAAGGAGCCAGATAAATCATCAACAACCCCAGCCAGCTAATGGGTACACCGGGCAACACCGGCAACACGGCTCCCGCAATGCCAACCAGCATCAGTAGGAATCCAATAAGTATAAAAAATATATCCATTAGTGACTTTAAAACAGTCAAATTTACGCATACTTTATTTTTAATATTTGGTTCGCTTAACCGATTTTAACAACTTCTTCATTTTTCGTATTTTTTTCTTTCATAAATTTATGCTGTCAATCAAAGAAGCTGCATCATGGAGAAATCATCAAACAAACGCAAAAACCCTGCGGCATCGATTCCTCTTTTTAAGAACCCGTTGCTGGACAAACTCACTCGCACTCACATTGCTGCGCCGCTGTCAATTTTCACTATAATCGCCGGTGTTTTATTTTATTATGGCGTGGTCGAAAAAGGCTTTCAAGTGCCGTTTATGGTTGTGCTATTTGTATTGGGATTTTTGTTTTTTACGCTTATTGAATACCTCATGCACCGCTATCTCTACCACATTGAACCGACCACAGAGCGTCGCAAAAAAATGGCTTATACTATGCATGGTGTGCATCACGATTATCCTAAAGACAAAAAACGACTCGCCATGCCACCGGTATTAAGTTTGATTATCGCCACCATCTTTTTTGTGATTTATCGAGCCGTGATGGGCGATTATGCCTTTGGGTTTTTATCAGGGTTTTTAATGGGGTATACCGCATACTTATCTATTCACTACTCGGTGCACGCATTTAAAACACCCAACAACTTTTTAAAAGTGCTTTGGGAACACCATCTTACGCATCATTATCGGGAGTCTGACCGGGCTTTTGGCGTGTCTTCCCCCCTCTGGGATTATGTTTTCAGGACGATGCCCCGAAAAAATTGGGAAAAAGAATCCTCTTAAATCTTTCAAGGTTTTTCCTTTAAAAAATCGTAATTTTCGTCATTATTCGTGTCGAAATGAAATGCTTGCTTCAGCTATTGATAATTTCACTGATTTCCATTTCCTGTGATGGTATCCTTACGCAAAAAAAATCTTCAGAAGAGTTTTTGCATGAAGAGTTAAAAACCATCAACTGGAATGATGTGGATACCTATCCGCTTTTTGTAGGCTGCAACGAAAGCGACCCAAAAGATGTTCAAAAAAATTGCTTTGAAAATTTTATACATAATCACATAAACAAAATGCTTCATCAAGAAGTTTTAATCAGTACCGCTCCCATAAGTGATGTTTTAGAAATCACGCTTCAGATTACAGCCCAAAGCCAAGTGAATGTAATGGAAATTAAAGGCGATACCATTACATTCCAAACGTTTCCTGAGTTGAGAATGCTGCTTGTGGAAAGTTTACAATCCTTACCACAAGCAACGCCTGCAATTAAACGGGGCATTCCGGTAAATGCACAATTTATTTTGCCGCTTGAAATAAAAACAGAGTGATTTAAAGCCTGAATTTGTACCCCAATGTTATATCGACAGCAATGGTTTCATCAGCATCATAGCCGGGTGCTACAATATCGTTCATCGCCAGTGTAATATACCCTTTCCCCAATCTGATGTCCATCCCAATTCCTAAACCTATAGGGGTTTGAAGTGATGATCCTGATGTTAACATTAAACCCTCTTCGTTGTCTTCATCCAGATTATAAAACGTTAATGCCAAAACTTTTGCTTGTGCAAATAGAGCAAAATCATCACTTTGAATAAACTTAAACCGGTAATTAAAAGACAATTGTGAATAGGTGAGCTCATAGTCTTCTGCTTCAAAAGAGTGTCTAAACTGCAAAACAAAACCGTGTCTTCTCAAAACTTCAGCATCTGTCAATTCAAATTCGAGCCCGATGAGTGGTGCAAAAACTCCTTCAGGATTGTTTGAAGAATTATTATTGTTTGATACTCCACCAAAAAGTCCGAGTCTTTTCTCAAGCCTGACGCTGGTTTCTTTTTCAACAAATGTTGCATCAACTTTTTTATTATAGGCGTTGAAATAATTTCGTAAGCTAACCAGCGTAATGTTGGTTTTTGAAGGGTCTATGGGGTTATCTGAAGTAAGTCGGGCAAGGGTCTGCCTATATTCATCCTGATATTTCCCGTTTGAACGGGTGTTGGTAAGCTCAACAATCTCATCATTTTTTTTAGCAAAATAACGGTAATTCCCATCAATCACATTCCAAAGCAAGGTTAGCGGCCCTTCCACTTCTGTTTTTAAAACATAACTATTTCCATTAACGGTATAGGTTTCCTGTGAAAAACTAGTGGCACTCATTAAAATCAGAAAAAAACAAAGAGTTTTGGGCAGGTGTCTCATGGGGGTAAAGTTTAAGCTAAGATAGAAAATAAATTGGCACCAATAATTATTTTTTAAACTCCCGCCCTTTCCATTGGTACGTTCCAAAAATGGCTTTCGCCGAAATAATAATTGTTATTATGGGATATAAAATCGCAATAATTCTCAAATGAAACCAAGGAATTTCTTTCTTGAAAAATGAATTTACAACATATAAAAACACCTCGTCAACCAGCCATTTCATTAAAATCAACATTAAAAAAACCAATTCAAAACCAAACAGCAGTAAGGTAATATAACACAGCACCACACTTGCATTGGCTAAAAAAACCAACAACCCGGTCAATTGACTAAACCTGTTTTTATAACCTGTCGCCTTTGCCGCCCAGCGCACCCGTTGTGCCAGCATTTTTTGAAAGCTGTTTTCGGTTTTGGTCAACACTATATGATTTTTGCTTTTTAAAAAATGAACGTTCCCGGGAAAAGCAAGCTGTATTTTTTCCATTAAAAACAAGTCGTCACCGCTGGCTATGTGATTATTCCCTTCAAAACCGTTTACCGCCTCAAAAGCTGATTTTTGATAAGCCAAATGTGCGCCATTGCACATAATGGGCTGCCCATTTCCAAAAGCCCCCATAGTGACTCCTGCCAGCGTCAAAGATTCCAATTGCTGATAATTTGAAATCCAGTTGTTTTTATCAGAAACCGCAAGCACCGACCCGGCAAGCATTTTTACTGAGTTTGACTGAATGTAGGCATCTAGATTTTTCAAGATTTTTTCAGGCAGCACACAATCGGCATCGGTGGTGAAAATCCAATTACCTTTCGCTTTGGAAATGGCCAGTGATATGGCATCCTTTTTCGGTGAACCCGAAATCCTTCTGTTTTCCAGCACCTGCCAGTTTTTACAGTTGTTTTTAGCAATAAAGTCTTCAATTATTTCAACCGAAGCATCATCAGAAGCATCATTCACAAAAATCACTACCATCAAATGTTTTGGATAATCCAATTGCAAAATAGTCTGCATCAAAGCATTCAGGTTTTCAGCTTCATTTCGAAAAGGAACAACAATTGTAAATGAAGTATTAGCAGCTTTTTCAGAAGTTTTAAACGCTTTCAACCTGAAAAACCCAATGGCAAACACCAGCATCTGCAGCACATACAACCCGATAAAAGCAAGCAAAATCCAATTCATGATGCAGTTTTTATAAGCTTTTTCGTATTCAACGAAAGTACAAATCCCATACCTGCCAGCGCAGGAAAAACAGCATTGAGCAACCACATCAGTAAGGTCACTGATACAACTATTTGTGGTGCTATGATTGCAAAAATCAAGACCGCCACACCGCCTTTTATAGCAAAATCAAACAATTGCATCACCGGAAGCAAACTGCTCAACAAATACATGGAAAATACCATCGGCCATACTTCAAAAACAGAAACAGGCGCTAACAGCGAAAGCAAAAAAGCAAATTGAAATGAAAAAGTCACATAACGAAGCATGGACAACCCCACGATTTTGAAACGGTTTTTTGGGGAAATACTCCCCACAAAATCGACGATTTTTGCCAGCGAAAATGTACTGATTTTGATGCTTTTCAGCGAAATTTTACTTATCATTATTATCAACAAAACAGCCGCTCCTATAATGAGTAACAAATAGCTTAAACTCCATTCCGGAAAATACTGCTGCACATAAAACCAACCCCCAATAATACCAAAAAATACCGTAGCTGTCATTTGCGCCATATTGCCCAAAAAGTTTAAAAAAAGTACTTTTTTTGATTGTTTTTTATCAAAAAATACAGTTTTTGCACCATATTCGCCCATTTTGAAAGGCGTGAAAATGGAAGTGGTGTGAGCCGTTAAAACCTGTTGAGCACTTTCAAACAAGCTCAAATTTTTTATTTTTTTTGCCAATACCTGCCATTTCAACATCTCAAAAAACCAATTGAAAACACTCAGCAATACCACAAATAGAACTGTCTGAATTTGAAATAGCGAAGAACCTAAGAGCTGCGATTTAAAATCTGCCCAGATTATGCCTTCCTGCGTCTTTAGTTTATAGACAATTACCCCCAACGCAGCAAATACCACGATTAGTTTTAGCAGGACAAACAGATATTGTTTAGATTTGTAGGTAGCCATAAACAGTAACCAAAGTACTACATTTCTTGAACACAGAAAAAATTATATTAGGCATCGACCCCGGAACCACCATTATGGGTTTTGGGCTCATCAAAGTAGTGGGTAAAAAAATGCAGTTTATGCAGCTTAACGAACTGCAACTCAAAAAATATGACGACCACTATGTGAAACTCAAAATCATTTTTGAGCGTACCATCGAGCTTATCGATTCCTATCACCCGGATGAAATTGCCATTGAAGCCCCATTTTATGGAAAAAATGTACAGTCGATGTTGAAGTTGGGCCGTGCCCAAGGCGTAGCGATGGCCGCCGGACTATCACGGCAAATCCCCATAACAGAATATTCTCCCAAGAAAATCAAAATGGCCATCACCGGCAACGGAAACGCCAGCAAAGAACAAGTTGCCAAAATGCTGCAAAGCCTGTTGGAACTGAAAGAACTCCCCAAAAACCTCGACTCCACCGATGGGCTCGCAGCCGCCGTGTGCCATTTCTACAATATGGGAAAATCACAAAGCGAAAAAAGCTACACCGGATGGGGAGCGTTTGTGAAACAGAATCAAGACAAAATTGGATAATTCGATTAAAAATAAAAAAAAACTCCTCCCCTTTGGGGAGGGCGGGAGGGGATTCGGAATCTACCTCCATATCCCCTTCTGCAAACAAGCCTGTCACTACTGTGATTTTCATTTTTCGACTTCGCTGAAAAAGAAAACAGCGCTGGTGGACGCGCTTTGCCGCGAATTGGTTTTACGAAAAAACGAACTTTCGGGAACGGTTGAAACCATCTATTTTGGCGGAGGCACTCCCAGTTTGCTCACCCAACCCGAACTTGACCAAATATTTAAAACCATTTTTGAAAACTTCACCGTCAGTAAAACCCCTGAAATCACGCTGGAAGCCAACCCCGATGATTTGACTCCTGAAAAAATAAAGCAACTGGTACAATCGCCCATCAATCGGTTGAGTATTGGCATTCAATCCTTTTTTGAAGAAGACTTAACCCTTATGAACAGGGTACACAAGGCACAAGAAGCTGAAAACTGCATTGTTGAAGCAAAAAAACACTTTGACAACATATCCATAGACCTGATTTACGGCATCCCCGGTATGAGCAATGCCCGCTGGATGCAGAATATTGAGAAGGCACTTTCCTTTGGCATCCCGCATATTTCCAGTTATGCCCTCACGGTAGAACCCAAAACCGCCTTGGACAGTTTTATCAAAAAAGGCATCGTTCCGCCCATCGATGAGGAACTGGCCGAGCAACATTTTCACTCGCTGATAGATACGCTTACGCGAAAAGGGTTTGTGCATTATGAACTTTCCAATTTTGGCAAGGAAGGCTTCTTAAGCCAAAACAACACCGCCTACTGGCAGGGAAAATCCTATCTGGGCATTGGTCCTTCGGCACATTCATACAACGGAAAAAACCGAAGCTGGAACGTGCGCAACAACACTTTGTACATAAAATCCATTGAAAATGGCAAACTCCCCTCAGAGACCGAAACCCTTACTATCACCGACCGCTACAATGAATATATCATGACCGGACTCCGCACCATGTGGGGCGTTTCAATGGAAAAAGTGGAGCGCGATTTTGGAAAAAAATACCTGGATTATTTACTGCAACAAGCCCAAAAACACATTGAAAACCACTTGCTTTTTCTCGATGGCGATTTACTTCTGGTGACCCAAAAAGGAAAATTTTTGAGTGATGGATTATCAGCAGATTTATTTTTACTAAATTTATGAATTCTGCGCACATCTTCGGAATCGGCGGGAAGCTTTAGCCCGCAGATCACGCTGATTACCGCTGATTATTTTCAAATAATATTTAATCCGAATGATTACAAAAATTGCCTACCAAAACAAAACCTACACCATCGATTTGTCAAATCCTTTGGACATTTCCATCCCGTTAGTTGCTAGCGAAAAAAATCCAAACGCTTGGTACATCGGGCAACCTAAAATTGAACCGGTGGAAGACGACGGCTGGATTGCCAAAGTGAGCGAAGGAGCCTCTATCAATTTTAACAACATTTATTTCAACCCGCATGGGCACGGCACACATACCGAGTGTTATGGTCATATGTCAGAGGAGTTTTATTCGGTCAACAAAGCCTTGAAGCAGTTTTTCTTTTTGGCAGAGGTCATTACCGTTGCCCCGGAGTCGTTGGGAAAAGAAGACAAGGTCATTTCCAAAAAGCAAATTGAAAAAGCACTGAATGGAGCCAGACCGCAGGCAATTGTTATTCGCACCATTCCAAACACCCCGGAAAAACGCTCCAAACACTATTCACATACCAACTGGCCTTATTTATTGGAAGAAGCCGCTTTATTTTTGCGGGAAATTGGTGTGGAGCATTTGCTCATCGACCTCCCCTCTGTCGATCGTGAAAAAGATGACGGCCAACTGCTAGCACACCGTGCTTTCTGGAATTATCCCGACAACCCCAGAAAAAACGCTACTATCACAGAGTTTATTTATGTAAAAAACAACATTAAAGACGGTACTTATTTTCTCAATCTACAAATGGCCTCGTTTGTGAATGATGCTTCGCCAAGTAAGCCGGTGTTGTATGAAGTGGTGAGAGGGTAGTAAATAGAGGTGAGTTTGTTTCTAGAAATTACAATATTTGAAATAAAAATTTTGAAATAACCATGAAAACAACCCTAAAACTTGAAGAACTTGTACTTTTTCTATTCGGTGTATTCCTTTTTTCCCAACTTCCATTTGCCTGGTGGTGGTTTTTGGTTTTGATTTTAGCACCTGATATTGGAATGATTGGGTATGCTTTTGGAAATAAAGCCGGAGCTTTTACCTATAACTTGTTTCATCATCGAGGCATAGCGATTGCGGTTTATCTGGCGGGAATATATTTTCACTCCGAAATTACACAGCTCATCGGGGTGATATTATTTACCCACTGTGCTATGGACAGAATGTTTGGCTATGGGCTCAAATATGAAAAAGGGTTTAAGTTTACGCATTTAGGGGAGCTTTAATTTTGCGACTTTGAAAAAAATCATTAAAATTCAATAAGAAGCGAAAGCCCCACAGAGTTCATATTAATGATTTTTTGTTTATCACTAAATGGTGCATTTTCTTGAGTTTTAAACTTGCTAACGTCTGAATGCCCAAGGTAGTTTAAGCCAACACTATAATTCTCAGAAATCTCAAACAAAAATCCAATGCTAAATTGAGACCCGAAGTTCCATCCTTCATACACATTTTTTGCTTTAAAATCAACAAACGAAAGCTCATCTCTTAAGATAGTTTGTGCATAAGCACCCAATGTAACAAGCATCTTTATTTTATCTGAAACATAATAATCCGCTGTAAATAAAACCGGAATTTTAAGTTGACTTCTTTCATGAAAAAAGTTGCCCAATGAATTGAACGCATTTCCCCTCAATTCGTTGAAACCTACTCCGGAAGCGACTCCAAAATATTTTGAAAATTTATAATTCACCAATAGTTCTGCACTACTGGTGTTAAGGGCATAGCTGACCTCGTTGTCATGAGTAGCAATACCACTCCCAATTCCACTTTGCATCAGTAAACGGAAATTGCGATACTCATCTTCCTGAGCTTGTGAAAAATACAATCCAAAGAAAAAAACAAGAATCAAAAAAGTATAACTCTTTTTCATATTTTTAGTATTTGTATTAGCTTTATAAAAGCTAAAATTAAGAAAAAAACTTTAAAAACCCGTTGTGCATTATGATTTAAAAGAAAAAAGTTGTTCATTTCACTGATAATCAGTAACTTGTTTTAGCTATAA
>ERZ869909.1197-NODE-1197-length-21939-cov-4.046336_pt1 | contig 21939 bp, 22 predicted proteins | sample MGYA00520892_ERZ869909 | MGnify/ENA primary metagenome ERZ869909 (study PRJEB32215, sample SAMEA104723947) | bioreactor metagenome | biome: bioreactor; feature: anaerobic bioreactor; material: water | place: China | collected 2015-03-12 ... | reverse complement strand
CGGCCAGCTCGTGCAGGCTATCGCGCAGATTTTCCGCCCAGCGCAGTTTCATATGGCTATTCCTTTCAGACCCGGGATGCTTCCAGCGGCAGGATATCCAGCAAGCCGGACACCTTGGCAATCTTTTCCATATCGTCAGGTAACGCAGTGACGCGCAGTTCGACGCCGGCGGCCTTGGCATCGCGAATGAACGCCAGCAGGAGAGAAAGCCCGACACTGCTGGACTTTTCCACCGCTGAACAATCGATCAGCAAAGAACCGCTGGTTACGACACGAATCAGTGCCTGCCCTTTCCGCCGCAAAGCCGGGCCTGACTGGTAGTCAAGCACGCCGGAAAGCCGCAGAACGCCATCAGCACCGCACTCAACACGCCCCTCAGTCATCGCCCGCCGCCTGCTGGCCAGCTTCGGTGTCCCTGGCTCGTGCGACGACCTCACCCCAGCCATCGATGGTCTTGTCCAAGTCGCCATTGTTTCTTTGCATGGAGTCGGCGAACTGATCGCGAAAGAGTTTGCCGATATTGATGCCGTTGATGATCACGTTGCGCACCAGCCATTCACCGTCGTGCTTGACCATGGTGTAGGACACCGGATAGATCTCGCCCTGACGACCGGTCACTTCCATGCCGACGCTGGTGCGTTCGGGGTCCTGCCTGCCACTGGGCGGCAGCACGCGGATCTGCTGGTTGTTGTATTCCAGCAAAGCGTTGCCATAGAACTGCATAAGGCTGCGCTTGAAGCTTTCCTGAAAGCGGTTCATCTGCTCGGCGTTGGCGTTGCGGGAGTATTTCACCGTCATGATGCTGCGGGAAATCCCCCCGGCATCCACTACAGGACCGAGGATATTGTTGAGCGATGCGTAGAAGGCATTCGGATCCTGACGGTACTGATCCTTGTTGGCCTTGAGGTCGGCCAGCAGCTCATCGGTGGTCTGCTGGATCACTTCATGCGCGCTCGGAGCGGCCAAGGCCAGCATGGGCAGTGCCGCCAGCAATATCAGCAGACTGCGACGCAGGATGGTCATCATACTCAGGCTCCTCATTCTCTATTTACCGAATTGAGCAAAAACTTGCCGATCAGGTCTTCCAGCACCAGGGAAGACTGCGTATCTCGAATCGTATCGCCATCGCCCAGCGTCTCCTCTTCCCCGCCGACACTGATGCCGATGTACTTCTCACCCAGCAGACCGGCGGTGAGAATCGAGGCCGTGGAATCGAACGGCAGGATATCGATATCCTGCTGGATCTCCAGGGTGACGCGACCGGTATAGCTTTCCCGATCGAGATCGATGGCCGTCACCTTGCCAATGGTCACGCCCGCCATGGTTACCTTGGATCTGACCGTAAGACCGGCAATATTGTCGAAATAAGCATAAAGCTTGTAGGTGTCGGCATTGCCCACGCTCAGCCCGCTGACGCGCAACGACAACAACAGCAAGGCCAGCACGCCCGCCAGAAGGAACAGGCCAACACCAATTTCCAGGGTGCGGATACGCATCAGAAATCTCCAAACATCAAGGCGGTCAGAATAAAGTCGAGGCCGAGCACCGCCAGCGAGGCGTAGACCACGGTTCGTGTGGTGGCGCGGCTGATCCCTTCGGAGGTCGGCTCGCAGTCGTAACCCTGGAACACCGCAATCCAGGTCACGACGACTGCGAATACCAGGCTTTTGATCACGCCATTGAGTACGTCCGAGGTAAAGCTGACGCTGTTCTGCATGTTGGCCCAGAACGAACCCTCATAAACGCCCAGCCAATCCACCGCCACCATGGCGCCACCCCAGATGCCCACGACATTGAAAATCACGGTCAGCAGCGGCAGCGAAATGAAGCCAGCCCAGAGACGCGGCGCGATGATGTACTTGAGCGGATCAACACCGATCATTTCCAGACTGGAGAGCTGCTCGGTGGACTTCATGTTACCGATCTCGGCAGCCAGTGCCGAACCAGCACGCCCGGCGAACAGCAACGCCGTCACGACCGGCCCCAGCTCACGCAGCAACGTCAGGGCAACCATCTGCCCCACCGCCTGCTCGGAACCGTAGCTGCTGAGAATGCTGTAACCCTGCAAGGCCAGCACCATGCCGATGAACACTCCCGACACCACCACGATGGCCAGTGACAGAACGCCAACGGAGTAAAGCTGCCGGACCAGCAGGGCAAAGCGATTATCCAGCCCACTACGGCCAAACAATGCATGAAACAGAAACAGTGTCGCGCGCCCTTGCGCCGCGATCACGCTCATCCCGGCCTCGCCGACCCGGCGGACTCTTTCGACTGGGGATACTTTACGCATCGGGGCCTCGCAACAGGTCCTCGGCATACGCCGGCGCGGGGAAATGGAAAGGCACCGGCCCGTCCGCCGCACCCAGCATGAACTGCTGAATGCGCGGATTGGTGGAGTCGCGCAGCTCGGCAGGAGTCCCTTGACCAAGTACCTGCCCGTCGCCGACCACATAGATGTAGTCGGCAATGCTGGAGGTTTCGGCCAGGTCATGGGAAACCACAATACTGGTAATGCCCAACGCATCGTTGAGCAGCCGGATCAGCTTCACCAGCACGCCCATGGCGATAGGATCCTGACCAGCAAAAGGTTCGTCATACATGAGAATCTGCGGATCCAGCGCAATCGCACGGGCCAGAGCCACGCGCCGCTTCATGCCACCGGACAGCTCGTCAGGCATCAGCTCGATGGCTCCGCGCAGCCCCACCGCCTGTAGCTTCATCAGGACGATGTCGCGGATCATTTCCTCAGGCAGCTTGGTATGAACGCGCAGCGGAAAGGCGACATTCTCGAAGACATCAAGGTCGGTGAACAGGGCGCCGCTCTGGAACAGCACGCCCATCTGCTTGCGCATGTCAAACAGCTCTCGCCGCGACAAGGTCGGCAGATTAGTGCCCGCCACCCAGACTTCACCACTGGCCGGCTTGAGCTGGGCGGCGATCAGGCGCAGAAGAGTCGTCTTGCCGCAGCCGGACGGTCCCATGATGGCCGTCACCTTGCCGCGCGGAATGGCAATATCGACATTATTGAAAATGCTCCGCTCGCCGCGCTTGAAGGTCAGATTCTTCAGCTCGACGGCGTAGGCGTTGGCAACGCTCATCGGTTCTCCTTGGATACAGCCTGCGACTCAGACGCTCCCCGGCTTTCCAGAGATACTAAACAGGCCATTGAAAACGTAAACGAGGCAGGCAAGACGGGGCAAAAACAGCAGAAGAAGCGCAGTTCAGATGTTCTGAATCCGCATTACCGCTGCCTTCACCCTGCGGGCCGCGCTGAAGCGCATTAACCGCAGCGGCTTTCTGAGGCTGTTTTCTACTACGTGTCATTGCCAGCGCAGGTAATTTCCAACGGCCTGTTGCAGCCAGACTGCTTTCGGCGGCGCACTATAGCACCGCGCAGAAGGCCTCCCAAGCAACCGGATGTATCCACACATGAACGGGTGCGTTGCGCCTGTGCAAAATCACAGCAGAATACCAGTCGATTGCTGTCACAGCTTTTTCGGTGAGCAGCGCACGCTTTACCGTTATAATCGCGCGTTTTCATTCAGGCGAAGATGCGAACATGAGCCAGAGCAGCCAGCTGATCGAAACCGCGCGGCGCACCATCAGCATGGAAATCGAAGCGGTCGAACAACTCAAGGCGCGTATCGACGAGACGTTCGTCAGGGCTTGTGAACTCATTCTGCAATGCAAGGGGCGCGTGGTCGTGGTCGGCATGGGCAAATCCGGCCATATCGGCAACAAGATCGCCGCCACCCTGGCCAGCACCGGAACCCCGGCATTTTTCGTTCATCCTGCGGAAGCCAGTCATGGCGACATGGGCATGATCACCAAAGACGATGTTGTGCTGGCCCTTTCAAATTCCGGCACCACCAACGAAATCGTCACCCTGCTGCCACTGATCAAACGCCTGGGCATTACCCTGATCAGCATGACCGGCAACCCCCTGTCGCTGCTTGCCAGATCGGCAGCCGTCAACATCGATGCCAGCGTCAGCACCGAAGCCTGCCCACTGAATCTCGCCCCAACCTCTTCCACCACGGCCAGCCTGGTCCTCGGGGATGCGCTGGCCATTGCCCTGCTCGAAGCACGCGGCTTTACCGCCGAGGATTTCGCCTTCTCCCATCCGGGCGGAGCGCTTGGCCGCCGCCTGCTGCTCAAGGTCGATAACGTGATGCATTCCGGCGACAGCTTGCCGCAGGTAACATGCGGCACATCCCTGCGCGATGCGCTGCTGGAAATGACCCAGAAAGGCCTGGGCATGACAGTGGTCATCGCCGACGATGGCAGCCTGGCCGGCATCTTCACCGACGGCGATCTGCGCCGCACCCTGGACAAGGGCATAGACGTGCGACAGGCCAGTATCGATCAGGTCATGACTGTGCGCGGCAAGACCGCCAATGCCGAGATGCTCGCCGCCGAGGCCCTGAAAATCATGGAAGACAACAAGATCAATTCGCTGGTTGTGGTGGACGCCGAGGACCGCCCGGTCGGCGCTCTGAACATGCACGACCTGTTGCGCGCCGGAGTCATGTGAATGAATGACCTCCTGCGACGCGCCCGCGATATCCGCCTGGCCATCTTCGATGTCGATGGCGTCCTGACCGATGGCAAACTGTACTTCCTGGTTGATGGCAGCGAATTCAAGACGTTCAATACACTGGACGGCCACGGCATCAAGATGCTGATCAACTCCGGCGTGCGCACCGCGATCATCAGCGGCCGCAAGACCCCCGTTGTCGAGCGTCGGGCGCAGAACCTGGGCATCCAGCATCTCTATCAGGGCCGCGAAGACAAGCTGGTGGTGCTTGACGAATTGCTCGCCGAACTGGGGCTCGACTACGCTGAAGTCGCCTACCTCGGCGACGACCTCCCAGACCTGCCGGTCATTCGCCGGGTTGGCCTGGGCATGGCCGTGGCCAGCGCCGATGCCTTTGTCCGCGAACATGCACACGGCGTCACCAGTGCCCGCGGCGGCGAGGGTGCAGCACGGGAATTCTGCGAGCTGATCATGCGCGCCCAGGGCACTCTCGAAGCTGCCCAGTCCGCTTATCTCTAGAGGTTTCGATGCTGAGCAAAATTCGTCTTCCCATTATCCTGCTGCTGATTGCACTGCTCCTGGTTGCTGCCGGCTACTGGAATATCCGCCCGGAAAGCTTCATGCAGCAACCGCGCACACCCTCGACCGAGGAATCACCGATCGATTTCTACGTGATCAACTCCCGCACCATCCAGTATCAACCGGACGGCAAGCGCAACTACGAGTTGACCGCCGAAAAACTGGAACACATCAAGGCCAGCGACATCAGCCTGCTGACCCGCCCCAACCTGCACTCCTACCGTGGCGCCGAGCTGCCCTGGCACATCTCCAGCGAGCGCGGTGAAGTAGGCCCCCAAGGTGAGGAAGTCGAGCTGATCGACAACGTTCGTATCGAGCGTACCGACGCCGAAGGCCGCCCGACCATCATCACCACCAGCCGGATGACGGTACTTCCCGACAAGGATTATGCCGAGACCGGTCAACCCGTTAGAATCGTCGCCGCAAACGGCGTGACCACTGCCACGGGCATGAAAGCGTATCTGAATGAAAGCAGGATGCTCCTGCTATCCAACGTAAGAGGCCAGCATGAGCTGCGTTAAGACTTTCCCATTCCTGCTCGGATTGAGCATTTTCCTGCTCGCTAGCAACGCCCACGCGCTCCCTGAAGATCGCAACCAGCCGATCCGCATTCAGGCAGACACCGCCGAACTGGACGACCGACAGGGCGTCGCGGTGTATCGCGGCGACGTGGTCATCACTCAGGGCACAATGAAGATCACTGGCGACACCGTGACCATCACCCAGGACGCCAACGGCGATGTTGAGGTCTTTACCTCCATCGGCAAGCCCGCCTACTACGAGCAGAAGCCGGCAGTGGACAAGGAAATCGTCAAGGCTTACGGCTTGACCATCCAGTACTTCGCAGCCAACGAACGCATCATTCTCATCGACCAGGCCAAGGTCATTCAGGAAGGCAACACCTTCGAGGGCGAGAAGATCGTCTATGACACCCAGCGCCAGATCGTCAATGCCGGTCGCGCCACCAACATCGACGTGACCAGCCCGCGTCCGCGCGTGGACATGGTCATCCAGCCGCGCAAGAAGGAAACCCCCGCCACCGAAACACAGGCCGCGGAGCAGAGCGAGTAATGGCAACTCTCAAGGCCCAGCATCTGGCCAAAAGCTACAAGAGCCGCCAGGTCGTCCGTGACGTCAGCCTGTCCATCGAGAGCGGGCAGATCGTCGGCCTGCTGGGGCCGAACGGGGCCGGCAAAACCACCTGCTTTTACATGATTGTCGGGCTGGTGAAAGCCGACCAGGGGCGCGTGCTGATCGACGAGCAGGATGTCACTCACCTGCCCATGCATGGCCGCGCACGCGCCGGCATCGGCTACCTGCCGCAGGAAGCCTCGATCTTCCGCAAGCTGTCGGTTTCAGACAACATCATGGCCATCCTCGAAACCCGCAAGGACCTGGATCGCAGTGGTCGCCAGCAAGCCCTCGAAAGCCTGCTTCAGGAGTTTCACATCAGCCATATCCGCGACAGCCTCGGCATGAGCCTGTCCGGAGGCGAACGACGTCGCGTCGAGATCGCCCGCGCACTGGCGACGGCGCCCAAGTTCATCCTGCTGGACGAACCTTTCGCCGGCGTCGACCCGATTTCAGTCGGTGACATCAAGCAGATCATCCACCACCTCAAGGCCAAGGGCATCGGCGTACTGATCACTGATCACAACGTGCGCGAAACGCTGGACATCTGCGAAACCGCCTACATCGTCAACGATGGCCAACTGATCGCCGAAGGCGATGCGCAGACGATCCTTGACAATCAATTGGTCAAGGATGTCTATCTGGGGCATGAGTTCCGCCTGTAATCAGGCTTTCATCCGCCAGGGTGAATCAGGGCTAGCCAACCGCTTCCTGTTCAGGCATATAATTTGCTTACATCGGCGCGCCAGCGCCAGCGAAGTCTGAACAGGCGCGATTGCGCCGGCACACAAGGTTCAAAGTCCTCTGCCATGAAAGCATCGCTAGTCCTGAAGATGGGCCAGCAGCTGACGATGACACCGCAGCTGCAACAAGCCATACGATTGCTCCAGCTCTCGACCCTCGACCTCCAGCAGGAAATACAGGAAGCGCTGGACTCCAATCCCATGCTCGAACGCGAAGAAGACGGGGACGACTTCGACAACCCCGATCCAATGGCCGAGTCACTCGACAAGAAAGCCGAGAGCGCCCCCACTGAGCACAGCAGCTCGGACAGCCAGTACGAGGAGCCCATCAATACGGTGGAGAATCTCGAGGAAGGTGATTGGGGTGAGCGCATTCCCAATGAGCTGCCGGTCGATACTGCCTGGGAAGACATCTACCAGACCAGCGCCAGCAGCCTGCCCAGCAATGACGACGATGAGTGGGACTTCACCACTCGCACCTCGTCGGGCGAAAGCCTGCAGTCCCATCTGCTCTGGCAGCTCAATCTGGCACCCATGAGCGATACCGATCGCCTGATCGCCACCACCCTGATCGACTGCATCAATCCCCAGGGCTACCTGGATGAAAGCCTTGAGGAAGTGCTCGAGTCCTTCGACCCCGAGCTGGATATCGAACTCGACGAAATCGAGGTGGTACTGCACCGCATTCAGCAATTCGAGCCTGCCGGCATCGGCGCACGCGACTTGCGCGAGTGTTTGTTGCTGCAACTGCGCCAGTTACCCGAACAGACCACCTGGCTCAACCAGGCCACTCAACTGGTCAGCGATCATCTGGACATTCTTGGCAGCCGTGACTACAGCCTGCTGATGCGGCGCATGAAGCTCAAGGAAGACGAACTGCGCCAGGTCATCGACCTGATCCAGTCACTCAACCCACGCCCAGGTTCACAGATCGAAACGAGCGAACCGGAATACATCGTCCCCGATGTAATCGTGCGCAAAGACAACAACCGCTGGCTGGTCGAACTAAACCAGGAAGCGATGCCTCGTCTGCGCGTCAACGCCCAGTACGCCAGCTTCGTCAAACGGGCCGACTCCAGCGCCGACAATACATTCATGCGCAATCAGCTGCAGGAAGCACGCTGGTTCATCAAGAGCCTGCTAAGCCGCAACGAAACCCTGATGAAGGTCGCCACCCAGATCGTCGAGCATCAGCGTGGCTTTCTCGAGCATGGTGACGAAGCGATGAAGCCGCTGGTATTGCATGACATCGCCGAAGTGGTCGGCATGCACGAATCGACCATTTCACGTGTCACCACCCAGAAATACATGCATACACCGCGTGGCATCTACGAGTTGAAATACTTCTTCTCAAGCCACGTCAGCACAGCCGAAGGGGGCGAATGCTCATCCACGGCCATTCGCGCAATCATCAAAAAGCTGGTGGCTGCGGAAAACCCCAAAAAGCCATTGAGTGACAGCAAGATCGCTGGTCTACTTGAGGAGCAAGGTATCCAAGTGGCACGTCGCACCGTCGCCAAATACCGGGAGTCCTTGGGGATTGCGCCGTCCAGCGAGCGCAAGCGGCTGTTGTGATGACAGGTTCGCTGTAAAGCCAGGCACCCTGGCCGATTTCTTCCGGCGACGGGCTCAGGCCCGTCCATTCGCATGAGGCAAAGAGGAGAAGCAGTATGCAAGTCAAAATCACTGGCCTTCATCTGGAAGTAACCGAAGCACTGCGCGACTATATCGATGAGAAACTGCAGCGACTGGAAAGGCATTTCGATCGCATCATCGATATCCAGGTCGTGTTGCAAGTCGAGAAATTGAAGCAAAAGGCCGAGGCCACCATGCATATCGCAGGTCGCGAAGTGGTCGCCAATGCCGAACACGAAGACATGTACGCTGCGATAGACCTGCTCGCCGACAAGCTCGACCGGCAGTTGATCAAGCACAAAGAGAAACAACTCGACCATAACCAGGGTGCCGTGGCTCGCTGACCCATGATCCGACTCGAAGACATACTTACCCCCGGACGTTCACTCGTGAACGTACCGGGCGGCAGCAAGAAGCGCGTCCTGGAGCAGATCGCCAAGGTGATCGGCCAGGACCTCTCCGATCTCGATACCCAGAGCATTTTCGAAAGCTTCGTTGCGCGCGAAAAGCTCGGGTCCACCGGCTTCGGCAATGGCATCGCCATACCACACTGCCGGATGACCGGCTGCCTGACGCCGCTCAGCGCAGTATTGCGGCTTGATGCTCCGGTAGACTTCGACGCCATCGATGGCGCTCCGGTCGACCTGCTGTTCGTACTTCTGGTACCTGAAGCCGCAACCGACGAGCACCTCGAACTGCTTCGCCAGATCGCCAGCATGCTGGATCAGGAAGAAGTACGGGACCGGCTGCGCAACGTCGCTACCGGCCAGGAGCTGTATCAGACTGTGGTCGATATCCAGCACGGCCACTAACAGGCCGGATGACCCGCAACCAGGAGCGAGACGTGTCCGCAGTCAATCCTTCACGAATTTCGCACCACTGCTGCGTGCAGCAGGGCGGCTGCCGCACATCGCTACCATGCGCCTGATCATTGTCAGCGGGCGCTCCGGCTCAGGTAAGAGCACCGCCCTCGATGTTCTCGAAGACAATGGCTTCTATTGCATCGACAACCTCCCTGCCGGGTTGCTGCCGGAGCTGGCGGAAAAAGCCCTGCTGCATACCGAACTGCTGCAACCACAGGTCGCGGTCTCCATCGACGCACGTAATCTGCCGAGTCAACTCAAGCGCTTTCCAGAACTGCTCGAAGAGGCCCGTGCCCGGCATATCCAGTGTGACGTGCTCTATCTGGACGCCGCCGACGAGACGCTGCTCAAGCGCTTCTCGGAAACGCGGCGACGACACCCCCTGACCAATGAAAACCGCTCCCTGGCTGAAGCCATCCGCGATGAAGAGCAGCTACTGGCGCCGATCATCGATCAGGCCGACCTGAAAATCGACACGACCAACCTCAATCTTTACCAACTGCGCGACTCACTGAAACTGCGCCTGCTGAATAAGCCCGAGCCCGGTACCGCCTTCCTCTTCGAGTCCTTCGGGTTCAAGCGTGGCATGCCGGTAGATGCCGACCTGGTCTTCGACGTCCGCTGCCTGCCCAACCCCTACTGGAGAGCCGAGCTGCGCGACTTTACAGGCCTGGAGCAACCCGTCATCGACTATCTGGACGCTCAGGTGGATGTGGAGGAAATGTTTCAGGACATCTTCGGCTACCTGAACAAGTGGCTCCCCCGGTTCGCCGCCAGCAACCGCGCCTATGTCACGGTGGCCATTGGCTGTACGGGCGGCCATCATCGCTCGGTCTACCTGGCAGAGCGACTCTGCCGAGCACTGCGCGAGCCACTGAAAAACGTCCAGGTCCGCCACCGCGATCTGGCCTAGGAATCCACATGCCTTCCTGCGAAATCACCATCATCAACAAGCTGGGTCTGCATGCCCGCGCGGCAGCCAAGTTCGTCGGCGTCGCCAATCAGTTTCCGTGCGACATCCGAGTCGGGCACGGGCTTTCCAGCCTGGTCAACGGCAAAAGCATCATGGCCGTGATGATGCTCGCCGCCAGCAAAGGCACCACTCTGCACCTGCAGACCGAAGGCCAGCAGGAAGAAGAAGCCCTCAAGGCCCTGGTGGCACTGGTTGAGGACTACTTCGAGGAAGGGGAATAAGGCGGTACCAGCGCCCCTTAGCTCCCGGCTACCTTCATGCGCTCGATAAGTACCGATCCGGTGTGGATGCTGCTGCGTGTCTCGGTGTCGCAACCCACCGCGGCGATCTGCCTGAACATGTCACGCAGGTTGCCAGCAATGGTCACTTCCTGGACCGGAAACTGGATCTCGCCATTCTCCACCCAGAATCCACCGGCCCCACGCGAGTAGTCGCCAGTCACCAGGTTCAACCCCTGCCCCATCAGTTCGGTAACCAGCAGGCCGCGCCCCATACGGCGGATCAGGGCAGCCTGGTCCTCATCGCCGTGACTGACGAACAGATTGTGCACGCCGCCGGCATTGGCGGTGCTGGGCATGCCCAGCTTGCGGCCCGAGTAGGTCCCCAACACGTAGGACACGAGCTTGCCGTTCTCGACAAAAGGCTTCGCATAAGTCGCCAGACCATCGCCGTCATAGGCTGCACTGGCCAACCCGCGCGGTAGATGCGGGCGCTCATCGAGGCTCAGCCACTCGGGAAATAGCGTCTGCCCCAGCGAGCCTTCCAGATAGGATGACTTGCGATAGAGATTGCCGCCGGAAATGGCAGCAAGAAAGTGGCCGAACAAACCGGTCGCGAGCTCCGATGAAAACAACACTGGCACATCACAGGTCGGCACCGGCCGGGCACCCAGACGCCGTACGGCACGCTCGGCAGCACGCCGGCCAATCACCTCGGGGGTTGCCAGCTCGCTGGCAATACGGCTGACGTCATAGTGATAGTCACGCTGCATCTGCCCCCCGGACTCGGCGATCATCACGCAGCTCAGGCTGTGCCGGCTGCTGCAATGAGCGCCGATAAAGCCGTTGCTGTTGCCATAGCCACGACAGCCCCGGTGGGTACTCAGCGTGGTTCCATCGGCATTGAGAATGCGCTTGTCTGCAGCAAAGGCAGCGGCCTCGCAGCCGAGCGCAAGCTCCACGGCCTCGTCCGGAGAAATTTCCCAGGGATGATACAGGTCCAGGTCAGCCACCTCCGTGGCCATCAACGCCGGATCGGCGAGCCCGGCAAACTCATCTTCCGAAGCATGCCTGGCAATCGCCAGAGCAGCTGCGACCGTCTCCCGGATCGCTGCGTCACCGCTGCCAGTGGTGCTCGCCGAGCCCTTGCGCTGACCGACATAAAGCGTGATACCGAAGCCCTGATCACGGTTGAATTCGACAGTTTCAACCTCCCGCTGTCGAACGCTCGTCGACAGCCCCTGCTCCATCGAGACGGATACTTCGCAGGCGCTGGCGCCCTGACGGCCCGCCTCTTCGATGATGCGCGCAACCTGTTCGCGCAACCCCGGCAATGCCTGCGGGCCGACCCCCTCAACTTCACTCATAAAACACTCCACACCCACTGATTCGTTCATGACACGCCCGCCGAGCCGACTGCGCCGGCATCGAGGCTGCTGTTATCATGCGGCATCTCCTACTGGACCTGCCCCATGTCTGATACTTCCGATCTCGATGGCTTCGAGGAAAAAAGCAAAACCCAGGTCAAGCGTGAACTGCATGCACTGCAGGACCTTGGCACGCGCCTGACCACGCTCAAGCCCGATGTTCTCGACCGGCTGCCGCTGACTGATGCCCTGCGCAAGGCGCTGGCCGACGCGCCAAAACATACGGCGCACATCGCGCAAAAACGTCACCTGCAATACATCGGCAAACTCATGCGCGCCCAGGATGTCGAGGCCATCCTCGCACTGGTCGATCAGCTCGATGCCTCTACCCGTCAGTACAACGAACGCTTCCATGCGCTGGAGCGCTGGCGTGACCGCCTGATTGCCGGCAACGATGAAGTCCTGGAAGCCTTCGTTCTCGACTACCCTGAAACCGACCGCCAGCACCTGCGCAGCCTGATCCGCCATGCCCAGCACGAAGCGGCTCGTGACAAACCACCGGCCGCCAGCCGCAAAATCTTCAAATACATTCGCGAGCTGGATGAAACCCAGCGAGGGCTGCGTTGAGTCACATCTGCCGAAGGGCGGAGCAATCTTGTCTTGTGGGAGCGGGTTTATTCGCGAATTTCGCGGTTGAAGCCACTCCCACGGATAAACCTCTCACACCTCCAGTCCGAAACGAAAACCGCTTATCAACCACCCGTTCCGCCGACGGTAATCCCGTCGATCTTCAGCGTCGGCTGCCCGACCCCGACCGGCACCGACTGGCCATCCTTGCCACAGGTACCGACGCCGCTGTCCAACTCCAGATCGGTGCCGACCATCGACACCTTGTTCATCACCTCAGGACCGTTGCCGATCAGGGTCGCACCCTTCACTGGCGCGGTAATCTTGCCATCCTCGATCAGGTAGGCCTCGCTGGTGGAGAAGACGAACTTGCCGCTGGTGATGTCCACCTGGCCACCGCCGAGGCTGGCGCAATAGATGCCCTTCTTCACTGAACGGATAATCTCCTCCGGATCACTCTCGCCGGCCAGCATGTAGGTATTGGTCATGCGCGGCATCGGCAGATGAGCATAGGACTCGCGCCGGCCATTACCGGTCGGTGCCACGCCCATCAGTCGGGCGTTGAGCTTGTCCTGGATGTAGCCCTTGAGTATTCCGTTCTCGATCAGCGTGGTGCATTGGGTCGGCGTGCCCTCGTCATCGACACTGAGCGAGCCCCGACGACCGGCCAGCGTGCCGTCATCGACGATGGTGCACAACGACGAGGCAACCTGCTGACCGATGCGTCCGCTATAGGCCGAGCTGCCCTTGCGGTTGAAGTCGCCCTCCAGGCCATGACCAACCGCTTCATGCAGCAGTACCCCGGACCAGCCCGGCCCCAGCACCACCGGCAGGGTGCCAGCCGGTGCCGCCACGGCCTCCAGATTTACCAGAGCCTGGCGCAACGCTTCTCGGGCAAAGTCCATGGCGCGGTCTTCGCTGAGAAAATAATCATATCCGCTGCGCCCGCCGCCGCCCTGCCCGCCGCGCTCGCGGCGACCATTCTGCTCGACAATGACGCTGACATTGAAGCGCACTAGCGGGCGTATATCCGCCGCCATGCCACCATCCAGCGCAGCCACCAGAATATGCTCCCAGACGCCGGCCAGGCTTACAGTGACCTGCTTGATACGAGGGTCCAGCGCGCGCGTAGCAACATCAATGCGCTTGAGCAGCTCGACCTTCTCCGCGCGGCCCATGCCATCCAGCGGATTGTCCCGACCATAGAGCGGGACGAAGGTGGCCTTCGACAACACTTCGACACGCGCCTGGCGACCACCACGGGCAATCGAGCGGGCCGCAGCCGCCGCCTCACGCAATGCATCGGCGGTGATCGCGTTGCTATAGGCGAATCCGGTTTTTTCGCCGGACAGCGCACGGACACCGACGCCCTGTTCGATGTGGAAGCCGCCTTCCTTGACGATGCCGTCCTCCAGCACCCAGGTTTCGCTCACCTGATCCTGAAAATACAGATCTGCCGCATCGATACCGGGTCCGGCCAGCTCGCCGAGCAGCCCCAGCAGGTCATCAAGGTCCAGCCCACCCGGTGTCAGCAGGCGCTCGGTGACAGGTAACAGCAGTTCACTCATATTCACTCCAGACGGGCCGTGCCCAGCACGGTACGGAAAATCGGCGGTGCGCTGCACCGGCATGTGCGGGCGACGAAAACCCTGGATTCAGGTTCATTGCAGAAGTCACATGATAAGGGACAGGACCCTGAGGTTCATCCTCAGGCCCAAAACTGACCTTTGCTGTGTCAGTTGGGTTTTTCAAAAGGCTTGTCGAAGGAAATTTGGGGCGACTGCCATGGCCCTTCAACCTTGTACTGAACGCTGGCGAAGCGGGCGACTCTGTTACCCAGCAGCTTATCAACGACAAACAAGGCGCCACCGATGGCCGGCGCCCCCACGATCAAGGCGGCCAGCGGCAGATTGTTGCTGACCGGCAACGTCACAAGCAGCTTGGCATCGATCCGGTCATTGGCCATATCCAGTCTGCCATCGAGTTCCAGATCGCTCGACGGCCCGGTCACCGTTATGGGACCTTTCGTCACGAAGACACCATCGGTGGCGACCAGCTCGCCCTTGACGCGATCGTAGCTCAGCCCTTTTCCAAACAGATCGGAAAAGTCCAACCGCAATCGCCGCCCGATGGAATCGAAGTTGAGCAGCCCAAATACCCGCAAGACTTGGGCGCTACCTTCGATTTCCCGAAACTGGCCGTTGCGCAACCGGGCGTCGATACGACCGGACAGCCTTTTCATACTGAAGAACGCCGGCGATCCGGGCCAACTGCCCTCCGCATCGAGATGGAAGCGCTCGCTTGTGGTCGAGGGCGCAAAGCCCCAGGCAAGCAGCACGTCGGCCAGGTTGTCGCCTTCCAAACGCCCCTTGTACCAGCTGCGTGATACATTCCAGCCACCCGTGCCGGCGAGCCGGAGCCCTTTCAACCCCAGATCCAGTGCCGAGAATTCAACACCGTCACCTCGAGGGCGCATCTTCAGCGACCAGGCGCCCAGTGGCTGCTCACCCTGCAGCACCTGGGCCACGGCGATGTCCATCGCTGGCAGACTGCGCGGATCAATGCCTGCCAGCGGGTCCTTGTGTGGGGCGTCAGGCTGCGCCGGCTCGGTTGCCGGCAGTCGCAAGTGTGACAGCTTCAGCACGATCGGTGCACCATCGGCATCAGGCAACTGGGCGTTACCGCTGACTGTCCGGCTTTCCAGTCCCAGCGACCAGGCACTCGAGAGTCGGCGTAAATCCAGCGTGAGGTTATCGACTTTGGTTCCCAGGCCTTCAAAGACTCCAATATCCAGTTGGACACGGCGCAGCAACGAGGCAGCCTGCCGCCCCTGCGGGGCATCATTGTAGGCGTTCAGCAGCGCTTGCCACTCATTCAAATCGACCCGCGGCAGGCGCCCACGCACACGCAAGCCCTGATCGCTGCGCAGGTTCGCAGCGCCACCGCCCAGCACCAGCTCACCACCGCCTTCGGCCCAGCGATTGTCAGGGGCACTGAAGGTCAGTGCAGCCAACGCACCGTGCTTGAGCGTATAGCGCTGGCGCTCACCGCCCAACGTCATACTCAGCGTCGTGTCGCGTCGCTGCCTTGCAGCCTTGGCAAACGGCGCCGGCAGCGTCAGCGTCGTTCCCAACAACGAGGAATCGATCTGCAGGCGGTTGTCGGCGCCGTCCAGCGTCAGGCTCAACTGAAACGGTACGTCGCCCGAAGCCGGCAATGGTTGCTCGATTTTCTGCCAGGTCTTGAGCTGGGCTAGCGACACCACGCCGCCAGCCTCGATACGGGTGACCGGCTTCCCTGGCGTGCCGATGGCGCTGGCCTTGCCACTGACCTGACTGCCCAGCGCACGGGCGCGGATCCCGGACGCACTCAATCCGCGTTCGGTGTCATAGCGAAATTGGCCACTCAGGGCTTCAAGCTGCAGATCGGCCTGAGCGATGAAGAGCGATGCATCATCAGTTGAAAAACCCACCACAACCTTGGGACGCTCGCCCGCGACCAGCGGAATATCCAGCTTGAGCGAACCGCTCAGTGAACCCTCACCTCGCCACCCGGAAAACAACTCTCGGGTACCGATCGGCGCAACCTGCATCAGGGTCAATGCATCCTTCAAGCTACCTTCGACCTGCCCATCGATAGCCAGCCGCAGTGGCCGCTCACTCTGGCCGAGCGGAATCCGGGCCTGAACATCATGCACACGACTGTCGAGCATGCGCCCTTCGGCAAGGCGCACCCGCACCTGATCATCCTCGATCAGGACCTCCCCATGTCCCTCGCGCAAAACTGGCCAGCCTGGCTGGAAGGCGAGCTCGGCATCCCTGACCTTGAAGTACAGGCTCAGACTACGCGCCGTATCGGAAGCCGTTTTGTTCAGCGCACCCTGATACTGGAAATAACCCTGCTCAACGACGCCACCGAGGATCGCTGCCGTCAGCCACTCGCTCAGGGCCGGGCTCAACGCCGGCGAGCGAGTTGGCAGGTATTTTTGCGTATGCCGCGCATCGCCATCGCTGATACCCACCCGCAGATCCATATAATCCTCGGCCAAAGGATCGCGCATGAGGCGAATCAGAAAATCGCCGGCGATCCGCCCTTCCTCGCCTTCTACCTGCAGATAAGGTGCCGCCAGGGTGAATGCCTGCTCATCCAGCGTCCAGACGAGGCTGCCTCGGCTACGCTGATAATCCCATGGTTGCGCAAACAGCCCGGCCAGATGCAGGCTGAAATCACGATTGTCGAAACGCAGCTCGCCACCGCCGAGATTGCCCTGCACCAGGCCTGTGACGTTGCGCGCAGCAGGAACCCAGTGATGGGCCTCGATGCTCACTTCATCGAGATTGGCGACAAATGCCAGTCGCTCGGCCAGCGGAGCCTGCGCGCGATATTCGAGCTGTATATTGCGTAGCGTTCCACTCGGCGCCAGCCCCAGCAGGTATTCGCTGGCGACCTCAGGCATGGGCGCCAATGCATGGACCAGCGCAGCCAACGGCGCGACGGGCAGTTGATCGAGCTGCAACAGCCAGTGGTCATTGGCGGCGTCCTGTTGCAGGACCAGCGAGGTTTCACGCCAATGGGTCTCATCGAGTCTGAAGGCCAGGCCGTGGACCTGAATCCGGTAACCTTCGGCTGAACGGTCCAGATAGGCTTCAAGTGCCAGATCCTCAATCAGTACGGGCTCGGACTCCAATAGCCCGAGTTCCAGCACCGGTGCCGCCAGATGGGCGACCGCACGTGCGAAGCTCCGCTCGCGCCAGTCCAGCCAGACCTCACCGCCGAGCTGCAACCGGTCGAGACTCCAGTTGCTCGTCAGGCTCTCGGGCAACCAGGCGGCCCAATCACTCTGCGGCAACTTGAGATACAGCCGTGCAACGCTGTCTCGCCAGTCCCGTACATCAATTCGTGCCTGAGCATTGAGGCTCAGTGGCTGACCATCGGGCAGTATCAGGCTACCGCTCAGCTGCAGGCGTTCGTTGCGGCTGCGCAACTCCAGGTTGGCATAGGTCAGGGTCAGCGGTGCTTCGTCACGGGCTTCGAGGGTAATCTGACTATCGAGTAGAGACAGGCGGTCTATTCGCTGCAGTTCAGCAATATTGTCGAGTGGGTTTGTCGGCTGGCTGTCGCGCTCTGGAAGCCCTTCGATTCGCCACTGTCCATCGGAGTTCTGCACCAGGCTCAGGTGAATACCCGCCAGCTCCACCGATTTGAAGTAAACCCGGCGAGACCAGAGGCTAGTGGCAATATCAGGCTCCAGCGCCAGCCGATCCAGCCGAACCGCTGCACCGCCTTCGCCAAGCACTACGTCATAGGCCAACAGACGCGGCGCAAAGCCGCTCCAGCGTCCTTCCAGCCGCCCGAGACTCACGGGTAACGCAAGCAGTTCACTAGCCCTGTCCTGCACTTCCAGACGGTACTCGGCCACCAGTGGCACCAACTGACGGCCGAGGCTGACATACAGCGCCACCAGCATAAGAGCGATCGCTGCCAGCCAGACGGTGCGGCGCAAAACACCCAGCACAAGGGCAGGAAGCCGGCTCATGCGGACAGGTTCCGCCCGTCAGAGCCGGTCTGGTTGGGCTTTGGCCTATTCAGAGCAGCACCACGTCATATTGTTCCTGCGAGTACATGGTCTCGACCTGAAACTTGATCGAGCGTCCGATAAAACTCTCAAGATCGGCTACGTTACCGGACTCCTCGTCGAGCAGGCGGTCAATGACTTTCTGATTGGCCAGCACGCGATAGCCTTCAGGTTGGTAGGCGCGCGCCTCGCGCAAAATCTCACGGAAGATCTCATAGCAAACGGTTTCCGGCGTCTTCAACTTGCCGCGTCCCTGGCAGCACATGCAAGGCTCGCACAGCACCTGCTCCAGGCTCTCGCGGGTACGCTTGCGGGTCATCTGCACCAGTCCCAGTTCGGTGATGCCGATGATATTGGTCTTGGCGTGATCGCGCTCCAGTTGCTTTTCCAAGGTACGCAGGACCTGGCGTCGATGTTCCTCATCCGCCATGTCGATGAAGTCGATGATGATGATCCCGCCGATATTGCGCAGACGCAGCTGCCGGGCAATGGCCGTGGCGGATTCGAGATTGGTCTTGAAGATGGTCTCTTCCAGCGTACGATGCCCGACAAAGGCACCGGTATTGACGTCGATAGTGGTCATCGCCTCGGCGGGATCGATAATCAGATAGCCACCGGACTTGAGCATTACCTTGCGCTCGAGCGCCTTCTGGATTTCGTCCTCGACGCTGTACAGATCGAAAATCGGCCGCTCGCCGGGGTAGTGCTCCAGATGCTCGCTTAACTCCGGCATCAGCTCGTCGACAAACTGGCTGACCTTCTGAAAGTTCTCGCGCGAATCGATGCGGATCTTCTCAATACGCGGATTGATCAGATCGCGCAGGGTACGCATCGCCAGCGACAGATCTTCATAGATCACAGTCGGCGCGCCGGCGGTTTTCATCTGCTCGTCGATCTGTTCCCAAAGGCGGCGCAGGTAGCGGATATCCATGAGAATCTCATCGCTACCGGCCCCCTCGGCTGCCGTGCGCAAGATGAAGCCGCCGGTTTCCCTGATGCCTTCGGCAGCAACGCACTCGGCCACCACCTGCTTGAGGCGTTCACGCTCGGTCTCATCCTCGATACGCAGGGAAATACCCACATGGCTGGTCCTGGGCATGTACACCAGATAGCGCGAGGGAATCGACAGCTGAGTGGTCAGGCGCGCACCCTTGGTTCCGATGGGGTCCTTGGTCACCTGCACCACCAGCGCCTGGCCTTCATGAACCAGCGCGCTGATGGGCTCTACGGCATTGCCTTCGCGCGCGGATATTTCCGACGCATGAATAAAGGCGGCGCGCTCCAGGCCGATATCGACGAACGCCGCCTGCATGCCAGGCAGTACCCGCACAACCTTGCCCTTGTAGATATTGCCCACGATGCCCCGGCGCTGGGTGCGCTCGACATGCACTTCCTGCAAGACACCGTTCTCCACCACCGCCACCCGTGACTCCATGGGGGTGATGTTCATCAGGATCTCTTCGCTCATTGTTGTTCTCGGCCTGTGGCGTGATACGTAACAGCCGAAGCTGACAGATAGGCTCGATTCTAACGACTTGAGCGCTCAAGCACAGGGGTCGGACGGCGCTTTTGTCCAGCAGGCAATTCCGAAGGCATCAAGCATCTGCGCCGTCTCGCACAACGGCAGGCCGACTACGGCGGAATAGCTGCCCTGCAGGCCGCTGACGAATACTGCACCCAGCCCCTGAATGGCATAACTCCCGGCCTTGTCCTGGGGCTCGCCACTGCTCCAGTAGCGCTCGGCTTCGACAGGCGTAATGGCACGAAACCGTACCTGGCTGGCGACCAGCCGTACTGCACAGTCCGTTTCATTCGCCAGCGCTACGGCAGTCATCACCTGGTGTTCACGCCCGGACAAAACCTGCAGCATGGCCAGGGCATCAGCCCTGTCGGCTGGCTTGCCAAGAATGCGCCCGTCCAGCACCACCGTGGTATCGGCACCCAGCACACAGGCCGAGCGATCGCTGACAAGCGCCAGACCGGCCAGCGCCTTTTCCCGCGCCAGGCGCTGAACATAGGCATCGGGCGTCTCCGCGCGATGAGGCGTTTCATCAATGGAAACGGATAGAAGGGAAAACGGAACGCCAATCTGGGTCAGCAGTTCACGGCGTCTGGGTGACGCGGAGGCGAGAAACAATGCGGGCATGCCTGATCCTTATTTAGGGTATCAAAGCAGGTTCGCATATCCGGACGACGCCCGGAAGCCGACGTGCAGGGCACGCCAGCCCGGTACGGTCAGAACTTGAAGTTGACGACCTGATCGCCCTTGAGCGACAGGGTGCGCTGTTGTGTCACACCATTCGAGGTGACCCGAATGTCATAAACACCGCTGTCGAGCATCAGCGAAATGGGCGTCGAGCCCTGCGGCTGTTCGTTGATCAGCACCTGATCGTTGTACTTGTTGCTCCGCACGATAAGCGAATGGGTCTTGCTGTCGCACATTTCATACGGCACATCGAGAATCGCACAGGCCATCATCTTCTTGGCGGTCACGGTGGCCTGAATGCTCATCTGGGCGCTGACGGTGCCATCCATGCTCATGCTTGCTTCGGAGAACTCGGTCTTGGTGCGATAGCCATACCAGCTGGGGCTGAGCTTCAGATCCTCGACCTGGTCACGAATATCCTCGCCAAGAACCCGCTCATAGTGATCGAGTACCCACTGGGACATCCGTCCATCGTGCTCGTACCCGGCCAGACAGGCAGCCAGGCTCTTGGTGGTCGAGCAGCGGAATGAAACCGACTCGTTGAAATAGAGCGTCTTGTCCAGGCGCCGCGCAATCGACTGAATTTTCTTGCTGTTGCGCTTGCGTACTTCGGAGGCCAGCTGCGCCTTCAGGCGCTCCACATCACGGGCCGCCTGGGAGAAGCTCAGCTGCTTGGCACTCAGGTCCTTCTCCACCGACTGGACGCGCTGAAGCGCGGTCTGCTCTTCATCAGCGCTGCGCTTGTAGTCTTCGAGCAACGTGTCGAGGCGCTCGCGGTTGCTGCTTTGGGCGAAGAAGTCTTCCAGCTCCATGCGAATCAGTCTCTTCGCATTGCTCGATTGCAGAGCGGCTGCGCTTTGCGCGCTCTTCTCTACGCGCAAGGCGTCTTCAAGGCTCTGCTTCTCGGCCAGGATAGCGTCCAGTTCGGCAATTTTGGCTGCCAGTTGCTCGGACGACTGTTCCCCGCCGCTCTGCACCGCCTTGCTCAGGGGTGCAATCTGTGGCTGCGCGCCCTTGCCAGAGATGGCAGCGCTGTCCGCCTGGGAGTAGCCACTGCCTACCGCGAGCATCATGACCAGCGCACCGAAGAAACTGGCCCCCGCCAGTAGCGCCTTCGCCCCAGTGAACACTCCGTTCGGCTTGGAATAACTCGAAACGCCCGTATCCATAACCCATTCGCCCGTATTGTGCTTAGCGTTGATATTTCTAATTATAAGTTTCAGGCCTGCGTGGCCTTTAGCTATTAAGGGTGTGGATAATTTCAGAAAAGGCCTGACGGCACAAGGATACAAGCGCCGCAGCCCCATTGCAGGACACAGCGCTCAATAGACATTGAAACGTCGGCGCATCCACTGCAGGGCGATGACAACCCAGGGCCAGAGCAAGGCGCTCACCGGTACCGGCACCAGAAACAGCAGCGTCGGCGGGCGATTACCGGTCAGCGTATTCAGCCACAGCTGCACCAGCTGCCCGATACCGAGA
>ERZ869909.1196-NODE-1196-length-21941-cov-4.366539_pt1 | contig 21941 bp, 18 predicted proteins | sample MGYA00520892_ERZ869909 | MGnify/ENA primary metagenome ERZ869909 (study PRJEB32215, sample SAMEA104723947) | bioreactor metagenome | biome: bioreactor; feature: anaerobic bioreactor; material: water | place: China | collected 2015-03-12 ... | reverse complement strand
CGCCTCCATCCTGGAGCGCTCCTTATTACTTTGCTTGCGATTGCAATCTTGGTCAAGCTTGGTTTTTGGCAAATTGACCGTGGCCAAGAAAAACAACAGATTATCGACCGTCATGAACAAGCGGAAATTTACACCGAGTTAAGTCCCGTAACGCTAACCGAGCTGGCTCAAGCCGCCGATAGTGAAATTGAATTCCACGGCCATATTCAACAACAACCGTTATTTCTCATTGATAATCAAATTCACCAAGGTCGCAGCGGTTACCATGTTCTCGCGCTCGTGCGGCCGAACCACGTTAGTGACTGGCTCGTGCCCGTCAACCTCGGTTGGGTACCGGCCGACTTCGACCGTTCGGTACTACCGACCATTGAGCTGCCAGAAACCGAAGTCACCATTCAAGGTCGTATTCGTGTGCCAGCGGCCCAACCGTTTATGTTGCAAGCACAAGACTTCCAGGGTCTCGGTACTGCAGGCGTGCATCGTATCCAATATCCAGAACTCGATAAGCTCGGTAGCGAGCTCACTGCACGATTGGGCGCACCGCTTGCACAGTTTATCGTGCTTCAAGATCCACAAGCTGAGCTTGGCTATGTGCGTGACTGGCCAATAGTCGTCATGCCGCCACACCGTCACTACGCCTATGCGCTGCAATGGTTTGGCTTAGCCTTGGCGGCTTTTATTGTCTTTGTGTTTGCCAGCCGCGAACGCTCAGGGTCACTTCCGCAGAAAAACAAGAATAAGGAAACGCAATGAATAAGTCCCTCACGCCGGAACAACAAAAGCGTCGCAACCGCCGTGTATTACTAACGGTTGCTGCAATTTTCATTCTTCCGCTAGCGGCCGCCCAAATGGTTTTGAAAATGGGCTGGTATGAACCTGGCGTCAGTAACAAAGGCAATTTAGTCAGCCCTGAAATTCAGTTGACCGAAAGCAGTAACGCATTGCTGCCGAATAAATGGCGGATAGCCTATGTTGTGCCCGCTGAGTGCCAAGAACAATGTGGTAACGCTCTGTATGTAGCGAGTCAGTTGTATCACGCACTCGGAAAGCAGCAGGACCGCGTCCGTCCGGTTGGTATTCAAGGTAGCCAAAGCGCCACACAGCTACCGACACTGCCAGCTGACTCCAATTTACAGTATGTGCTCGACGATACTCTGAATGCAGAGCTCCGTGCTTTACCGGAGCACAGTTTGTTTATTATCGACCCGGTTGGCAACGTTGTTTTGTGGTACGCCACGAGTGACGATCGCCAAGCAACGATTTTGCAAGGCCGAGATTTACTGAGTGATTTGCAAAAACTACTCAAATTGTCGCGAGTAGGTTAAGTTAAAACGTCGTAAGCGTTTGCAAGAATAAGGATAAAAACAATGATGCAGCGTTATGTGAAAATTGCTTTAGGTTTGGTCATTGTGGTGATTATTTTGGGTGCATACACCCGCCTCACTGACGCCGGCTTGGGCTGCCCTGATTGGCCCGGTTGTTATGGTTTTTTAACTGTCCCGCATAGCGAAACTCGCGTTGAGACCGCAGAAATGCGCTTCCCTGAGCGTCCGGTTGAGCACTTTAAAGCGTGGAATGAAATGATTCACCGCTACGCAGCGGGCATTTTAGGTATTCTGGTTCTTGTTATTGCGGTAACAGCGGTCCAGCGCCGCCGTCGCATTGGTGCGGGCAAACCACTGAAATTACCACTAGCGCTTCTGGTTCTAATTATTTTCCAAGCGGCGTTAGGTATGTGGACTGTCACCATGAACCTGCAACCTGTAATAGTCATGATGCACCTGCTCGGTGGCTTTTCAACATTCTGTTTGTTGGCACTGTTGTATTTGCGCGAGTCTCAACCCACTTTAGCGACAGAACCAAAACTAAGATCCTTGCAACCGCTTGCTATTTTGACCTTACTTGTCGTGGTTGGCCAAATCGCTTTGGGTGGCTGGGTTGCCGCAAACTATGCAGCGCTCGCCTGTACCAACCTCCCCATTTGTGAAGGTAACTGGCTGGAGCGCCTCGATATTGCAGGTGCATTCTCGGTGCCTGAAGCAGAAGACTATGAGTTTGGCGTGCATAGCTACGCGGAACGCATGACCATGCATGTGTTTCACCGCATTGGCGCAATTGTCGTGATGGCCGTTATGGGCTTATTGCTGCTAAAACTTTGGTTAGGTGCAACGAGCCAATGGTTCAAACGTTTAACCTTTGTGTTAACGTTCTTACTTGTTTTACAGGTCGCTCTCGGCATTACCAATGTCGTTGCTAGCTTACCGCTAGCCGTTGCCGTCGCTCATAACGCGGTCGGGGCACTGATGCTCGTCGGATTGGTTGCACTCAACTATGCTTTATTCAAAATAAAAAGAAAGGAGGTCAGCCATGGCTAATCAAGTCGCGCTAACCCAACGCGCCAGCTGGCGTGAATATCTCGAGCTAACCAAACCGCGTGTGGTTGCTTTATTACTCCTTACTGCCCTGGTCGGTATGGCACTCGCAACACCTACTTGGGTGGCAGCGGAAATTCTTATTCCTGCCATGGTCGGGATTGGATTAATGGCGTCTTCGGCAGCTGCTGTGAATCATCTTGTCGACCGCCATATCGATGCGAAAATGGCGCGTACTTTGCGCCGTCCATTGCCCACAGGTGCGCTTTCTCCGCGCAAAGTACTGACCTTCGCCATGGTCATTGGAATTCTTGGCTACATTGTCCTTGAGCTCTTCGTCAACCGAATTACGGCAGTACTCACACTTGCAAGTTTAGTGGGCTATGCGGTGATCTACACTATGTATCTGAAGCGAGCAACACCACAAAATATCGTGATTGGTGGCCTAGCAGGTGCAGCACCACCTTTATTGGGGTGGACGGCCGTTACTGGCGAGATTCATGCCTTCCCCTTGCTGTTAGTCATGATTGTTTTTACATGGACGCCACCGCATTTTTGGGCACTGGCTGTGCATCGTGCCAAGGACTACGCGAAAGCAGAGATTCCAATGTTACCCGTCACCCATGGTATAGCATTTACCAAAACCTGTATTTTGCTATACACGATTCTCTTGACGGCAGTGTGTGTTCTGCCCTACTTAGTAGGCATGAGCGGCTGGTTGTATCTTGCCGGCGTCAGCGTTTTGAATCTCATTTTCCTCGGCTACGCTTGGAAACTGAAATATCGCCCAGAAAAACTGACTGCTTGGAAGATGTTTAAGTTTTCCATTTGGCATTTAATGTTGTTATTTATTTTATTATTGGCCGATCACTACATGCTCTAATGCGGGGCTGTTACCGAATCATGGGAGTTGTTTACCAATGAATATGCGTACCATTTTAGCCCTAGCTGCAGTTGCCGTCCTTGGTGTCGTTGCTTACCTAGCCGTGACTCATGTAGGCGAGCCGGAATTATCATCAAGCCGTATTTACGACCAACCGCGAACCATTGAGCCTTTTCAGCTGCAAGGTAGCGACGGCGCTGACGTTACGAATACCGCTTTGCAAGGTCAGTGGACATTGCTGTTCACCGGTTACACATTTTGCCCGGACATTTGTCCTACTACCATGGCTAACTTAAAGGCGCGATGGGAACAGCTAAGCAGTGCAACGGATTTTCCAGTGCAGGTTTGGATGATTAGTGTCGACCCGCAACGGGATGACGTGGACCGGCTAAATATGTACGTAAACTTCTTTGGTGAGGGCTTCTACGGGGTGCGCGCTGAACATCGTGACTTGTATCCATTTGTGCGCAATATCGGCCTGATGTATTCGATTCCCGATGAAGGCGAAACCAACTATCTGGTCAATCACAGTGCAGCGGTTATTCTCGTCGACCCGAATGGTCATCAACACGCCATTTTCCGTCCGTCGCATGAAATCGGTGAATTAGCGGTGGTTAATCCCAATGACCTCGCCAGTGATTTCAGCAAAATCGTGCGCTACTTAGAACACGTGTATCGCTATTGATAAGCGATACACGTGCCGTTCATGTTATCTCTTGTAACCAACGCGGTTACTACCAAGCATTAATCAGACATTAATCAGGCATTAATCGAGCAGCGACAACATAAACGCGTACTCTTCAGCGCGTTCACGTAAGGCCGAGAAACGACCTGAGCTGCCACCATGCCCTGCTGTCATATTGGTGCGAAATAGCAGCACATTATCGTCGGTCTTTAGGTGCCGTAAACGAGCCACCCATTTCGCCGGTTCGAAATATTGCACTTGCGAATCATGTAAACCGGTCGTGACTAATATCGCTGGATAGTCCATCGCAGCGACATTGTCATAAGGTGAATATGACAACATATAGTCGTAATACTCTTGTTCTTTGGGGTTGCCCCACTCGTCAAACTCGTTGGTCGTCAGCGGAATACTCTCGTCCAACATAGTCGTGACAACATCGACAAACGGCACTGCTGCGTGCAAACCCAAATAGCGTTCGGGCGCCATATTCGCTACCGCACCAATCAGCAACCCACCGGCACTGCCACCGCCCGCAATCACTTTGTCTGCATGCGCATAGCCTTCATTCACAAGGTGGTCAGTCACATCGATAAAGTCTGTGAAGGTATTCTTTTTATTCAGCAACTTACCGTCTTCGTACCAGTGCCGTCCCATCTCTTGGCCACCACGAATGTGCGCGATGGCATAAACGAAGCCGCGGTCCACCAAAGACAACACCGAGCTATTGAAGAACGGGTCCATGCTACTGCCGTAGCTACCATAAGCATATTGATACAAAGGCGCTTGGCCATTAGCGACGAAGTCACGGTGATGCAATAGCGTTACCGGAATTTGGCTACCATCGCGCGCCGTTGCCCAAGTGCGCTTGGTGACATACTGGCTAGCATCATAGTTAGGTACTTCAGTCGCCTTTAAGATCGACTGCTCGCCGGTGGTCATATCGTACGCGTAGGTCACCATCGGCGTGGTTAATGAACTATACATGTAGCGTAAGGTGTTAGTGAATTGGTCGATATTCCATTCAAACCGCATCATATATGCGTCTTCATTTGCCGCAATAAAACGAGGGTTTTCGAAATCATCCCATGGCAATAACCGAATGCGCAAAAGGCCATTACTGCGCTCGTTAATCGCCAAATAGTTCGAGAAAACTAAGTAGCTATTGATAAACACATCGTCGTCATGTGGCACCAGCGGTTGCCAACGCGCCTTGTCGCCAATGTGCTCGTGCGCAACTTGCATCAACTGAAAATTAGGAGCTTCATAATCGGTACGAATAATCCATCGCCCATCAATATGCTCGGCGCCATAAAGTAGTCCACGCTCACGTGGGGCGATGACTTGAAACTCACCATCCGGGTTGTGAGCGTCTAACACCCATCGTTCACTGCTTACTGTTGCCGATAGATAAATTTGTACGAACTGTAGGTCGGTACTATTACCAACGTACAAATAAAACGTGTTATCTAGTTCTTCGTAGACCACTTCGGCCTGCTCCGCGGGCTGACCCAAACGGTGTTTGAGGACACGAGTGGAAAGTAAAGTCACCGGGTCATTTTCAACCACAAACAGAGTTTTGTTGTCTTGCGCCCAAGCGACTGACTGTGACAAACCGGTTAAGCGATCGGGAAGATCTTCGCCGCTATGCAAGTCACGAATTCGCAACTCGTACTGACGTCGACCTGTGGTATCAACAAAGTAAGCGACGTAACGATAATCTGGACTATACGTCAGGTTAGTCACCGACATAAACGCATGGCCCTCAGCGAGTTCGTTGACATCCAGAATCGTTTCGACAGTGCCTTCGTCGTCTTCACGTACGAAAATCGGATACTGCTTGCCTTCAGCGAAACGACTGTAATACCAATAATCACCGCGATGCAGCGGCGTGCTGGAGTCGTCTTGATTGATCCGACTGAGCATTTCACCCTCGAGATCGTCAATCAGGTTTTCGTACTGATTCGCATAAGCGCGATAGTACGCATTCTCAGCTTCGAGATACGCCAATACCTCAGGTGCAGCACGATCATCATCACGCAGCCAATAATAAGGGTCGTTGCGATTGCCGTGTGGTGATTCAACGAGATAATCCACTCGTTTTGCCACCGGTGGCTGCAAGGTTGTATGAGATGGTTCTGGTCGTGGCCCCCAACCGCAGCCGACGATTAAAATTAACGTTAAGAGGGTAGTACTAAATAGGCGTATTAAGTGAGTCATCGGTCAAGCTCCATATAGACGATGACTCACTATAGTTTAAGTCGCTGATAGCGCCAATAACTTACCGCAATTAATCCGGCCAACTGCCATTTTCGTCAGGGCGAATCCACTGCACTGAATACCAATAGAAACGGCCGGGCTTACTCATGCTTGGCACGGTGCAGTTGTAGCGTTGTCGGCCAATCCCAATCGGCTCGTCGGCCTGCACTGAAAAGGTTTGCTCGTCATGCCATTCAGGTGCATGGGGTTGACTGCGAATAAAGCAATTGAGCTGTTGCCGACGAATGTCGGACATATCAAGCGTGAGCTTCAACACTGGCTGGGTTTCATCATGTGCTAGCAGGGTGTCATTGATGTGCGTTTCGAGCACTGGCATCCCTAAGGCCGCCATTTTCGTACCCAGTGTCCGTAAGTTTGCGTACATACCAGCAGCAGCAAAGCGAGGAATCGCTCGAAAGTCACTATGTTTACTGAAACCACCCGAATGTTGACCAAAGCCAATAAACCCTAGTTCAGCCACTAAGTCCGCAAGAATATTGTCATATTCGCCATACGGATAGGCAAACAGCTTATAGCTGACACCGACTTCTTCTTTAATTTTTGCTTCAGCAGCGAGAATATTTTCGCGTGCTCGCGCTAGCCAGGCTTCTTCGGAAGCAAAGTCCGCGCGCCGCGGCATATGTGCGTGATCGAGCGAGTGATTCGCAATCACCACTCCGTCCTCGTGCAACTCACGAATTTGCTCCCAACTCATGTACTGGCCGGGTGTTTGTCCAATCGGATCGGTGGTAACAAACAAGGTCCAAGGCACATCGAATTCTTTCAGGATCGGCCAACCATTGGTGTAAATGTTTTGGTAGGCATCATCGAATGTAATCACAACCGATTTTTCTGGCAGGCTCTGTTTGCCTTGCATGGCCGCAATCGCGTCGCGAATATCGACCACGGTGAAATCGTTGTCTCGCAAGTACGTTAAATGCTCGCGGAGTTCATCCGCAGTTACACTGGTAACCCGCGGTGTGCGGTCACTGACATGGTGGTACAGTAAGATCGAGGCATGACTGTCCTCTTGCGCCTCGCTAACAGACGGTGTAAAAAACAACATTGCTGCTGCCATTAGCCCCGCAACAAGGGTTAACGCGCCTAATTTCATCCAAACCTCCGGAGTTGTTTTCATGTCTAAGCCTTGCTCCGAGCACTCGTTAAATAATCATGCACCGCTTACCTGGCATGAACATCGCAAGGTCTTTCTCATCGCCCTGCCAATGATGGTGTCGAACATCGCAGCACCATTATTGGGGCTGGTCGATACCGCTATCATAGGGCATTTGCCCGAGGCTATCTACCTCAGTGCTGTCGCGACTGGGGCTATGGTGATTAGCTTTCTTTACCTGCTCGCTATCTTTTGGCGTATGTCGACAACGGGCCTCATGGCGCAAGCCTTTGGCGCAAAAAGCCTAGTGAATCAGCGCACAGTTCTGTTGCAAGCGGCTTCGCTCGCGGCTGTTCTCGGCGTGCTGATGATTATGTTGCAACCGGTCGTTGTCTGGGTGATGCAAACCTTAGTCGCCATGGAAGGAGAATTCCAAAGGTTAGCGACCGCCTACGTCCAGATTAGGATTTTTGGAGCCCCTACGGCACTGTTAAATCTCGTGGTGCTTGGCGTCTTGCTTGGTCGCCAACAGGCTGGCAAGGCGATGTTCCTAGTCATTTTCACCAATGTCGTGAACGTGATCGGCACGGTTATTCTCGTGCTTATTCTCGATTACCACGTGTACGGTGCCGCTATTTCCACCCTGATCGCCGAGTGGGCAACCTGTTTTCTCGGACTTTATTGGCTGCAGAGCGCATTCAAACTACGTTGGTCTATGTTTCAACGCTTGCGGCCACAACAATTTGTTCCCCTCTTCAAAATGAATCGGGATATTTTTGTTCGTTCACTGCTGCTACACGCCTGCATTGCGACCATGACTATCGGTGGCAGTTATCTCGGCGCTGATATTATCGCGGCCAATGCAGTTCTGATGCAGTTCCTCATTCTCATCTCCCTCGGCCTTGACGGCATCGCCTATGCTGTGGAAGCGTTAGTTGGCGAAGCCAAAGGCGCTCGGAAGCCGCAGCAGGTTCAACGCTGGTTACGAGCCTGCCTATTTTGGTCTGGCTTATTCGCGGTTCTCTACAGCCTCGTGTTTTGGCTTTTTGGCGAGCAGATCATTGGCTTAATCACCAACATTGAAAGCTTGCGAGAAACCGCTCAGACCTATTTGCCTTGGCTTATCGTCCTGCCCTTAGTCGCCCATTGGAGCTATTTTTATGACGGCGTGTTTATTGGCTTAACCGCTAGCAGAGCCATGCGCAATACCATGGCTTTTGCCGCCTTGGCCGTATTCTTCCCGCTGACGATTTCAACTTACTGGCTGGGTAACCATGGTTTATGGTTGGCGTTAAGTGCGTTTTTATTAGCACGTGGTGTGGCGCAATGGTGGTGGCTGAAAAAAAGCCCCGTCTATGTAGACGGGGCCGAGGATGACAACTGCAAAATGTCGAGGGAGTAAAGTGGTTTATTCTTCAACGACGAAGTCGTCTAGAAGAATCAACTGCGGTGGTAAGCCACCCGCGGTTGCGTCTACAGCCACAGCAGTGTAGATACCACCACCTAGCAAGTTCAGTAAGATAGGACCGATAGCCGCATCTTTCGTACCTGCTAAAGTCACAGTGACATAGTACTCACCAGGCAACAGAGCAACGTTACCTGTCGCTTGTAAATCGCTAGCGTCAAAATCGACACCACCAAATGCTGGTTCAGCTTCACTGATATCGTCAGTTGCAGTCACATAAATGTCGACTGGACCGGCTGCTGGTGAAGCGTGAACAATGCGCACGATTGCTTCAGTGGTAATACGACGGTTTACATCAACCAAAACGGCTGGTGAAATTCCGTCACCGCCTAGTTCACCAACTGCTAGCACTGTGTACTGTGCCGCATTAGCAAGTTCAAGGTCTGCATCAATAACGGTCACGTCAGTACCTGCCGCATTCACCTTGATGTTGTACTCACCTGCCGGGACGTTCAAGTAATCTGAGAATGCTAAGAACGGTACTTCTGTTAAGACTGCATCGTCATTCACTAACACATCGACCGCTGGTGCATCCGCAACTGCGTGTACGACCCGGGCGTCAGCACCAGCGTCAACCGAGTGGAGGACTGCAGAGCCTTCACCATCAGCTACTAATAAGGCAATCGGACGGTTTGCGCTATTCGCACCAACACTTGGCGTGGCGGTCACAAACAAGTCAGCGCCCGCTGGGAAGGTAACTTCACCTGAGTCGAACACCACCGCATCGGCATCACCGGCAACCGTGATACGGATTTGATAGTCGCCTGCAGCCACTTCAACTTGGCCGGTATAATCTTGATAAGACAAGGTTGCTGCTGGCTGCTCTGCGCTCAGGTCAGCATCGAATGCAGTCAAATAGACGTCGACAGTGAGGTCAACCGGTACACCATGCAACACTTGCAGACGTGCATTACCGCTACCAATGTCTGCGATTGGATTCGCAACAATGAACGGCTCTAGCGTTTCATCGTCAACACGACCTAATGCGAAAACGTCATAACGCGTGTCTGCTTCTAGGTCGAGTGATAATGGGCCAATCACGGTTGCCGTACTGCCGTCCGCGAGAATCGCGTCAACACCTACTTCATAGGTACCTTCGTCAACAACTGCGAGACCTGATGAAACTTGGTAGTCAACATTCTCTAGGAAATTACCGCCATTCACAGTAATATTAACCGCAGGTGCGTCAGCAGAAGCGTGATGCACACGTAATTCAAACTCGCCGACTGGCGGTGGCGGTGGTGGTGGGCTCGGTGGATTTGGGTCGAGCTGCGTTGGACTACTAGAACTATTACACGCTGCCAATAGCAGAGTTGCTAAGGAAGCGCCTACTAATTTTGTGGTTCTGTTCATTGTAAATTCCTCATTAGGGTTGTCAGCAACGATCTTTTACGAGGGGGTTCAAGAACAGGATCACAAAATTTTCACATCGTGAACAACGGAGGTCACAATGAAACAGGCACTGATGTTGTTTTTTGGTGGCGCTGCCCTGCTCCTCCTTGTTCTCAGTCTTATTGAGCCAATTCAGAAAGCCTTTAATCCAGACCTGTCGATGCAAACACCACTCAGCGATTCAGTTGTTGTGCGGACTGATTTTGATGTAAAAGAAGAGATTGAGGTCGTCGAAGTCGCAGAAGCAAACGACGAATTGATAAGCGGTAAGGAACGAATACTCGTTTTACTTGAAAGCGAGCCAGCACTAGGCGAGATCATCGAAGAGAATATTCAGCTGATTGGTCAGATTGAACATCACACCGCTTTTCAGCATCATCAAGCCATTCTAAAGCTCATTCAAGAAGCAGAGAATGTGCAGCCAATTTCGGTGGTCTGTACTGGCCTCGTCTGTAATTTAGCAATTTATGCCAATAGCGCAGAACGAGCAGCTGAATTCAGTCAAAAACTTATTCAACCTAGTCCACAGCTACCCATTGAGAGTGCGGAAGTGCGACCGTTCAAAGAAGAAGAGCACAATCTTGTTCATATTGTGCTCTTTATGCAGGCGCCAGCTCAACGCTAGTCAGCTAGCGGTAACAAGCGTGAGCTTGCTTTAATAATAAGAGTGCTCACCACGCATGTGATCAGTAATATCACGCACGCCGTTCAGTTCGCCCGGAAACGACTCTAGCAATTGCTTTTCAATGCCGTCCTTCAAGGTCACGTCAACCATCGAACAGCCGTTACAACCGCCGCCGAACTGCAGAATCGCAACTCCGTCGTCGGTGATTTCTGAAATCATCACGTTGCCGCCATGACCGGCTAACTGCGGATTAATTTGCGACTGAATGACGTAGTCAACGCGCTCGATTAAAGGCGCGTCATCGGCTACTTTTGGCGCTTTTGCGTTTGGTGCTTTCAGCGTCAACTGTGAACCGAGCTCTTGCTGAATGTAGTCAATTTCTGCGTCTTGCAAAAACGGCGCGCTCTCATTGTCCACGACTGCAGAGAAGCCTTCGAAAGGCAATAATTGATCGTTTTCTTCAACAGCATCAGGTGGACAATAAGACACACCACATTCCGCATTCGGCCGGCCCGGGTTAACCACGAACACTCGAATGTTTGTGCCTGTTTCTTGTTTGCTCAACAAGTCACGAAAATGCGCTTGGGCTGATTCGGAAATGGTAATCATACGTCTCTCACCTTTATACCTGAGTATTTCACTAGGGTTTATTCTATCGCATCTGGATGGCATTGCATAGTAACTCTCTTGGTAAATCATGTTGAATTTGTTAGCTTGAAGCCACAAATTCACAGGAGTTATACTGCATGTCTACATCTATCACTCGCTATGTCCGTCGCTTTACAGCGGCTGTGGTTGCAGTGGCTGGGCTTTCATCCGCCGCCGTCGCTGTTGACCTCGATTATTATTTACCGACCAATGTGACATTCGACCCAAGCATCCCTAAACCTGCTGAAGTGCTCGGCTATGAAGTGGGCGAGTGGCATGCACGTCCAGAGCAAATCCATCGTTACTTAGAAATCCTCGCCGAGCGCTCGGATCGCATGACCCTCACCGTGAATGGCCATTCTCACGAGCGCCGCCCGATGCTGTTATTGAAAGTGAGTGCGCCAGAAAATCAAAGCCGCTTAGAAGAGATGCGCCAGCAGCACCTCGCCGTCTCAGACCCGAGCCAAAACGTCAATGCAAAAGAAGCGCCTTTAGTCATTTACATGGGCTATAGCGTGCACGGCGACGAACCATCAGGCTCAAACGCAGCGATTTTGACTGCCTATTATTTGGCGGCTGCGCAAGGCGACGAAATTGAACAATGGCTCGATAATACGGTTATTTTGCTCGACCCTATGTATAACCCAGACGGTTTGTCACGCTTTGCAACTTGGGTGAACCAATACAAGAGCATGACACCAAGTGCCGATCGCCAGCACCGTGAACATCAGCAAGACTGGTTACGAGGCCGTCAGAATCATTATTGGTTTGACTTAAACCGCGACTGGTTGTTGCTCCAACACCCTGAGTCGCATGCGCGAATTCAAGCTTATCAAGACTGGATGCCAAACGTCTTAACGGACCACCATGAAATGGGCACCGATTCGACCTACTTCTTCCAGCCGGGTATCCCGTCGCGGAAAAACCCGCTAACTCCAGACGAGAACGTGCGTTTAACCGAGCGCCTTGCTGAATACCATGCCGAGGCATTGGACGAGATTCACAGCCTGTATTACACCGAAGAGTCATTCGATGACTTCTACTATGGCAAAGGCTCAAGCTACCCAGATGCGCAAGGTACCATTGCGATCCTGTTTGAGCAGGCTTCGTCGCGCGGTCACTTACAAGAGTCTATCAATGGTGACGTGTCGTTCCCGTTCACCATTCGTAACCAATTTGTCACGTCGTTGTCGACCATTCGCGGTGCAGTTGCAGAGCGTGAGTGGTTACTGGATTTCCAACAACGCTTCTTTAAAGAAAACCTCGAGCTAGCCGCGAAAGAGAATTTTGACGGCTATTTATTGCGGGAAAGTGACGAAGGTCGTATGCATGAGTTGTTACGCATCATGCGCATGCACAATTTAAAAGCGTATCCGGTCACTGAAACGTTTACAGTTAATAACCAAACTTATCGCCCTGGTGAAGCCTATTACGTGCCCATTCGTCAGCGTAATTACCGCTTATTGAAAGGCGTATTCAGTACTCAACAAGACTTCCCAGACAATACCTTCTACGACGTATCGGCTTGGACCTTGCCACATGCGTTTAATGTCGAGTTCAGCGAAGTTCGTCACAACCGTCGTTTCCGCGTGAGCGACCAAGCATGGCAAGAGCCGGAAACCTTCCAAGCAAACCAACTCGGTGATACGCGCGTTGGCTACGTGTTTAGCTGGGAGCCACAGTTCGCTCCGCGCTTGCTCAGCCACCTTTTACAAAATGATGTTCATGCCCGTTTAGCGGCAGAAGAAATGACAATTACCACCCCAAATGGAGAGCAAACCTTCAAACACGGTAGTGTAATTGTCACGCGCGCTTATCAAACGCGTCCATGGTCTGAAGTACAAGCGTTACTTGCAGAGCATGCTGACAGTAACCGTGTGCGCGTACATACCTTAACCAGTGGCTTAACGCCAACCACAGGTATGGACATTGGCAGTCGCAGTATTGACCCAGCGTCGATGCCAGCTGTGATGATTGTGATTGGTGACGGCGTGAACCTGCAAGAAGCCGGTGAAGCTTGGTATTACCTTGACCGTGACGTTAATCTGCCGGTGACATTAATCGAAACACAGCGCCTTGATCGCGTCGATATTGACCGCTACACCCACATTATTTTGGTGGATGGTCATTACCGTACGATTAGCGACCGTTTCCGCAATCAACTGCAGCAGTGGGTGCGTCGTGGTGGTACCTTAATTGGTCAGAAAGGTGGCGCACGCTGGATGGCAAGCAACAACTTATTAGGCGCTCAAGTGGTTAGCCAAGACGAGTTCCAAGCTAAGTTTCCAACGGAAGGCCTGACCTATGCGGATCGTGACCATTACTTCGGCCAGCAGCGTTTAGCCGGTGCCATTTTTAGCACAAATCTCGACCTTAGCCATCCGTTAGCGGTCGGTTATTCGCGTGCAGCGCTACCTGTGTTTAAAAACAGCACCATGGCTTTCGTGACCAACAGCAGTCCGTTTGTTGATGTTGCACGTTATGCCGAAGACCCTGTGTTAGCTGGCTTTACCTCGCAAGGTAACCGTGAGGTGTTAAGTGAGCGCAGTAACATTGTCGCTCATCGCCTAGGTTCTGGTCGCGTGGTTGGGTTTGCTGATAACGTGAACTTCCGCAGTTTCTTCTGGGGCACGAATAAGCTCATGGCCAACGCGATTTTCTGGTCGCAGTATGCATTAGGCACTGCTGCTGGCGAAGAAGAAGAGGAAGAAGACGACGATGCGCATGCCCACTAACTATGCCCACTAACTAAGCCCACTAACTTAAGTTAGTTGCGAAAACAACGTTAGATACGTATGCCCCGCACCTTGCTGCGGGGCTTTTTTTGACCCGCGTTGGACTTGGCACGCACCATAGCGGCGGTAAAGTCTGCAACTTTAGTCGAATTTCTCGACAATTCCCTGCGATCCTTTGACCTAAACCATCGTTTTTCACCAACGCCTCGCTATACTGAGCGTAGTCACGATAAAACAACGAGGTGGATAATGGCGGACGAGGCGCCCCTATATCGTAGCAACCCTGCACGCTCAGTTGCTCCCGATGGTCAGCTTTTGGTGCAAGGAAAGCCGGTGCAATGGCCGCAGCTCATTAAGTCAGGCCAACGGATTTTTATTGGTTCGCACGCCGCTGTGCCCCATGCATTAATTCGTAACCTCCTGGCCCATTGCAAGTATTTGCATGATGTTGAAATTGTTCAAGTCGGCGCATTTGGTGATAACGCCTGGGCGGAAACGACCTACCAGAATCACTTCAAAGTAAATTCGTTGTTCATTGGTGGCGAACAAGTTCGACGCGCCGTCGCAGAAGGTCGTGCCGACTACACACCAACCTTTATGTCCGCGGTGCCTTCGCTATTTCTTGACGATATTCTCCCGCTCGATGCCGCACTGATTATGGTTAGTCCAGCAGATCAGCACGGCTACCATTCGCTCGGCGTCAGTGTCGACGTCGTCTCGGCTGCCCTGCGAGCTGCCAAAACCGTGATTGCCCAAGTGAACCCGGCAATGCCAGTTACGTTTGGCCAAGCGTTTATTCACAAAGGGCAAATAGACGCGTTTTACTATGCGAACGAACCCCTTTTAGAATTACCACCACCGAACTTCGACCCTATCACCGAACGCGTTGGCCAATACGTTGCTTTGTTAGTTGAAGACGGCGCAACCATTCAAATCGGTTTTGGTAAAGTCTGTGAGGCAGCGCTGCGTTACCTCAGTAATCATCGTGATCTTGGCGTTCACAGTGAGTTGATTACCGACGGCATCATGGATCTGATGCTAAAAGGCGTGGTTAACAATCGCCTCAAAACCTTTCACCAACATAAGTGCGTGACGAGCTTTGCGATTGGTACCCAGCGCCTGTATGACTATGTGAATCACAACCCGCACATTGGCTTTTACCCGAGTGAATATGTGAACTCACCTGCAAACATTGCGCGTAACGACCAAATGGTCTCGATTAACAGTGCGATTGAAGTCGACCTCACCGGACAGGTCGTTTCCGACTCCATCGGTTATCAGTTTTATTCCGGCATTGGCGGTCAGGTTGATTTCAGTCGCGGTGCGTCCATGAGCACAGGTGGTAAACCCATTATCGCGCTGCCATCGACCGCCAAAGACGGTACGATTTCGAGAATTGTGCCACACATTACTGAAGGCGCTGGCGTGGTCACATCACGTGCTCACGTGCATTACGTCGTCACCGAGTTCGGCGTTGCGTCACTGCGCGGTAAAAGCATTCGCGAACGCGCACTCGAGCTTATTCGTGTCGCCCATCCGAAGTTTCGTGCTGAGCTGCTTGCTGAGGTCCGGAAACACTACTATGTACCGAACTATCAAAAACAAACGCCGGTTGAAGTTCCAGAACTCGGCGATGTCGGCTTTAAGGAGTTAAATATCGGTGGCGAAGCATTTGATTTACGGCCGCTGAATCCAAGCGACGAACGTCGTTTGCAGGAATTCTTTTATTCCCACACCAAAGAAACCCTGCAAATGCGTTACAACTCGGTACCGACACAGATGAGTCGGGAGAAATCCTGTACGCTCGTGAGTGTCGACCAAAGCAAAGACCTCGCCTTGTGTATCGTCCGCCAGAAAGGTTCAGCAGCGCAAATTCAAGCCGTTGGCCGCTATTACCTAAGCCATGACGGCAGCAATTGCGAAGTCGCCTTTGTAACTCGTGAAACTCATCAAGGTAAAGGCATGGCGAAACTGCTACTGGATGAAATGATCCGCATTGCGAAGCTTCGCGGTGTACAGAAAATGCTCGCCTACGTGCGCGCGGAAAACCAGAAAATGCTTGCGGTTTTTGAGCGTGCAGGTTTTCGACGCTTACCGGCTGATGAACCTGGTGAAGTGTATTTAGCGCTCGAATTAGGCAACACGCTCAGTGAGAAACAATAATGGCCATTACCGTATTTAGTCATAGCTACTGCAGCTTACATAAAGTTACTGAAGTGCATCCTGAGCGCCCTGCTCGCCTCGGTGCGATTAACGATCAGCTCATCCGCTCGGGTATGGAGTATGTTTTAACCCAAAAAGATGCGACACCAGCAACTCGAGAAGACTTGTATCGCGTGCATGACGTTGCCTACGTGAATGACCTCTTCGCGCGCGAACCGAAACCTGACGAGAGTCATATCTGGCTCGACCCTGACACCCTCATGGGCCCGGGCACATTGCGCGCCGCACTCTACGCAGCTGGTGCAGGCAAAAATGCGGTAGACGAAGTCATGCAAGGAGGCAATCAACGGACATTTTGTGCGGTGAGACCGCCAGGCCATCACGCAACTCGCAATCAAGCAATGGGTTTTTGTTTGTTCAACAATATTGCGATTGCCGCAGCATATGCCTTGCACGAATATCCGATCGAGCGCGTGGCGATTGTTGATTTTGATGTGCATCACGGGAACGGAACCGAAGATATCTTTATCAGTGACGAACGAGTTTTGTTCTGTTCATCGTTTCAGCACCCGCTTTACCCCGATACCGGTGCTGACACCATCAGCCCACAGGTCATCAATATCCCTCTAGCGGCCGGTTGTCGTGGCTCTGAGTGGCGCGAAAAGGTCGCCGAACGGTGGTTTCCCGCCATCGACCATTTCGCTCCGGATCTGATTTTTGTCTCAGCAGGTTTCGACGGCCACCTCGAAGACGACATGGCGCAGTTTAATCTTGTTGAAGACGACTACCAATGGATTGCGTTGGAACTGGCGCAACTTGCGGATCGTCATTGCCAAGGACGGCTCGTTGCCATGCTTGAGGGGGGGTACAATATGAGTGCCCTTGGTCGCAGTGTTGTTGCCTTCTTAAAAGGCCTACTCTGATTCTGGTGGTAAGGTATACGCCAAGCTCCAAGCGTCAACCACACATGGAACTTGACGAAGCGTTTGCGCCACTGCCTCGACCGTCGCACCACTGGTAATGACATCGTCAATAATGGCAATGCGCTTGCCCCGCAGAGGTTCGCGCCAAGCAAAAGCCTGTTCTAGGTTGTCCAAGCGTTGCTGAGCATTTAATAAATGGTTGGCGACGCTATGGCGACGTTGCAGCGGTTCCTGAATAGGAATACCAAGCAAAGTTGACAGCTCATCCGCCAAGAGCCGGGCTTGATTATAACCGCGGCTGAGCCAGCGACGATGACTTAACGGCACCGGCACTAAAATATCCGGCATATACACCCGCTCATGTTGATAGACTTTAATTGCTTGCGCTGCCAGCATAGGCGCCATATGAACCGCAAGACGCGGAAAGTTGTTGAACTTCAAGTCATGAATCCAGCGCATTACGGGTTGTTGATACGCAAATGCGGCTAGCCACAGTCGTGTTGCTTGTTGGCCGCCAATAATCGGACGCGGCGCTAAGCGCGGCAAGTCAGCAAAGCAGGTGACGCAAAGACCTGACTGTAATAACCTGTGCGTTCGACAAAGCCAGCAGAAACCGGTATTTGTGAGTCGTTGCCAAAGGTGCATACCAACCTCCTTATTTGATAGTATTTAAGTCCATACGCAGTCGTTGATAGGAAACCTAGCCTAGATGCCCAATAAAGCCAGAGAATTAAGCCTTCACGTACAAAAGTGCCAACAGACTGGTAATGCGCCAACCTTAGTCTTGTTGCATGGCTGGGGACTGAATAAAGAAATTTGGACACCGGTTCTGCCGCGACTCGCAGAGTTTGCCCATATAGTGACCGTTGATCTGCCCGGCTTTGGCCATTCCTCTTGGCAGTCTGAAAACAGTCAATTCGATCATGCCTGCCATCGCCTTATGGCCAACCTAGCCCATCATCTTGATGGACCATTCTATATAGCGGGCTGGTCACTTGGTGGGTTGTTTGCGACCCAAATTGCGCTCGATTACCCAACGTATGTGCGACGAGTTATGACCATTGCTAGTTCGCCTTGTTTTATGGCGCGCGAAAGTGTTTCGATAAGTGCCAGTGCGCCCTGCAGCCAAACGGAAGCTTGGCCCGGTATTAAGCGGGAAACCCTAGAAGCCTTTCGTTACCAGCTCAGCACTAACTTCCAAAAAACATTAGAACGCTTTTTGGCGGTACAGGCGCTAGGTAGCCCAGCCGCAAAAGAAGAAATCAAAACGATGCGCGCATTGTTGGCAAGTTGCCCTGAGCCAGCGCCAGAAGCGCTGGTCGCTGGCTTGCGCTGGTTGGCTGAAGTGGATTTACGCGAAGATTTAAGCGCTCTACAAGTCCCTTTAGTACGATTATATGGCCGTCGCGACAGCCTTGTGCCCATTGCGACCAGCGCTGCAATTACCCGCTACCTGCCGAGTCACATGCCAGCAAGCATTCAATTTGATGCCAGTGCGCACGCGCCGTTTATTACCGAGATAGACCGCTTTGTAGATACATTAAACGACTTTGTCCTTGAGTAGACGCTGGTTCACTTTTGACAGCGAGCACAAAAGAAGCTGTTCCGTTGACCGATTCGCAATGAGCGGATCGGTTGCAAACAGTTCACACACGGCTCACCTGCACGACCATAAACCTGGAGCTCTTGTTTAAAGTAGCCCGGCTTACCATCAGCACTGAGAAAGTCTTTCAAGGTGGTGCCGCCCTGAGCAATCGCTTTGGCAAGAATAACTTTAATAGCTTCGCCGAGCTCCAGATAGCGTGCTTTACTTATTTTTCCTGCGGCTCGGCGTGGGTCGATACCGGTCGCAAATAAAGCTTCGTTCGCATAGATATTACCAACGCCAACAACTATGGTGTTATCCATAATAAATGACTTCACAGGCGCACTCTTGCCGCGCGATAACTCATATAAGCGTAACCCGGTGAAATCGTCGGTGAGAGGTTCCGGCCCAAGTTTCGACAATGCCTCATGTAACTCGCCAGGACCTTGCCACAAAACTGCGCCAAAGCGACGGGCGTCATTTAATCGCAGACTTAAGCCATTATCGAGCTCAAGGGCAAAGTGATCATGCTTTTGCTTGTCGCTACCGGTCGGCACCACGTGCAACTTGCCAGACATGCCAAGGTGAAGAATTAAGGTGCCCACTCGGGTTTCTAACAACAAATACTTAGCTCGTCGCTTGACCGACAGGACTTGTTCGCCAGTTAACTGTTGCACGTCGGCGGAAATTGGCCAGCGCAAACGCGGCTGCCAAACTTGCACATGTGTAATGGTTTGCTGTTCGAGGTGTGGCGCGATACCTAACCGGCTGACTTCCACTTCTGGCAACTCTGGCATAGACTATCCTATTGAAATTTAATGAACTATTTTTGTACCTTCGGCGCGACTCTGAGCGTATATTTAGCGCCCCAGAAAACCGATACTAGTGTACCAGAGGAATAACACGTCAGGCGATGACTCAATTACTTACAAGCTTGCACGACGAGCAAGGCCAACTCACCACCGACATGGCCGACGAAGCTTGGATAGCCCGCTTCGACCAACTTGCCGATCGTGGCTATGTGATTATTCCAGACTTTCTTCCGAGTGACGAAGTTACGGCACTGTATCGCTACACGCAAAGCCTTGAAGAAAACGACTGGTCATTAGCCGGTGTGGGACGCGAGCACAACCACACAGTGAATACCCGCGTGCGCAGTGACCATATTCGCTGGTTGCAGCCCGCAATCGCTGCCGAGGCCGTGTATTTAAATACCATGGATGAATTGCGTGTTCGGCTTAATCGACGTTTATTTATGGGACTATTTGATTACGAATGTCACCTTGCTCGCTATCAAGCTGGTGCTTTTTATCAAAAACACCTCGACGCATTCAAAGGTCGGAGTAACCGCGTACTCACCACCGTCTTCTATTTAAACCCAGAGTGGTCTGCCGATGATGGTGGCGAGCTGGTTATTTATGGCAGTCGAGGACAAGTGCTGGAAACTATTTTACCGCAGCAAAATACCCTAGTGGTTTTTCTCAGTGAGGTGTTTGTTCATGAAGTAAAAACCGCTCATCGCGAGCGGTTTAGTATCACGGGCTGGTTCCGTCACAATACCTCGAACGCAGCCCGCATTGACCCTCAAACCTAGCCGCTACGCTGCTTTGCGCATCGGCTGTAACTTCAGATAGGTCGCACTGCGCCATACCCATTCCATTGGGCCGTACTGGAATCGCTGCAGCCACCAGGTACTTAACCACAACTGGAAGCCGTACAACGCCAGTGCCATTAAAGTAATACCAAAACGGCCATACTCGCCATATAAACCGATACCATAGCCATAGAACAAGGTCGTAAATACGATTGAGTGAGTCAGGTAGTTAGTTAACGCCATTCGCCCAGCCGGCGCAAGATACTGAATCCATTTCTTACCGCTCAGGTAGAGCACGGTAAGAATCGCCATGTAAGCCAAACACAAACCAAGGTTCGCAACAGCTTGTAGGGTAAAAACCTGAGCGCCACGATAATCTGGGATCATCAGCTCTATATCAATGCCAAAGAGGCCAACAAAGAGCGCACTCGGCAAACCGAACAGTAAACCAAAAATAAGTAGCTTGCGAATCGTTTGCCGATGTTCAATGGGCTTAGTGAAAATATTCAAACGTGCGAGCGACGCACCAATGAGAATGGTGCCAAGAATGGTTGGCATGAAGAAAATAATGCCACCGCCGCCGTACATCAGAGCAATTTCACTCAACCGAAATTGCACGACTTCAGCAAAACTACCCGTTGCGTAGACCTGGTGAGCATTCGCAATCATCTCGGCCATCACTGCCCGTTGTTCGTCAAAATCCGCCATCATCTCTGGAGCCGCAGGTGAGTTCATGGCCATTTGTATACCCCATGCACCGAACCAGTACAGCAGAATGGTTAAGGCAATAAATGCCACACCCCATTTCCATAACCGGCGTGCCGGTGTATTCACAAAGAGTAGCAAAAATAACCCTGCAATGGCATAGGTGAGAAGAATGTCACCGCCCCAAATATAGACAATATGAACAAAACCAAATAAGCCAAGTACGAAGATACGACGGAAGTACAACCAGCGCGGCGAACTTACTTTTTCTCGCGCTCGATCGAGGAACAGCACAAAGCCCATACCAAAGAGCAGCGAGAACATGGTATAGAACTTACCTTGCACAAAGGTGTACACGCTCCAAGCTGTTGCGTAATCAAGCCCCGTTTGGCTGGTGTCTAGCCCATAGGCCATGGCCACCAGTGGCCGTTGAAAGTACTCGATGTTCATTAACAGAATACCCAGCAAGGCAAAGCCGCGAATGATATCGAGTAGATGCATCCGCTCTTGCGGCGCGGTTGGGGTTGCCGTTGTCAGCGAGCTCATGAGAAAGTCTCCAAGGTTTCTTATTATTTTTTTGAGTGGCGTAAGTTTAGACGCCTTGGCAATTTTCGGCAAAGAAATAGATGTAACAAATGATGTAGATATCAACCTGAATTTCAGCCACAAAAAAACCCGCACGTAGCGGGTTTTTCTTCAAGCTTAACGAAGCTTACTTAATTTTAGCTTCTTTAAACATCACATGCTTACGAACAACTGGATCAAACTTTTTGATCTCAAATTTTTCTGGCATGTT
>ERZ869909.1195-NODE-1195-length-21991-cov-4.325773_pt1 | contig 21991 bp, 17 predicted proteins | sample MGYA00520892_ERZ869909 | MGnify/ENA primary metagenome ERZ869909 (study PRJEB32215, sample SAMEA104723947) | bioreactor metagenome | biome: bioreactor; feature: anaerobic bioreactor; material: water | place: China | collected 2015-03-12 ... | reverse complement strand
TCGGCGCTGCCATCGGCTCGCGCATCAGCGAAGTGGATGGCGTGAGTTACGGCGCCTTCATCGTGCCCGGCCTGATCATGCTGATGCTGCTGACCCAGAGTGTCTCCACCGCCTCGTTCGGCATCTTCTTTCCACGCTTCTCGGGGTCGATCTACGAGATTCTCTCGGCCCCCATCTCCTACCTTGAGATCGTCCTGGGCTTCGTCGGTGCAGCGGCCACCAAATCGTTGATATTGGGCCTGATCGTGCTGGGCACGGCCCGCCTGTTCGTGCCCTTTACCATCCAGTACCCGCTGGTGATGCTGCTCTTCCTGGTGCTCACTGCCCTCACCTTCAGCCTGCTCGGCTTCATCATCGGCATCTGGGCCGACGGCTTCGAGAAGCTGCAGCTCGTGCCACTGCTGGTGGTAACGCCGCTGACATTCCTTGGCGGCACCTTCTACTCCATCGACATGCTTCCCCCCTTCTGGCAGACGGTGACGCTGCTCAATCCGGTGGTGTACCTTGTCAGCGGTTTCCGCTGGAGCTTCTACGGTACCGGCGATGTCAGCATCTGGGCCAGCGTGTTCATGATCGTGGCATTCCTTGGTGTCTCGCTGGCGGTGGTGAACTGGATATTCAAGACCGGCTATCGGCTCAAGCCGTGACCGGGCTGTGCTTGTGGCACACTCGCCATCATGTAATTTTGTGTATCGAACGCGCACAGGAGTGGCTGGTAAAGTGCGAAGCTCGCGTCCATGATTGGCCTAAGCAATGACGCGGCTCTTCAGGGGAATCGGTGCCGCGAAAAACAAACAAGAACGATAGGCGGAAGGAGTCCGGCCTTGCACGGCGACACGGCGAGTGCCTCCTTTCCAAGGAAAGAGTCGATGGCTGCTGGCAATATCGAGGCCAGGGAGGCGCCTCTTCTCGATTGGCGTACCGAGTTTCAGGATTCGACGCTGGAAGCGTTATACCGTCGCACCATGCTGGCCCAGGATGCCCAGCAGCTGTGCTATGCGCTGTGTGCCATTTCTGCAATCTTCTTCGTCTTAGGCCTGGCCGACCTCGCTCTGCTAGGATTTGGCAGCGAATTTCTCACCCTGCTGGCCATCCGTACGTTGGTTGCGCTTTGCTGTCTGGCAGTGGCAATGGCGGTCAAGCTGCAACCGGTCCTGGCGCATCGCCATTTGCCGGTGAACCTTGCCTACCTTGTCGGCATCAGTGGGCTACTGCTTACCATTCCTCTACACCCCGGCACGGACAGCCTGCATATCGCAACCATGGTTGTCGCCTGCACGACGCTATACCTACTGGTGCCCAACCGCCTGCCCTGGATTCTTGCCTGGAATGCCTATCTCGCTCTCGGCTTTGTCGTCATGCTCGGTTACAGTTCCGATCTCTCGCTTGGCATGCTGGCCAGAGGGATGATGCTGCTGGGCCTCGCCAACCTGCTGGGCTGGGTCACGCTCCGTCGACTCAACTGCCTTCAGCGCCGGCAATTCGCCCTGCTGGTCGAGGAGCGGAACATCAATCGCCAGCTGCAAGCCGAGATCGATGAACGCCGCCTGCTCGAACAGCGGCTGCGCATCATGGCCAGCACCGACCACCTGACTGGCATCGCCAACCGTCGTCACTTCTTCGAACTGGCCGAGCGGGAACTGAACCGTTCCAAGCGCGAAGGGACACCGCTTGCCATCTGCATGGTCGACATCGACCTGTTCAAGGAGCTCAACGATCATCATGGCCATGCGGTGGGCGACCTTGTCCTGGCGACGGTCGCCTCCTGCTGCGAATCTGTGCTGCGTGACACGGATATCATCGGTCGTTATGGCGGCGAGGAATTCATCATTGCCCTGCCCCAGGCCGACCTCGCTACCGCCACCATCATCGCCGAGCGGCTGCGCATGAAGGTGTCCGGACTGTCCCTACCCATGCTGAGCCATGCCAACATCCTGTCCGTAACGGTAGGTGTCAGTCGCGTGGAGCAGGATGACATGACGCTCGACCCGGCCCTGCTCCGCGCCGACGAAGCACTCTATGAAGGCAAGGCGCAAGGGCGCAACCGTGTCGTGGTCGCCGGCACACCCTCATCTCGGACCGCTATCGAAGCTTGAGGCTCCTGCCGAAACAGTCGCCGGGTTGAACTCAGCCCCGTGGCAGGTATCATCGCTTTCCCGCCCTTCTGTCCGGACGTTCCATGCCGATACTGCACAGCATCATCCACCGCATCGCCAAGGCATCCGGCGAACAACCGGTCACACTGCAGCCGGCGCCTGCCGAACCGGCGGCTTCGGACGCCCTGGAAGACCTCCTGGCCGGCTTGAACGATGCCTACCATGCCAAGCCCAAAGCCTGGGGCCACTTCAAGCTCGAGGAAGACGCCGAGGAAACAAAGGACCTGCGATTTCCACGGGAGCTGATGAGTTACCTGGATGGCAACAGCGACTTCACCGCCTTTACCCGTGGCGTGGCTCAGCGCATCGTCGAACTGCTTGATGCGCACCTTTCGATCTCGGGGCACCTGCTGTTCGTCGACTATCAGCATGGCGACACCCGCTACCTGAGCCTGGCCCTGCTCCATCACCGCGAGGGCTACGCCATCGATGCCGGCCATAGCGTGATACCGTCAGCGCAGCTCAATCTGGCCCAGATGAGCCTGGCGGCACGCATCAATCTCAGCCAGTGGCGCGGCGACACCCCTTCCAGGCAGTATCTTTCCTGGACCCGGGACCGCGGCGGCAAGAAGCTGGCCGAGGGCTTTGCCGAACTGCTCGGCGCCACGGAGGGCGTGGACGCCACCGGCGAGACACGCACCCTGCTTAAGGCTTTCAGCGACTATGTTGAGCAGGAGGACTTTGCCGAAGAGCAGAGCCGGGAGAAGACGGACGTGCTGCTCGACTACGCCAACGAACAGGCACGCAGCGGCGAGCCCATGACCCTGGAAACGCTCTCGGAACTGCTCGACGAGCAACAGCCGAAGGCCTTCTACGACCATATCCGCAACGCCGACTATGGACTATCGCCCGAGATCCCCCCCGACAAACGCACCCTCAGCCAGTTTCGTCGCTTCACCGGTCGCTCCAACGGCGTCTCGATCAGCTTCGACTCGCATCTACTCGGCTCCAGTATCGAATACGACGAAACCCAGGACCGGCTGATCATCAAGAAGGTTCCCAACGGGCTGCGGGAACAGCTCAAGGAGCGTCAGGGATGAGCTGATTGGCCGCTTCTGCCGCCACCAACCACTCCCTGAAAACCTGCTGGCCGCGCCGCTCTAGACCGGGCCCGAGTGACCGAGCCTGCTGGCGCAGCTCGTCAGGGTCGACACCCGATGCCGCCAGCTCGGCGGCATGGCCGATCAGCCACTGCTCGATTCGGCCCGGGTCCGCTTCAAGATGGAATTGCAGTCCCAACACGGTATCGCCCATGGCGAAAGCCTGGTGCGGACAGTCATTGCTATAGGCCAGGCGCACGGCGTCGGGCGGGGTCTCGAACATGTCGCCGTGCCAGTGCAGCACGGCATCGGGATTGCCGATATGCCGCAGCGGGCCCTCCTGCCCCTCCCGGGTCAGGCTGACATCGGCGAAGCCGATCTCCTTCTTTGGCATGGGAAAGACCCTGCCTCCCAGCGCGCGAGCGATCAACTGGGCCCCAAGACAGATTCCGAGCAGCGGTCGCCCTGAATCGATCCGGTGACGAATGGCATCGAGCTCGGCGCCAAGGAAAGGGTACAGCGCCTCGTCGTTGGCACCGATCGGCCCACCCAATACCACCATGAGCTCCGGACTCTCCACATCCAGCGCCTCCAGGGCGTCGGGGCCCAACATGCCCGGGTCCAGATAGCGAACTCGGTAACCCAACTCCTCCAGGACCGGCTCAAAGACCCCCAGGTCCTCGAACGCCACATGGCGAATGGCAACAGCACTCTTCATCACACTTGTCATCGTGTTGAAACTCCCTTTCAGGTTACCCGTTCCAGCGTAAACCGCTTCGAACCGATGCGAAACGAACAGCGGCGGCCCGTATTCCGCCTGCGGTAATACCATAGCGCATACCGCCTCCACGGGAAGTGGCATCTTGCATTTGCCGAATCGCCCCCTTCCCGACTAGCTTGAGGGCCAGATTGTCGTGCGCCGTGGTAGAGGCTCGTCAACACTGGCAGAGGGAATTCCAGTCATGAAAGTCAAGGAAGCAGCAACCAGCAACAGGCCACTTGTCGTTATCACAGGGGCATCAGGCGGCGTCGGCACAGCCTTGACGCAGAGTCTCAACGAGACCTACCGAATCATCGCCCTCGACAGGAACGAAGCGGAAGAAGCGGACGAAAGCTACGAATTTGACCTGACAGACGTAGAATCCATCAGGGCGGCGATGGACAAGATTACCGAGCGACACGGCAGGGATATTGCCGCGGTCGTGCATCTAGCCGCCTACTTCGACTTCACCGGCGAGGAGTCCCCGCTCTACGAGAAGGTCAACGAGCAGGGCACCAGGAACCTGCTCGATGCGCTCAAAGACATGAACGTGGAGCGCTTCGTCTATTCGAGTACGATGCTGGTGCACGAGCCCCAGGTGCCTGGCCGCCGAGTCAGCGAGGACACACCGATCGGACCCACCTGGGCCTACCCCCAGTCGAAGGCGCGCACGGAAGCCGTAATCCGGGAGCATGCCACCATGCCCTACACCCTGCTGCGACTGGCCGGCATGTACGACGAGAAGACCAGCGTACCCACGCTTTCACACCAGATCGCGCGTATCTACGAGCACACCCTCAAGAGTCATTTCTATTCAGGCAATACCAATGCCGGTCAGGCCTGCGTGCACAAGGAAGACATGATCGATGCCTTTCGCCGAGCCATCGACCGGCGACACGAGCTACCCGAACACAACGAGATCCTAATCGGCGAGGAGCACGCCGTCAGCTACGAAGCCTTGCAGAACCGCCTGGGCGAGCTGATCCACGGCAAGAAGAAGTGGAAGACCGTGGTGATGCCAAAGCCGCTGGCCAAGACCGGGGCACTGCTCGAGGAGAAGAGCGAGCCGCTGATACCGGATGACTTCGACAAGGGCGAGAAGCCCTTCATCCGGCCCTTCATGATCGACATGGCCGACGATCACTACGAACTGGACATCCGACGGGCTCGGGAGCAGTTGGGCTGGCAGCCACAACATGAGGTCTTCGATACACTCGAGGCGATGGTCGACAACCTGCTTGCCGACCCTCACGGCTGGTATAAGGCAAATGGCATCACCCCGCCCGACTGGATCGATGAGGCCGAGGAGAAGGGCATGAATCCCGAGCGGGTTCTCGAGGATTACCAGGCCAATACCCAGCGCGAGCACTACCGCTTCCTGTGGGCGCACTTCTTCAACATCGGCCTGGGTGCCTGGCTGGTGGTTTCCCCCGCCACCCTGGGCTACGACGGCGCCATGGCCTACAGCGACATGGCATCGGGGCTGCTGCTGGCGCTGTTCGGCGCCCTTTCCCTCTCACTGAAGCTCATCTGGGCGCGCTGGGCATGCGCGGTGATCGGCCTCTGGGTACTGTTCGCCCCGCTGGTATTCTGGAGCGACAGCGCAGCCGCCTATCTCAACGGCACCCTGGTGGGCGCCCTGGCCATCGGCTTCGCAGCGGCGGTACGACCGAGCCCCGGTATATCTCCCGCAGCGGCCATGACCGGCCCCACCACACCACCCGGCTGGAACAACAATCCTTCGAGCTGGTTCCAGCGCATGCCCATCATCGCCCTGGCATTCGTCGGCTTCTTCATTTCGCGCTACCTGGCTGCCTACCAGCTTGGTCATATCGACGCGGTGTGGGATCCGTTCTTCAGCGGCACTCGTGAAGGGCTCAATGGCACCGAGGATATCATCACCTCGGAGGCATCCGAGGCGTGGCCGGTGCCGGATGCCGGCCTGGGCGGCATGGTCTATATGCTGGAGATCATGCTCGGCTTGATGGGTGCCGCCAATCGCTGGCGCACCATGCCCTGGGTTGTCGCTTCCTTCGGCGTGCTAATCGTGCCGCTCGGCGTGGTCTCGGTGACCTTCATCATCATCCAGCCGATCCTGATCGGAACCTGGTGCACCCTATGCCTGATCCAGGCCGGCGCAATGCTGCTGCAGATCGCCTACGCCTTCAACGAATTCGTCGCAACGGGCGAGTTCCTCAAGCGGCGCCACAAGGCGGGAGCTCCGGTACTCAAGATCTTCTTTACCGGCGATACCGACGAAGGCCCCAACGAATCGCCGGACGAAGACTTCCAGCGCAAGCCGCAGGCCATCATCGGTGACGCGCTCGGCACCGGAGTAAACCTGCCCTGGAACCTGGCGCTGTGCATCCTGATCGGCGCCTGGCTGATGCTGACCCGCATCACCTTTGGCGCCGAGGGCACCCTGGCCAACTGGGACCACCTGGTGGGCGCGCTGATCATCACCGTGGGCATCATCGCCATGGCCGAGTCGGCACGCCCGGTTCGTTGGCTGCTGATACCCTTGGCGGCAATGCTGTTCTTCACGCCTTTCCTGCATGGGGCCGACATGGCGGCGACGATCAACAGCCTGGTCTGCGGGGTGGCCGTGATCGCCCTGAGCCTGCGTCGTGGGCCGATTCGGGGGAAATACGGCAGTTGGAGCCGACTGCTGGCCTGAGGTTCGGTGACAGGGCATCGCTAGTCGGATGCCTTGTGGCATCATCTTGAACTGCGGCGGCATGGTATTGTGTTGCCATGCCTGCCAAGAGCGACAAACCTGCCATGAACGCCCGCCCCGACCCCCGGGTACTGCTGCGCCTGCTCAAGCTGCTGGCGCCCTATCGCAGCCGGCTGCTTATTGCCGCCCTGGCGCTGCTGGTGGCTTCCGCCAGCGTTCTGCTGCTGGGCCAGGGGCTGCGCCTGGTGATCGATCAGGGCTTCCTCGCTACCGACCGTACACAACTCAATCAGACGCTGGCTGCCATGCTCGCTGTGGTCAGCATTCTGGCCGCTGCCTCGGCCCTGCGCTATTACCAGGTGAGCTGGATCGGCGAGCGCCTGGCCGGCGACCTGCGCCGGCAGGTCTTCGACCATCTCCTAGAGCTCGAGCCAGCCTACTTCGAGAGTGCCACCCACCGCGACCGGGGCGCCGCCGAAATTGCCTCACGCTTGACCGCCGATACCAGCGTGCTACAGACCCTGTTCGGCTCATCGATTTCACTGGCGTTGCGCAACCTGGTCATGCTGCTGGGTGCCGTGGCGCTGATGCTGGTGACACAGCCCTGGCTCTCGGCGCTGGTATTGATCGGCATACCCGCCACCATACTGCCGATCCTGTGGTTCGGCCGGCGTGTACGTCGGCTTTCCCGCCACAGCCAGGACCGAGTGGCCGAGCTTGGCCGCTACGCCAGCGAAGCATTGGATGGCATCCGTACGGTGCAGGCCTTCACTCACGAAGCGATCGACCGGCGTGACTATGGCGAACGTGTCGAGCAGGCTTTCGCTACCGCCGTGGTTCGCACGAGGCAGCGTGCCTGGCTCACCGGCGTGGCCATGCTGGCGGTGTTTGCTGCCGTGGGGCTGATGCTGTGGCAGGGTGGCCAGGCGGTACTCGCCGGCACCATGACGGCCGGCGAGCTCTCCGCCTTCGTCTTCTATGCGGTACTCGCGGCGGGAGCGGTTGCAACCCTGGCGGAGGTGGCCGGCGACGTACAGCGGGCCGCCGGTGCCGCGGAGCGTTTACTTGAGCTGCTCGACGCCGAGCCGGGCATTCGGCCGCCGGCCCACCCGACGCCGCTGCCCTCGCCGCTGCGCGGCGAGATTCGCCTGGAAGCAGTGCGCTTCGCTTACCCCGGGCGCGAAATCCCGGCGCTCGACTCCCTCGACCTGTGGATACGTCCCGGCGAGCGCGTCGCCCTGGTGGGGCCTTCAGGGGCAGGCAAGAGTACCCTGTTCGGCCTGCTGCTGCGCTTTCACGACCCCAACCGGGGCCGGCTGACGCTGGATGGCATCGACTTGCGCCAACTCGATCCGAAGTCGCTGCGCGCCACCATGGGTCTGGTGGCCCAGGAACCGATGTTGTTCACCGGCACGGTGGCCGACAACCTGCGCTACGGAAAACCCGACGCCACCCTCGAAGAACTGCGTAACGCCGCCCGCGACGCCAACGCCCTCGGCTTCGTCGAAGCACTGCCCCACGGCTTCGAAACCTCACTGGGCCCCGGCGGCGTGCAGCTCTCCGGCGGCCAGCGCCAGCGCCTGGCCATCGCCCGGGCCCTGCTCAAGGATCCGCGGGTGCTGCTGCTGGATGAAGCCACCAGCGCCCTCGATGCCGAGAGCGAGCGCCTGGTACAACAGGCCCTGGACCGGCTGATGGCCGGTCGCACCAGCCTGGTGATCGCCCACCGGCTTGCTACCGTGACCGCGGCCGACCGCCTGCTGGTGTTCGACGAGGGACGAATGGTCGCTGCCGGACGCCATGCCGATCTGCTCGAACAGAGCCCGCTCTACCTCCATCTTGCGGAGCTGCAGTTCGGTCGCCATCGCGGCGAGCCACAGCCGACGAATAGTTAACGAACTGCCTGCCTTACAACCCTTCGATATGGGCCACCATACGCTCACGCATGGTCTCGTCGGGCAGTCTCCCCAGAGCAGCCCCCATGTTATCGACCATGTGATGCGGCCTGCTGGTGGCCGGCGTCGCCACCGTTACGGCGGGATGGGAAAGCACGAACTTGAGGAAGAACTGACCCCAGGAGTGGGCGTCGAACTCCTCTGCCCATTCCGGTACCTCGTGATCACGAACGCGCTCCCATAGCCGAGTGCGCCCAAAGGGCGCATAGACCAGTACCCCGATGCCACGATCCTGCGCCATGGGCAGGATCCGCTGTTCCATGAAGCGATTGTCGATGGCGTAATCGATGCCGATGAAATCCAGCGGTTCCTCGGCCACGATACGCTCGAGCTCGCCGTACTGGTTCTCGAAGGTCGTGGTCACCCCGATATAGCGCACTCGCCCCTCGTTGCGCAGCTCCTTAAGGATACCCAGCTGAACCGGCACATCGCCCAGGTTGTGCACCTGGATCAGATCAAGGGGACGCTTGCCAATTCGCTCGAAGGAGGATTCGATCTGCTCGCGCGCCGCAGCCGGGTCGGCGCTGCCACCCCCTCGCCCGGCCACGTTCACCTTGGTCGCCCAGAAGATCTCCTCGGCGATGCCCAGTTCCCCGGCAATCCGCCCCGCCACCTCCTCGGAAGCGCCATAGGCCGGCGCGGTATCGAAGACCGTGCCGCCGTGCTCGCGCAGGGCTCGCAGCACCTCCCTAAGCGCTTCCACGTCCTCGCTGCGTGCCACCTCGGCGAAGGTGGCGGAGCTACCAAGCCCCACTGCTGGTAGCCGCTCCCCCGAGGAGGGAATCGCCCGCGTGATCAGTTCCAACTGACGGTCCTCGGCCCACAGCAGACCGGGTGAGACGCTCAAGACCGCTCCTGCGGCCAGGCTCAGCTTGAGATAGTCGCGACGTGAAATCATGATGCCTCCTTTACGTGTATTGCGGGTTGCGATCCTCGGCGGGTTCCTCGTTGGCCTCGGCAATTCGCTGCTGGCTGCGGCCCAGCCATAGGGCCAGCCCCGCCCACACCAGGGCAAGCGGCACAGCAACGCTGGCCACCGCGGCCAGACCAGAGCCCAGCCGCCCCAACAGCCCCTCGAGCTGGGCACCAACCACATCGCCACCGCGATAGACGAAGGTGTCGATGAAAGCCTTGGCCTTGTACTTGTCCTCACGGCTAACGACCGTATACAAGGTTTCGCGGGCCGGCCGCATCAGTGCCCGCTGCACGGCACGGAAGGCCGCCTCGAAGGCGATCAATGCAGCCAGAGAGCCAACGATGGCGAGCCCCACGAAGCCCAGTGCCGCTGTCAGCGGTAGCAGCGCCAAGGTGATGGAAACGCCGAGTCGACGCATCAGGTGCCCCGCCACCACCGCCTGTAATACCAGTGTGGCCACCTGGGTTATCAGGTCTATGCGGGCGAACAATGCGGTGCGCAGGTCCAGGTCGTCGTCAATTGCTGCAACCATTTGCAGCCGCGTGAAGTAGAGGAAGGTCGCCATGATGGCCAGGATAATCACGTAGGCGGCAATACCGAGCAGATAGCGCGAGCGGAACACCGCACGAACCCCCTCCCAGGCACTGCCACCTATGCGTGCCCTATCGTCTACCGCTGGCGCCTCGCCGTCGGCGCCCTCGTCTCCCCGCCGCGAAGGCTGCAGATGCGCCAGCCCCCATGCGCAAACCAGCGCCAGCATCAGGAAACCGGTAGAAACCAGCAGCAGAGCCGGCGTACCCAGGGGTTCCGCCAGCCTGGAAGCCAGCCATGGACCAAAGATTGCCCCGCAGGTACCGCCGACCGCAATCAAGCCGAAGAAGCGCTTGCCCTGGGCCAACGAAAAGCGGTCTGCCATCAGCGCCCAGAACACCATGGTCACGAACAGATTAAAGACGCTGAACCAGACATAGAATACCTGTCCGGTGGCGACACCGATGACATCGGGCGTCTGCGTCATGACGAAATGAAAAACAAGCAGGCTGGCAGCGAAGAAGAGATAGGTGACAGAGATGAACTGCAACCTGGGCAGCCGGCTTACCAGCAAGCCAAAGAGCGGATTGACCAGCAGTGTGACCAGTGCGGTGCCCATGAACAGCCAGCGTACGGCGTCAATGCCACCCTGCAGGCCCAGGGCCTCGCGCGCCGGACGCAGCAGCATCAGCGACGTCAGTACGCAGAAGAAGAACGATATGGCCAGCAGTACAGGCAGGAGTTCGTCGCGACGGACATTGAACAGGCGTTGGATGATGACAGGCATGGCAAGGTCACACTGAAGACGTTATTTGACCATAGCACCTCTGGCAGAGGTGAGCTGCCAGCGGCCGGACCAGACACGACCAAGGTCGAGTTGTAGCGCCGAGGACTAGCGATCAACCTAGCAGAAATAAAAAAGACCCCCCGAAGGGGGTCAGGTGGAGCACGCCAGCTCACATCGGTACATCGCCCGCTGCTCGTTCAGCCGTTGGCGACGTTGCTCAGGAAGGGGAATATCCTACCAACCTTCCTGTAGCGTTGATCGGTTACCAAATACAATGCGATTGCCGCGCCAATAATTACAACCTCATTTAAAAACAAAGACCTGCAAGAAAAACAGTCACGCAGGCTTTGTATCCTATGCCGCCAGCTCACTCTTGACTGCACCACTTGAGCCCTTGTCTGGCGTGATTTGCAGCATTTTGATGCAATGCAAAATCAGCGGAGCTGCATACAGCAAATCTAGACCCGCCATCACTCATCGTCCACTTTCCTCGCCCACCACGATCCTCACCACTATCATGAAGGCCATTCGCTCGCTTCCGGGCGGTCGTGCAGCCGTGAGACGGCGATAGCAATGAGCATGGCAACACCATGCCTGACAAATCAGATGTGGCACCTGGTCATCGAGACCGACCTGTCAAGCGCGGCCCCGGCCCTCATCCACCGCGGCAGCTTCTTTCTTGGCCAGATACATGGCCCTGTCTGCGGCATCGCACAGCGCCATGGCGCTCTCGCCATGTTGAGGAAACGCCGCCACACCGATGCTCAGAGTAAGGGACAGGGTATGACCGTTGAGCACATCGAAGCGCCTCGATGCCACCAGTTCCTGTAAACGATCCGCTGTTTCCCTGCCCGCTTCGTACGACATTTCAGGAAGGATAACCGTCAGCTCATCACCACCATATCGAGCAATGCAGTCCACCTTGCGCAAGCTATCCTGTATGAGCTGACTGACCTGACGCAGCACGGCGTCGCCAGCCAGATGACCGTAGCTGTCGTTGATTGCCTTGAAGTGATTCAAATCCAGCCAGAGAAGACTGAACGAGCGCTCATAGCGAATGGCCCGGGCCAGTTCATCCTGCAGGTGCCGATTGAACGCACGGCGATTAGGCAGCCCAGTCAAGGCATCCTGCCCTGCCATCTGCTCCAGCTCCTGCTCCATTCGCTTACGCTCGCTGATGTCGATGATGATGCCTTCCAGAAATTGTTCACCGTCGATCATCACCGCACACCCTTGCTCCCAGCACCACACCAGTTCGCCACTGCGCTTGCGAAGCTGATACTCCACAGCGAAGGGCTTGCCTTGCTCAATGGCCTGATCAACCTGAGCATGGAGTCGCCCGAGATCCTCCGGCAGTATGAGGCTGGCCCAGTTGACGAAGCGCCCCCCTACCAGCTCCTCGTCCCGGTAACCGGTCAGCGCCAGACAAGCATTGGAAACGAACCGCATGGTCCATTGGGAATCATTGAGGCAGCGATACGCCATCCCCGGCAGGTTGGCAATCAGGGTGCTCAGCTCCCTTTCACGCTTCAGCAGGGCCTCCTCGGCGGCGCGCCGCGCCGTGACATCACGCCCGATGGCTACCGATCCGACGCTATACCCGTTCTCATCGGAAATCTGCCGAGAGTCCCAGGCAATGATCTTGTCCTCACCGCTGCGGGTGCGGATGGTGGTTTCGAAACCCTGCACCTCAGCGCCGTCGCTCAGGATCTGCTCCGCTTCGCTGACGATGCGACTGCGATAGTCGGGGTCCGGGTACAGCAGCTGCCAGATCCTGTCGCTGCCCAATACCTCATCGCGTCGATACCCGGTGATGCGCTCGGCGGCATCATTCCACAGGGTAACCCGCGCCTCGCGGTCGAGCCCGCTGATCCAGACATGGGCACTTTCGATAACGCTTTCCCGGAACTGGCTCAGGGCATGCCGCTCTGCACGCTGCTGCTGGTTGCGCCGCAACAGTTCCGCATCAACCTGCCACCCTCGTTTCAAAAGGAAAAAAAGCGCCACGCTGGTCACTGCCACAAACCCCAACCCTTTCACGGACTGGGCCAACGTCAGCCCAGCCGTCCCCGCTAGACGCCCCCCGAGCCACCAGTCGGACACGATGATCCATACACTGGCAACGAGTGCATAGTAGAAGGTCATTCGAGCCGCACGCCTGGTAGGCGTAGCGGGAGGAACGGGTTTATCCATGCGTACCGTTTGTCGTGACATCATTCCACTCAGCGTGGAAGCGATGTCCGCATTATCGGGACTTACCGAGGAGTCCGGAGCCCACTTTATTGGCTTTAGTTTGCCATTATTTCCTATCGTTGGTTAAAAATTGTTTCTATGACACCATCTCTATCAACTCTATCGGCATTATCGACTAAGGTCTTATTGCCTTGCCGCGTGTCGGCATCGAAGCTTGTTGTCCGGTGCCCAGAAACAGTCTGCACCATAAAAAAAGGCCCCCGAAAGGGCCCAAGGTGGAGCACGCCAGCTCACTCTGTGTATCGCCATTGCTGATGGCGACGTCGAAATCGGCTTGCAGGTACGAACCCGCTAATTCTTTTCTACAAATAGCTTTTTAATCATTAGCTTGTCTAAAACAGTTCCTCTCTAGAATAAGTTCGTCTAGAAATAGCTTATCTGCCCATTACTATCCGAAAATCATGCCAGCTTATAGATATACCAAACAATATCAATAGGTTAACCATAAAGCACAGAAGTCCGCTTCAGACTCGTGCTGCCTTGCAGCAACCTCGCTGCACCAGTTGGGTACCGTCTTGCTCTCTCCCGCTCCATCACCGCGCAGTCCGGCCGATGACACCTGTCCGTTTCAGACCCGATGACGCCTGCTGCTTCAGGCCCGTTAACGCCTGTCTGCTTCAGGCCAAGAACGCCCCTACAGGATCTCCCGGGAAACGTCGAGCACGCGACCATCGACCGAGCGCTGAAGCTTCTCCTCAAGCTCGCTGCAGAGGGATTCAACCTTCTGCTGCGACATGCCGGTCACCACGAAGGTCCATTCGCTCGCTTCCAGCCGGTCATGTTCACCGCTTTCGCACACCGCCACTGCCGGGTTGCGCCCGAACCGCTCATGCAGGCCACCCATACGCTGGCGCTTCTCCTTGAGAGACGCGCAGCCCGGTAGAGAAATGGTCATTGTCAGAATCGTGATGAACATGAGTGTCACCTAGGAGCCTGTCAAAAGTTGGCCGAAAGCCCGGGATTCGCAGTAAATCAGTGTTAAGCCCGACAGGCTCCTAGGCCTTCCAAGGCACTGGCGGTGGCATCAAGCGTTCGCCCGACCATTGGGGAATGCTGCCGAAGCGCTCGCTGCCTGCCTCCCAGTCGCACTGAGCCTTGGCGATCTCCGCCTTGCTGTGGCCGACGAAATTCCACCAGATCAGCACTTCTTCCCCCAGGGGCTCACCGCCGATCAGAATGGCACGACCGCCTGCACTCATCGACAGCTCGACCTCATCGCGGCCGCGGCCCAGGTAGGCCAGCTCATTGGTGACGAATCGCTCTCCACCTATCTCGAGCTCACTCTCCAGCGGCAGCACGGCGTACTCGAAGTCGTCTCGCAGTGGCAAGTCGATCGTTGCGGCCTGAGTAGCCGCGAGGTCGAGACCCACCAGCGGTGAAAACGTCAGGGTCGGTGCCCGGTGGCCGTCGAACTCGCCGATCAGCAGGGTCAGCTCGACGCCCTGGTCCTGCCAGCGAGGCAGCTCGGCATAGTGATCGAAGCGTGGCGCGGTATTGCGACTCGCCTCGGGCAGCGCAATCCATAGCTGAGCCGCATGCAGGTGGCTCTCGCCGTCCACCGACTCCTCTGTATGGCTGATGCCACGCCCCGCGGTCATCAGGTTGACCTGCCCCGGCCGTATCACCTGCTCACTGCCCAGGCTGTCGCGGTGCAGCACCTCGCCCTGGATCATCCAGGTGAAGGTCTGCAGGCCGATATGCGGGTGCGGACCGACGCGCAGGCCGGCGCTGTCGCTCTTGAAGACCGCCGGCCCGGCATGATCGAGAAAGCACCAGGCCCCTACCAGGCGACGCTGGCGCGAGGGCAGCACCCGATTGACCGGGATACCGCCTACGTCGGCGGTGCGAGCAGATACATGCTGAACCTGGCGTTTGCCGTCGACCAGCGGACAATCCAGGGAGGAAGAAAGGCTGCCTTCATTGACGAGATTGCTCATGGAACACTCCTTGGGGACGAAGTGAGTCTATCTGCCGAATTGGTGGGGAGTGAAGCCTTGACGCAACCCCGAACGATGACTCTCTCAGCATAGGCCGCGCCCATCCTGCCTGCCCGGGGTTGCACCGCTCCAAATCAGCCCTTCGTTGCGCTATAGCTCTGGATCAGGTTGGCATACTGCGGCAGGTGCCTGGCCAGGAGCCCACCGAAGCCTTCAATGTCGTTGCGCCAGTCGCGATGCAGCTCACAGCCGGCACCGAACCAGGTGACAAGCTGGGCTCCGGCCGGGGACATGCGGTTCCAGGCGGCGTCGCGTGTGGTCAAGGAGGAATCTCGCCGAAGGCACCCTCATCGACGTGCTGCCGGGGTGGCAGCGACGGGGCAGGATTCTGCATGCCGTCTTTCCGTCACGGCGTGGGCTGTTGCCTTCGGTGCGTGCCTTGCTCGATTTCTTGGGTGACAACATCAACGAAGTGGATTCCACCAGCCATGTGGTCGCCGCTCACATCTCAATGACAAGGTCTGGCACGAACAGCGGCGGCTCGAACTCCCCGGGGTAGCCGCCCGGATTGGCAATGATCCGGGTACCGGCGAACGCCATGTCCACCGGCTCGTGCACATGGCCGTGAATCCACAGGTCCGCGCCGCCCATCAACGCCGGCAGGTGCGAGGCGAAGGCGGGGGACAAGGCATCGCCCCGGTAGCGTGGGGGAATGCATGCGGCCAGCGGCGCGTGATGGCTGATCACCACCCGCGGCCCGTCGAAGGGAACGGACAATTCCGCCGCGAGCCAGGCCAGGGCCTCGGCGTGCAGCCGCTGGCTCTCCATGGGGCTGAAGGTCTCCCCCTCCGGCTGCTCGATGATCTGGAAGTCCGGCATCGTCCATAGGGCCTTCTGCTCGGTCAGCGAGGGGTCGTTGTCCGGCTCCCCGGCATAGAGGGCGAAGTCCGTCCACAGGGTCGTACCATGGAAACGCACCCCGTTCAGCGTCAGCGAACGGTTGTCGAGCAGATGGATGCCCAGCCGCTCGGCTTCCTGGGCAAGCCTGCGACGCAGCGCGGGCATGCTGGTGCCGTAGAACTCGTGGTTGCCCGGTACATAGAGGACCGGTTGACCGGCAAATCGCGTCGCGGCCCAGGCCAGGCCCTCTGCCTCGCGGTGGATATCGCCGGCGAGGATGACCACGTCCGACGCCACCTCCGGCAGCTCCCGCCCCTCGTCGAAATGTTCCAGATGCAGGTCTGAAAGCACTCTGATTCGCATGACGATCTCCTTATCGTACGCACCGGGCGATACCTCGCCTATTCACGTCACCCTTTCACGTCACCCTACGGCAAGGGACCCTTACTTCGGCTCGGTAATCAACCCATAGGTTTCCGGGCGACGATGAAGTGCAAAATTGAAGATATGCTCGCGGATTTCACGGGTGCGGTCCAGGTCGCATTCATAGGTGAGCAGCTCATCCTCGAGCGTATCGGCCATGGCAACGATCTCCCCGGTGGGGGCGATGATGCAGCTCTGGCCGAGCAGGTCGCAGCCCTCCTCCCGACCCGCCTTGGCGACGCCCACCACCCACATGCCGTTCTGGTAGGCACCCGCCTGCATGCAAAGGTGGTTGTGAAAGCCCTGCAGGTGGTCATGGGCCGGTACCGGCGGATAGTGAATCGGGGTGTTGTAACCGAGCATCATCAGCTCCGCCCCCTGCAAGGCCAGCATGCGGTAGGTCTCCGGCCAGCGGCGATCGTTGCATAACGCCATCCCCATGGTGCCACCGAAGGCCTGCCAGGTGCCGAACCCCTGGTTGCCGGGTTCGAAGTAGCGTTTCTCGAGATGCTGGAACGGACGCCAGGGTTCATGTTCATGGTGACCAGGCAAGTGCACCTTGCGGTACTTGCCGACGATATCGCCGCTGCCATCGACCAGGATCGAGGTATTGAAGTGGCGCACTTGCCCCGCTTCCCAGGCCAGCTCGGCATAGCCCAGATAGAAGCCGATACCCAGTTCCCGCGCGACATCGAACAGCGGCCGGGTCTCCGGGCCGGGCATCTCACGCTCGAAGAAGGCATCCACCTCCGCCGGGTCATCGAAATACCAGCGCGGGAAGAAGGTGGTCAGCGCCAGCTCCGGGAAGACCACCAACTGCACGCCACACGCATGGGCCTGTCTCATCAGTGCAATCATCCGGGCAACGGCCTGGCCGCGGCTCTCCTGGCGTGCGATGGGGCCCAGTTGGGCGGCGCCTACGATCACTTTACGGCTCATGGGAATTCCTTGTGGGGAGCGAACGGACGACGTGCACGCTGCCTGACGTCATTCGCTCAAGGCCAGCAGAACCTGCAGCAGCACGTTGGCGCCGGCCTCGATGTCTTCGGGCGAGGTGTATTCATTGATGTTGTGGCTGATGCCACCGACGCTGGGCACGAAGATCATGCTGGTGGGACAGACCCTGGCCAGCATCTGGGCGTCGTGGCCGGCACCACTGGGCAGGCGCATCACCGAGTGGCCGAGGGCACGGGCGTTCTCCTCCACCAGGTCCACCATGGCCGGGTCGAAGGGCACCGGATCGAAGCGCGCCAGGGTGCGGCGTTCGACCTGGATGCCTTCCTGCCCCGCCAGCCGTTCCACGAAATCGGCCAGCTCCTGCTCGGCCATTGCCAGTTGCTGGTTGTCGGTGTTGCGCAGATCCACGGTAAAGCGGGCGTGGTTGGCCACCACATTGACCAGGTTGGGGGCGATCTCCAGCGAGCCCACGGTGCCAACCTGATCGCCACCGATGCGGGTCACCAGCTCGCGCACGAAGGTGGCGGTGGCCATGGCGGCGTAGCCTGCGTCGTGGCGCAACCGCATCGGCGTGGTGCCGGCATGGTTGGAGGTGCCGGTGAAGGTGAACTCCGTCCAGGAGATGCCCTGCACCCTTTCCACGGCACCTATGGTCACGCCGGTCTCTTCCAGCACCGGGCCCTGCTCCACGTGCAGTTCCACAAAGGCATGAACGTCCGGCGAGCCCACCGGGCCGGCACCGCGGGCGTTGGTAGCATCCAGACAGTCGCCCACCCGTTCGCCATCGATGCCCCGGGTAGCCAGCGCCTCCTCCAGTGGCATGCCGCCAACGTAGACCAGGCTCCCCATCATGTCCGGGGCGAAACGGGCCCCCTCTTCGTTGGTGAAGACCGCCACACACAGCGGACGGCGGGTGGTGATACCGGCATCGTTCAGGGTCTCGACCGCTTCCAGGCCGGCCAGTACGCCCAGATTGCCGTCGTAGAGCCCACCGGTGCGAACGGTGTCGATATGCGAGCCGGTCATCACCGGTGGACCCGCCTCCAAGCCGGGGCGAAGACCAAACAGGTTGCCCATGGCATCGCTGCTTACCTCAAGCCCCAGTTCATGCATCCAGGCCAGAACACGCTCGCGCCCCTGGCGATCCTCCTCGCTGAGCGCGAGCCGGCACACCCCGCCACCCGGCAAGGCACCGATCTCGCCAAGGGCCTGCAGTCGCGCCATCAGGCGCGGGCCGCTGATTCTGAGTGAATCACCCATGAGCATGCACCTCCCCCGCCACCTCGGCCGACGAACGACCGACCAGTTTCCGATAGACCGCCTCATCGGTGGCTCCCTCGCTGCCGATCAGCAGTACCCGGCTCTGGGCATCCAGGCCCAACGCCCGGCTCAGTTCGAGGCTCTGCCGGGCGATCAGCAGGCCGGCAAGGCCGGCCACCGCGCTCTCGCCGGCCACCAGCGGTGCATCATTGCCGACGCCGTCGGCCAGCAGCTTCATGGCGTCTACTGCAGCGGCATCGCTGACAGCCATGAAGTCATCGATGCCCTCGTCCAGTACCTCCCAGGCAAGCAGGGAGACCTCGCCGCAGGCCAGCCCCGCCATCAGGGTCTCGAGCTCCCCTTCTACCGCAGTGGGCACGCCGGCACGGGCGCTGGCATAGAGGCAGGCGGCACGCTCGGGCTCGACCACCACGACCCGAGGACGCTCGGCGCCATAGGCTTCCCATAGCTGGGCCAGGGTGGCCGCTGCCAGTCCACCCACGCCACCCTGGATGAAACAGTGCGTCGGCGGCTCCTCGAGCTGCTGCACAGCCTCATCGATCATCACCGTATAGCCCTGCATCACATCCCGCGGCACTGTCATGTAGCCGGGGTAGGAAGTATCGGACACCACGAACCAGCCGTTCGCCTCGGCATCTCGCGCCGCCTGGCGAACCGAGTCGTCATAGTTGCCGCCCACCCGGCGCACCTCCGCTCCGAAATGGGCAATGGCATCCTCGCGCCCCTGGGAGACCGTGGCATGCAGATAGATCACGCAGCGCGCACCAAACTGCTGGGCGCCCCAGGCCACCGAGCGGCCATGGTTGCCATCGGTCGCACAACAGACCGTGATGCCGGCAACCTCCTCACGGTAGCGCCCCGCCAGCAGATCGTCGGTGGTCGCGCCCGCCGGCAGCCGCGACAACAGCAGGCGCAGCACGGCATAGGCGCCGCCCAGCGCCTTGAAGCTGTTGAGCGTGAATCGGTGGGCCTCGTCCTTGTAGGCCACCTGGCCTACCCCGGCTGCCGCTGCCAGACCGCCAAGTGACACCAGCGGCGTGGGCGCATAGCCCGGCCAGCGACGAATCTCGTCGCGGGCCGCGATCATCGCCTCCTGGGTGAGCACGGCACGGGGCCGCCGGCCGATCAACTCCCCGCGCCTGGCACGCAGGTTGGCGAAGTGAAGCACGCTATCGTGAGGAATCAGGGGGCGCATGGGCATCCTTGAAGCAGGCCCAAACGGGGCCCGAAGGCGGGTTGAACGAGGACAATCAGTTGCCATCCAATCTGAAATATTATTTTCATTATGTCAACGATTGAAAATGGGTTTCCAACTTCATTAGGGAGTGGCATCATCGCCCCATGACCACGATCCAAGACACCCAGCCGCTCGAAGCGCGGATTCATGCGCACTACGACGCCCTGCCACCGGCGGAGAAGCGTCTGGGCGACCTGCTGCTGAGCTTTCCCGGTGATATCGCCACTTACAGTGCCGGCGAACTGGCGGATGCAGCCGGCACATCTCGTGCCGCGGCATCACGATTCTTCCAGCGGCTCGGGTACAAGGACTTCAATGAAGCGCGCCAGCAGGCACGAGAGGCCAAGCGCTGGGGTTCGCCGGTCTATCTCTCTTCCGGCGCAGTCCCTGGCGGAAAGTCGGGCAATGGCATGCCAAGCCAGCCGGTTGCTGACCATCTGAGCCAGGAGATTCACAACCTGACCCGTACACTGGAGGCCATTCGCCCGGATCGGCTGCGTGATGCGGTGGATGCCATTGCCCACGCCAGGCGCGTGCATGTGGCCGGGTTTCGCAACAGCCACATGCTCGCCAGCTATCTGCAGCGGCAATTGCAGATCGTGCGCCCCGATGTGGCCATGCTGCCGAAATCAGGCCAGACACTGGCCGAGGACCTTGTCGACATCGGCGAGCAGGACGTGCTGATCATGGTCGGCATGCGCCGCCGCGTGGGCGTGGTCTCGCGCATCCTGGAGATTGCCCGCAAACAGGGTGCCCGCACCCTGTTGCTGACCGACCCTTCGGCGGCCGAATCGACCCGTGACGCCACCTGGACCTTCACCTGCCAGGTACACTCACAGTCGCTCTTCGACAGCTATTCGGCCACCATGAGCATAATCAACCTTCTGTTCACCTCCCTGTTCCACCATGAACTTCACCAGGGTCAGGAGCGGTTGAGGCGAATCGAAACGCTACATGACGAGCTTGATGAGCTTGATGCTTTCAGCTGGCTATCTCAACGAAACTCCGGAATAAAATCGGAAAACAAGGAGGAATAACAGGACCATAACTTGCTATTTTTTTGCCCCACAACATACGCGCGAACACGCATAAATCGCCAGCGATTACTCAAGCTTAATCGCCAAAATCGTCATGCCTATTTTCTATAACCCCTTCCTCCTCCCTCCTTAACTTTCTGACACTTCCTGAGAAGCCTCTTTCTAAAAACCCCTCACCTTCGTCAACGAGTAATACAATTTAATCTAAACAATCATATCGGTGCACTGGCGCACCATTATGGATAATTTTCAGAAAAACTCACCTCAATCGCCGCCAAGACAATGTTTGCAGAGAATTGTTTTTTAAATATTAAATTCAGGAATGGAACACTTATTGAATGTGAATTGTTAGACAATTCACCGAGAGCTTCCTTCTCTATGGACACCCTTCACCACCGACTCACCCGCATCAGTGAAGCCCTCAACCTCTGGGTGGAGCGCTTTTCCGTGGCGCTGCTGGCAGTACTGGTAGTGACCGTATGGCTGGGCATTCTTTCCCGCTACGCGCTGCCCTGGAACCTGACCTTCACCGAGGAGCTTGCGCGCTATCTCATGATCTGGGTTGCCCTTCTGGCCATTTCACTTGGCATCTGCAAGCGCCAGCATGTCGGCATGCTGGTGATCTTCGATCGCCTGCCCAGGAAGGTACGCAAGACACTCGCACTCTCCTTCGACCTGATCGGCATCCTGTTCTTCGCTGTCATGTTCTTCTACGGGCTCACTTATGTGGAGCGCGGTTTCAACCAGTCCACCATGATCTTTGGTATTCCCCGGGGCTACCCCTACCTGATCATTCCCATCGCCTCGGGCATGGCATGCATACAGCTCGCGCTAGCCGCTGCCCGTGACCTGCTGGTCAGGTCCCCGCGGCCAGCCCTGGACGCGTCGGAAAGGACACTCATATGATCATTGTCGCTTCAGCCTTCTTCATTCTGCTGTTCCTCGGCATGCCGGTCGGCATCGTGCTGGGCGTCGCTGGCATGATCGGGATCTTCGACACGGGTGGCACAGGCTTCCTCTCCATGGTGCCGGATCGCTTCTTCTCGGGGCTCAACCTGTTCCCCTTTCTGGCCATGCCTTTCTTCATTCTTGCCGGCGAAATCATGAACCGCTCCGGCCTTACCATGAACCTGGTCAACTTCGC
>ERZ869909.1194-NODE-1194-length-21995-cov-32.952596_pt1 | contig 21995 bp, 22 predicted proteins | sample MGYA00520892_ERZ869909 | MGnify/ENA primary metagenome ERZ869909 (study PRJEB32215, sample SAMEA104723947) | bioreactor metagenome | biome: bioreactor; feature: anaerobic bioreactor; material: water | place: China | collected 2015-03-12 ... | reverse complement strand
CGGGGCCGATGACGTAGCGCACACGCGCTCTCATCTGATGTTCGGTCATGATACTCGATACTGCTACTGACCAGCCCGTAAGCTAACCGATTTCTCTTAAACATGGCCTAAACCATTGAGTAAACGTAGCATAAAAGACTGTCCAAAATCACGCATAGCCGGCCATTATGGTTGACGGCCGCAGCCATGCCGACACCGGGGCTCCCTGCGCCCGTTGCCCGCCTTGCGCATCGGTACGGCCACCCCGTATCATGCGGCCTCGAACCTGGGGGCCGCGACCCGCGCGCCCCGCGCCGGGCTTGGCCCGCTGAAACGCTTCCGCTGGAACGAGACGCCAACGTGTCAACGCCTACTCTCAAGACCCCGGCCGGAGACGGCCGCAAGCGCGTAGTCGTCGCCATGTCCGGCGGCGTGGACTCGTCCGTCGTCGCCGCCCTTCTCGCCCGCTCCGGCCATGACGTGATCGGCATCACGCTCCAGTTGTACGATCACGGTGAAGCCGTCGGCCGCAAGGGCTCGTGCTGCGCCGGCCAGGATGTCGAAGACGCCCGCCGCGTCGCGCAGACGCTCGGCATTCCGCATTACGTGCTCGACTACGAGAAGCGCTTCTCGGACGCCGTGATGCAATCGTTCGCCGAAAGCTATGTCGCGGGCGAAACGCCCATTCCCTGCGTCACCTGCAATCAGCAGATCAAGTTCAAGGACCTGCTGGAGACCGCGCGCGAGCTCGGCGCCGACCTTCTGGCGACGGGCCATTATATCCGGCGCGGCGAAGGCGCCGACGGACCGGCGCTGTTCCGCGCCCGCGACGCGGACCGCGATCAGAGCTACTTCCTGTTTGCGACCACCCGCGAGCAACTCGCGGACCTGTGGTTTCCTCTCGGCGGCATGCGCAAGAGTGAAGTCCGCGACATCGCTCACGATCTCGGTCTCCTCGTCGCGGAAAAGTCCGACAGCCAGGACATCTGCTTCGTTCCGAAAGGCCGCTACAGCGACGTCATCGAGCGGCTGAAGCCCGGCGCTCTGACCCCTGGCGACATCGTCCACGTGGACGGACGCAAGCTCGGCGAGCACGCGGGGATCGTGAACTACACGATCGGCCAGCGCAGGGGCCTCGGCATCCCCTCCCCCGAGCCGCTCTACGTGCTGCGGCTCGACGCCGCGAAAAACGAGGTGGTGGTGGGACCACGTGCCTTCTTGCAAACACACACCCTTGTTCTTAGAAACGTGAACTGGCTCGGCGACGGTGTGCTCGAAGACGGCGCGGAGGTCTACGCCCGCATCCGTTCATCGCAGGCGCCGCAGCCAGCAACCGTCTCGCTCGACGCCGACGGAACCGTTACGGTGACGTTGCGCTATGGAGAGCTGGGGGCAGCCGCCGGCCAGGCTTGCGTCCTTTACGTGGACGGCTCGGATGAAGCCCGTGTATTGGGCGGCGGATGGATTGCGAAGGCCGTCAAGGCCGATACAATGGGCCGGCTGGAATCGTCCGCCTGAGGAAGGCGGCCGTCAGGAACGTGTGCCGGCCTGACAGGAACGAAGACTTCGGTGGGAGGCAAGGCGCATGCAGGAGACCAAGCCGAGATGAAGCCCCGCTTGCGTGTGGAGGATCTCGAGCGCCAGGATGGCCGGATCATCGGCATTGGGCGCATCGAGGAAGATGTCCTCAAAGCAACCTACCGTCGCTGGGCGCCGATCTACGACCACACCTTTGGCCGTGTGTCGAACGAAGGGCGCAAGCATGCGGCGGAGGTGATCAACGCCTCTCTCGGCAGCGGCCGCGTGCTCGAGGTCGGCGTCGGCACCGGCCTGGCCCTCGGCGACTATGGCCGTCATCTGGAAGTCGTCGGGATCGACCTCTCGCCCGAAATGCTCGACAAGGCGCGCGAGCGCGTTGCGGCTGAGAAGCTCGACAACGTGACCGGCCTGCACGAGATGGACGCGGGCGATCTCAAGTTCCCGGACAACTCCTTCGATGTCGTCACCGCCATGTACGTGATGACGGTCGTGCCCGAGCCCGAGCTCGTGATGCGCGAGCTTTCGCGCGTCACCAAGCCGGGCGGCGAGGTCGTCATCGTCAATCACTTCAGCCAGACCGAAGGCGTCCGCGGCTGGGTGGAACGGCGCATGGCCCCCTTCGCCGAGATCATCGGCTGGCGCCCTGTGTTCGACCAGTCGCGCGTCATGGGCTGTGAGGATCTCACCGTCACCGAGCGCAAGGCGCTGCGCCCGTGGGGTATCTTCACGATGATGCGCTTCCGCAAGGCCGCAGGCGAGAACGAGCGCCCGATCGCGGCCGAATAGCACTTGAGACCCATGCCAGCGAAGGAGGCGCTTGACGGCGCCTCAACCGATTCCTATAGACACGGGCTCCGGCGGGATAGCTCAGGTGGTTAGAGCGAAGGTCTCATAATCCTTAGGTCGGCGGTTCGAGTCCGCCTCCCGCTACCAAATTCCCCTTTTTCAAAGCAACGATCTTCATGCGGCGAGCGTCGGCGGCTATCCGGCGGCGGAGCGTTGTGCCGATGCCGTCGTCGCGGACCCCATCAACCGGCCCAGCGCATCGAAGGCGCCGTCGAGATCCGCAAGCGAGAGCAGGATTGCCCGCGCTTCGCGGCGGCCGGCATGCTCGGGCGACTTCGCATTCGTCGGCGGAGCGGCGAGCATCCGCAGAATGCCCGTCAGATCCGACACCAGCATCCCCATGAGCCCAACGGCGGCACCCTGACGCTGCGGCCAGCGCATCGGCGCGGTGAGCGCGCGCGGCGTCTCGGAGGTGCCGGAAACGGCATCGCCCGTCACCACGCCCGGCCGCAACTGCTCGGCAAAAACCGCGAACCCCGCGAGCAATTCCTCGATTGCGTGAGGCGCCGGCTTTTCATTCTTGCGCAGATTGTCGAGCAGTCGAGCCGCGCCCGCATCCCAGCTCGCAAGCAGCGGAGCGGCATCGGAGCGCACGTCGCGGCGCGCGAACTCATGAAACGCGAGCCTCGCCAGACGGCGCACGATTTTGTCGGCTTTCCGCGCGCGCCGCTCTCCGATCTCGGCGGCCCGTCGCGCAAGCCACGCGGAAAGTTCGTCACCGCCGCCGTCTTTCGCGGCGTCTCCACCGGCACCACCCGCAGCGTCGATCAGAACGACGTCCTGGAACAGGCCGCGCGTCACCGTCTGCAAGCGCTCCGTGACGTGGACGGCTTCGTCCTCGCCGTTGAGCGCGCTTTTGTGCGTGACGGCAAGCAGCGCATTGCGCCGGCACCGCTTCGGCAGCGCGCTCCACGTCGCGCGCTCCGTTTCCGTCCACGCGCGCGTCGCAACCGTGCACCAGATCACGATATCCGCATCTCGGACGAACGTATCCGGCCGCACCTTCGAGGGCGTATCCAGGATCTGGAAACCCTTCAGCCGCTCCAGCGGCAACGCGACCTGCAACGCCTGATAGGACGCGTCGATCGGCGCGTCGTCGCCGCGGCTGTCGATGCGGACCAGCCTGCCGCCCGCATCGACGCCGTGGAGAGCCGGCGTCTCCGCATACGTGATGAGCACGGGCAGCTTCGTATTCGAGACCACGCTGGTCGGCAACAATCCATCCCCGATGAGGAGGTCGGCCACCGACGTCTTGCCCGAGTTGTATTCTCCGAGAACGACCACGCGCAGCGGACGCGAGAGCACCTCTTCGAGACGTTCGAGCCCGGCGACGCAAATGGCGAGCGCGGGGTCCTCCACCTTGGTGGCCGCAAGCCGCTCTCGTGCATCCCGCAGCCGCCGGGTGAGCAAGACGGACGCGCTACTCATGGCGTTCCGAGGCCTGGATTTTGAGGATCGAGTCGAAATAGCGGGCAAGATGCTCGACATGCTGTGTCAGAGCTTCGGTATCTGCGAGACGCTGCGACTGGGCACGGATGCGTTCGGTGAAGTCTTCCGCGGGCACGGTCTCGTCGGCCGGCACCGCGGTCTGGCGCGCGGCTTCATGCTCGGCCAGCACGAGTTCGAGCCGGCGCGTGAGCGCGAGCTGGATGTTGCGGCAGGCCGCGAGAGACCACTGGATCGTCGTCGTGCTGAAGTCGCGAAACACGCGTCCCGCGAGCTGCACGAGCTCCTCCGCGATGGGCGCGAATTCCGCACGGATGAGCGCCTCGATCTTCGCGCCCGAGCTCTCCGGCGAGGGATGACGGCTCCACAGCGCGCTCCATCCCGCCGTTTTGAGGTCGAGCACCAGTAGGCGGCTGATCGGCGTGACCGCGGGCGTCGGAATGACGAGCGCTTCGCTGCCGTGGGTCGCTTCGAGATCGGGCTGCGGCACGAGTGTCCGCATCAGCTTGTGCAGCTCGGGCACCACGCGCGCGTGAAACGACGTGAGCCGCCAGGCGGCCTTCTCGAACCCTTCCTTGAAGACGCGCGCGAGCGCCCGCCTCAGCGCGACGCCCTCGTGCGTCCATACGCGCGGCGACCGCCCCCGCGAGAGCGTGTCCACCAGCACGTCGCGTTCGCGCGCCGCATGAAGCGCAATGGAGGATTGCAGCATGCCGCGAAGCGCATCCTGCTCCTCCTGGATGATCCGCGCGAGCTGAGCCTCGATCCCGGCCGCCGACTGCTCGATGTCAGCTGCGACGCCCGCGAGCAGATCATGCTCGCGCGTGTAGATCGTAAATCGCTCGTCCGCCGAGGATTTGGTGTCGTGGGAGCTGGCTTCGGCGGCGAGCAGGATTTGCAGCTCGCTGCGCGCCGCGCTTTCGCAGGCGCGCGCCATCTCCGCAAACGAATGCGCGATCTTGCGCTGGACGTAGGTCGGCCGCGAAGCCGCCATGAGGGTCTCGATCGCCTGCCCCAGCGCCGGAACGCCCGACATCGCGAGCAGCGACTGGCGGGCACGGTCGCAGAAATCTCCAGACGCAAGGCTCTCCGGATGAAGCTCGTGTGGTTGCAGCAGGCCCGCCCGCAGGAGATATCCGGCGGAGCGGCGCGTCAGGATGCGGGCGGCGGCCTCGGGCTCGAAAACATAGGCCTGGTTGGCCCACCAGGCGCTGCCGTACACCACGGGGATGTGCGAGCCGGGAAACTCGGCAAGGAGCCTCTGCTCGACATAGCCGGCGATCTTGGGCAGCTCCTGATCGAGATCCGCCAGATCGTCGATGCGGTTCACTAGCACGACGATGCGGTCCTTGTAGAGGCCGCGCATGATCCGGAGCAGACTGACATCGGTCTCCGAAAGCGGCTGGCACGCCGTGAGAACCACGACGTAGATATCCGCCGACTCCAGGCTGCGCCGCGTGATCTCGTCGCGAATGAGAAAGGGATCGTTGGTGCCGGGCGTATCCACCAGCGTGGACGGAAACGCGAACGGCCCTTGATCCAGATAGATGTCGGCCGCTTTCGTAATGTCGGAATATTTGCCGAGACGCTGCGGGCCGCTGAAATCGCCAGCGCAGACGTAGTCCTCCATCATGCCGGGTGCCAGCGCCTCGAAGAAATGCGCTTGGCCGAGCAGAAGCTCGAATTCCGGCCCCAGCCGCTCGGACGCCCGCTGCCGAAGGAGGGCCGCCTGCTCGACGAGATGCTCGGGCGCAAATCCCGGCACCAGTTGCTCGGTGAGCTCGCGAACGCGCCCGCCGCCCTCGGCAAGCTGATCCCACTCGGCGTGCTCGAAGAAGGAAAACACCGCACCATAGCCGCCCGGAGGAGGCTGCGCGAAATGAAGGTTCGTGACCGCGGTCGTCCACGGCGTGATGCGGGTCGGCAGAAGGTGGGGGCTACGCGAAAGCGCGTTGATCGCCGAGCTCTTGCCCGACTTGATCTGCCCCACGACCGCCACGCGGCATTCGAGCTGGGCGAGAAGCGTGAGCGCATCCGTGACGAGGGAGCGCTGCGACGGCTCCGCCAGCCCGGCGAGCACCTGTCCGCAGCTTAGAAGCTGTTGACGCAGCCCTTCCAGGCGGGCCCCGATCCGACCCGAGGCAACGCTTTCGTCCGACCTGCTCGCCTGCAAGCGTCCCTTGCCTCCTACCTCCCCTACGTCCGGCTGGCCCAAGCACAGGGCGGGCTCAACGTCGGACGGGGCCGCGCGCGGCGCACCTTGTCGCCTCGCGCCAGCCTCTCCTGCCGGTCATTTCAGACGAGGCGAGCCGCACGCCCGCCTGCCTCGATCCACCCCTTCGTCCAATCTGCAGCCGGCGCCAATAAGGCCCCGCTAGCGAACCCCGCCGGTGCTGCCGTCCCGCCATGCGGCATGCCGCACGACCTCGACCGTCTCGACCGTCGTATCGTCGAGGGCGTTCGGCGCCACCAGCTCGGGCGGCAGCGGACCGCTCACCGGCCGTGACGGAGCCACCAGCCACACGAGCACGATAGAAGCCGCGACTGTCGAAATAACGGCAGCCGACGTCCTGATCGCGGAAATCGCCGAACGCGGCCGTTGGGGTCTCCGCTGCGGGGCTGCGGCCCCGGCAAAGGCATCGCGCGCCATCGTCTCGGGATCTGCCATGGCCATGGGCGGCAAGACGCCGAGAGGCACGAGCGGGCGCGCCTCGATCCGCCGCGATGGCACTCCGAAAGCCTGCTCGCCGTGGAGCGCGTCCAGACGGCGCAAGAGTCTTCTGATTTCGTCAAATTCGGGTTCTTTGCCGCGTGCCATGTGAGATCACACCCCACCACTCGCGTGCAGCCGCATTCCCAGAGGCAATTCCCGCAGTCGTCCGGCCGCACAACCTACCTGCCGAACGTATCGGCTTGCCCTTAACCAACACGAGATTGTGTCGGAGTTCGGCGCTCGTGCTGCGACACGTGCGCAGAGCCCACCGGTTTTTTGACGCCGAGCCGGCCCTACCGGATTCAGGACCGCAAAAAAGAAAGCGCCGCTGCGATCCCACAACGGATCGAGGCGGCGCGCTTGACGCATGTCAGGGCGAAGGGCGCAGCAGCCTCCACTGCGCCGCAATCCTAGAGCGTGATCATCTTCGATTGAATCGGGATCACGCTCTATCTCTTTGGTGAGACCGATGATTCACGCTTCAGGCTGATAGGGCCTGAAGCGATCATGGTCTAGTATTCGAGCATGCGCGGCAGCGTCTTCGCCTGCTTGATCCACTTGAGCACGTCTTTTTCGCCCGGCACGCGGCGCGTGAGCTTGGCCACCCGGTTGACGGATGCGAGCTTCTTGGCGAGTTCCGCCGCATTGCGCTGCGCGAGCTCGGGAACCGTGTCCACCCCGGCCTTCTCGAGCAGCTCGGAGAATTCCGAGCCGATGCCCTCGATGCGATAGAGATCCGCCATGTTCGCGAATTTGAGGATCCGCTTCTCGGAAAGGCCGGACTTCGCCGCCAGCGACTTGCGCTTCCGAGGCGTCTTCGCGGCAGCGAGCAGGCTTGCCGTGTCCTTCACCTTGGCCGCGCGGAACTTGCCGCCGATGACTTTCCCCACGCCCTCCAGATCCTCGATCGCGCGATTGGACATGAACACCCCCTTATGGAAACCCCGTCGAGGCGGCCGCAAGGCCACATCATCTCAAGTCGCACATTCACTGCACGGTGTCCAATTCGGATGATGCGCATGCATCGGATTAGGACGGAGATCGTCCTGCGCTTTGCCGCCGGAGCGCGAGCTTGCGCGTGACCACGCCGTTTTTCGGCGCGAACAGAAACGCGGCGAAAAATGCTGCGGCCTGCAGAAGCACGATCACCGGCCCCGTCGCCGCATCGATATGAAAACTGACGAGCGTACCAAGCACGCTTGCGCTGACGGCAACCGCGGCCGAAATCGCCAGCATGTGGGAAAAGCGGTCCGTCAGGAGATAGGCGGTCGCGCCGGGCGTAACCAGCATGGCAACGACGAGAATGATCCCCACGGCTTTGATCGATACGACGATGGTGAGCGCCAGGAGTGTCAGAAGCCCGTAGTGGATCAGCCGTACCGGAAGCCCGATGGCGCGCGCGTGCTGGGGATCGAAGCAATAGAGCAGGAGGTCGCGCCACTTTGCGAGCACGATCGCGAGCGTCGCCCCCGCGATGATCGCGGTCTCCACCACGTCCCGCCAGGAGACGCCCAGGATATTGCCGAACAGGATATGGTTGAGGTGCTGGTCGGTCTCGACCTTGACGAACAGCACGAGCCCGAGACCGAACATGCCGGAGAACACCACGCCCATCACGGTGTCCTCCTTGATCCGGCTGTTCTCCTTGAGATAACCGGTCGCCGTCGCACAGAAGAGCCCCGCGGCGAAGGCGCCGACCGCGAGCGGCAGCCCGAGCACGAAGGCGAGCACGATGCCCGGAAGCACCGCGTGCGAGATCGCATCCCCCATCAACGCCCAGCCCTTGAGAATGAGATAGCAGGAGAGCACGGACGCGACGGCCCCGATCAGCACCGCCGCGACCAGCGCCCGGCGCATGAAAGCAAAGGCCACCGGCTCCGTAAAAAAGGCGGCGAAGCTTTCCATCAGCCGCCCCCTTCCGCCGCGCGTTGCCGGCGCGCCGCAAGCATCCCGTGCCGGGGTGCAAAATAGAAGGCGGCGAGAAAAATCGCGGTCTGCAGGCACACGATGACGCCGCCCGTCGCCCCGTCGAGAAAGAAGCTGAGATAGGCACCGACGAAGCCCGTGCCCGCGCCGATAGCGACGCTGATCGCAAGCAGCCGGCCGAAGCGGTCGGTCAGGAGATAGGCCGTCGCGCCCGGCGTCACCACCATGGCGATGACGAGCGCCGCCCCCACCGTCTGCAGCGCCGCCACCGTCGAGGCCGCAAGCAGCGTGAAAAAGAGGAGCTTGAGCCCGGTCGGGTTAAGCCCCACGACGCGCGCGTGCTGCTCGTCGAAGAAGACGAGCATGAAGTCCTTCCACTTGAGCGTCAGAACCGCGAGCGCGACGCCGGCGATAAGCACGACCTGCAGCGCATCCTCGTCCGAAATGCCGAGAATGTTCCCGAGCACGATGGTCTGCACGTTGACGGCGGTCGGATTGATCGAGGCGATCAGAAGTCCCGCGGCGAAGAACGTCGTGAAGACGACCCCGATCACGGCATCCTCGCGCAGCTTCGTCGTCTGCCGCACGAGCCACATGCCGAGGGCCGCGAGAAATCCGGCGACGAACGCTCCGGCTGCGAACGGGATCTTGAGCAGATAGGCGCTTGCGACCCCCGGCACGATGGCGTGGGCAAGCGCGTCCCCCATCAGCGACCAGCCCTTGAGCATCAGATACGCGGAAAGAAACGCGCAGACCGCACCGACGAGGCCGGCGACCCACATGGCGCGCACCATGTATCCGTATTCGAACGGGACCAGAAGCTCGCTCATGGCCCCTCGTCCCGGGCCGGGCCGCGCGGCTCGGATCCCGCTTCGCCATAGAACACGAGCGGCCGCTCGTCGTCAGTGAGCACGGTGAGCGCCCGCCGGTCGTCGTCCGCGTGCAGGTCCGCGCCTTCGAGCTTGAAGTGCCGCAGCACGCCGCCGAACGTCGCCTCCAAGTTGGCCTGCGTGAACGTTTCGGCCGTCGGCCCAGCCGCGATCAGCCCGCGATTGATCAGGAGCACGTGATCGCAGAACTCCGGCACGCTGCCGAGGTTGTGCGTCGAAACCAGAATGAGATGGCCCTGCCCGCGCAAGTCGCGCAATAGCTCGACGATCGCCGCCTCCGTCGTGACGTCCACGCCGGTAAACGGCTCGTCCAGCAGAATGATCGTGCTCTTCTGCGCGAGCGCGCGCGCGAGGAACACGCGCTTCTTCTGTCCGCCCGACAGCTCGCCGATCTGGCGCGTCCGAAACGCACCCATGCCGACACGCTCGAGCGCCTCCGCCACTTTCTGGCGATCCGCCTTCGAAGGGATCCGCAAAAATCCCATGTGCCCGTAGCGGCCCATCATCACGACGTCCTCGACGAGGACCGGAAAATTCCAGTCCACGTCCTCGCTCTGCGGAACGTAGGCGACCATGTTGCGCCGAAGCGCCTCCCCGACCGCGCGCCCGCCGACGCGGATCGTCCCCCGTGTCGGCCGCACGAACCCCATGATGGCCTTGAAGAGCGTCGACTTGCCCGAGCCGTTCACGCCGACGAGGCCGGTGATGGTTCCGCCGCGCAGTGCGAAGCTCATGTCTCTGAGCGCAACGTGCCCGTTTGCATAGATGACGGTGAGATCTTCGGCGTGGATGGATGGCGCCTCCCGGCCTTGAGGGCCGGGAGGCGATGCACTCTGACCGGCGCCGGATATCACGAGGTGAAGCCCTCGACGATCGTCCCCACCGTCACGCGCAGGAGATCAAGATAGGTCGGCACGGGCCCGTCCTCGGTGCTGAGGCTGTCGACGTAAAGCACGCCACCATACCGCGCGCCCGTCTCCTTGGCCACCTGGCGCGCCGGCTTGTCGGACACCGTGCTCTCGCTGAACACCACCGGAATGGCGTTGGCGCGCACGAGGTCGATCACGCGGCGGACCTGCTGCGGCGTGCCCTGCTCGTCCGCATTGATCGGCCACAGGAAGGCTTCCTTCATCTCGTAGTCGCGCGCGAGGTAGCTGAAGGCCCCTTCGCTCGTGACCAGCCAGCGCTGCCCTTCGGGGATCGCGGCGATCCGCGCCCGCACCGACGCATCGAGCGCCTTGATCTTCTCAGCATACGCGGCCGCATTCGCCGCGTACGTCTCGGCATTCGCAGGGTCGTGCGCGCTGAGCGCCTTGCGGATGTTCTCGACATAGATGAGCGCGGAGGTGGGCGACATCCACGCGTGCGGATTGGGTTTCCCCGTATAGGGCCCCTCGCCGATGCCCATCGGCTCGATCCCCTCGCTCACGACGGCGCTCGGCACGTCACGCACGTTCTCGAAGAAGCGCTCGAACCAGCGTTCGAGATTGAGACCGTTCCACAGCACGAGGTCGGCGGACTGCGCTTTTACGATGTCGCCCGGTGTGGGCTGGTAGTCGTGGATCTCCGCACCCGGCCGCGTGATGGACGAAACCACGGCCGCCGACCCGGCCACGTTCTGGGCGATGTCGCGAATGACCGTGAACGTGGTCACGACCCGGAGCGGCTCTGCGCGCGCTGCAGGCTCTGCCCACACCGGATGCGCGATCGCGATCGCCGCCAACGCCCAGCAAAGCGCCAGGAAGGCGCCGGACCTCGACATACGTCTCGATACCTGAGCTGCAGTCCGTGTCTTGCTCGTGATCATTCGTCCCACCTCGAACTTCGTGCCGTCATCCTGCTCCGATCTTTATGCGAACGATTCTCAATTGTCAAAATAATTGCGAACGGTTCTCATTTGTGCGCGAAGGAACCGGCGACAGCGAGACGCGTTTCGTTTCCGTCGTGGCGCGCGCCGCTGCGCGTTCTCCCAAGCACGTGAAGGAGACATGGGAATGAATGTCGCGTCTTACACCCAGGCGGAGCTCAGGCACTTTCAGGAGGCCCTCGAACGGGCGGCCGAGGAAGCCGGCGCAGTTGGTCTCGACGTGCCGGTCGAGCTGATGGCGAAACGCGTGTTCAGCGCGGCCGAGAAGGGCCTGCGGGATGTCGACACGTTGAAAGACGTGGCGCTCGGCAAGGAAGCCTGGCCGCCGACCGGTGAAAACGGGCGCGGCCCGGCCATCGATCCCGCAACCCTTGGCACGCGCTCGTGACCACGTGTTCATAAGCCGCCACAGCGAGAGGAGCTTCCGATGACCGAAGCCGTGCTGAACATTTCCGACGGCCCGGACAAGCCTGCCCTTCTGTGGGCGCTTGCTTATCCCGGCCGCGAAGCGGTCCACTTCAGGATCGACGAGGAGCCCGTCGATGCCGACATCGACGAGATGACCGAGCATTCCGACGGCTGGAGCTTCGATCTCAAGGGCCGCCTGTCGTCAGGCCCCAACAAGGGCATGCCGTTTTACGGCACTTACAGCGTCGCCTCCCGCTCGGGCAGTTTGACGCTCGCCCGCTGAGCTGGACACGCGATAACCCGTAACGGAGCGCTGTCCTAAAGCGGCACGCGCCTCACGCCCGCCGCTTCGAGCCCGCGAAGACGACGGCCGAGCACGATCACATAGAAGATCAAAAAGAGATAGATGAACGTCTCGAGCGCCTCGCTCGGGCGGATCAAGAGCTCCTTGCCCACGACATCGCCCTTCCACAGGTGATTGATCACCTTCACCACGAGCGCGACCCCGGCGACGACGCTGAGTTGCACCGGCGGCGTCAGCAGCGCCAGCAGCGGCTGGCGAAAGAGCCCAACCCGCGACTGTATGAGCGGGATCAGGATGCCGCCGATCGCGATGCCGATCTCGAGCACTAGCCGGGGCCGCTGGTTGAACCAGTGCGAGACGTTGTGGAGGTTCGTCTCCGCCTGCCGGTTGAGGTCCGTCCAATAAGCCGGCGTATTCCAGTTGAAGAAATGCTGCCCCCAACTGTGCTCCTCGCCCGCGATGTAAAAGTTGCCGAGGCCGAAAATGAGAATGAAGACCCACAACGGCCAGCCTTCTCGCACCACGCGCAGCCGCAACAGCCGCAATGAAAGAACGAAGGCCGCGAATGGGATGAGGAAATGGCCGAGTTCCAGAAACCCGTATCCCTCCGGAAGAATGTAGGCCCGATAAAGATCGGGCCACGCGAGCGAGATCGTGAGCAGACCGGCGAAAAGCACGAGAGGTAAATAGAGCCACCACCACGCATCCGATCTCCCCGGCGCCCACAGAGACGCGGGAATGACGTCGAGCGGGGGCGGCGGAATGTGTGGATTTGCGGTGAAGGCAGCGGCCATCGTCATGGGCTCCGAGGTGAACAAGCTGCCAGACATGGCAAATTCGGCATCCGCGAACAAGACGGCAACCCCATCGAGGCAGGGGATGACGAACCTGGCCCGGCAAGGGCGAGCCGGCGCGCGCGCGAAGCACACTCCGTCGCCATGCGCCAGTCCCTACGTAGGATGAACTTTTCTTAAGGCGAGCAAAATCAGCGCCTTTTCCCTTGAAACGAGCACGCATCTCAATAAATTCGCGCACGCAACCGCGACACGTTCGGCAGCCTATGCCGGCACAGGGGAGGATTTGCGAGATGGCGGCTCTCATTGAGGCCGACGGCCTGAGAAAGACTTTCGGCGCGATTACAGCGGTCGATGGAATCTCTCTCGCCGTAAAGAAGGGCGAAGTGCTGGGCTTCCTTGGCCCCAACGGCGCTGGAAAATCCACGACCATGAAAATGATCGCGGGCTTTCTGGAACCCGATGCCGGCACCGCACGCATCTGCGACTTCGATGTGCAAGTAACGCCGAAAGCCGCCAAAACCCGGCTCGGCTACCTGCCGGAAGGCGCCCCCGCCTACGGCGACATGACGCCGACGACCTTCCTCGCCTTCGTCGCGGAAATTCGCGGATACCGCGGCAACGACATCGACGTTCGGGTTGCAGCCGCGATTGGACGCGCCGGCCTTGGCGGCGTCGTCGACCAGCGCATCGAAACGCTGTCCAAGGGCTACAAGCGCCGCGTCGGCATCGCCCAGGCCATTCTGCATGACCCGCCCGTGCTGATCATGGACGAGCCGACCGACGGCCTCGACCCCAACCAGAAGCACCACGTCCGCGAACTGATCCGCGAGATGGCGGCGACGAAGGCGATCATCGTCTCCACCCACATTCTCGAAGAGGTGGAAGCGGTCTGCACGCGCGCCGTCATCATTAACAAGGGACGCATCATCGCCGACGGGACGGCCGAGAGCCTGCTCGCGCGAGCCGCAAGCCACAACGCGGTCGCGATCAAGGTCGCGGACACCCACGCCGACCGCATCGTCAAGGCCGTCCAGGATCTGCCCGAGGTGGCCGCCGTCGAGACCGCCGGCAAGACCGGCGGCCTGATCCAGCTTCGCGCGCTCCCCAAGAGCGGCGCCGCCCCCGCGAAAGCCATCGGCGAGTTGCTGGTCCGCGAACAGCTCCCCTACGAGGAGCTGTTCGTCGAACGGGCCAAGCTCGACGACGTCTTCCGCGACATCACCACTTCGACCCAGGCCTGATCCCATGCGCGATACCCTGAGCAACGCCTACATCATCGCCAAGCGCGAGTTCGCAGCCTACTTCGCGACGCCGCTGGCCGCCGTCTTCCTCACCATCTTCGTCGCCGCGACCGGCGCCTTCGCCTTCTACATCGGCGGCTTCTTCGACCGTGGTCAGGCGAACCTGCATTCGTTCTTCGCCTACCATCCCTGGCTCTATCTTCTGCTCGTGCCCGCAGTCGCCATGCGCCTCTGGGCCGAAGAGCGCAAAAGCGGCACCATCGAGCTGCTGATGACGCTCCCCATCTCGCCGACGGAGGCGATCCTCGGAAAGTTTGCGGCGGCGTGGGCCTTCATCGGCCTCGCGCTCGCCCTGACGTTCCCGATCTGGATTACCGTCAACTACCTCGGCGATCCCGACAACGGCGTGATCTTCGCAAGCTACATCGGAAGCTTCCTGATGGCCGGCGCGTTCCTCGCCATCGGCGCCTTCATCTCCGCGATGACCAAGAACCAGGTGATCGCGTTCATCCTGGCCGCGACCGTGTGCTTCCTGTTCGTGACGAGCGGCATGGAGCTCGTGCAAAACTCCGTCCGCGCCTGGGCGCCGCGCTTCGTCGCCGACGGCGTTGCGACGATGAGCTTCCTCACCCACTACGAGCAGATCACCCGTGGCGTCCTGAGCCTCGACTCCATCATCTTCTTCCTTTCGCTCATCGCCTTCGCGTTGTTCGCCAACGCGATCGCCGTCAGCCAGAAGAAATCCGCCTGAGAGTGAGCATCATGACAGATCTTCTTAGCCCCGTGCGCTCCCGCCTTTCCGGATTGTTTTCCGGCCTCGTCGCCTGGGCGTCCCGCCTGTCCGCCGCCAAGCTCGCATGGGGCGGCCTTGCCCTCGCCGCCGTCGTTCTTCTTTCCGTCAATCTCATTTCCTCGACGGTCTTCGGCAACTGGAAGGCCGACCTGACGGAGGACCGGCTCTACTCGATCTCGCCGGGCTCCGTCGCCGTGCTCCAGTCGATGGACGAGCCGATCAACGCGCGCGTCTACTTCTCGCGCCGCCTCGGCGAGCTCGCCCCCTCGCACGCCCGCTATTTCGAGCGCATCCGTTCGATGCTCGAGGAATTCAGCCGCATCTCGGGCGGCAAGCTCCAGGTCGAGTATCTCGATCCCGAGCCCTTCTCCGACGCCGAGGACCGCGCGGTGGCGTCGGGCCTCACCGGTCGTCGTCTCAATGCCGAGGGCGAGATGGGCTACTTCGGCCTCTCCGCCACCAACTCCACCGACGGCCACGAGCTGATCGCGTTCTTCGCGCCCGACCGCGAGAACTTCGTGGAGTACGAGATCACCAAGCTGATCCACACGCTGTCGAGCCCGGAGAAGCGCCGCGTCGGCGTCATCAGCGCACTGCCGCTCGAAGGCGGCGAGAACCCGATGACCAAGCAGCAGACGCCCGCTTGGGGCATCATGGCCCAGATCCGCGAGTTCTTCGACGTCGAGACCCTCGCCGAGGACGTCCTCGAGATTCCGAACCGCATCGACGTGCTGCTCGTCGCCCAGCCCAAGGGCCTCACGGCCCAGGCCGCCTACGCCATCGACCAGTACGTGCTGAAGGGCGGCAAGGTGCTGGCCCTCATCGACCCGATGCCGGAGGCCGCTCAGTTCCACCTCATGCAGGTGCCCGGCGAAGGCCGCGCGGAGCTCACCAAGCTGCTCAAAACCTGGGGTCTCGAGTTCGATCCCACCAAGGTCGCCGCCGACATCCGCAACGCGCGCCGCGTGCAGTTCGGCCGCGGCAGCGAAGGCACCGTGACGGAGTTCGTGGCCTGGCTCGGCCTCTCGGGTGACAATATCAACAGCGACGACGTGCTGTCCCAGGGCGTCGACAATCTCAACCTCGCCTCGTCCGGCTACCTGACGCAGGTGCCGGGCGCGTCGACGACGATCACGCCGATCCTCACGACCTCCACCGATGCGATGGAAGTCTCGGCGACCCACACCGGCATGGGCTCCAATCCGTTGGGTCTGCTCCGCGACTACAAGCCCGGAGGCAAAACGCTGACGCTCGCCGCCCGCGTCTCGGGCGAAGCGAAAAGCGCCTTCCCGGGCGGACAGCCTGCCGACAGCACCGATCTCGGCACGGGCGCCGCGAATGAAGCGAAGGATGGCGAGAAGGCCGAAGAGGCCAAACCCGCCGCCGACGCCACCCCCGGTCCGAACCACGTCTCCTCCGGTCAGATCAACGTCGTCGTCGTGGCCGACAGCGACATCCTCGCCGATCAGTTCTGGGCGGAAACGCGCCAGATGATGGGCCGCCAGTTCGTGATCCCCCATGCGCACAATGCCGCCTTCATCATCGGCGCGCTGGAAAACCTCACCGGCTCGGATGACCTCATCGCGCTGCGCGGCCGCGGCATCAAGGACCGCACGTTCACCCTCGTGGAAAGCTTGCGCCGCGACGCGGAACGCCAGTACCGCGAGAAGGAGCAGGCCCTTACCGAGCGTCTGAAGAGCGTCGAGCAGGAGCTCGAAAAGCTGCAGAGCGCGGCCGCCGCCGGCAACGTCATCGTATCCGATAAGGAGCGCGAGACCATCGAAGGCTTCCGCAACCAGATGGTCGAGACGCGCCGGGAGCTGAGGCAGGTCAAACTGGCGCTGCGTCAGAACATCGACCGCCTGGACGGCTGGCTGAAGTTCGCAAACATCGCGCTCGTGCCGCTTCTCATCGCGGTGGTCGGCTTGGGCTGGACGGCGTGGCGCTCGCGCCGCCGCACGTCCGCGAAGCCGTGAGACATATAAGAAAAGCCGGAGATCCAGAACGATGACACCCCGACAGTTCGCCGTCCTGGCAGCAGCGGCCGCGCTTTCGCTCGTCGCGGCAGCCACCGTCTACACGGCCAACGCCCCATGGACGCTCGGCACCAAAAGCGCGGGCAAGCTGTTGCCGAACCTCGAAGCCGCAGCCCCGAACCTTGCGCGCATCGTCATCGAGCAGGGCGGCACCACGGCCACCATCGAGCAGGCCGGCGACCAGTGGGTCATCCAGAACGAGGACGGGTATCCGGCCAGCACGGAAAAGATCCACGCCTTCGTCAACGCTCTCACCGAAGCCGATCTCGTCGAAGCCAAGACGGCCAAAGCGGACCGCTACCACCTGCTCGACGTGAGCGATCCCGCGAAGGACAACGTCGCCCGCCTGATCCGTCTGGAGGACAAGGACGGCGAGAAGATCGCCGAGATCATTGCCGGCAAGACGCGTTTCGGACAGTCGGGCATGGCCGTAGCCGGCACGTACGTGCGCCGCCCCGGCGAGACCCAGAGCTGGCTTGCCGATGAGCGCATCGTGGGCGGCACGGCGCTCCGCGATTGGGCGGCTCCGCGCGTCTTCGAGGTTCCCACCGAAACCATCGCCAGCGCGACGGTCGAGATCCCGGACGATCAGAAGTACGAGATCGCCCGTCTCCCGGACGGAAAAAGCCATCAGCTCATCACCATCCCGGACGGCAAGAAGATCCGTTACATCAACGTCGTCGACAATATCGTCGAGGCCGCCTCGTTCCTCGATCTCGACCGGGCCCGCAAGGCGATCGTCGCCAAAGGCGGTGAGGCAGGCGTCGTGACGCTCACGCTCGACAGCGGCCTCAAGATCGCCATGAGCGTCCGTCGCGAAATGGACGGCGGCTGGGCCACCATCAGCGCCACGGGCGAAGGCGACGCCAAAGCCGCCGCCGAGGACATCATGCGCCGCGCGCAAGGTTGGGAATTCCAGATCCACCCGACGAAGGTGCAGACGATCTATAAAAAGCTCGACGAACTCGTCGAAGACGAGGGCACCGAAACCGAAGGCCCGCAGGCCCAAACGCCGGGAATGCCAGGGATGCCCGGAGGAATGCCGCCGGGCGCGATGCCAGGAATGCCAGGTGGAATGCCGGGCGGTGGTCTGCCGCCGGGCTTCCCGGGGATGCCGGGCCCCGGCGGGCCGCCTCCGGGCGCACCTCCGCCTGCCGCACCTCCCCAGCCCTGATCGAAGGGCTCACCCGCCGGAGATAGCGGTCAGCACGTAGACTTTGAGACCGTCTTCGAGGACGGTCTCGAGCTTGGCCCGCCGCCCGTCGACGAACACGTTGATGTGGCGGCGGACGGCCGGCGTGGAATCCTGCAGGCGATCACGCATCCCCGGCCAGCGGGCATCGAGCGCGGCGATCATCTCGCCGACCGTCCGCGCCTGGACGGACACTTCGCAGGGAGCGTCGGGAAAGAGCCTCAGCAGAGCGCGCGGCAGCACGACGGTCACCATCGTATCCGCCTGCGAAGCCAAGCTGCGATCCTCGCTCTGCATGACCGCGGTCCTACGCCTCGATCACGAGCGTTTCGACCGACGAGATCTGCGGAAGATGCTGCGCAAGCGGCGCCCAGCTTTCGCCCTCGTCCGCGCTCGCGAACAGCGCGCCGCCGCTCGTGCCGAAATAAACGCCCGCCGGCTCCAGCCGATCCGTGGCGAGCGCCTGGCGCAGGACGCCGAAGTAGGCGTGCTCTTGAGGCAGCCCCTTTCTCAGGTCCGTCCACGAGCCGCCGCCATCGCGCGTGCGCCAGACGGCAGCCTGCGCATCCGGCATATAGCGTCCCTTGATGTCTCCGTTGAGCGGCAGAAGAAACAGCGTCCCGGCATCGCGCGGATGCGCAGCCGACGGGAAGCCGAACGTGGACGGCAGCCCCGCCTCGATGCTGGCCCACTGCCGGCCGCCGTCGTCGCTGCGATACATGCCGCAATGGTTCTGCTGATAGAGCCGTTCGCCGCCGCCCGGCGCGAGCGCGAGACTGTGCACGCACTGGCCGAACTCGGGATAGCGCTGGTCTTCCGGATTGTAGTCGGCGCGCGTTCCGCGATTGCGCGGCTCCCACGTTTCGCCGCCGTCTTCCGTGTAGAACACGCCGGCGGCCGAGATGCCGACCCAGAGTTTCGCGGGATCGTGCGGATGGGGCACGATGTGATGCAGGATGAGGCCCGCGCCGCCGGGGTTCCATTCGGGCCGCGAAGGATGCGCCCTGAGCCCCGCCACGTGCGACCACGTCGTGCCGCCGTCGGTGCTCTTGAACAGCCCCGCGGGTTCCACGCCGGCATAAAGCGCGCCGTCTCCTGGCGCGAGGCTCCACACGGCTTTGATCGGCTCCTCGCCTTCCGCATAGGCGAGCCCCTCGCTCGAATGCGTCCACGTTTCTCCAAGGTCGGTCGATTTCCACACCGCCGGACCGAACCACGTGTCGCCGCCCGCCGCATAGATCGCCCCGGTCGCGCGATCGCCGATCGCATGCTGGATCGGCCACGTCGCGCAGAACGGGCCGCTCAGCGACCAGTCGCGGCGGCCCGCGTCGCTCTTGAGGATGAACGTCCCCTTTTTCGTGCCGACGAGAACGAGAACCCGTGTCATCTCCGCCCTCCTAAGCCACCGCCGAAAGATCTCGCGCTTCGAGCTTGGTCTTGAGGCTCGCGAGACCCCTTTCGAACTCCGGCCCACACATGCGATCCATGCCGACCACCACGTCGAGCACTTTCGCCGCGAGCGACATCTGTCCCTCCATGGCCCACGTGACGATGGTGGTCCCGCCATCCGGAACGAGCGTGAACGCGACACGGTTCGAGCACGCCATGGGGCGCGTCATGTCGAGCTGCATCCCGATGCGGGAGGGCGCAACCGACTCCGTGATGATCACCGAGCCAGCACCGACCTCCTTGTTCCCATCCCAATCGTGCCGCTGGCCGACCCCGCTCTGAGGGCCGGAATAGACGCTTCTGATATTCGGATCCTTCCGCTCGAACGGCGACCACGACGAGAATGCCTTGAGATCGTTGATATGCGGGAAAATCGCCTCCGGCGCGGCCGCAATGCGTGCCGAGCGCGCAAACGTCACCGTGTCGGGCCGCGTCGATGCGTAGGCCAGCACGATGCCGGCGAGGACCGCGACCCCCGCCACGCTGTAAAGAGCGATCTCGATCATGACGTCCTCTCCTTCGTTGCCTTGCCCGGTGTCTGGGGCTTCCGCTTCAAGGACGGCGCACAGGGCAGAGCTCCGACATCGGTACGAAAATTTATGGGCGGCCAGTGTCAATCGGCGTGTCAATCCGCATGTCAATCCGCACACGGCGGCGGCGGCTCCGTCTTCGCCGCACGCCGGGTCCGTCCTCCGGCGTCGAGACCATCGAGATGCATCCGGATATGCGCCGCTTCCTGCGCCGTGCGCGCGAGCGCAATCGCGCGGTCGAACGCTTCCCGGGCCTCAGCCGTCCGCCCGAGCTCTTTCAGCAGCGCACCTCGAACCCCAAAAAAATGGAAGTAGCCCGCAAGCTTGGGCTCGAGCGGCTCGACCATCGCGAGCGCCGCTTCCGCGCCATGCGCCCGTGCGACGGCCACCGCCCGGTTCAACGTCACGACGGGCGAGGGTTCCAACTGTTCGAGCCCCGCATAGAGCAGATCGATCTGGCCCCAGTCGGTCTCGGCGGGCGAAGCCGCCGTGGAATGGAGCGCCGCGATCGCCGCTTGCAACTGATAGGCTCCGGGCCTGCGATGGCGCATCGCCTTTTCCAGAAGCGCCTCCCCTTCGGCGATCATGCCGCGATCCCAGAGGCTTCGATCCTGATCGTCGAGGAGGACGATCTCGCCGTCGGCATCGACCCGCGCCTTCGCCCGCGCATGCTGCAGCAACAGCAGCGCCAGCAGACCCAGCATCTCGGGCTCGGACGGAAATAGCCGCAGCAAGAGCCGCGCGAGGCGAATGGCTTCTTCCGAAAGCGGAAGCCGAAGCTGTGCGTCGCCGCCGCTCGCCGAATAGCCCTCGTTGAACAGAAGGTAGACCATCGCCGCGACGACGCCCGCACGCTCCGCGCGCTCGACCGGCCCAGGCGTTTCGAACGCGACGCCGGCTTCCGCGATCCGCCGCTTGGCGCGCGTGATGCGCTGCACCATCGCCGCTTCGCTGACCAGAAACGCGCGCGCGATCTCCTTGACCGAAAGCCCCGAGACGATCCGCAGCGCAAGCGCGATCTGCTGGGTGGCCGGCAGATCCGGATGGCAGCACGTGAAGAGCAGGCGCAGGATGTCGTCGCGGTAATGCCCGTCGTCGAGCCGCTGGGCGAGCGCGCCTTCCGCGTCGCCGAGGTCGGAGAGCGCGGCCTCGTCGGGCAGTTCCTCCGATCGCCGCTCGCGCCGGAGCTGGTCGATCGCCACATTGCGCCCGACCATGATCAGCCACGCGGCCGGATCTCGCGGCGGGCCGTTCTGAGGCCAGGTCTTGAGCGCACGGAGCGAGGCCTCCTGGAATGCTTCCTCCGCCCGCTCGAGATCACGGAAGTATCGGAGCAGCGCCGCCATCGCCTGTGGTCGCGCGCCGGTCAAAGCCGCATCGAGCCAGACGAGATCCGTCACGAGCCCACACTCCAATCCACGAAGTAGCCGACAGGCCGGACCTCGTAGGCGCCTCCCGGGTTCGCCTCGGCCAGCTCGCGGGTAAACGCGAGCGCCTCTTCGAGCCCCGCGCAGTCGATCATGAAAAACCCGAGCAGTTGCTCCTTCGTCTCCGCGAACGGCCCGTCGAGCACCACGGGCGGATCGCTGTCCTTGCGAACGGTTGTAGCAGCGGTTGTCGGCATCAGCCGGGCCACAGGACCGAGCTTCCCGGCCTTGGCCCATTTTTCCTGTACGGCGCCGAGCTTGACCATGACCGCCTCGTCATGCTCCCGGCTCCAGCCACAAACGACATTTTCCGAATGATAACAAAACACTGCATATTTCATTTCGTCGTTTCCCCTTAGGCGATCGCTTCCCGAGGACGAACCAAACGGCCCCATCCCGACCGCCCTCGTGCTGCGTAACGCGGAAACCGCTGCGGAAGGACGCGGGACCGCGGGCGGCCGCCGAAAAATCTTACGCCGTTCCGCCGGGAACAGCGAAGGCGCGGCATAAGGCGCAAAGTCTCTCCATCGAACACACACACACCGGCCGATGGAGAGATCGCCATGACCCCGACCACCAAAACCTTCCGCACCGCCCTCGCCGCAGCAGCCG
>ERZ869909.1193-NODE-1193-length-22031-cov-4.740184_pt1 | contig 22031 bp, 18 predicted proteins | sample MGYA00520892_ERZ869909 | MGnify/ENA primary metagenome ERZ869909 (study PRJEB32215, sample SAMEA104723947) | bioreactor metagenome | biome: bioreactor; feature: anaerobic bioreactor; material: water | place: China | collected 2015-03-12 ... | reverse complement strand
GAACGAGGCGCACCTGCTCACACGGGAGATGCCGGACCAGGGCTTCGAGGTCGTCGTGCCGCCTGCGAGCGTGCTGTGCGAGCCGCCGGTCGCGGTCGTGGGCCGGAACGCCGATCGGCGCGGCACGAGGGAGCTCGCGACCGCGTACCTCAGCGCGCTCTACGAGCCGGAGGCCCAGCAGATCGCCGCGCGCCACGGCTACCGCCCGCGTGACCCCGAGGTGCTCGCAGCGCACGCCGATCGCTTCCCGCCGCTCGAGCTGTTCCGCGTCGAGGACGTGCTGGGCTCCTGGGACGTTGTCCAGCGCGAGCACTTCGCTGACGGCGGTGTCTTCGACCGCATCCACGTGCCGGGAGGGCGCCGATGACCAGCCCACGGTCGCCCCTGACCGCGCCCATGGCGGGCCCCTGCGCGCCGTCCCCGCCCGCGCCGTCTTCAGGCGGTGCCCCCCGGCTCGCTACCGCGCTGCGGCGCCAGCAGGTCCTGCCCGGCTTCCTGGGCTCCGGCCTCGTTACCGTCTCCGTGCTGGGCTCCCTCGTCGTGCTGCCGCTGTGCGCGCTCCTTGTCTTCGCAGCGCGCGTCGAGCCCGCTGCCGTCGCCGCGGCGCTGACCGATGCGCGGGTCCTCGCCGCGCTGCGTCTGTCGTTCGGCGCGTCGCTCTTCGCCGCGAGCGTCAGCGTGCCCATCGGCCTGCTCCTCGCCTGGGTCCTCGGGCGCCACGAGTTCCCGGGTCGCCGCGCGATGGACGCCCTCGTGGACATCCCGTTCGCGTTGCCGACCGCCGTCTCGGGGATCGCGCTGGCGTGGCTCTACGGCCCGCACGGGTGGGTAGGCCAGCTGCTCGCGCCGCTGGGCATCCAGGTCGCCTTCCAGCGCGCGGGGATCGTGCTCGCGCTCATCTTCATCGGCCTGCCGCTCGTCGTCCGCTCGATCCAGCCCGTGGTCGCCGAGCTCCGCCGAGACCATGAGGAGGCCGCCGCGACGCTCGGGGCCACCGGGCTCCAGACGTTCCTGCGGGTCACCTTGCCAGCCCTGCGCCCCGCGCTGCTGACCGGCTTCGCCCTGTCGTTCGCGCGCGGCGTCGGAGAGTACGGGTCCGTCATCTTCATCGCCGGCAACATGCCGCTGCGCACGGAGGTCGCGCCGCTGCTCATCGTGAGCCGCCTCGAGATGTACGACTACGCTGGCGCCTTCGTGATCGCGGTCGCGATGCTCGCCGTCTCCGCGTGCACGTTGCTGCTGCTTGGCCGCATCCAGCGCGCCCGGGAGGTGCACCATGGCAGCTGACTCAAGGACACGCCCCACCGGCGCCGCCCGCTGGCTGGTCGCCCTCGCGGCGCTGCTCTTCGCGCTCGTCGTGCTGCTGCCGGTCGTCGCCGTCTTCACCGAGGCGCTCCGCGACGGCGCGGCTGGCTACCGCACCGTCTTCACGCACCCCCACACCGTGCACGCCCTGCGCCTGACCGGCCTCATCGTGGCGGTCGTCGTCCCGCTGAACGTCGCCTTCGGCTTCGCGGCCGCATGGCTCGTCACGCACTTCCGCTTCCCGGGCCGAGGTCTCCTGGTGACGCTCATCGACCTGCCGTTCACGGTGTCGCCGGTCGTCGCCGGCCTGATGCTGGTCCTGCTGTTCGGGCCGGACGGCTGGTTCGGGCCGTGGCTGGGCGAGCGCGGCGTCGCGATCCTCTTCGCGCCGCCTGGCCTCATCCTCGCGACGATGTTCGTCTGCGTGCCGATCGTCGCGCGCGAGCTGATGCCCGCGATGCAGGCCCGCGGCCACAGCGAGGAGCTGGCAGCCCTGACCCTGGGCGCGAGCCCGCTGCAGATGTGGTGGCGGGTCACCGTGCCCGGCCTGCGCCACGCCCTGTTCGCCGGCACGGTGCTCTGCCTCGCCCGCGCCGCCGGCGAGTACGGGGCGGTCGCCGTCGTCTCCGGGCACGTCCGTGGCCGCACGAACACGCTCTCGCTGCACGTCGACGCGCTCTACAACGACTACCAGTTCGTGGGCGCCTTCGCCGTCGCGAGCCTGCTCGCGTGCGTCGCCCTGCTCTCGCTCGCCAGCTCCGGCGGCGAGCACGGCGTCGGCTCGATGGGCCGACGCGTCGCGCCGGACGACGAGCTGCTCAACACCCACCTCCACCCCCGCGCCGCGGCGCCGGTGCCCGGCGACCCCGCACCGCCGACTCGCGCCCCGTCCAGCGCTGACCCGTCGAGTCCCGCGAGCGAACCCCCAGCCACGCAGCCAACCACACGAGATCTGCCATGACGATCCGCATCGACTCCGTGACCCGCCGCTTCCGCGGCCACCCCGCCGTCGACCGCGTCAGCCTCGACGTCGACAGCGGCGCCTTCGTCGCGCTCCTCGGCCCCTCCGGCTCCGGCAAGACGACGCTGCTGCGGATGATCGCCGGCCTCGACCACCCCGACGAGGGCCGCATCATCATGGGCGACCGCGACGTCACCGGCGTCCACGTCCGCGAGCGACGAGTCGGCTTCGTGTTCCAGAGCTACGCGCTCTTCGAGCACATGTCCGTCGCGCAGAACGTGGCATTCGGGCTCACGGTGCTCCCCCGCGCCCGTCGCCCCGATCGCGCGACCATCGACGCGCGCGTCCGCACCCTGCTCGCTCGCGTGGAGCTCGCCGGCTTCGGCGACCGCCTGCCGTCCGAGCTGAGCGGCGGCCAGCGCCAGCGCGTCGCCCTGGCCCGGGCCCTCGCGACCGACCCCCGCGTCCTGCTCCTCGACGAGCCGTTCGGTGCCCTCGACGCGCTCGTTCGCCGCGATCTCCGCCGCTGGGTGCGCTCCTTCCACGCCTCGCTGGGCATCGAGTCCATCCTCGTGACCCACGATCAGGAGGAGGCGTTCGAGCTCGCGGACCGGGTCGCCGTCCTCAACGGCGGGCGCATCGAGCAGTACGGGGCGCCGGAGGACCTGCTCCGCAACCCTGCCTCGGCGTTTGTCGAGGCGTTTCTGGCGGGCGTGGCCACCGGTGAGGCGCGGGGCGCCGTCGCTCGGCTCGAGCTGCCCGAGCCTTCGTCGTTCGGGGCCCCGCTGCCTGCGTGACGGCCCGGGCGCCTGCGTGGCGGCCCGGGTGGTGGCAGCAGCGGCCGCGCGGCGCCGGGGGGCTCGTCAGCGAGGTTCTTCCGCGGCGTCATCGGCGACCGCGTCGCCGTCGTCCATGTCATCGTCGTCCGCCGCCTGGCCCGGATCGTCGAAGTCCGCGATGAAGTCCTCGAGGTCGTCGAGGTCGACCATCTCCTCGGGGATCACGCGGCCGCGCACGCTGATGCCGGCCTCATGGACCGACTGGTCGCTGCCGCTGATCAGCGGGTGCCAGGGCTCCAGGTCCTTGCCCTCGGCGATCAGCCTGTAGGCGCAGGTGTGGGGCAGCCACTGGAACTCGCCGACGCGCTTCGCGGTGAGCGGGATGCATCCGGGGACGTGCTTCGTGCGGTCGCTGTAGCTGGTGCAGCGGCAGGTGCTGATGTCCAGCAGCCGGCAGGCGACGGCGGTGTAGTAGATCTCACCGCTGTCCTCGTCTTCCAGCTTGTGGACGCAGCAGCGCGCGCAGCCGTCACAGAGCGACTCCCACTCGTCGCGGGACAGCTCGTCGAGCCGCTTGCGCTTCCAGAAGGGGACGTCGACCGTGGTCATGGCGTGCCGGCCCGGAGCGCCTCGAGGCGCTGACGTGCGCGCGCGGCGGCGGCGCGGACCTGGTCCGGCGCGGCGCCGCCGGGCACCTGCTTGTTGGCGACGATGGCGTCGAGCTCGAGGTCGCGCAGCATCTGCGCGTCAGCGAGCGGCGCGACAGCCTGGACGTCCTCCAGCGGCAGCTGCTCGATCTCGCAGCCGCGCTCGATCGCCACCTTCACCAGCCGCCCGGCCTGTTCGTGGGCCGTGCGCAGCGGCAGGCCGCGGCGGACCAGCGCCTCGCACAGGTCGGTCGCGTTGACCCATCCGGAGCACGCCGCGCGCATCCGGGCGGTGTCGAACGTCGCGTCGTCCAGCATGGCGAGCGCCATGTCGAGCGCGAGCGTGACGGTGTCGAAGGCGTCGAACAGGGGCTCCTTGTCCTCCTGCATGTCCTTGTTGTACGTCAGCGGCAGCCCCTTGAGGGTCGCCAGCAGCCCGATCAGGTCGCCGTAGACCCGCCCGGCCTTGCCGCGCAGCAGCTCGGCACCGTCGGGGTTCTTCTTGTTGGGCATCATCGAGGAGCCGGTCGTGACGGCGTCCCCCAGCCGCACGAAGCCGAACTCCTGGGTCGACCAGATGACGAGCTCTTCGCCGATTCGGCTCATGTGCGTCATCAGCACGCTCGACGCGTAGAGGAAGTCGAGCACGAAGTCGCGGTCGCTGACGCCGTCGAGGCTGTTGGCGGTGATGCCGTCGAAGCCCAGCAGCGACGACGTCGTCTCGCGCTGCAGCGGGATCGATGAGCCGACGCAGGCGCCGCTGCCCAGCGGTGAGATGTTCGCGCGCCGCCGGGCGTCCGAGAAGCGGTCGATGTCCCGGAACAGCATCTCTGCCCAGGCGAGCAGGTGGTGCCCCAGCGTCGTCGGCATCCCGCGCTGCAGGTGGGTGTACGCCGGGATCGGGTCCGTGGCGTGGCGCTCGGCCAGCTCGATGATGCGGCCGATCAGGCGCTCCGCGCGCGTGATGGTCTGTTCGCAGGCCTCGCGCGTGAACAGGCGCACGTCCGTGGCGACCTGGTCGTTGCGGCTGCGACCGGTGTGGAGCTTCCGGCCGGGGTCGCCCACGAGCTCGGTGAGCCGCCGCTCGACCGCCATGTGGATGTCCTCGTCGACGTCACTGACGGCGAACGTGCCGTCACGCAGCTCCTGTTCGACGGTCGCGAAGCCGCTCAGGATCGCGTCCAGCTCCGTGTTGGAGAGGATGCCGATGTTCCGGAGCATGCGCGCGTGGGCGCGGGAGCCGTCGATGTCCTGCTGCCAGAGGCGGATGTCGAAGGCGATGGACTTGTTGATGGCGTCGAGCGCGGCGACGGGGCGCTCGCTGAATCGGCCTGCCCAGGCGTGCTTCTGGCTCATGGGGTGCTCTCGTGCGGTGTCGGTGTCCGGCGCCCGTGTCGGGCGCCGGTGGTGGGCGCCGGACGCCGTACGGCCTGACACGGGAGTGGGTCACGGCGTACGGCGCGCGGGTGTGCGTCGCGGTCGTTGGCACGAGCGCGGGGCGGTCGCAAGCGTCGATGCGCGTCGGCGTGCGACGCCGGCGCGGGGTCAGGGTCGAGCGTCCCGGTGGGGAGGCGGGTCACCGTTCGGGCGGTCAGCCGGGGCGGGCCGTCTCCCACCAGCGGCGCACGATGTCCGCGTACTGCGCGACCCCCTGCTCGACCTCGTCGACAAGGATGAACTCGTTGGCCTGGTGGCTGCGCACGGGCTGGCCGGGGCCCATCACGAGCGCCGGGACGTGCGCGACCCAGAAGAGGTCGCAGACGCTGGGGAAGACGGTCGGGGCGGCCTGGCCGGTGGACGCGAGCGCTGCCTGGACGATGGCGGAGCCCGGGTCCGTGTGCACCGGGCGGAACCGGTTGGAGTAGAAGTCGAGCTGCGCGTCGATGCCCTCTGCTGCGGCCTCGAGGTGGGCGACCATCGCGTCGTTGTCGAACTCGGGGGTCGTGCGGCAGTCGACGGTGAGCACGCACTCGTCGGGCACGACGTTGCTCTGGGTGCCGCCCTGGATCAGCGTCACCTGGGCGGTGGCTCGCGTCAGGTCGCCGGGGATGTTCAGGAAGTCTGCCTGCAGGCGGCGCATGAACTCGGCGGCGTCGTGGACGGCGTTGCGACCCTGCCAGGGGCGCGAGGCGTGGGCGCGCTGGCCGGTGATCCGCACGCGGCACTTGATGAGCCCGCGCTGGCCCAGGGCCACGGTGAAGTTGTTGGGTTCGCCGATGAGGGCTGCGTCGTAGCGCGGCAGGCTGGTGCGCGCGATGCGCTCCATGCCCTCACCGCCGGTCTCCTCATCGCAGCTGGCGCAGACGACGAGGTTGCCGTCGAAGCCGGACTCGACGAGCAGGACGGCGGCGCCGAACTGCGCCGCGACGGATCCCTTGGCGTCGTTCGCGCCCAGGCCATGCAGGCGCCCGTCCTCGATGGCGCCGTCCCACGGGTCACGTGTCCACGTGGGGCCGGCCTTCACGGTGTCGAGGTGGCTGTTGAGCAGGATGGCCGGCCCGTCGGTGACGCGTCGCTCGAAGAACACGTTGCGCCCGTCGACGACGGGCTCGAAGCCGTAGGCGCGGGCCTCGTCTGCCCAGATGCGCACGCACTCGTGCTCGTTGCCGCTGATGGATTCGGAGCGCACGAGGCGTTGCAGGAGGTCGACGGCGTGGTGCATGGCGGTTCCTCGTGGGGGCGGCGGCTGGGCCGCCTGCGCGGCGTTCGTGGGTGGGGCGCCCGGGGCGCGCAGCGTTCGTTCGGTCGTCTGCGCGGGGTGCACCTCAGGGCGCGAGCATGGTCCCGCAGCCCGACTTCGTGAAGATCTCGAGCAGGATCTGGTGCGGCTCGACGGCGCTCAGGATGTGCACCCGGGTGCAGCCTGCCTCGAGGGCCTGGATGGCCTCCTCGATCTTGGGGATCATGCCGCCCTTGATGAAGCCGTCCTCGATCGTCTTGCGCGCGTCGGCGATGGTGAGCCGGCTGATCACGCTGGTCGGATCGTTGATGTCGGTCATGACGCCGGGAGCGCCGGTGAGCAGCAGGAGCTTCTCTGCCTGCAGCTCGGCGGCGAGCCGGGAGGCGACGGTGTCTGCGTTGATGTTGAGGACGTTGCCGTCCTCGTCGGAGCCCAGCGGCGACAGCACGGGGATGAAGTTCCGCTCGAGCAGCAGCTCGATGACCTCGGTGTCGATCCGCACGATGTCGCCGACCTGCCCGAAGTCCACGACCTCATCCGCGCCGGAGACCTTGCGCGGGGGGCGCTTGCGCGCCTCGATGACGCCGGCGGCGACGCCGCTGACGCTCATCGCCTTGACGCCCTTGCGCTTGAGCATGGACAGCAGCTCGATGCTCAGCTTGCCGGACAGGACCATCTTGAGCACGTCGATGGTGCGTTCGTCCGTCACGCGGCGGCCGGCGACGAACTTCGTCTCGATGCCCAGCGCCGTGGAGGTCTCGGTGGTCTGCTTGCCGCCGCCGTGCACGAGGACGACGCGGATGCCCACGAGGTGCAGCAGGCTGACGTCCTCGATCAGGCGCTCCAGCGCCGCCGGGTCATCGATGGCCTCGCCGCCGAACTTGATGACGAAGGTACGGCCCTTGAAGCGCTTGATGTAGGGCAGTGCCTGGCGGAGTACGGTGATATCTTCCACGTCGTGTCCTCAGGGCAGGTTCGGGAGTGCCTGTAGGTGAGCGGGACCTGCTCAAAGCGCAAAGCCGCCGGAAGTGCAACGGCTGGTTCGGCGGTACGGGTCCCCGGTCGGGGCGATCGGGCTCGCCCCCTGGTCAAGCGGGCGCCGGCGCGGCTCGCCCGAGGTGCCGGGCGTGTCGGCCGCCCGTCGTCGCCGGGTGCGATCACCCGGCGCTGGACGGCGCGGCTACCCGGCGTCGGTTGCGGCTCAGGAGCCCTGGCCGAGCATCGTCGCCAGCAGCGCCTTCTGCACGTGGAGGCGGTTCTCTGCCTCGTCGTACGCCGCGTTGCAGGGCGAGTCGAGCACCTCGTCGTCGACGACGACGCCGCGGCGTACGGGCAGGCAGTGCATGAAGAAGCCGTCGTCCGTGCGGCGCATGTGGTCCATCGTGATGCGCCACAGGTTGCGCAGCGGCTGCTTGATCCGCACCTCCTCCTCCGGGTGGGTGTAGTGCTGGATGCTGCCCCAGCTCTTGGCGTAGACGACGCGTGCGCCCTGGGCGGCCTCGTTCAGGTCGTGGTAGACCTTGACGTTGCCGCCGCCGGCGGCGGCCAGCTCGCGGGAGGTCTCCATGATCTCGTGGTCGAGCTCCCAGCCGGGTGGGTGCGCCAGGCGGATGTCCATGCCGGCCTTCGCCGCCTCGACGAGGATCGAGTTGGGTACGGCCATCGGGAGCGCACGCGGGTGCCAGGCCCACGAGATCACGATCGGCGCGCCCTTCGGGTCGCCCACGCGCTCACGGATCGTCAGCATGTCTGCCAGGCTCTGGCAGGGGTGGTGCATCGCGCCCTCGAGGTTCACGACCGGCACGTCGGACCACCGCGCGAACCCGTTGATGATCGGGTCGCGGCGATCCACGCCCCAGCCCTTGCGCTCGGGGAACGAGCGCACGGCCAGCAGGTCCACGTACCGCGAGAGCACGCGCGCCGCGTCCTTGATGTGCTCGGCGAACTCGCCGTCCATGACGACGCCCTCGCGGTGCTCGAGGCTCCACGTGCCCTGGCCGATGTTCAGCGTCAGCGGGTGGCCGCCAAGCTGCTGCACGGCGATGTCCATGCTCGTCCGCGTGCGCAGCGACGGGTTGAAGAACAGCATGCCGACGCTGCGTCCGCGCAGCGTGTCGCGGAACCGATCCTTCTTGAGCTCGGCTGCGAGCTCGAGCAGGTCGCGCGTCTCTGCCGGGGACAGCGACGTCGGGCTCAGGAAATGCCGCATGGACTGGCTCATGGCACCTGCTCCCACGGTGTGGGGTGACGGTTGGGGGCGGGTCACGTCATCGCGAGCACGGGCCGAGCGGAGGGGCTGGGCAGCCCCGCCCGTCAGAGTCCCGAGCGCGCAACGTCAACTCTAGGGCCAGGTTCCCGGCCAGTCGAGTCCTGTTCGCTCGTCCAGGCCGAGCATGATGTTCAGCGACTGGACCGCCTGACCGGCGCCGCCCTTGACGAGGTTGTCGAGGGCGGTGACGACGTGGACGCGGCCGTCGGGCGTGCAGCGCGCGCGGGTCTCGACGTAGTTCGTTCCGGCGATGGTCGCGCACTCCGGTTCGCGGCCGCGCACGAGCTTGATGAACGGCTCGTGCTGCCAGCTGCGGTCGAGCAGGGCGTCGAGCTCGTCCTGGCTCACCGGGCGGGTGGTCTGCGCGGTCGTCACGGCGAGGATGCCGCGCACGAGCGGGGCGGAGACCGGTGTGAAGTCGATGCCGTCGACGGTCGAGCCGGCGTCAGCGGCGGTCTGGACGCACTCGGGGACGTGCTGGTGGCTGAGCACCTTGTACGGCCGCAGCGTCTGGGCGCGGGTCGGGTGGTGGGTGCCGGCCTGCGGGTCGGCGCCGGAGCCCGAGGAGCCGGTCATCGCGACGACCTGCGGCCGGCCGGTCAGCAGGCCGGCGCGCGCGAGGGGCAGCAGCGACAGGTTGATCGTCGTCGCGAAGCAGCCGGGGCTGGCCACGAGCCGCGCCGTGCGGATGGCGTCGCGGTTGAGCTCGGGGCAGCCGTAGACCGCCTGCGGCACGACCTCGGGGTGCGGGTGTGTGCGCTTGTACCAGGTCCGGTACGCGTCCATGTCCCGCAGCCGGAAGTCGCCGCTCAGGTCGATGACCCGCAGGCCGCGGGCGACGAGCGGGGCCAGCGTCTCGGCGGAGGCGCCGTGGGGCAGGGCGCCGATCACCAGGTCGCAGTCAGCGGCCAGCGTCGCCTCGTCCGGGGCGCTGAACTGCAGGTCCGTGACACCCTCGAGGTTCCGGTGCACGGCGCTGATCGGGGTGCCGGCCTTCGAGCGGCTCGTCGCGTGCGCGACCGTCACGGCCGGGTGGCGCAGCAGCAGCCGCAGCAGCTCGCCGCCGCCGTAGCCGGTCGCGCCGAGGATGGCGATCCGTGTCGTCGTCACTCGTAGATCTCCCGGTCCAGGCCGGCGTGGCGCGCGACGACGGCCGACAGCTGCAGCGGGTCGATGCGCGCGTTCACGGCGTCCAGCTTGAGGTCGTTCTCGATGTACCGCGTGCCGACGGCGTTGTCGGTCACAGGGCCGGAGATCACCTCGGGCTTGTGGCCCAGCGTGTCGAGGTACGTGACGCCGCCCCAGGCGCCCACGAGGTCGCTGGCGCAGAGCACGCGCGCGCGGGTGCGGCGCTGGATGTGCGGGTCCGTCAGGATGTCGCGCACGTGGTAGCCGCCGATGATGCCGTCGCCCAGCTCCAGCATGATCACGTCCGGCTCGCTGCGCTCGAGCTCATGGATGACCGAGCGGCCGATCTCGTCGAGGTTGCGCGCGTTGACGGTGGACGGCAGCCCGCAGTGCAGGAAGCTCGCCGTGGCGACGGCGCCGTTGTCCTGCATGCTGAGCGTGTCGCGCAGCGCCGCGACGCCGGTCAGCTTCCCGGCGGCGACGCGGATGCCGGAGTGGCTCCAGTTGCGGATGATCTCGCCGGCGGCGAAGGTCTTGCCGCTGTTCATGCTGGTCCCGAAGATCAGCACGAGCGGCGGGCCGTCCTCGCGCAGCGTGTCGACGCGCGCGATGCCGTAGTCGCCGATGTTGAGCGGCTTGTCGTCACGGATGACGTTGCCCAGGACCTCGACGGAGATCGGCGGGCCCAGGTCCTTGTTCGGGGCGTCGCAGACGCCGATCACGCCGCCCATGTTGAGCAGCGACAGCACGTCGCCGACCTTCACCTGGCTGGGCATGTGCCCCATGTAGCCGTGCAGGGCCTGGCGGGCGCCGAGCACGCCGGCGACGATGTTGCCCTTGACGACCTTGGCGAGGCGCCCGCTGGGCATCTCGATGTTGCCGTAGCTGCGGGACTCGCTCAGCGCGCGCACGGCGATGACGCTGCCTTCGCGGACGTCGACGTCGGGCGAGACCTCGACGAAGTCGCCGACCTTGGCGGGGGTGGTCGCGGAGCCGACCCGGTCCAGCCGGATCTTTCTCGTGAATTTCATGTTCATCAGGACTTTCCGGCAGCGCGCCAGGCGAGCATCGTTTGGATGGAGCGGATCTTCGCGAAGCCTTCGGCGTCGCGGCCATCCCAGAGGCCCGACTCCTCGCCGTAGGCCGCCCGCGTGGCGTCCAGCAGCGAGTGCGGGGAGCGGGTCGCGACGACCTGGTGGGTGCCGCGGTGCAGGCGGGTGGTGACCTCACCGGTGACCAGCGCCTGCGACGAGTCGAGCAGCGCCTCGATGTCCCGCAGCGCCGGGTCGAGGTACTGACCTTCGTGCAGGAACATCCCGTAGAACTCCGCCACCTGGTCCTTCACGAACTGCTGCCAGCGGGTCAGCACCAGCTTCTCGAGCTCGAGGTGGGCGTTGATCATCACGAGCGCCGCGGGCGCCTCGAACGCGATCCGGCCCTTGATGCCGATGATCGTGTCCCCCAGGTGGATCCCGCGGCCGACGCCGTGCGCCGCGGCGAGGGCGTCGAGCTTGCGCAGCAGCGGGATCGGGGCCAACGCCTCGCCGTTCAGCGCGACCGGGATGCCCTTCTCGAAGCGGATCGTGACGTCGACGTGCTCCGCGGGGGCATCGTTGACGCTCTTCGTCGCGGGGTAGACGTGGTCCGGCACGATGCCGTCGCTGGTCTTCGTCTCGCCGCCGCCGATCGTGGTGCCCCACAGGCCGGCGTTGATCGAGTAGCGCTTCGTCGAGGCGTCGACCTCGAAGCCGTGCTTCGCGAGGTAGTCCGCTTCCTCGGCGCGGCCCCAGCCCAGGTCGCGGATCGGGGCGATGATCTTCAGGTCCGGCGCGAGCGTGCGGATGACGACGTCGAACCGCACCTGGTCGTTGCCGGCGCCGGTGGAGCCGTGCACGATCGCGCTGGCGCCGCGATCGCGGGCGATCTGCACCATGTGCGCGGCCTGTACGACGCGCTCGACGCCGACGCACAGCGGGTAGACGCCGCCCTTGAGGTAGTTCGCCGCGATGATGTGCCGGATCCAGCCGTCGAACAGCTCCTGCGTGCCATCGATCGTGATGTGCTCGAGCGCGCCCAGCTCGCGGGAGCGCGTCTCGATGGCGCGCAGCTCGGCTGCGTCGAAGCCGCCGGTGTCGACCGTGGCGGTGATCACGTCATAGCCGAGTTCCTCTCGCAGGTAGACGACACACAGCGAGGTGTCGAGGCCACCGGAGAAGGCGAGGATGCAGCGGGGACGCTGAGTCATGCTGTGCCTGAGTGCGCGGGGGTGAGGTTCGGACGACACGGCCGCGCACGCTGGGGCGTTTTCGGGCTGCTGCCCGTCGCCCTGCCCTCGCGGTGCGACTCAACGACGCCGTGGCACCCGAGACGAGAAAGGCGGACGCTTAGAGCCACGATGGCGGCTTGTCAATCGACGACCGCGGGGGATTCCCGCGGTGGCGCGCTGCTCCGCCGTGGCCCAGCGGCGAGCCGCTGCGGCGAGCGCCGGGGCGCTGGCCACAGCGGCAACGGCGGCGACGGCAGCGCAGGGAGTCAGGGCAGGGAGTCAGGGCAGGCGCAGCTCTGCGCTGTCGATGCCGGCGCCCGCGATGAACAGCAGGTTCTGCGCCTGCGAGCCACCCAGGACGGTGCGGACGCTCAGCACCAGGCGCCCGTTGGGCACGACGTCTGCGCTGCCCGCCACCGGCTGGGTGTAGCTGACGGCGCTCGAGCCCGTGCGCGAGGCCTGGAAGACCTGGTTCGTGCCGCGCGTGAACGTGAGCGTGCCCGAGCTCACCGTGACCGACTGCGTCGCGCAGACGATCCGGTGGTTGCTGAGCATCGTGCCGCCCACGTCTGCCGTCGCCGTGTCCGCGAAGTAGCCCACCAGCCAGGTGTCCGCCGGGCACTCGAGCGTGAACGAGGCGCCGCTCGCGCCGGGGTCACCCACCAGGCTGGTCTCCGTGCGGTCCGTGTGGCGCAGCCGCCACGTGATCGGGGTGCCGGACTGGAGCGTGGGCTCCGGCAGGCTGCAGATGCCACCCAGCGTCGCCGTCGAGTTCGTCGTGCCGGCGCCGCTGGTCTGGAACGTGCCGCGGATGCCGCGCAGCGCCCGGCCGTTGCCGCACGTGAACTCCGGGTTGAACGTCGGGTCCGTCGAGCCGAACCGGGTGCGCCCGGTGAACGTGCCGGCCGTCAGGCCCAGGGCAACGAGGCACTGGTTGCCGCTGCACGGCCCGGAGGTGGGCAGGCAGCGGAACAGCCCGGTGGTCTCACAGCTGCCGCACGCGCTCGGGCTGGTCGTGATGTCCTGCTCACAGCCATCGCCGTGCGAGGCGTTGCAGTCCTCGAAGCCCGGCGCGCAGGTCAGGATCGCGCACTGCGAGGTCTCGCACAGCACCTCGTCGATCGCGCTGACGAGCTCGCAGTTGTTGTTGCAGGTTCCGCAGTTCCGCGTGTCCGTGGCCGTGTTGATCTCGCAGCCGTCGCTGACGTTGCTGTTGCAGTTGCGGAACGAGCCGGTGCAGGTGAGCGCGCAGATCCCGACGTCGCAGAAGCCGCCGCTGGAGTTCGGGCGCCCGTTGCACGAGCGGCCGCAGACGCCGCAGTTGTCGTCGTCCGACTCGATGTTGATCTCGCAGCCGTCGGACGGGTCCTCGTTGCAGTCCTCGAAGCCCGGCTGGCAGCGCGAGACGCACTGGCTGTCCTCGCAGGTCGGGGCGCGCTCGTTCGCGTTGCGCGGGCAGGCGTTGTCGCACGCACCGCAGTGCAGCGCCGAGCTCGTCGTGTCGACGCACTCCTCACCACACAGCCGGAACCCCGGCTCGCAGTCGTCGTCCGGCACGTCCGTGTCCGTCTCGTCGACGTTGCTGTCGTCGTCGTCGCTGCAAGCGGTGAGCGCGAGCGGCGCGGTGAGCAGCGCCAGCGCTGCGAGCAGCTGGAGCAGGGTTCGGGCTGACGGGGTCTGCGACATGGTGGGCCATCCGGTGCGGTGCGGGTGTACGCTCGGCGATGGTGGGACGAACCCGTCACCACGGCGCAGCTGCGCCGGACAGGTCCCCCCGCCGTCGTCCGTCCTTCCTGGACGGCGTTCTACCACCGCGCCCGGTCAGGTTACAAGGTGTCTACCGCTACGTGACCCAACCGCGGAACGTAAAAGTTCCGTCACAGCGGGGCACGCTCCGGCCGGCGCCGTCTCGTGACGGCGCAGGCAGGAGCGGCCCTGCGGTGCGGGGAGGGCGCCGGCAACCAGTGCCGAAACCCAGTGGAGGCGGGGGGAATCGAACCCCCGTCCGAAAGCAATCCACGATCGCATCTACGTGCGTAGCTCACGTATTGAATACCCCGGTCGGCTACCCCATGAGCAGGGGCCAGTCGGGTTCCACCAACCTGATCTCGCGACGCCGTGATGTGGTGGGAACCACGGCGACGCCAGTCCGTAAGGGTTACGCCCGCCCGGTGGCCACGGACATGCCACCGGGAAGACGGCTCTCACTTATGCTGCGAGAGCGTAGTCTGCGTTGTCTGCAGCTATGAATACCGGTTTTATAGAGGACCACCGGCACCTCTACACGCCACGATCGCTTCAGCACCCTCGTCGAAACCAGAGCGCCCCCGTAGTTGCTGTCGCTGTCACAGATCGGCCCGGTTACTGACTCCGGGCCAGGCCCCCCTCCCGGGTGGCCTCGCAGGGCTCGACGCGCGAGCCTCACGTCCACGGACAGTAGACGCGCTCACGTGTGGGTCAAGGGCCGCCGGGCAGAACCCGACCGGGCAGAGCCCGATCGCCCAGGACACCCGACCAGACCCACTGGATGACCCGCCAGGGCCCTCAGTCCTCGCGGAACTCGCACAGGTACGCCGTCTGGACCGGCACCTGCAGCTTGAACCGGCTGTTCGCCGGCACCTCGAACGCAGCGCCCGACTCGAACGTCTGCCACGCGTCCGAACCCGGCAGCTGCACCGTCAGCGTCCCACGGATCACCGTCATGATCTCGCGAGCGCCCGTCCCGAACTCGTACTCACCGGCGTCCATCACCCCGACCGTCGCCGCGCCATCACGCGCCGAGAACCCGAGCGACTGCACCGTGCCCTCGAAGTAGCTGTTGTGCGTAGGCATCGTACCTCGGGACCGCGCTCAGCGGTTCTGGAAGAAGTCGGCGTTCAGCTGGATGAAGTCCTGCCACTTCGCCGGCGTCTCCTCGTCCTCGAAGATCGCCTGCACAGGACACTGCGGCTCGCACGCACCGCAGCTGATGCACTCCTCAGGATCGATGTACAGCTGGATCTTCTCCCCGTACTTCGCCCGCAGCGCCTCCTCGCCACCCTCGTCCCGCACCGCCCGGATCTCGTCCAGGGGAACCGGGCCGTGGATGCAGTCGACGGGGCAGACGTCCACGCACGCGGTGTCGCAGACGCCCTGGCAGGGCTCAGCAATGATGTAGATCATCGCGCTACTCTCGGCTTGTTCGTGAGAAAGGCCGCCCACCCGGTGTAGACGGTGCGCGGAACCTAATCGAATCGATCCCCGATGACAACGCCCCGATGCACCTTCCGGTGAAACACGTTCCAGCCGATCAGGGCTTGACGATCGGCAGCTCGACCCGCACCCGGAGCGGGTGGTTTCGCTGACCCTTCCGTAGAGATGGAAAAGATGTATTTCAAGTGCATTTTTATGGCGGGCGTGGCCTCCCTCTCCCTCTGCGCCGCCGGATGCGGCGACCAGGGCGGCTGCTCCGGTGACCCCTCCGCTGGCGCTCAGCAGGTCGTCAGCGGCGTCGAGATCCCTGAAGACCTCTCCGCAGACGACGCCCTCATCTGCGTCGTGCGCCACGCCGAGGCCTGGAAGAACGTCGCGGAAGACCAGCGCCCATCGGGTCTGACGGAGGCTGAGCTCGACACGCTGACGCCCGCCGGCGAGGGACGGGCGCGCGACGTGGGCGCCGCGCTGGCGGCGGCGCTCGGCGATCGGACCAGCTGCTGGGCGAGCTCCACCGCGGGACGCGCGATCCAGACCGCGGAGCTGGCCGCGGCGGCGTGGCGCGAACGCAGGGGCGCGGTCGCTCCCGCGCCCCTCGAGGTCACGGACGCGCTGGCGCCGCTGGCCGGGTCGGCGCCGTGGGAGGTCCGGGTCGCCGCGCTCGAGGCTGGTGAGGACTTTCGTCCGTCGGACGGCGAGTCGTTCGCGGACGGTCGCGATCGCGCGCTTGTCTGGCTGGACGAGGCGTCGCGGGCCAGCGCCGGCGGCGGCGCCTGCGCGGTCCGGGTGCTGGTGACGCACGGCGATATCGCGATGGCGCTGCTGGCGCAGCTGGCCGGGCGGACGCTGCAGCAGGGGCTCGAGGCAGACGAGCTCGACACCGGCGCGGCGCGCTGCGTCGCTGCTGGCGCCGCACCGTGAGCGTGCCCGCAGGTTCGGGGTTCGACGCGGTCGCCGACGAGCCTTCTGGTTCCCGCGGGTGCGCGTCGACGCCTTCGCCCCGTTCCAGGGGTCGTCAGTCATCGAGCAGCGTGACGTACGAGGCGATCACCTTGCGCGTCTGGTCGCCGGGGAAGCGGATCGTGAGCCGCACGCGGTCCCCGGACGGGTCAGCCGCGATCACGGTGCCGATGCCGAAGCTGCGGTGCTCCGCCCGTCTGCCGATCCAGCGCTGGGCGTCGTCGACGGAGTGCTGTGGGTAGAAGCTGTCGTCGAAGACGACACCGTCCTCCGGGATCGTGGCCGCGCGCGCGCCGCGGCGGCGGCTCCCGCTGTCCGAGGAGCGCTCCTCCCAGGGGCGCTGGTCGAACTCGTCCCACATGGGGGTGCGGGCGGACCACTCGTCGCGCCGGCCGTCTCCACCCGAACCCCAGCTGCCCATGTCGTCGCTGCCCACGCCGTCGCTGCCCACACCGCCGCGCGGGTCGTGGCGCCAGTCCAGGGAGCGTACGACGCAGCGCGGGTCGAACGGGACGTGCTCGGGGACGAGCTCCCTGAGGAAGACGGACGGGTCGTTGGTGCGCGTCCGGTTGTGGAGGCGGCGGGTCCGCGCGGCGCTCAGCACCAGCCGGTCGCGCGCCCGGGTGATCGCGACGTAGCAGAGCCGGCGCTCCTCGTCCTCGTGCTCCCGGGACGCGTCCGCGTCGCGGCGGACGAGGGGGAACAGGGCGTCCTCCATCCCGGTGACGATGACGTTCGTGAACTCGAGCCCCTTGGCGGTGTGCACGGTCATCAGCTGCACGCCGTCCTCGTCATGTCCCTGGCGGTCGCCGCTCTCGAGGGCGGCCTCCTCCAGGAAGCGGGCGAGGCTGGGGTCGCCGGTCCGGTCAGCCACGTCACGCGCGGCGTTGACCAGCTCCTCGACGTTGCGGACGCGCTCGTCTGCGGTGTCCGGGTCGTCCTGCTGCAGGTAGCTGATGTACCCGGTAGCGTGGAGGGCCTGGTGGATGAGGTCAGCGGAGGGCACGGTCGCGACGTCGCGGTGCAGGCGCTCGAGCAGCAGCTGCAGCTCCTCGAGGCCCTCGCGGGTGCGTCGGTTCGTGCGTCTGTTGAGGCGCCCGCGGTAGTGTTCGAGCAGCTCGCGGGCGTCGGGGTAGTCCTCGCGCAGGGCGTGGAGCTGATCCATCGTCGTGGAGCCCAGCCCGCGCGGCGGCACGTTCGCGATGCGCAGGAAGGCGGCCTCGTCTGCCGGGTTCGCGGCGACGCGTAGCCAGGCGAGCACGTCGCGGACCTCACGCCGGTCGAAGAAGCCCACCCCGCCCACGATCCGGTACGGGATCCGCGACGCGCGCAGCCGCTCCTCGAAGACCCGGCTCTGGGCGTTGGTCCGGTAGAAGATCGCCATCTCGCGCCAGGGCTGGTTCGCCTCTGCCTGCCAGGCGCGCAGCGTCTCGACGACGAGGTCCGCCTCGTGGCGGTCGTCGTTGCAGATCAGCGCCAGCGGCGTGGTCGCGTCTGCCCGGTCGGTGAACAGCTTCTTGTCCATGCGGTCCTCGAGGCGGCTCACGATGCGGTGCGCGGCCTCGAGGATGGGCGTGGTGGAGCGGTAGTTCTGCTCCAGGCGTACGATGTGGACCGGCGCGTAGTCGTCGACGAAGCGCCGGACGTTCTCGACGGTCGCGCCGCGCCAGCGGTAGATCGACTGGTCGTCGTCCCCCACGACCGTCACGGGGCAGCCGGGTGGCGCCAGGCCCTGCAGCAGCCGGTATTGCGCGACGTTGGTGTCCTGGAACTCGTCGACCAGCACGTGCGGGTAGCGCTCGTGCATCGTGGCGCGCACGTCGGGCCGTTGCTCGAGCAGGTGGACGAGGTGCTGGATCAGCCCGCCAAAGTCCGTGGCGTTGGAGCGGCGCAGCAGCTCCAGCCAGGCGCGGTAGAGGTCTGCCAGCTGTTCGTCCGCGGTGCTGCGTGCCTGCGTCTCGAGCTCCTCGGGGGTCGCTGCGCGGTTGCGCGCGTCGTCGATCCGGCTGGCGTAGAGCCGCAGCGCGCTGGCGTCGTGGGGCAGCTCCAGCTCGCGGGCGCACTCCCGCAGCATGCGCCGGCAGTCGTCGTCGTCCCAGATCGAGAAGCCCGCGCTCAGCCCCACGTGCGGTGCGAACCGTCGCAGCCAGCGCGCGCAGGCGCTGTGGAAGGTCGTGACGGTCGCCTGGTCCGCGGCCGGACCCACGAGCTCCGCGAGGCGCTCGCGCATCTCGCGCGCCGCGCGGTTGGTGAACGTGACGGCGAGGACCTGGTCCGGGCGCGCGTGGCCTGACTCGATGAGCCAGGCGATGCGGTGGACGATGACCCGCGTCTTGCCGCTGCCGGCGCCGGCGAGCACGAGCTGTGGCCCGTCGAGCCAGCTGGCGGCGTCGCGCTGGGCGGGGTTCAGGCGGTTGAGCAGCTCGTCAGCCATCGCAGCAAGGGGAGCGCGTGAGGGAACGGGCACCCGCTCCGGGGTGCCCGCTCTCCTGTACCACAGTCGTCGTCCGCCGGCTCCGGGACGTCTCGTCGGTCACGGCGGCAGCTGGCGGTCGTTGCTCCCTCGCGCCGTCGCCCACGCGTCCGCCGCGCTGAGCGCGTGGGGGATCAGCCCCAGCATGCTGAACGGGTAGAGGGTGTAGAGGAACGTCGTCAGGAAGAAGTAGAAGAACCCCTTGCCGATCTGACCGTTGTAGAGCTGCCCGGCCCCGGGGAAGAAGCTGAGCATGGCTGCGGCCGCCGGGCTGCGCTGGCCGGGGTTGTAGGGGCGGTAGTTGGGGTGGCTGATGGGTCCGGGTTGCCAGGGCGCGGGCAGCTGGCCGTGCCCCTGGTGCGGCCAGGGCTGTGGCCCGTGCTGTTGCGAGCCGTAGGGGTGCTGCTGGCCGTAGTAGTGCTGCTGGCCCTGGTACTGCTGCTGGCCCTGGTACTGCTGCTGCCCATGGGGTGGGAGGTGTCCCTGGTGCTGCGGTCCCTGCGGCTGGTGGCCCTGTTGCGGCTGCTGGTGTCCGGGCACCTGCGTCTGGCCGCTCGGTGTCCACGGGCCGGGTCCGGACTGGGGGCCCCAGCCGGGCGCGGCCTGCGTGGGGTGTCCGTAGGCAGGACCGCTGTAGGGTTGCTGCCCGTGCGCCGGTTGTCCGTACGCCAGTTGTCCGTACGCCGGTTGTCCGTACGCGGTCGTTCCAGGCGCGGGCGCTCCCTGCGCCTGCTGTCCGGGGCCGGCGGCGCGTTGTGCGCCTTCGTCCGCTCGCTGCGGCTCATCCGTTGGTTGCCACGGGTGCTGGGCTGGCGGCCAGGCCGGCTGCGTGGGCCAGGGGCCTGAAGGGCCGGTGGCGGCTGGTGGCCAGCCGCCAGGTTGCTGGCCCCACGGCGGTGGCGGCGCCCCGGGAGTCCGGTACGCCGGGGGTGGCTCCCAGGCGCCGGGGCCGGGCGCGGGGCCGGTTGGCGGGCGGATGCGCGCCTCCGTGTTGCCGCTGAACACGCCGCCGCGGGTGCTGCCCGGCGCGTAGTAGAACAGGTGGCCGGTCTCGTCGCTGTCCAGCTCCAGGGCGCCGGTGGTGACCATCTGGTCGAGGTGCCGCTCGGCTTCGTCGGGCGAGATCCCCAGGCGTCGGGCGACGGCCTCGCGCGTCAGGTGTTCGTACCCTTCGCGCTGCATCATGGCGGATATGGCCTGTTCGAAGGCTCGCTGTTCCATGCGCCGAGCTCGGGCGTGAGGGGTTGGGGCAGGGCGGCGACGGGTCGCAGGTTACCGACGCGTGGTGCCCAGCATAATGCCATCGTCGCTGGGCGAAAGGGCTGGGTCGCTGATCGTGCGGCGGGTGGGGTCCGGCGGCCGGGTGGCCCCGCCCGCCAGCAGCGTCCGCCAGCAGCGTCCGTCAGCAGCGCCCGTCAGCAGCGCCCGTCAGCAGCGCCCGTCAGGCGATGGCGCCGGGTCGTCACTCGACGGTGACGCTCTTGGCGAGGTTGCGGGGTTGGTCGATGTCCGTGCCCTTGAAGTCCGCGATGGCGTAGGCGAGCAGCTGCAGGGGGATGACGGTGAGCAGGGGCTGGAGCAGCTCGTCGACCTGGGGGACGACCATGAGCTCGTGGACGTGGGGGCGGATCTGCTCGGCGTTGGTGGAGGCGACGGCGAGGACGCGTCCGCCGCGGGCGCGGACCTCCTCGAGGTTGGAGAAGACCTTCTCGAACTGGCTGTTCTCCGGGGCGACGACGACGACGGGCAGGCGCTCGTCGATCAGGGCGATCGGGCCGTGCTTCATCTCGCCGGCGGCGTAGCCTTCCGCGTGGATGTAGCTGATCTCCTTGAGCTTGAGCGCGCCCTCGAGGGCGATGGGGTGCTGGGGTCCGCGGCCCAGGAAGAGGAAGCTGGTGGCGTCTGCGTAGTGTCGGCAGAGCTGGCGGATGCGCTCTTCCTGCTCGAGGCAGGTCTCGATGTGACGCGGGACCTCGCGGAGGTCGCGGAGGAGGGTGGCGCAGCGCTCGTCGCCCAGGGTGCCCCGCAGGCGGCCCAGCCAGATGGCGAACAGGTAGAGGGCGGTGAGCTGGGTGGTGAAGGCCTTGGTGGAGGCGACGCCGATCTCGGGTCCGGCGTGGGTGTAGACGGTCGCCGCGCACAGTCGGGTGAGCGACGACTCCATGACGTTGCAGACGGCGAGGGAGCGGGCGCCCAGCCGCATGGCCTCGCGGGTGGCGGCGAGGGTGTCCGCGGTCTCGCCGCTCTGGGAGATGGCGAGGACGAGGGTGTCGCTGTCGACGATCGGGTCGCGGTAGCGGAACTCGCTGGCGAGCTCGACGTCGACGGGGACGCGGGCGAGCTGCTCGATGGCGTAGCGGGCGACGAGGCCGGCGTGGAACGAGGTGCCGCAGGCGAGGATGACGATGCGGCGCAGGCCGCTGACCCAGGCGGGGTCGAGGTCGACGCCGGGGAGCTCGACGGTGTTGCGCTCGAGGGAGATGCGCCCGCGCAGGGTGTCGACGATGCGGTCGGGCTGCTCGTGGATCTCCTTGAGCATGAAGTGCTTGAAGCCCTGTTTTTCTGCGGCGATCGGGTCCCAGAGGATGCGGCGCGCGGTACGCTGGACGGGTCGCCCGTCTGCGTCCTCGTAGCGGACGGCGGCGGCGGTGAGCTCGGCGAAGTCGCCGTCCTCGAGGAAGACGACGTCGCGGGTGTGGGCCATGATGGCGGGGACGTCGCTGGCGGCGAATTGCTCGCCGTCGCCCAGGCCCACGACGAGGGGCGAGGCCTGGCGCGCGGCGACGATGCGGGTGGGGTCGCGCTCGTCGAGGACGACGAGCCCGTAGGAGCCGCGCACCTGCTGGACGGCTCGTCGGACGCGCTCGAGGAGGGTGCCGCTGTCCTGCTCGGCGATGAGGTGAGCGACGATCTCGGTGTCGGTCTCGCTCTCGAAGCGTGCGCCGCGGCGCTCGAGGGCCTCGCGGAGCTCGAGGTGGTTCTCGATGATGCCGTTGTGGCAGACGACGATGGGGCCCACCTGGTGGGGGTGTGCGTTGCGTTCGACGGGCGCGCCGTGGGTGGCCCAGCGGGTGTGTCCGATGCCGGTGGTGCCTTCGACGGGGTCCTCGCGGAAGCGCTGCTCGAGGGCGGCGAGCTTGCCCTCTGCGCGGCGTCGGTGGACGCGCTCGCCGTCATGGATGGCGACGCCGGCGCTGTCGTAGCCGCGGTACTCGAGGCGTCGCAGGCCGTCGATGAGCAGGGAGCCACAGGAGGCGTTGCCTACGTAACCTACAATTCCGCACATTCGGGTCGCTCCCGTGATTCCGTGCCGTGGGGGTGGGGCCAGTTATGGGGCCCGGGCGCAGGCCGTCAAGCGCGGGTGGGGGCTC
>ERZ869909.1192-NODE-1192-length-22063-cov-4.228827_pt1 | contig 22063 bp, 18 predicted proteins | sample MGYA00520892_ERZ869909 | MGnify/ENA primary metagenome ERZ869909 (study PRJEB32215, sample SAMEA104723947) | bioreactor metagenome | biome: bioreactor; feature: anaerobic bioreactor; material: water | place: China | collected 2015-03-12 ... | reverse complement strand
CGTCAGCCCGAGCACCAGCCAGCCCACCATCAGCACCGACACGCCGATGAGCACCGGCACCGGCCCGAACTCCGCGATCAGCGGCAGCGATGCCGCGGTGAACAGCCCGCCGCCCACCACCGGCCCGAAGAGCAACTGCTTGTAGCCGAACGCTCCATCTCACCTTCACCGGACCGGCCTGAAGACCCTCCCCGGCGGGCGCATCAATCGCGCAGCCAGTCGTTGAGCTTGTCGACGGCATCGGCCTTGAGGTTCTCATACCCCGCGCCCACGCGATCGCGCACCGATGACAGCTCCTTCTGCAAGCTTTCCGCCTGCTTACGCGACTTCTCGGACGCATCGGCCTTCAGCTCCTTGATCCGCGCTTCGACTCGCTTCGATTTCGCCTCGACGCGGTCCTTGAGTTCCTGTTTTCTGGTATCCATCATTGACCTCCGATTGATGATTCGGCTGAATGCGAGGCGTGCGCTCCCGAAGCACACACGCAACAACACCGCGCCCGTGGGGGCGGGCTGAACGATCGGCTCTTCGCAACAACTTGAACAAAGGCACGCTAGGCGCGCAAGCAGGAAATCTCTACCGATGCATGGCGCATGACCGGCCGATGCGACGAGCAGATACGCCGATTGTCGATGGATGGAGCGCCCTGGGAGTGTTCGGAGCGCTCAATCGGCGCTGATCTTCTCGCGCTCTTTCGCGCGGACGAACCCCGCCCATATCGCCGGATTCAGAATCACGAAGAGCACACCGAGGCCCATGATCACGACGCCGGTGAGAACGCGCCCCATCGCGAGGAACACGACGCCGAGCACGAAGACCGCCGCGAAAATCGCGATCATCACACCGACCATGGAGCCCTTGCGCATCTCCGGATTCGCGGGGCGTCCCTCCGGCGACTCCTCCGCGATCGCTTCGGCCTCGCGATCGGCATCGCTCTTTGTTTTTCCGGCATCCGAATTGGTCATCATGCACCTCCATCAATGCCCGGAATCAACGAGCCAATCAACACATCATAAGTCGCTGGCCGCTCTTCTGCTCCCTTGCTCAGATAATCACCCTGAAATACCCTGCGCAGCAACGAAGCGATAGGCATGCACGCGGATGTGCACCTTGCATCGCGACAATTCACTTTGCTTGTTACTTGCCGGCGACCTGCGCGAGTATCGGGAGCCGCTCGCGCTTCGAGACGACGACGCCGCCCGGCTGCTCGACCGTCACGGCGAAGAGCGTCGCCTCGCGCACGGGCACGCGCGGCGTGAACGCAACGATCGCTTCGCCCTTTTCGTCGGGGCGTACATCGAAGACGCCGCCGTCGACCGGGTGTGCATCGTCACGGGTCGCATCGAAGACCCACAACTGATACTGCTCGCGGGAGGCGTCGTTGGCACGCAGACCCGCGATGCGCATGTAGCCGCGCTGCGATTGCGGATCCCACACGACCTCGCCGTCCAGCGCCTCGGGATCGGCCAGCGGATCGTCCGGCCCCGCCGACCAGCCGACCCGCACGACGCCCGGCGTGGCCACCATGGCGCTGAACCGCTCGGCCATGGTCGGCTCCGATGTCCGGGGTGTTCCGCTCTGTGTCCACGCGATGAGCGCGAGGACCAGGCACGCCGCCGCCGCCAGCCAGCCCGACCACGCGGCGATGCCGTTCCGCCCGGCTCGCGGCGTCGCCCCCGCGCCCACCGGCAGCGGGATCGGCTGCGCGACGCCGGAGTGCGCCTGCACATTGCCCAACGCGCGATCGAGCGAGTCTCCCCCCGCTTCGGTGGTCCGCAGCCACTCGGAGGCGGCGGCATCGAGGCGGGCGCGCACGCGGGCGGGCACTGCCACTTCGTCGGCGGTGCCCAGCATGGCCAGTTGCGCCGCCGCGGCTGCGGCATCCATCGCCTCCGCCTCGCGCTGCCCCGTCGGGACCGACAGCAGATCCTCCAGGAGCGCGGCATCCTGCTCGTCGATCTCGCCCAGGGCGCGGTCGGCGAGGAGCAGCAGGAGTTGCTCGTCGGGATGGTGGGAGGTGGTGGTCATGGGAACGGCTGGGTCTGAAAAATCGGGTCTTTATGCGCCTTTGGGAGGGGTTTGCGTGGTTTTCGATGGGGCCTAGGCCCCACCGGATCCGGGGGATTTTTCTCCGTTTTTCTCGTTTTCGATGATCTCGCGGATGCGGATGAGGCCGCGTCGGGCGTGTGTTTTGACGGTGCCGAGGGGCAGATCGGTGGCCCTGGCGATCTTTTCGTGGGACAGGCCGTGGAAGATGGAGAGTTGGAGGACGCGCTGCTGCTCCTGCGAGAGCTGTCCGAGGGCCTTGCGGGCGATGCGGACCTCTTCGCCGAAGCCGGGGTCGATCTCGGACTCACGGATCTCCGGTGCGGGGGTGGCGTCGCTGAGGAGTTCGGAGGTGGGGCGGCGGCCTTCCTTGCGTCGGCGGTCGATGAGGCGGCGACGGGCGATCATGGCGATGAAGGTGACTTCGGAGGCGACGGAGGGATCGAAGCGTGCGGCGGACTTCCAAACATCGAGGAAGATGTCCTGCACTGCATCCTCGGCATCGGCCTCGGTGGTGGAGAGTCGGCGGGCGAGGGACCAGACCAGACCGGAGTATCGGTCGAGGCATGTCTGCACCGCCTTTGCATCGCCGTTGGCAATGAGCGGGAGCACATTGTCGGTCTCTGGCTGTCTTGCCGTCGTCGAACCCATTGGTGCGATTGTATCGGGACGGCTGCGACGGGGTGGTGCGAGTGTCAGGGCCATCGGGGAATCCCGCCATCCCGGGTTTCTCCGGGACGACGGGCGAATCGTGAGAGGGTGAGAAATAAGTCTTGGATTAGCGGGGGAGGATGACGGTGTCGATCACATGGATGACGCCGTTGGATGCCTGGATGTCGGCTGCGATGACGGTGGCATCGTTGATACGGACTTTGCCGTAGCGATTGGCGATGGAGAGCTCGCCACCCTGCACGGTCTTGGCCTTTTCGAGCTTGACGACCTGATCGCTGTAGACGCGTCCGGGGACGACATGGTAGGTGAGGATCTTGACGAGCTGATCGCGGTTCTCGGGCTTGAGCAGGTTCTCGACGGTGCCTGCGGGGAGCTTCGCGAAGGCCTCATCAGTCGGCGCAAAGACGGTGAACGGACCCTCGCCGGACAGCGTGCGGTCGAGTCCGGCGGCCTTGACCGCTGCGAGCAGCGTTGCGAACTGGTCTGCGGACTGCGCGACGCTGGGGATGGTGTCGGTGACGGGGAGGATGACGGAGTCGATGACATGGATGACGCCGTTGGAGGCGCGGATGTCGGTGGTGGTGACGGTGGCGCCGTCGATCATGACCTTGCCGTCGTTGACCTTGATGGCGACGCGCTGGCCGTTGACGGTTGTGGCGTTGTCGAGCTTGACGACATCAGCGGCCATGACATTGCCGGGAACGACATGGTAGGTGAGGATGGCGGTGAGCTTGGCGCGGTTCTCGGGACGGAGGAGTGTTTCGAGGGTGCCGTCGGGCAGCTTGGCGAAGGCGTCATCGGTGGGGGCGAAGACGGTGAAGGGACCGTCGCCCTTGAGTGTCTCGACGAGTCCGGCCTCGGTGAGGGCGCGGGCGAGGATGGTGAAGTTGCCGGCGTTGACGGCGGTGTCCACGATGTCGCGGGCACGCTGGTAGTTCGCGGCGACGGTCTGGACCTGCTGCGAGCACTCGGAGGCGCAGGCCTTTGCGGTCGTGGCCGAGCCGCAGGTTCCAGCGAGGGCGGGGGCCGCCAGGGCGGTGAGTCCGATTGTAAAGATTGTCTTCAACATGTCGTCTCCTTCGGTGAGGGTTTCTGTTCGGTGAGAGGATTCCTGACCCCCGGAATGAACCCGGCAATGAACTCCGGGAGAGGCATCGGACGGCGTCCGATGCAGTTCGACGGTGCGATCGCGTGATTAGCTTCGGGGTGCGTGAGGAGGCGGATTCGTGCGGTTGAAAATGACGGGCGGAATAGGGACTGCGTGAATCGGGTTTTCCCGTTTGTGCGAAGCCCTCCTCGTGCATGAGATCCTTTGCCCATGTAATATTTTGTCGACCGGTGTGTCCGAACACGCGCACGGTGCCTGCATGACACTCTTGCCAGAACAACCGGCGGATCAGGAGTCTCGGATTCACCCGCGCGATGCGGGTATGGGCTCGCGCGTCTCTTCGACGGTCGTGGATGCGCTGACCGCGCACATCGCGATTCTGGATGCGTCGGGGTTGATCGTCGCGGTGAATCGGGCGTGGGTTCGGTTCGCGGAGGAGAACGGCGGCGTGGCGGGGAAGGTCGGTCCGGGTGCGGACTATCTGGCGGTGTGCCGTCGGGCAGCGGGCGTGACGCAGGAGGCGGGGCAGGTCGAGCGGGGGATCCGTGAGGTGCTCGCGGGGTCGCGGGACTCGTTCTACATGCAGTATCCCTGCCACAGCCCGACGGAGCAGCACTGGTTTCAGGTGCGTGTCACGCGGTGCGAGACGAGCGATGGTGTGCGGATCGTGGTGGCGCACGAGAACATCACCGAGCAGAAGCGTGCGGAGGCGGAGGCGCGTCGATACCAGGCGGAGATGGCGCACCTGCTGCGTCTGGGGATGATGAACGAGATGGCGGGGGGGCTCGCGCACGAGTTGAATCAGCCGCTGGCGGCGATCGCGAATTTCGCATCCGGGTCGCTGCGGTACATCAAGGGCGGGAATACGGACCCGGAGATGCTCGGTCAGGCGCTGCGGGACATCGCTCGTCAGGCGGAGCGCGCGGGCGAGATCGTTCGGAGCATCCGACGGTTCGTGCGGACGAGCGAGGGTCACCGTCAGGCGGGGGAGATCAACCGGGTGATCGAGGAGGCGGTGGAGCTGCACGGTTCGGACGGCTCGGAGGCGGGGAAGATCCCGGTGCATCTCGAATTGGGGCCGGGGCTTCCGGCGGTGCTGATGGATGAGGTGCAGGTGCAGCAGGTGGTGATGAACCTGATCCGCAACGCGGCGGAGGCGATGGCGAGCGATCCCGCGGGTGCGTCGATCACGATTCGCAGCGGGCGTACGGACCCGGAGATGGTGCTTGTCGAGGTTTCGGACAATGGTCCGGGCGTTTCGGACGAAGCGATCGGCCGGCTGTTCGATCCGTTCTTCACGACCAAGGACACGGGGCTGGGGCTCGGGCTTTCGCTGAGCCGCTCGATCATCGATGCGCACGGGGGCGAGCTGCTCGTCCGGCGCAACGCGGACCGGGGGATGACCTTTGTATTTACACTTCCATCCTTTCACGGAGTGACAGACAGATGAAGGAAACGACTGTGTTTCTGATCGACGACGACAGCGCGATGCGGAAGAGCATCGACTATTTGATCCAGAGCATCGGGCTCCGGTGCCAGAGCTACGCGACAGCGCAGGAGTTTCTTGACGGCGCGGATCCGGAGACGCCGGGGTGCATCCTGACGGATGTGCGCATGCCGGGGCTGAGCGGGCTGGACCTGCTCGAGGAGATGCGCGGGCGGGCGTTCCTGTCTCCGGTGATCATCATCACGGGGCACGCGGATGTGCCGATGGCGGTGCGTGCGTTCAAGAGCGGGGCGCTGGACTTCATCGAGAAGCCGTTCAACGACCAGATGCTGCTGGACAAGGTGCAGGAGGCGATCGAACTGGATGTCTCGCGGCGCACGGTTCTCTCGCAGCGCGCGACGGTGATGGATCGCCTGGGCACGCTGACGACGCGCGAGACGGAAGTGCTCGAACGGGTGATCGCCGGGAAGGCGAACAAGGAGGTCGCGGCGGACCTCGGGCTGAGCGAGAAGACCATCGAGGTGCATCGCTCGCGTGTGATGAAGAAGATGCGGGCGCTGAACGCGGCGGACCTGATCCGGATGGTGCTGGAGGCGCGTCAGACGCCGGAAACGATCGCCTGAGAACGGCCGGGTCCGGCGGCAAGGTTATGGGAGCCATTGGGGATCGGGTGTTGTCTGCGCGTGCCTGCCTCGGCGTGGAAGTAGGGGAGACCCCATCGCCGGTGTGAACCGAGGGGCGATTTCAGCCGACCTCTCCGGAGTCTCCGGCCGTCACTCGAACGCGCCGGACATCGCGATCCGAACCCGCGCGAGAGCCCGCATGCACCGCCACCTCAACAAAGTGGTTCGCGAATTGACCGCACTGGTGCTGGCGATGGTCGGCGGGACGCTGTTGCTGATCGTGGTCATGTATCTGACGGGGGCACGAAAGGATGCGTACGGGGTCGCGCTGCATCTGCTGACGATCGCCGCGGGCGCGGGGATCGCGGTGCTGTATCTGATGACGATCGGGCGTCGTGAGCGTTGCGAAGCGCGGACGGCGTTTGCGATCGTGGAGAGCACGCAGCGGACGAACCTGCTGCTGCTGACGACGGATCGGGATGGCGTGGTGACCTGGGTGAATCGGCGTGTGGAGCGGCTGCTGGGTCGTCCGGCGAGCGTGGTGATCGGACGGGGACTGGCCGAGGCGATCGGGCTCGATGTGGATCGGGAGACGCTGGACTACATCGCATCCGGGATCAAGGCGGGAACGGGGTTTCATCTCGATAGCGTGTGCCGGGATGTGCACGGGCGCGAGGTGCATGTGGCGTTGGAGGCGACGCCGGGGAGCGGTGAGTATCCGGACGCGCGGTTCGTCATCCGGGGGGCGGATACGACGCGGCTGTACGAGGCGGAGAGAGAACTTCGTCGGCTGTCGCTGGTGGCGATGCGGACGGATAACGCAGTGATCATCACGGATGCAAAGGGTGACATCGAGTGGGTGAATGACGGCTTCCGTCGGATCACGGGCTACGAGTACGAGGAGGTGGTGGGGAAGCGTCCGGGGGACATTCTTCAAGGGCCGGAGACAGACCCCGAGACGGTTGCATACATGAAGTCCTGCCTGAGGCAGGGGCGCGGTTTCAGCACTGAGATCCTCAACTATTCGAAGCACGGGCGGGTGTACTGGCTGGCGCTGGATGTGCAGCCGGTGTACGACGAGCGCGGCGAGGTGACGAACTTCGTCGCGGTGGAGTCGGACATCACGGCGACGAAGCAGACGCTGCAGGCGTTGCACGATGCGGAGGCGTTTGCGCGATCGACGATCGATGCGCTGGATGCGCGCATCGCGATCCTGGATTCGGACGGTCGTATCGTGGCGACGAATCGCTTATGGGATGAGTTCGATCGAGCGCTGGGCGACGAGGGCGGGGCGCGCGTCGGGGAAAACTATCTGCAGCACTGCGAGGGCGCAACGGGTGCTTTTGCGCCGGGAGCGCGTGCGATCGCGGGGGGGATCCGCGGAGTGCTCTCCGGCGAGATGGATCGGTTCGAGCAGGAGTATCCGTACGATCGAAACGGTGAGCAGATGTGGTTCACTGTGCGCGCGACGCCGTTCTCGGGCGATTCGCGCGGGCGGGTCGTGGTGATGCACTACGAAACGACGGACCGGAAGCTCTCGGAGATGGAGCTGAAGCGGCACACGGAGGCGCTTGAGTCGGCGCAGACGGAGCTGCAGATCAGGACGAGTGAACTGGCGAGCATCAACCAGTCGCTGGCGGTGGCGACGGAGCAGGCGCAGGCGGCGAACCGTGCGAAGACGGCGTTCCTCGCGAACATGAGCCACGAGATCCGCACGCCGATGACGGCGATCCTGGGGTACGCGGATCTTCTGGCGACGCGGGAGGTGGCGGAGGAGGATCGCAACGACTTCGCGATGACGATCGTCCGCAACGCGCGCCACCTGATGGGGCTGCTGGATGAGATTCTGGATCTCTCGAAGATCGAGGCGGGTCGGATGCCGTTCAGCACCGAGGCGTGCTCGCTCGTGGAGCTTGTGGAGAATGTGATCGAGGTGATGCGCGTGCGTGCTGCGGAGAAGGGCCTCGCGCTGCAGGCGGAGTTCAAGGGGATGCTGCCCTCGATCGTCGAGACGGACCCGAAGCGGCTGCGGCAGGTGCTGTTCAATCTTGTCGGGAACGCGATCAAGTTCACGGAGCGCGGCGAGGTCCGGATGGTGGTGCGGATGCGGACTCGGAAGCGCGACGGAGCGCGGCTGCTGCGCTTCGAGGTGCTCGACACGGGGATCGGTATGACGCCGGAACAGGCCGAGCGGTTGTTCGAGCCGTTCTCGCAGGCGGATGTCTCGACGACGCGACGGTACGGCGGAACGGGGCTGGGGCTTGCGATCTCGAAGCGGATCGCCACGGGTATGGGCGGCGGGATCGAAGTGGACAGCGAGCCGGGGCGCGGGAGTTCGTTCTTCCTGACGGTGCAGGTGGGCATTCCGGCTGAAGCGTCGATGATGGATGGCGAGACGCTGCATCTCGGTGCGAGGGGAACGGTTCCGCAGGAGCCGGCGCACGCCGAGGTTGCGCCATCGCAGAGGACGATCCGTGCGCGGGTGCTGGTGGTGGACGACGGGAAGGACAACCGTCGGCTGATCAGTTTCCACTTGAAGCGAGCGGGGGCGACGGTGGAGCTTGCGGAGGACGGGCGCGAGGGGGTGGACAAGGCGCTGCGCGCGTACCACCACGGGACGGCGTACGACCTGATCCTGATGGACATCCAGATGCCCGAGATGGACGGCCTGGAGGCGACGCGGGCGCTGCGGGGGAACGGGTACGACCTGCCGATCGTGGCGCTGACGGCTCATGCGATGGCGGGCGATCGCGAGGTGTGTCTGGAGGCGGGGTGCGACGACTACCTGACGAAGCCGATCGACCCGAATCGGCTGCTCGAGACCTGCGAGGAGATGATGGAGCGGCCTCGAAAAGCGGCGTGAGGCGGGAATATCCGGGAACCATGGGGGAAATGCGGGGTATCAGTGGTATCCGGGGGGCGTGGGTGGCCCCGTCGCGACGGGGGCTCATAATGCTGGGAACGAAAGGATCCGCCGCCATGGTTCAATCTTCCGCCGCGTCCGCTTTGCGAGTGTTGTGCGTTGTGTGTGCTCTCGGAGTTTCTGGAGTGTGCGCCGAGTTGGGCTGGGCGGCGACGCCGGAGCAGCAGCAGCGCTGGCTGGATGCACGCCTGCCTGCGGATGAGCGCGCGGTGCTGGACTCGATCGTTGGGTTTGCCGCGCCGGAGCTTCCGGATGAGGCGCGGTGGATCGAGGGTGAGGCGGTGACGCTGGAGTCGCTGCGGGGAAAGGTGGTGGTGGTGCAGTCGTGGACGCGTGCGAGCGCGAACGGGCGTGCCGCGCCGCGTCGGGTGCAGCAGTTGCTGTCACGATTTTCGGAGGATGATGTCGCGATCGTCGCGGTGCACACGCCGGAGGGCGAGCAGGGGCTCGAGCAGTTCGTCGAGCGCGTGCCGGTGGGCGTGCGGAGCGCTGTGGATCCTGTGGGCGCATGGTGTGACGAGATGGGGATCTTCCGTCGTCCGGTGACGATCCTGATCGATCGCTCGGGCGAGATCCGTTTCGCGGGTGTGTCGTACGCGGGGCTGGCGAACGCGGTCGATTTTCTCGTGAAGGAGGAAGCGCGGAAGAAGAAAGTGCCCGCGTTACCCGCACGGGCGGAGCGAACGGCCGCGCCGGTGCATCCGACGCAGGGACCGGTGGTGCGCGAGACGAGCTTCCCGCGCGACACGGGGAATCCGCGCGGAGCGAACGACCTTCGCGGCCAGAAGGGGCCGAAGATCGAGATCGGTCAGTGGGTCTCGAATGCGCCGCGGTCGCTGGCGGACAAGGTGGTCGTGGTGGAATTCTGGGCGACCTGGTGCGGGCCGTGCATCGCCGGAATCCCGCACCTCAACGAGTTGCAGAAGTCCATCGGGAGCCGCGGCGTGATCATCGGAATCTCGGATGAGGACCTGAGCACTGTGCAGAACTTCGTGCGGCAGAGGGAGATGAACTACGCGATCGCGTGCGATCCGGAGCGGAAGATGCGGAATGCGGTGGGGAACCGCGGGATTCCGCACTGCATCGTCATGTGCCCCGAGGGGATCGTGCGGTGGCAGGGACACCCGGCATCGCTCTCGATCGAGATGCTGTCGCAGATCGCTGACGCGAGCGGAATCGGCGCTGCGGAGTCGGGCGGCGAAGATGAAACCGGCGCCGGCGGCGCGATCACGGGCAAGCGCTGGGTGGAGCCGCAGCGCGGGTCGTAAGCATCAGTCAGCGTTCGGGGGATCGAGGCGGCGCATGGATCGCTGCTTTGTTTCGGCGCTGATTCCGAGCACGACGATCTTTTCTTCGAAGCTCTCGGCGACGAGACCGACGCCCTCGGCGTACCAGCGGTCCGTGATGCGTCGTGCGCTCGCAACGCCGAAGTCGGTGGTGAATTCGGAGCGGATGAGATGCGCCTCCAAATCGCCCGCGGGGGTGGTGATGTGCTGGATGCCGCGGTAGGCGATCGTGGATGTTCCGGTGCCGCGCTGGTCGATGCGATCGGGCGTTTTGAGTCGAGTGATGGTGACACGGAATCGCTCTTCGTGGGGCGCATCGGCTGAAAGCCGTGCGGGCATGATGGTCATGGGCGGATCGAAGTCGGTGATGCGGTCGCGGTCGATGTTGCGCATGCGGGGCGTGGTGTAGCCTCCGTCGTCATGGATGCGGACGAGTTGCTCTGAGAGCGGACGAGTCGCACCGGTCCGGGTCTCGCGGACAACGAAATCGGCGGGGTCGTCGTCGTCCGGAGCGATGATCGCGAGAGTGACGATGCCATCCGCATCGGCATCGACGCTGAATCGTGCCTTCGCCCCGGGACGCGGGTCCGGGTAGATCCATTCGGCACGAAAGAGTGCCTGGGAGGGACGGACGGGAGCGAGTTCGGCGAGAGCGGGCGGCTCCGGCGTTCCGGCGCAGCTCGTGGCGAGGATCGGGACGATCGCGCCGAGAGCGGCGAGGAGTGTTCGAGAGACGCTTCCGGTGCCCATGAATGGCGCTCCTTGGTGGTGCGTGTGTCTCCGGACCGATGAACCTCGTATACTTTCAGGCGAGACATTCACATGCCACGGACGAATCGATCCCATCCTGCATTGTTCCCGCTCGGCGCCGGCGCGGCCATGCTGTGCGGCGTGCTGGTCGGTTGCGAGGCGATGCCGGGCGCGCGGAGCGATGTGACAACCATCTTCGCGGTGATCAACCCGACGACGCCGCAGGAGGCGGCGATGATGGCGGTCGACCCGTTCAACGCGGACAACCGCCAGCAGGGGCTGCTGATGCTCGCCAACGCACCGTGGGGCGGAGAGCAGGTCTATCTGGACCTGTACCGCTCAGCAATCCAGGACGACGACAACGGTGTACGGATGTCGGCGGTGAAGGCGCTGGCGTTGCACGGCGGTCCGGAGGATGTACCGCGGATCCTGCCCTTCCTCAACTCCGAGGATCGCATCCTCCGGCTGGAAGCGACCCGGGCGCTCGAACGGCTGCACAACCCCATCGCCATCGTCCCGCTGATCGAACGCATGGACCGGCGGCGTGAGCGAGAGGCGGATGTCCGCGCCAGCGCGGCGACCGCCCTCGGCCAGTACGCCAACTCCCGCGTGCTCGATGCGCTCATCGGGACCCTTGACGATGAGAACCTGCGCGTCAATCTTGCGGCGGAGCGGTCGCTTCGCCTGTTGACCGGGCAGACGGATCACGGGCTCGATGTTGCGTCGTGGGTGTCGTGGACCCGCAGCGTCGATGACCCGTTCGCCGAGCGGCAGCCCTTCCTCTACCCCGTCTTCCGGCGCGATCGGAACTTCATCGAGATCGTGCTCCCGTTCATCCAGCCGCCAAACGAGATCGCCGCGGCCCCGGCGGGGATGCCCCCCATCGACTCCAGGCGGACCAACTGAGCCCTCCGTCGCACCGCCCGCCAACTCCCGCCAAACGCCGCCACCGATCCGTCCGATGAAATCGATATGCGTGCGCTCCGCTGCGAACAGTCCGAGAACTCCGCACGGGTCCGACTTGTGCGGGATCTGCCCGAGCCGTCGCCCATGCCGGGCGAGGTCCGCGTGCGGACGCTCATCGCAGGAATCTCCGAGACGGATCTCGCGCTCGCGCACGGGTGGCGACCGAACGGCGATGCCGCTCCCGCGCTCACGATGGGGCACGAGTTCGTGGGGGTTGTCGAGAGCATCGGTTCGACGCAGGACAAAAAGGATGCCGAAAGATTCCAGGGGAAGCGCATCACCGGGCTGCCGCTGGTGTCCTGCGGAAAGTGCGATCTATGCAAGCGCGGACTCGCCTCGCACTGCCGCGAGAAGACGATCCTCGGCGTGATGGGGCGCGACGGCTGTCTCGCCGACGGCTTCACGCTGCCGCTGCGCAACCTGATCGCGCTGCCGGACGACCTCGACGACGAGCGGGCCACCTTCGCGGCGGCGCTGAGCGAGGCGATCCACGCATCGCAGCAGGTACATCTCGAAGGCAAGCCGTACATCACGATCCTCGGCGAAGGCACGCTGGCGTTGCTCTGCGCGCAGGTGATGAACAAGCTCAACGCCTCGGTGCGGCTCGTCTCGCGGAACGAATTCAACCTCGCTCTGTGCGACAAGTGGCAGGTGCGCCATCGCCACCTCGACGAGGTGGGGCGGCGCGAGGATCAGGATGTCGTCGTGGATTGCACGGGCAGCGCGGAGGGACTGGGGACAGCGCTGCGGCTGGTCCGCCCGCGGGGAACGATCCTGCTCAAGTCGATCGCTTCGTTCTCCGGCACACCCGATGCGTCGTTCGACACGAGCGCGATCGTGATGAAGGAAGTGCGCATCCAGGGCAGCCGTGCCGGGGGCATCTCCGAGGCGATCGAGATGCTGCGCCGTGAGCAGGTCGAGGTCGCATCGCTCATCACGCGCAAGGTCGATCTCGACGAGGCGGAACGGGCCATGCTGTGGGCGGGCGAGCCGGATCAGGTGAAGGTGCTCGTGCGTGCCGCGGCGTGATCACCACAGCTCGACAAGCCCGGTAAACAGCAGCGAGCCGAAAACAACGCACAGCGCGATGCGGTACCAGCCGAATGCCGCGAGACTGTGACGATTCAGGAAGCCGATGAGCCACTTCACGGTGATGGCGGCGCTGATGACCGTGACGATCATTCCGACGAGTGCGGGCAACAAACCGATCTGCTGAAACATGTTCAGGGATTCGTCGTCGCGTGAACGCAGGAAATCCTTGCCCAGCGAGTACACGGTCGCGGCGGCGATGGTGGGCAGGCCGAGCAGGAACGAAAACTCCGCGGCCTGCGCGGGCTTCATCCGCAGCATGACGCCGCCGGCGATCGTCATCATCGCGCGCGAGGTGCCCGGCCAGATCGAGAAGAACTGGAAAATCCCGATGCCCAGCGCGTGCTTCCAGGTCATGTCCTCGATGGTGAGCCCCGGCGGATCGTCGCCCTGCTCGGCCCGCTGCTGCTTCCAGCGCGACCCGAGCCAGATCATCCAGACGCCGCCGAGAAAGAGCGCCGCGAGCACCGGGACAGGGCGGAAGAGGTACTTCTGAGAGAGGCCGATGAGCAGCGGCCAGAGGATGAGCGCGGGCAGGAAGGCGATGATGATGTGGGTGAAGAGTTTGAGCCCGGCGGGATCGCGCCCCATGATGCCGCGGAGCATCTGCATCATCCGCGACCAGTACAGCCCGACGATGGCGAGCAGCGAAGCGCCCTGAATAACGACGAAGTAGGCGTCGAGCGCCGCCTTCTCGCCGGGATCATCGCCCAGCCCGAGCGCGGCCGCACCGAGGATCAGGTGGCCCGTGGACGAGACGGGGAGGAACTCGGTGATGCCCTCAACGATGCCCAGGATGATTGCTTGGAAGATGTTCACGCGTCGGTCATTCTGACGAAGTCGGCCTGTGGGTGCATCGGCAGAATGTACAGACTGCGTGAGATCATCCGGGGGTGCAACTCCTGTACGAATTGCGTCGCATGGCCTACGCCTCCTTGATCCACTTCAACAGTGTGAGCATGGTGGGCGGCTTGCCGTACATGAGGACGCCGACGCGGAAGATCTTCACCGCCCCCCAGACCACGATGAGCACGCCCAGGAACCCGACGAGCGTCGCGCTGAGCACCTGCCACATCGGCACCGGGTCGGTCGTCTGGCTGACACGCAGGATCATCACGAAGGGCGTGACGAAGGGGATGTAGCTCAGCACGACACTGAAGGTGCTGTTCGGATTGTCGATGATCAGGAACCACAGGAACAGCGGCAGCATGAGCAGCGTCATGATCGGTCCCATGAGGGACTGCGCCTCTCGGATCTCGGTCACGGCGGATCCCACCGCCGCCATCAGCGCGGCGAAGAGGAAGTACGCCATGATGAAGTAGGTGATGAGCCACGGGAGTTGGTCGAACGGCAACTGCTGCATGATTCCGCTGCCGCCGAATTGCATGGTCGCGGCCAGACCGAGCGTGACATAAATGACCAGAACGCTCAGACCGACCAGACCCTGGCCGAGGATCTTTCCTGTCAGGAGTTGGAGCGGGCTGGTGGCCGACAGCAGCACCTCCATCACGCGGCTCGACTTCTCTTCGATCGTCGACATCAGGAGATACTGACCACCCGTCATCACACTGATCCAGAGCAGCATCATGAAGGCCATCGGAACGATGAATTGGAGCGCCTGCGCTGTCTCCGTCTCCCCCTGCTCGGTAACGGTCATCAGCCGCGTCTGCGGGCGCATGTTGAGACGATCCACTTGTTCCGCGTCGAGCCCCGCACGATCCATGCGCTCGCGGATGATCGCGCGCCCGACAGTGCGCTCGATGTCGCTGCGCGATTCGGCATCGAACCCCGCAGCGTGGAAGAAGCGGTAGGTGTTTAACGGCAACGCGGCGACCGCATCGGCCGCCAGTTCCCTCGCCGGGTCCGCACTCCCCGCTTCCTCCGTCGCGATTCCGGAGGCGTTGGGATCGGGCAACTCGATGGTCGGCTCACCCACAACGATCAACCCCAGGAGTGTGCTGCCTCTGACCGGCAGGCGGGCCTTCACCTCCGCAAGATCGGCGTCCGGACCCAGCTTTTTCAGCTCAATCCTCGCCTCGCGCCCGGCGATCCGTGCGAGCATCTCCTGCGCCATCGGATTCGCCATTCTCTCGGCGCCAACAAGCTGCTCCGCCTGCTCGCGGAGAGCCGCGGCGCGTTCCTCAGCGATCTGCTTCTGGACAGCCGGATTGAATTGCTGCTCGAGCGCCCGATAGACGACTTCGCCCCGGGTTTGATCGACCACCGCCAACTCGCCCTCGATCGCCGACTTGTCGCTGGCGAAAAGGTCGAGGGATGACACGACCGCGATCACACCCAGAATCACGAGCGGGAAGACGATGACGCCGAAGATGAACGCCTTCGTGAGGGCTGTTGACTTGAATTCACGAGCCGCAGTGGCCAGCACCTTACGCATCGACCGCCTCCTCCACATTCGCGCCGCCCGCGCTCAGCGCGGCACGAAGCATGTCCTCGGAATCGCCGGGTGACACGACCGTGACGAAGACATCCTCCAGCGTGGCCCGACGCATCTCCACTCGACGCGCCGGTATCCGCCCGAGGATCTCCGCCATGACCCGCTGCGGATCCGCCTCATCGTTCAGGTGGGCCTCGAAGGTCCGAGCATCCGGATGCGTCACCGACCGCACGCCGCCGATCGACTCGATGCTCGTCGGATCCGCCCCGTTCAGCGGCTCGACAACCACGGTGCGCGGGCTGTACGCCGTGCGGATCTCGTCCATCGTGCCGTCGAGGATCTTCTTCCCGCCGTTGATCATGAAGATGCGGTCGCACATCTGCTCGGCTTGGATGAGCACATGCGTCGAGAAGATGATGGTCTTGCCGGCATCGTGCAGCTCGCGGATGAGTTCGTTGAGCAGGCGGGCGTTCACGGGGTCCAGGCCGCTGAACGGCTCATCGAGAATGATGAGGTCCGGGTCGTGGATGATCGTCGCGAGGAACTGCACCTTCTGCTGCATGCCCTTGGACAATTCCTCGCAGCGCTTCTTGCGGACCTCCGGCAGCCCGACCCGCTCCAGCCACTGGTCGATCCACTTATTGAGGGGTTTGCGATCCACCCCCTTGAGCGTCCCGATGTAGGTCAGGAACTCGCCGACCCGCATCTTGCGGTACACCCCCCGCTCCTCGGGGAGGTAGCCGATGCGGTCCTTGGACTCGATGGCGGACTTCCGCCCGAGGACCGAGATCCGCCCCTCATCGGGGAGGAAGATGGACATGACCATGCGGATGGTGGTCGTCTTCCCGGCGCCGTTGGGGCCGAGGAAGCCGCACAGCGACCCGGCGGGGACCGCCAGATCCAGCCGGTCGACCGCCACCTTGTCGCGGAACCGCTTGGTCACACCCTCGATCAGGATGGCGGGGTCGCTCATCGGGTCGTCTCCAATCCCGGCGTGGACATGCTCCGAACCGGCCCGAACGGGCACGCGGGGGACTCTCTTGTTTGGATGGCGGGCGGGGCGGTTTCGGCCAGCGGGCCATTCTGGCCGATTCTCCGTGATTCACAAGGGCGATGGGCCGAGCGGCGAGAAATCCCCTCGATTTCCATCCGTATTTGCGGAAATATGGTAGAATGTCTTCGGCGGCGTCGTGGGAACGCCGCTGGACCAGCAACCCGTCCCGTCCCACAGACCAGATCAGAGGAAACCCGCCCCATGGCGAGCCGCTTCGCACACGAACTCTCCCGACGCGTCCTGACCCTCGACGGCGCGATGGGCACCTCCATCTACGCCCACGATCTCGACCTCGAGAAAGACTACTGCGGCTGCGAGAACTGCACCGACATCCTCGTGAAGACCCGCCCGGATGTCATTCAGGAGATCCACGAGGAGTTCCTGCGGGTCGGCGCGGATGCCGTCGAAACGGACTCCTTCGGCTCGAACAAGCTGGTGCTCAGCGAGTTCGATCTCCAGGACGAGACCTACGAGCTGGCGAGGATGTCCGCGGAGGTGGCGCGGGCCGCATGCGACAAGCACTCGACGAGCGATAAGCCACGCTTCGTCCTCGGCTCGATGGGCCCCGGCACGAAGCTCATCTCCCTCGGCCAGACCAACTGGGATGTCCTGCACGACTCCTATCGCGAGCAGGCCCGCGGCCTGATCGACGGCGGCACCGATGCCTTCCTGCTCGAAACCTGTCAGGACATCCTGCAGGTCAAGTGCGCGGTCAACGCATGCCTCGACGCCCTCGAAGAGAAGGGGCGCTCCGTCGATGACATCCCGATCATGGTCAGCGTCACCATCGAGCAGATGGGCACGATGCTCACCGGCACCTCCATCGAGGCCGCGGCGCACGCGCTCGCGCGGTATCCGATCCTCTCGCTGGGCCTGAACTGCGCGACCGGACCCGTCGAGATGGCCGAGCACATCGCGTGGCTGTGCAAGCACTGGCCGCGCCATGTCACGGTGTATCCCAATGCCGGTCTGCCCGTGCTCGTCGAGGGACGCACGGAATACCCGCTCAAGCCCGGCGCGATGGCCGAGGCGGTGCAGCGCTTCGTCGAGCACGACGGCGTCGGTCTCGTCGGCGGCTGCTGCGGCACCACACCCGAGCACATCGGCGCTCTCGCCGAGATGGTCAACGACCGCCCCCCCATCGAGCGCACACGCGCACCGTTCCGCGCGAGCGCGACCTCGCTGTACGCCCCGACGGAGCTGCGCCAGGACAACTCCTTCCTCATCGTCGGCGAACGCTGCAACGCCTCGGGCTCGCGGAAGTTCAAGAAGCTGCTCGAAGCCGAGGACTGGGACGAGATCGTCTCGATGGCCAAGCAGCAGGTCCGCGAGGGCTCGCACATCCTCGACATCAATGTCGATTACGCCGGTCGCAACAACGCCGACGACATGCGCGAGATCGTGATGCGCCTCGTCCGCCAGGTCGATGCGCCGCTCATGCTCGACTCGACGCAGGTCGCCACCATCGAGGCGGGGCTGAAGTGCGCCTCGGGACGCTGCATCATCAACTCCGCCAACTTCGAGGACGGCGAGGAGAAGTTCGACGCCATCTGCGACATCGCGCGCACCTACAACGCCTCGCTCGTCATCGGCACCATCGACGAGGACCAGGAAGCCGCGATGGCCCGCACCGCCGACCGCAAGCTCGCCATCGCGACGCGCGCCATCGAGCGCGCCCAACAGCAGCACAACCTCTCCGTCGAAGACCTCTTCATCGACCCCCTCGTGCTGCCCATCTCGACGGGCATGGATGCCGATCGGCGCTCCGCGCTCGAACTGATCAACGGCACGCGCCGCATCGCCGAGGCGTTCCCCGAGGTCCAGATCACCTGCGGCCTCTCCAATGTCTCCTTCGGCCTCAAGCCCCCCGCGCGCGTCGTCCTCAACTCCGTCTTCCTCCACGAACTCACCGAAGTCGGCATGACCAGCGCCATCGTCCACGCCAGCAAGATCCTCCCCCTTGCCAAGATCGACGAGGCCCACAAGCTCGCCGCGCTCGACCTCATCTACGACCGACGCTCCGAAGCCAATGGCGGCACCGGACTCCCCACCGATCCGCGCGACTACGAAATCGAAGACGACTTCGACCCGCTCCAGGCCTTCATCGAGCTCTTCAAGGATGTCGAGTCCGCCGCCAGCGGGCCCCGCGTCGAAGACCTCACCCTCGAAGAACGCCTCCAGCGCCACATCATCGACGGCGAGAAGCAGGGCCTCGAAGCGTGCCTCGACGAGGCCATGCAGGCCTACCCGCCGCTCACCATCATCAACGAACACCTCCTCGCGGGCATGAAGGTCGTCGGCGAGCTCTTCGGCTCCGGACAGATGCAGCTCCCCTTCGTGCTGCAATCCGCCGAGGTCATGAAGAAGGCCGTCGCGTACCTCGAACCCCACCTCGACCGCGTCGAGGGCGAGACCAAGGGCAAGATGGTCCTCGCCACCGTCAAGGGCGATGTCCACGACATCGGCAAGAACCTCGTCGACATCATCCTCAGCAACAACGGCTACACCGTCTACAACATCGGCATCAAGCAACCCCTCTCCAACATCGTCGAGAAGTGGAAGGAGACCGGCGCGCACGCCATCGGCATGTCCGGACTCCTCGTCAAGTCCGTCAATGTCATGGAGGAGTACCTCAAGGAACTCAACGAGCAGGGCATCACCGTCCCCGTCGTCCTCGGCGGCGCAGCACTCACGCGCCACTACTGCGAGGACTACCTCCGCTCCATCTACAAAGGCCCGCTCTACTACGGCCGCGACGCCTTCGAGGGGCTCCGCACCATGGACCACATCGCCGAGGACAAAGCCGATGTCCTCCACGCAGAGATCGAGGAACGACTCGCCAAGCGCGCCAAGGCCGCCGAAACCACACGCGAAGCACTCGAATCCACCGAACCCACCCAGAGCAGTGCCGATGCTGGCGATGGTGCTTCCGGGGGCGGGGACACTTCCGGCGGAACTTCCGGGGGCGGGGGCACTGCGACGGCCGTCGAAGCCAAGGTCCGTTCCGATGTCAGCACCGAGGTCGACATCCCCGGCGCGCCCTTCTGGGGCGACCGTCTCATCGCCGACATCAAGCTCGACGACATCTACCCCTTCATCAACACCACCGCGCTCTTCAAGGGCCAGTGGCAGTTCAAGAAGGGCAAGCGCTCCGAAGAGGAGTACCGGCACCAGCTCGAAGACGAGATCCTCCCCATCTTCGACCGCCTCAAGCAACGCTGCCGCGAGGAGCGCATCCTCCAGCCGAGCGTGGTCTACGGCTACTACCCCGTGCAGTCCGATGGCGACGACCTCATCGTCTTCGATCCCAAGGACCACGACCGCGAGATCGAGCGCTTCACATTCCCCCGCCAGACCAAGCGGCGCAAGCTCTGCATCTCCGACTTCTTCCGCTCGGTCGATTCCGGCGAAAAGGATGTCCTCGCGCTCACCTGCGTCACCGTCGGCGCCAAGGCCTCCGAGGCCGCCAAGGAACTCTTCGACGCCAACGAATACTCCGAATACCTCTATCTCCACGGCTTCGGCGTCGAGTGCGCCGAGGCCCTCGCCGAACTCTGGCACAAGCGCATCCGCGCCGAACTCGGCATCGGCAACGAGGACTCCTCACGCATCAAGGATCTCTTCACCCAGCACTACCGCGGCAGCCGCTACTCCTTCGGCTACCCCGCCTGCCCCAACATGGCCGACCAGGAAAAACTCTTCGCACTCCTCAAGCCCGAACGCATCGGCTGCACCCTCACCGACAACTGGCAGATCGACCCCGAACAATCCACCAGCGCGCTCATCGTCCACCACCCCGAGGCGAAGTACTTCAATGTGTGACCGCGACTGATTCATCATCCGGGGTGTGTGGCACGGGTTGCTTGCAACCCGTGTGTCTTTGGGTGCCACGGTTTGTCCGAGACGAACAAAGTGAGTCCGGCAAACCGTGTCCTCCGATTCAGAACAGAGACCGCGCGTGACACGGCTTCCGGGGTTGCTTGCATCCCGTGTTCTGACTGTGCCATCAGTCCCCCTTCCACCGCCTCACCACACGCACGACCAGCACACACCCCGACACAATCACCGCCCCCGCCGCGATGAAGGTCAGCACCTCGAACACCAGTGCGATCGGATTGATGCCCGTCTGAACCACCGGATTGCTCACCCGGATTTGCTGCCCCCAGAACCGCGGATCTTCGCGCTCAACCGTTGCGAAGATCTCATCGAGCATGTGCAGATCCGACTCCCGAAAATCTTCCGTGTGCTCGAAATGAGGCGGTATGAAAGTCGTCACGCGATACACCAGATCGCGCTTCCACCGCCACGCCCAGAAGATACCCTTCGGTTTGCCATAGCTCGGAAAAAAGCGCACCTCGTACGCGCGAATGCCGCCCTCATCCCACGAGCGCGTCCTCAAGCAATACGCTTCGTGCTCATTCGAAGTATGCGCCGTCGCGTGGTCATGCACGCCGGAATCCAGGTCTTTGCCCGGGTAAACCTCGATAGCACCCCCGCCCTCTACGACCGAGTACATCCCTCGATGAGCAAGCCCGCCGACCCCGATGTATCGAACGGTCGGAAGCCCCAGCATCCCCAGATGCACCGACCCCGCTCCGGCGCACATCGAGAACGCGATCCACGCCAGCGCTCCAAGGAAGATCACGATCCATCGCTTCATCGCACGCCCACCGTGAAGAACGCGCACGCCGCCACAATCACCACACCCACAACCGCATACGCGATCCACCCCGATCCTCCACGCGGCCCCCGCAACCACCGCACGAACAGCGCACAGTTGCACCCCACCACCACGAGCGCCAGCCACACCCCGACATCAAGCCCCACACCGAACGGAATGATCTCGTAGAAATCGACCCGCGCCAGCGCGCTCCCCATCGGCTGCCAGTAGGGCGATCCGTCCCACTTGAACTCGAACTCCAGCGCCTGCGCTGCCAGATGCACGCCGTACTCCGCCCAGAACTTCGGATCCTCCCGCTCGATGGCGGCATACACCTCATCCACGGCCCCCGGATGCAAACGACTGAGGCCCATGAAGTCGCCCCAGATCGCCCGCCCCGAGCGATGCATCTGCCAGGTCCAGAACAGCCCCGGACCTCTTTGATCCGGATACATGCTCCACCCGACAAGCACATCCAGCCACGCCGTCGGCGGATACTTCCGCTTCGGACTCCCCCGTTCATCCTCGATCCGGAACGCCAGATCCCAGCCCAGCACGCCCGGCTCCACGACAAGCGTGTCGCCATCCAGCGCTGCGCCATACTTCCGATGCTCGACCGAAAACGATATACGCGCCCCGCTCCGATCCCCCAGCATCCGCGGCAGCACACCGTTCCCCGCCACCAGCGTCAACAACAACAGCACGATCGAGATGCCCAGCAGAACAGGATTGACGACCGTCCGCATGAACCTCATCGCACGCCCTCACAACACACCCCTATCCGCCCTGCAATCTCCCCGGTTCCGCTGGAATATGCCATCAGTCCCCCCCGCGCAGCGGGAGACCGATGCAGCCCCTGATCACCCCCCCCACCCCATCCCATTCACATCATGGCTTGCAAGCAAGCCATGCCACACAGGTCCGCGCGAACTCGCCCGCTGCTGCCTCCAATCACCCCACACCCTCCCAATCTGCAATCGCCTCCGGTACGAGCATGGAGCGTAAGCGACATGGCACGCGATCACCATCGACCCGCACACCCCC
>ERZ869909.1191-NODE-1191-length-22102-cov-7.252486_pt1 | contig 22102 bp, 24 predicted proteins | sample MGYA00520892_ERZ869909 | MGnify/ENA primary metagenome ERZ869909 (study PRJEB32215, sample SAMEA104723947) | bioreactor metagenome | biome: bioreactor; feature: anaerobic bioreactor; material: water | place: China | collected 2015-03-12 ... | reverse complement strand
GACAAAAATGCTCCAATGCGGTCCCATATGCGCTCTCCGTGCGGGAATGCCGTTACGGCCACTGGCCTATACCCGTAGAGGATTATCGCGCAAGGGTCCAATGGCGGGTTCAGGTGGGTCCCCTACTCCTCGCGCTCGTCCTCGGCCCCTTCGAGGAAATCGAGATGAAAGAGGTTCTCCTCCCCGTCATCGAGCGGGTCTTCATTGTCGGCAAGGCGGGCAGGATCCGGGATGTCGAAATTGGCCGGCAGGCGTGAGGAGAGAAGCCCCGCGGCTTTGAGATCACCCAGTCCCGGCAGGTCGGTGATCGCAGCGAGGCCGAAATACTCGAGGAAGGTGTCAGTCGTCCCGAAGGTGACCGGCCGGCCGGGGCTGCGGCGGCGGCCGCGCAGGCGTATCCATTTCAGCTCGAACAGAAGATCGATCGTGCCCTTGGAGACGGCCACGCCGCGTATTTCCTCGATCTCGGCGCGCGTGACAGGCTGGTGGTAGGCGATGATGGAGAGCGTCTCCAGCGCGGCCTGGGATAGCTTTTTCGGCTCCTCGCGGATTTCCGCGAGCAGATAGGCAAGATCGGGTGCGGTCTCGAACCGCCAGCGCCCGCCCACCTCGCTCAATCGCACGCCGGCATCCGCATATTTGCCCTGCAAAGCCGCGATGGTGGCAGGAATATCGGTTCCCGCCGGCAGGCGCGCCGCCAGCGTTTCAGCGTCGAGCGGCTCGGACGCGGCAAACAGAAGCGCCTCGGCCATGCGCAGCGCCTGCTGCGAGGGTTCGGCCACAGCACCGCCCTGCGGCCCCTGCCGCGCCCGCAGCCGGGCGATGGCTTCGGCAATCGGATCGCTCATGGACGGCTCTCCTGGCCGCGCATCCAGATCGGCCCGTAAACCACCTCCTGACGGAGCGCTGCCTCACCATCCTTGGTGATTTCCAGCGCCGCCAGAAGGGACGACGCCATCAGCGAGGCTTGGGGCGGGGCATCCGGGCCCAGCTCATCGGCGCCGGGCAGCAGGCTGTCCAGCCGCTCCCAGCCCGTGAGGCGCCTTGCCAGCAGGCTGAGACGCGCGCGCGCCATTTCCAGGCTGTAGACCTTCGGCTTTTCCGGCTCGTAGGTGGAGAAGGCAAACTTCTCGCGCGTACCGGCATAGGCCTTCAGCAGATCAAACAGGCTCGCCTCATATTGCGGGGAGCGGATGGAGCGCACACCTTCGGGCGCACCACGCTCGAATACATCGCGCTTCAGAAGATGGCGGTCAAAAAGAGCCTCGGCCCCCGCACGCATGGCATCTAGCCGCAGCAGCCGGAAGGCGAGCGCAGCCGCCATCATTTCCGGCTCCGGCTCATCGGTCTCCGGGCGGGGCTTTGGCAGAAGAAGGCGCGATTTCAGATAGGCGAGCCAGGCCGCCATGACGAGATATTCAGCCGCGATATCCAGCCGCTTCTCGCGCGCCTGCTCGATGAAGACGAGATACTGCTCGGCGAGGGCGAGGATCGAGATTTTGGCCAGATCCACCTTGTTCTTTCGCGCCAGATGCAAGAGCAGGTGAAGCGGGCCTTCCCACCCCTCAATATCGAGGATGAGGGCGCTGCCAGCCTCGTCCGCATCGCGAACGGCCTCAAAACGCACATCTTCCTCGAACAGATCGCTCATGGGGCCGGCGGCTCCAGCCCGGCCTCGGCAAAACAGCGCGCCAGGGCATCATTGGTGGCAGCAACATCCAGCCCTTGCGGCGTGCCCCGCGAATCTTCAGCCGCCTTCGCCCGCTCAAGCGCCTTGCCGGAAAGGCTGATGGCCGCATGTGCCACCTCCACCATCTCCGCGCGCTCGCCATTGCAGTGCAGCAGCATGTCACAGCCCGCTTTCAGCGCCCGCTCGCCGCGCTGGCGGAGCGTCCCTGACAGCGCCTTCATGGAGAGATCATCGCTCATCAACAGGCCGTCAAAGCCCATCTCCGCGCGAATGATCTGCGCGATCACGTCTTTTGACAGCGTGGCGCAGTTTTCCGGGTCAATGGCGGTGTAGGTGACATGGGCCGTCATCGCCATCGCGGCCACCTCTGCCACACCCTTGAAGGCGGCAAAGTCCGTTTCGTGCAGGGTCTCGTGATCCTCGCGCACTATCGGTAGCGCATAATGGCTGTCGGCATCCGCGCGGCCATGTCCGGGAATGTGCTTGATGACACCGGCAACCCCCTGATCCTTCAGACCAGCCAGCGCGGCACGCGCCATCTCGGCAACCGGCCCCGGTTGCGCATGAAATGCGCGGTCGCCAATCACGGCGTCCGCGCCGGGAATGGCGAGATCCACCACGGGCGCGCAGTCGCAATCAATCCCGAGATCGCGCAGCTCCTGAGCCAGCAGGCGATGGTTCTGGCGCACAGCCTCCAGCGCCAGTTCCGGCTCACGGTCCCACAACTCGCCAAAGCGCGCGGCAGGGGGCGCGGCACGCCAGAGCGGGGCTTTGAGGCGCTGTACGCGCCCGCCCTCCTGATCGATGAAGACCGGCGCATCACGGCCCACACACTCACGCAATTCACCGGTCAGGCGGGTAATCTGCTTGGGCCGGTCAATGTTGCGGGCAAAGAGGATGAAGCCCCACGGATCCGCATCGCGGAAGAATGCCTTTTCTTCCGGCGTCAGGCTTTCGCCAGACAGTCCGTAGATCGAAGCTGTAATGCTCATCGTGCGGCCACCAGACAGTCCTGACCGCGCGAGGAAAGCGTCTGGCAATAGCGCGAAGCATCGTCGCGCGTGGCAAATGCCGCAATGCGCAGCCTGTGATAGACACCGCGCGCACCCAGATCCGCCTCGACGATGGACGGGCTACGCCCGGCCGCCAGATCAGGGAAACGGGCGATGAACGCAATCCAGGCTTCCTCCGCTTCCTCGACCGAGCGGAACGCAGCAATCTGCACAACGAAATTTCCGGACGCACTGGCCGCGGGCGGCGCCGGGCGTGACTGGGGCTGTTCCACAGGACGTTCGGCGGGAGGCGGGTCCTGCCGTGCCGGCTGGACCGCGGGGGCCGGCGCTTCCTCGGCGGCGGGCTCCCGCTCGGCCGGCGGCAGGGCTTCCTGTTGAACCGCCTGACGTTGGGAAGCGGTAAGGCGATCGGCGTCCTCTGCCTCGATGGTTACGGGCGGGCGCTCAGGCTCGCGCACCGGCTCTTCAGGTGCCGGACGGATGGACGGATCGATTTCGACCGTCTCGACGGCTCCCCGCTCCCGCAGCGTGTAGGCCTCTATGTCCTGCCCCGGTGTCTGGAAACCACCCGGGTCTTCGGGCGCGGTGCGCCAGGGCTGGCTGTCAGCCGTCAGGATCGGCGCTGAATCGCGTTCGCGGACGCCGAGATTATAGGCGCTCCAGACAACGCCGAGGAACAGTACGAGGACGATAGCCGCGGCCAGGAGGAGGATCGGTCCGCGCCGCCCCTGCCCGTCATCACGTGCATCGAACGTTTCATAGGCGTCCGGATCATAATCGATTGCATTACGGTCCCGAGAGGGCATGGCGTTCCCGTTGGCGGCAAATGGCGCGAATCAGTGCACGCGCCGCTGGTTAACAGAGTATCAAGATGCGCCCGTTCGCGCGCGCGCCGGGCACCGGCCTTCCACAGAAATCAGCGCCAGGCTTCCACGTGGAAGAGCTGGCGATGTTGGTCGATCGCATAGCGGTCTGTCATCCCGGCTATGTAGTCACATACCACCCGGGCGGTTTCAGCACTGCCGGCGATGTCAGCCTTGCGATGAAACTCGGTAGGCAAAAGCGCCGGGTCGTGGAGAAGTGCGTTGAACAGCTCACCGACAATACGCCTGCCCTTCTCCTTGGCGCGCTTCACCTTGTAGTGCAGATACATCTTTGCGTAGAGGAAGCGCCTGACAGCAGAAAGCTGCACCAGCATGCCTTCGGAAAAGCTGACAACGGGATGGTCCAGCGCGCGCACCGCCTCGGGGCTGTCCACTCCCGAAGCGGCGAGACGATGGCGGGTCTCTTCCAGCACGTCGTTCACCATCAGACCAATCACGCGGCGGATCGCCTCGTGAATGGTCAGACTGGTGCCGATATCGGGGTACTGGTCACGCACGGCGCGGAAGACATCGCCAACCAGCGGCAACTCCATCACCTCGTCGAGCTTGAGGATGCCCGCCCGCAGGCCATCATCAATGTCGTGATTGTTGTAGGCGATATCGTCCGACAGCGCCGCGATCTGCGCCTCAACCGAGGAATGGGTGTGCAGCTCCAGCCCGCGCCAGTCCTCATAGGCGGTAAAGCCCCAGGGCAATGTCGCCGGATCATCGCCCTTCGTCATCAATGGGCCGTTATGCTTGACGACGCCTTCCAGTGTCTCCCAGGCAAGATTCAGCCCGTCAAACTCCGGATAACGCCGTTCCAGAAGCGTGATCACGCGCAGCGTCTGGGCATTATGGTCAAACCCGCCAAAGCTCTTCATGGCTTCGGCAAGCCCGTCCTCGCCCGAATGGCCGAAAGGCGGATGTCCCAGATCATGGGCAAGGGCCGCTGTTTCAGCCAGATCCTCATCGACCTGAAGCGCACGGGCCAGCGTTCGGGCAATCTGCGAGACTTCCAGCGAATGGGTCAGGCGCGTACGGAAATGATCGCCCTCATGGGCGACAAAGACCTGTGTCTTTTCCTTCAGCCGCCGGAAGGCCGTGGAATGGATGATGCGGTCCCGATCGCGCTGGAAGGCCGAGCGCGTCGCGCTTTCGGCCTGCGGATGCAGGCGCCCGCGCGTTTTCGCCGGATCGCAGGCATAGGGCGCACGGGTGAATACCATCAACATCACTCCTTCACGGCTCGCCCTTCCATCGGCGGTCCACTACGTCCATATATCGGGTGTATTGCCAGTCGGGAACCGTTGAACGCCATGAGCGAAGCCCAGATCAGCCTGTCAGAGACAGCCGCCCGCCAGATCCTTCAAATCCTGAAAGGTCAGGACAAGCAATTCCTGCGCGTATCGGTCGTCGGCGGCGGCTGTTCCGGCTTCTCCTATCAGTTCGACCTTGAAGCCGAGCGGGGCGATGATGACCTTGCCATCGAGCGCGACGGGGCAACCGTGCTGGTCGACACGATGAGCGTGGATTTTCTCAGAGGTTCGGAAATCGATTATGTCGACGAGCTGATCGGCGCATCCTTCCGCATCCACAATCCCAATGCCACTGCTGCCTGCGGCTGCGGCACAAGCTTCTCGGTCTGACTTTCAATCCTTGGCGGGGGCCAGTTACATGGACGTTATGGACGCTCTGAAGCGGCGCATCTCCACGCGCGCATTCCTCGACACGCCTGTCAGCGAGGCAGAAGTGCGCGAGCTTCTCGACGCGGCGCGCTGGGCGGCCTCTGGCGGCAATCTCCAGCCCTGGCAGGTGCACGTCGTTGCCGGTGCGGCGCGCCAGCGCGTCATCGACGCGGTGCAGAAAAAGCTCTCCACCGATCCCTTCACCAACGAATCCGCCTTCCCGGTCTATCCGGAAAGCCTGTGGGAACCCTACCGGTCACGCCGCTTCCAGGTCGGCGAGGACATGTATGCGCTATTGGGCATTCCGCGCGAGGACAAGGGCGCGCGCCTGGCGCACCTGATGGCGAACTACCAGTTCTTTGGCGCGCCGGTCGGCGTATTCTTCTCGATCGATGAGCGGATGGGCCCTAACCAGTGGGCCCATATGGGCATGTTCATGATGAGCTTCTGCCTCGCTGCGGAAGCGAAGGGCCTTGCCACCTGCATGCAGGAGGCCTGGACACCCCACGCCGGCACGGTCGCCAGGGCACTCGGCGTGGAAAAGCCCCAAATCCTCTATTGCGGCCTTGCACTCGGCCATGCAGACCCCTCAGCCAGGGTCAACCAGCTACGCTCCCGGCGAGCGGAAGTGGACGAGTTCGCGCGCTTTGAGGGGTTTTAGGGCCCTTCACACCCCGCATGTGAACTGCCCGTCGCAAAAAGCTGATATCACCCACATATAACCGATCAGCGTGCCAGCCCAGATGAGGGGCGGCAGAAAGACCCAGGCAACGCCTGCGCCAGGCCTGCGCATCCAGAACACGATCCAGCCGATGATCAGGCCCGCTCCGGCCACGAACGGCCCGGCGAGCAGAAAATAGAGAACCACACGCATCAGGTCCCGATTGGCGCCACTCTCCACCGCCCCCGCATAGGCCATCATCGAAGCGGCGGTCGTCGCCGTGCCGAACAGCCCCACAAGAAGCGCAGCAAGGCTTGCCAGCAACAGGGTGAGAACTGCTAGAAAGGTGATACGCCGGTCGCGCTCCGGCCTGTCCTTTATCGGGTCTGCATTCATGTCCGGCCCCGTTCAGCCCGAATACCCGTTCCCTTTGCCGAAGGCAGTCTAGCATGACTCTCTCAATCGCGACCTGGAATGTGAACTCCATCAAGGCGCGTCTGCCCAACGTGCTGGAATGGCTGGGCACGGCAAGGCCCGACATTGCCTGCCTGCAGGAGATCAAATGTCAGGATGAGGGCTTTCCGCGCGAGGAAATCGAGGCGCTTGGCTATAACGTCGAAACGGTCGGGCAGAAGAGCTATAACGGCGTCGCCCTGCTCTCGCGCTTCCCCATTGATGAGGTGGCACAGCGCGCGCTGCCCGGCGGAAATGGCGAGGAGGAACAGGCCCGCTATATTGAGGCCGTCATCAGTGCCCCGAGCGGCCCGGTAAGGGTGGCCAGCATCTACCTGCCGAATGGCAACCCCGCGCCGGGACCGAAATATGATTACAAGCTGGAATGGATGGCCCGCCTGCACGCCCATGCGAAGACGCTGCTGGCCTATGAGGAGCCTCTTGTCCTCGCCGGCGACTACAACGTGATCCCGCGCGATGCCGATGTACATGACCCCGCTGCATGGCAAGGTGATGCGCTGATCCTGCCGCAGACCCGTGATGCTTTCTTCGCGCTGCAATGGCTCGGCTTTACCGAAGCCTTCCAGCATCTTGATGGCCGCGCGCACCAGTACACCTTCTGGGACTATCAGGCCGGAGCATGGCCCAGGAATAACGGCATCCGGATCGACCATTTGCTCTGCTCGCCGCAGGCTGCAGACCGGTTGAAGGCCGTGGAGATACACAAGGACGTACGCGGGCGCGAGAAGGCTTCAGACCACGTGCCGGTGGTCGCAGTTTTCGACCTGTAGACACACGGTCAGCCCATCCATTCAGGCTGTTCGTCGGGGGCTAGAACCAGAGCGATGATCTCCTCGATCAGCTCGAAATCGCGATAGATCGCCTGCACCCGCTCTCGCACATTGAGTGGCTGGAAGAGCGAACCGGGCTCAAAGAGATTGCCGGTCTCGGCAGCCAGCAAAAGCTCGCCCTTGCCAAAGCCCTCGGCAAGGCCCTCGTCGAACACGGCGCGCACATTCTTGCCTTTCAGGGCCGTTTCCAGGGCAAGAACCCGCTCCATGAATGTCGGCGTCATCAGATAGCGCGCCATCACCTGGTCGGTGCCATAGACTTGGAAAATCCGTTCGAACGCCGGATCGACAAGCCCGATGCGCTCCAGCCTGCGCCCGTTGGCGGAGCGCATCAGGCCATCCAGAGCGTTGAAGATGCCCTGATCGCGCGTGATCAGGGTCACACCCTCAATCGTGCGCGGGAAAGCGATCCGTATCAGTACTCCGCGGAACACCGTGACGTAATAGGTGCGCTTCTTGCTGCGGCGGCGCTGCTTCAGCTCCGCCTCGTAAAGCTCGAACGCAGCCCCGTGTGCCTCACCCGAGAAATGATCTTCAAAGCTGCGCTTGTCCGAATTAGGGATCAGTCCGTGACTGCGGAAACTCTCAAACCGGGCCGGGCTCGCCGGCTGGGGCGCATACCGCAACGAGAACGCCTCTGCGAGGCGTTCATTGAGCCCGTACTTCACCTCGGTCCTCAGGGCATGCAGTGGCGCCCCCGCAACAGCTGCCAAACCAAACCCGGTAATGACCGCCCCGAAGACGGCGACGGGAAACGGCAAGTCCACTGCGAACGCGACGATGAAGATAATCAGCGCGGCTATCCCGCCGATGACGCTGCCCCTGACGAGCCGTTTCACAGCCGCTTTCCGGCGGGCTTCGAGACCCGCTAGCCAAGGCTCCAGCTCGTTCCAGATTGTCTCGAAATTGCGCACGCGCTCCCCCTGAAAAGCAACAGGCGCCCGTTTTACGGGGCGCCTGTGCTATGCGCCACCCCTCAAGGAGCGGCGCAAATATGCGTTGGTAGGCCTAGCGGCGGCGGCGTGCCACGCGCTCGATCTCTTCCTGGACCTTGGCTTCCACAATGGAAGGCAGGTTCTCGTCCAGCCACTGCTTGAGCATCGGACGCATCAGTTCACGCACGATGCCTTCGAGCGTCTGGCCATTATCGCTGCTGACGCGCAGATTCTCGGTCAGGGCGGCGAAAGCCCCGGCAGCGGCGCTGGCGGCCGGTTCGGCCAGAAGGCTGTCGTCGTCCTCCACAGGGGCGGGCGTTGGGGCTTTGGCCATCACGGGCTCCGGTTCCGGCTCAGGTTCGGGTTCAGGGGCTATGTCGTCCTCGCGGTCGAGGATCATGAGGTCGTCGGCAATGGCCATTGGAGAGGTGCCCTCACCCTCGTCCTCGACGCGGTCAGTCAGTTCCAGAACTTCCTCGTCGATGTCCACTGCGGCCATCTCGGGCTCCGGTTCCGGCACCGCCTCGAATACAGGCTCCGGCTCCGGCTGGGGCTCAGGCGCGGCTGCGGGCGCGGCTGCGGGCGCGGCAGCAGCCTGCGGCTCGTCATCTTCGTTAATGATACGCCGGATGGAGGCGAGGATCTCCTCCATGGTCGGTTCTTGTTCTGCGTTGCTCTGGGCCATGAAACCGGTCCTTCGGATAGTCGCGAGGGGTTAGCTTGGAGTTGCCCAAGCTTGTAATGCCCTTGCCGGGATGTCCAGCGCCGCGTGTTCTGGACTGCAGCCTAATTACGTCCCGTTAAAGGGAAGTTAGGCAGCCACCGGCGGTCTCCGACCGCATCGGCCTCTTCATAGGGTTCAAGGCCCACATCTCCCGCCGTCAACCGGCCCATGGCCTGAAGCAGGGCGTAGGCAGCCACCTGATAGTCACGCTCCGCGCGGACAAGCTCCAGCCGGGAGTTGAGCAACTCCTGCTCGGCGTTCAGCACATCCAGCGTTGTGCGAAGGCCCACAAAGGCCTCCTGCCGGACACCTTCAAACGCGATTTCATTGGCGCGCACCGCTTCGCGGCTGGAAAGAATCACGGCCTGGGCGGCCAGATAGCTGTTCCACGCGTTGGAAATGCCCTCGGCCACGGCACGCCGGACATTGAGCACCTGAAGACGGGATTCGTCAGCCGCCGCGACCGCCTGGCGGACACGCGATTCGTTGAGCCCGCCGGTGAAGATCGGCATGGACACACGCGCGCCAACCGTCACGGAGCCACGACCACGTCCGGTAAAATCGGACTCGCGCGCTTCGGAAGCCGTCGCTGACAGCGACACATCCGGGCGCAGCGCCGAGCGCACCACTCGGACCCCGGCCTGGGAGGCTTGCTCGTTGAACAGGGCCGACATCAGTTGCGGGTTGCTCTCCAGAGCCACGTCCGCGGCAATGGACAGTGTCTCGGGCACGTCCGGCAGCCCGTCGGGCTGCTCAACGTCAAGCGGGGTAATGCCTGTCACCCGCTCATAGCCCGCCCGCGATGCCGCGAGAGTGGCCTGGGCCGCAGACAGCTGTGCGCGCGCACCTGATACCCGCGCTTCGGCCTGTGCGACGTCCGTGCGGGTGATCTCGCCCACTTCGAACCTGTCGCGCGCCGCCCGAAGCTGCTCGGACAATACGTCCACGTTGTTGCGGCGGATTTCCACGATTGCCGTGTCACGCACCACATCGACATGCGCGGCGATTGCCGAGAGGAGGATGTCCTGCTCGGCGCTGACGACGCTCCAGCGGGAAGCCTCGATCCGCGCGAGGGCCTGATCTACCGATGCATCGATCCCGCCACCGGAATACAGGTTCTGGCTGGCGCTCAGCGAATAATTGATATCGCCTCCCCCGCCGCCTGCTCCCGCTCCGGGCCCCCAGCTCTCGCCGTCCGAGATACCGGCGCTGGCCGAGAGGGACGGCAGCCGGGCGGAACGGGCCTGTGTCACGCCTTCACGCGCCTGACGTAGCCGGGCGCGCTCGGCAGCCAGTACAGGATTGGTCCGATAGGCAGCTTCCAGGGTTTCATTGAGGGACTGGGCGCTTGCATTGGCGGCCAGTCCACCCAGCCCGAGTCCCGCGGCCAGCAACAAGGCGATAGGAAGTTTCATGCGTCCCTCTTACGGTTCTTGACCACCCCGGCCCCGTCTACATGGGCGATCCGCCCTGATATTTCATCCCCCGCACGCACAAACCAGGCAAAAAGTGAACGGTGTTCACTTTTTTACAACACGAACTCAGGCTCGCGTTCGAAGCCGGGCAGGACAGACGTCATGGAATCGAAGACTGTCCGGCTGCCCGTAACACCGCCGTGGCGGGTAAACACCTTTGCCCGGCCAACCCCACGCTCACGCACGATCACGGCCAGACGGCCACCTTCAGCGAGCTGGGACAACCAGGCTTCAGGAACAAACTCCACAGCGCCATTCACGAGTATAACGTTGAACGGCCCCTGTTCCGGCGCTCCTTTTTTCAGATCACCAGTTACTATAACGGCATTGTCTGCGCCCACATCGCTCAGCGCCCCCTCGGCCTTCGAGGCGAAAGCGGCATTGCTCTCGATACCGATTACCGTTTCACACAGACGCGAAAGGATTGCAGTGGAGTAGCCGCGGGCACTGGCCAGATCGAGAACCAGATCGGTGGGCTTGATCGCAGCGGCCTGGACCAGCTTGGCGAAGTCGCGCGGACGCATAAAGCGCCGCCCCTCGCCCAGGTCTATTTCCATGTCGGCATAGGCCGCTCCGGCCATGGACCGGGGCAGGAATCGCTCGCGCGGGATCGCCAGCATCGCGTCCTGGAGGTGACGGTCCGTCACGTCGGCGGGGCGAATCTGGCAGGCAACCATTTGCCGGCGGGCGTCAGCGAGCTCATTCATGGTATGACCATTCACTTAAATCCTCGGGTGCGCGCTTATATCGTGGGCATGCACCGGAGTGCAACGCGCGTGCTGAGCCCCGACCGTCCCTTGTATGCGCGTCGCCTGCAAAGCGCGTTGCAGCCGGCGGGCAGCCTCGCTATAGCTCTACGCCCACCACAAGAGGCGCCATGGCGGAGTGGTGACGCAGAGGACTGCAAATCCTTGTACCCCGGTTCGATTCCGGGTGGCGCCTCCAACGTCCTGCCGGTGCGCCCCTAGGCACCCTGTCCGGCATGGGGATGGTTGGTCACACCCGCCTGCTCCAGCGCGCTGTCCAGACGGCCGGTGACCCACAGCCAGAACATCTTGTAGTCACCGATCAGTGACCACAGCGGATAGGTGAACGTGGCCGGCTTGTTGCGCTCGATAAAGGCGTGGCTGACCCAGGCGAAGAAATAGCCTGACACCGGCACCAGCAGCAGGCCCCACCAGGTTTGCGTCACCAGCGCCCAGACCAGTACCGCTGGCGCGAGGACCGTTCCGACAAAGTGCCAGTAGCGCGTGGCGGGAATCGCGTGTTCGCGCAGATAGAACGGAAAGAAGGCCGAAAAGCTTGTGTACCGGCCATTCCCCATGCCGTCTTCAACTTGTGACGTGCTCATCCGCAGACTCCTCACCGCTTGAATGTGTAGGTGCTTGACGATACCCCTGCTTGCACCAATGTGCGAGGCCGGAATTAAGCTCCCGGTCAGAGGGATGAGCAAATCTTCTCACCGGCCAGGTGTCGTTAGCGAGATATTAACCATCGAATCGTTAATGTGATCTCGTCTTCTTCTGAAGACACCCCACCATCCACCCATGCCTTTTCGGGAGCCATCTGGCTCCCGATTTTTTTTGTCCGGCTTACGGGCAAGGCGCATTGCTCTCCCATTAACGGCAAAAGCGTCTTGCGGGACCGGAATCGTGTTGCTAAAGACCGTGCCTCGCTTGCGAAGCTGATCCCCGGTAGCTCAGTTGGTAGAGCAGCGGACTGTTAATCCGCTTGTCGCTGGTTCGAGTCCAGCCCGGGGAGCCATCGCAGCGAAACTCCCACAATCCTCCGCGCGCGCGGCCTGACGTCACGCTCCCACAAACAGCGCGGGCGGTATCCGGTAGGCAAAGAAATAATCCGCATCGCCGGGGCCGGGCTGCCATCCATGGAGATCGGGATTTCGCACCTGCATGTGGCACGGGTCGTGCCCGTGATGCCGCCGGAGATATGGCCCGGCAGCAGCCAGCGCGACAGGCGGCAAACGGGACGGGAAGTGCAGCCGCAGTTTCGATGCCCCGGCGCGCCGGGCCGCCCTGGCAAGGTGGCGCAGTAGCTCTGCCTGCACGCGTCGTCCCCTATCGCAGTCCCGGGCTGTCCAGTCGACGATTTCCGCGTGATCAAGACGTTCCGGCGAAGGCTTGGTCAGCAGGAGCGCCGCCACCGCAAACACGTCCCCCCTCGTCGCTGCCACCACATAATTCATGCCGCCTGCACGATCAGGATCGCTGGTGCGGTAGCGCAGCACCTCGGCGCTGATCTCACGTACAAGAGGACCTTGATGGACGAACGCCTCCAGCTGCTGATCGGTGACCGCCTCCGGCGATAGAAATGCGACGTCACGGCTCTGGCCATCCAGCTGGAAGCGGAAATCGGGGGCGCAGTCAAACCGTTCCCTGTCCCGCCCTCCCGACAGCATGCTGCGCACCACTCTTTCAGGCCGGAATATCCATTCAGCCCACTCCCGCCCCCTCTTCCCCAAAAGAGCCGGGGCACCCAGACGCGGAAGCAGGGGGGCCGAAAGGGCGTTGTTGTTCAGGGTGACGAATGCATCGACATCCGGCTGCGCCAGACCGTGACGGATCAGCTTCAGCCCGGCGCGCTCGGTCTTCAGTGACGGGTCGGTCACCACTGTGTGCCCGGTCGCGATAACGTATCGGCCACCTGCGCGCTGGTAGCGGTTGACGAAATTGCCCAGAAAACCCTTCAGGCTTCCGTCCCTCTCATAGACCCAGCCCGGATCGATCCGGCCCTGGTGGGGGTTTTCGAACAGCACCCAGTGCCAGCCTTGAACGGTGCGCCGCGGAAACCCGCAGGCCGATACCAGCCTGACAATTTCCGGCAGGTCATCGGGTCTGACCACTCTTATGATGCCTGCATTCATGTCTCGTCCGTGCGGTATCTGGTCCCCCTGAATACCCTTCTGGAGGTGAGAAATGGTTTACAGGGCGGCGGAACCTGGCAGGACACGGCGCGTTATCCCGCAGCATGAGTGACATCGCCCAGATTGACAGCCAGTCCGCAACCGCCAGCCGGATCGGCCGGATTTGCGTGGTGATAAATCCATTTGGCGGCAGTGTCCCGGCTGATAGCCGCGAGCAGATCGAATCGGTGATTTCAGCCCACGGCGTCACCGCCAGCTTCGAAATCATGGATCACGATTGCGAGGCGACATGCGAGCGAGCACGCACCCACGATGCCGATGCCATTGCCGTCTGGGGGGGAGACGGAACGATCGCCTGTGCCCTGAACACGCTCGGCCTGAACGCCCCGCCTGTCCTGCCCTTGCCGGGGGGAACCATGAACATGTTCCATAAGCTCGTGCACGGCGAGGATCTGGATGTCCGCCATTGCCTGGAAAGGGTGTTGGCCCGGCCCCTGGTCCTGCCGATCCACGCCGGCGAGGTTGCCAGCCAACGCTTTTATGTCGGCGCATTGCTCGGCGGATTGACACGTCTGGCCGCTCCGCGCGAAGCGCTGCGCAAGGCCGATATCGTTCAGGCCGTGACCGAACTCGGTGAATCCAGCGCTTTCAGCCTTGATACGCCGATGCGTTACGTCGCGAATGGGGGACAACCCGGCGAAGCCCAGGCGTTGGGCATCTTCCTGTCCGAAGACCCCGCCCGGCCGGGCTTCGATGTGCTGGCTACCGCGCCGGAGAGCCTTTTTGATCTCGCTTATACCGGCCTTACCGGCTTGCTGGCCGACTGGCGCCACGCCTGGGGGGTCGAGCGCGAGTTCTCCGACAAGGTCGACGTCGAGGCACTGGAATCCAGCGGTATCGAAGCCACGCTGGATGGAGAACCGGCAAGCCTGCCCGTCACGGCCCGGTTTAAACTGGTAAGGGATGCAGCCCGGGTGCTGTCCGCGCGCAGCGAATGATCAGGATCATCCAGCTCGCAGACCTTCATTTTGGCACCGAGGATCCGGGCGCCATGGACACCGCCGCTGCGATGATTCTGGACACGGCACCCGACGCCCTGATGATCTGCGGGGACCTGACCCAGCGAGGCAAGCGCTCGGAGTTCGAGGCCGCACGCGAGTGGCTGGACCAGTTCCCCGTACCCAAGCTCACCGTGCCGGGCAATCATGACACGCCTCTGCTGAATGCGGTCTCGCGGGTCTCACGCCCGTTCTCGCGCTATAGCCGTTACTTCGCGGACATAAGCGGTCCGGTTGATGTGAGCATGTGGCGCGCCGCGGGCCTGAACTCCGCACGGGGCTGGCAGGCACGTTCCAACTGGGCGGAGGGCGCGGTGAATATCGCGCAGCTTTCAATGGTGCTGGACGAAATCGGCCAGCGGCCGGGCATACTGGTCTGCCACCACCCGCTGAAGCCCCCGGCGACTGCCCCTTTGCGCACCCGTACGCGGCGCGGACGCCGGGCGAGCCGTGCCGTGGCGTCCAGCCCGGTGCGGCTGGTGCTGTCGGGCCATGTGCATGGTGCGGCAGCAGACCTGCACACCTACCCTGGCGGGGCTTACCTGAACCTGACTGCGGGCACGCTCTCCACGCGCCTGCGCGAGGGCAAACCTTCCTTCAACGTCATTACGCTGGCAAAGGACCATATAGTGGCGGTTGCCCACCGCGGCGGACACACGAGTTTCGACGCGCGCACGTTGGGGGTCTGGCGGATGGATCCGGATGATCCGGCGGTCCTGGAACGGGTGTAGCCGATTACCCTGTCCGGCCAATAAGGCGGCCGAGCCAGCGCGGCAGCAGGCTGCCGCCTTCTGTCTCCCCCGGCGGACTTTGCCGGGTGGCAACCAGGAATGCATCCGCTTCCTCAACCGAACTGAAAAGCCCCACAGTGCGTCCGGCCCGGCTGAGTTCATCGGTGAACACATCGATGAAGCGCGCATCGTTACTGTGCGCGGGACGCACAATCGCGATGGTCAGCGTCGGCGGCGTCTCACGTGCAAACATGCGGGCGAGTTGCGGCGCCTCGGAGTGCGAGATGAGGATTTCGGCACCGCCCATGTCCATCAGGACCTCGCGGGCACCTTCATCTTCCACCAGCGAGGCGTACAGGGCGAAGGATTCCATCGCGTCCTGCCAGTCCACACTGCCAACGCGCTCGGAGGTGATCCGGCGGTTTCGGGTATTTACCGAGCGGCCCATCGCAAATTCGCCTTACAAGCTTAAAGCGAAGCCACAATACGCCCGACAGGTTGACAGGTCCTGAACCCTGGCGTGCGTGTTACAGTTCGCGCTCGCGCGATGCAGTGGCGGCTTTTACCTTGCGTGCAGCATCGACAGCCTTGATCTGGCGGTCCCACATGGTGGCGTAACGCCCGCCAAGGGCCACCAGCTCGTCGTGAGTGCCTTCCTCGGCGATCGTGCCTTCATGCAGGACGTAGATTCTGTCAGCCCGGGCGATTGTCGACAGACGGTGGGCGACCGAAATCACCGTACGCCCCTTCATCACCTCGTTGAGAGCCTCCTGCACATCGCTTTCGGTCTCGGAATCCAGTGCCGAGGTCGCTTCGTCCAGAATGAGGATGGGCGGATCCTTCAAAATCGCCCGCGCGACACCCACACGCTGCTTTTCACCGCCTGAGAGCTTCAGACCACGCTCCCCGACGCGCGTCTCCAGCCCCTCCTCGAGGTCCTCGACGAACTGGCGCAGCCGCGCCCGGTCAATCGCGTCCCACAGCTGCTGCTCGGTAGCGTCGGGACGGCCATAAAGCAGGTTCTGGCGCAGCGTATCGTTGAACAGGACGACATCCTGCGGAACGATGCCCATCGCATTGCGAAGGCTTTCCTGCGTCACATGCGCGATGTCCTGCCCGTCGATCAGCACGCGCCCCTTGTCCGGATCGAAGAAGCGTAAAAGCAGACGCAATGTCGTGGACTTGCCCGAGCCTGACGGCCCCGCAATCCCCACGAAGGTGCCGCCCTTCACCTCGAAGCTGAGATTTTCCACCGAACGCGAACGGCCTTCATGGGCAAACGAAACCTTCTCGAAGGACATGCTGCCTTCGGTCACGACGAGATCGGCGGCGCCGGGCCTGTCCTGCACGTCGGGAACCAGTGTGAGTGTCTGGAAGAGCTTCTCCAGGTCAACGGCCGCCTGGCGAATCTGGCGGTAGGCAAACCCAAGTATGTTGAGGGGCTGATAGACGCTCATCAGCATCAGGGTAAGCGCCGCCACATCGCCAACCTGCAGACGCCCTTCAAGGGCCAGCAATGCGCCCATCAGCATCACGGCCAGAAGGCCGCCATTCATGATCGCACTCTGCACGATATTCAGCGTGTTGAGGCTCTGGTCGGACTTTGCAGCGGCCTTGGCGTAGCGCCCCTTGGCGTCATCGTACCGCTCAGCCTCGCGCCGCTCGGCTGCAAAGGCTTTTACCGTCTCGAAATTGGCTAGAATATCGACCGAGCGGGCGTTAACCTCGCTGTCGGCCTCATTCATCTGGCGGCGTAACTTCACCCGCCACTCGGTAAGCACCCAGGTTGCAGCAGCATAGGCGACCACGGCAACGACAATGATGACGGCAAATATCCAGCCATACAAAAGCGCAGCAACCGTCGCGGCCAGGATCAGTTCGATGACTGCCGGCACGATATTGAAAACCAGGAAACGCAACAGGAAATCAACGGCATTGGCACCGCGATCGATGATCCGGTTCACGGCGCCGGCACGCCGCGTCTGGTGATAGCGCAGCGACAGCGACTGCACGTGCAGAAAGCCCTTGAGGGCCATAATGCGCTGGGCGTCCTGGGAAACCGGTGCGAATAGCGAGTCTCTGAGCTGGGGCGCGGACGCCGAGGCGAACCGGGCAAAGGCGTTGGCAACAAATGCTCCGCCAAACGCCCAGAACGCCATGGTCGCGCCCGTATTGATGCCGTCTGTCAGTGCATTTATGCCATTGCCGAACAATACCGGTGCTGCCACGGCAAACAGCTTGGCTATAAGCGTCAGCAGAAAAGCCAGCACCATCCGGAAACGCCAGCGCGCCATCTCCGGTGACGCGAGGATGTGCGCGACACGCACGATCGCTTCGTCCAGCCGCCCCTCGGGCTGCTGACCATCCGGCGTCTTGATCACATCACTCGGCCTTGCCATGCTTAATGCATAGGCTGATTAGCCAGCGGCAACAATGCCTTTTGAACGGGGCGCTTAGACGAGTTAGCGATCACCCGGCGTGGCAAGAACCTGGCCGGGATAGATCATGTCCGGATCGCGTATCTGGTCGCGGTTCGCCTGGTAAATTACCGTGTACTGGAAGCCGTCGCCATAGAGCCGGCGGGCGATACGCCAGAGCGAGTTGCCCGGCTGCACGACCACGCGCTGTCCGCCGAGTGCCAGTTGCTCCCGGCTGGCCCGCTCGAAGGGCAGGACGATGACCGCTGTTACACGCCCGTCTGCATCAAGCTGGTCGACTTGCAGATTATACACGCCCGGCTCGAAGCCAGCTGTGGCCGCCACGCTCCAGCGCCCGGCAGCATCCGCCTGCGTCTCGGCGACAAGAGTGTCGTCAGCCAGGATGCGCACACGGGCATTGGGCTCGGATCGCCCGGAGAAGATCACCGAGCCATTCTCGTCATAATCCACCGTCTCCAGCACCAGCGGCCCGACACCGATGCCATCTTGCGGTCCTTGCAGGACACGGCTGGCTTCACCAGGGCGCCCCAGCACCACCAACGGCGTCTCATCGCGGGACGCCGGTACGGATACCACCACGACCTGGTCAGACCTCACTTCCTGACCGTCCGGCGTGCGCATGAGGAGGCTCAGTTCCACCGTGCCGGTGGGAAGCGGATTTTGCAGGATGATTACCCATTCGCCCGCGCTGGTTATCGCGGTGCGGGAGAGTTCGCTCTGGTTGGCCAACAGCGCCACGTCCGCGCCCGGCGCGCCGCGCCCTGCAATGACGGCGTTTCCGCGCGCATCCACGCGCACCACGTCAAAGCTGGGCGGCGTGAGGCTGGACGTGGCTGGACGCGGGACCTCGCGCTCGGCCTGCTCGGAAACTTCCGGCGCGACAGGTGCAGGATCAGCTCCCGGGCGCGTGGCGATGTAGAAGCCGGCGGCAACAATGGCCACAACCAGCAAGACCGCAGCGATGATAAAGGACCGTGTGGCAGCCATGGAAGTCTCCGGAACGGCACGCCCCGACGTGTGCGCAGGGCTTTCTGTAACCAGTATTGCCTGCACCTCTTGCAAGGCGCGGGCCGCTTGAATGCGCTCCCCTGCACCCGCATTCATGCACACCATGCATGGCAAAAATAGGGAGGGACTGCAGATGAGCCCCTCCCCGGTTTGCTGCTGAAGAGAAATCAACCGGCCCGGCTAGGGCGAGGCGGCCGGGCGATCGGCCCCATGGGCAGGCAGGAAGCGCGGATTGCGCAGGAGACCGGCCGAGACCAGCGCAACAATCAGCCCCACAGGCAGGATCTCCGAGAGAGTGACCGGCATGCGGAACCACCAGTTGGCGTATTGCTCCGCAAAGCTTTCCATCTGCGCGGCCAGTGCCGCAATTTCCTCGGGCGAGGCACCGGCTTCGCGCCGCGTCTCGATCGTCGCTGCCATGTAGTCGGCCATCCAGGTGCCACCGCTGAGCGCGGTGTAGGCTTCCCAGGTGAAAACGTAGAACAGGCTTGCGAGCAGGGCGATGAGGAAGCCCAATCCAAAGGCCGGCCAGAAACGAATGACGCCGCCCTTTTCGACGTCCCGGTAGCGCTTCACGCCCACGAACACGAATGACATGGCTACGAGCATGGAAAGATAGCCAAAGACCATCCCCCACATGCCGCCGGTTCCTCCGAGAACCACTCCGAGCACGAGCAGAGCACTGACGATTATCCCGGCGATGGTTCCGAAAATCAGATTGTAACGCAGCATGGCGCGCCCCATGAAAGCCTCCCTTGATCAAATGGCGCTCCAGACAAGCGCCATGACGGAGGGCCCCGCAATCACCCTTTGGGGTGATCTGACGCAAAATCACCCGTTCAGGGGATGAGGCCAAGCAGACGCGCCTTCTCGATGGCACCAACCCGCCCCCCCACCTCGAGCTTGCGGTAAAGGCTGGCCGTGTGGGTTTTGATGGTGTTGGGCGAACACGACAGCGTGCGGGCTATCTGCTTGTTGGACTCACCCGTAGCCAGCCGTTGCAGGACTTCATGCTCCCGCCCCGTGATACCAAGAGATGCAAGCGCGGCTTCGTTGCACTCGAAGCTTGCGCCGGCAGGCGCACGCCGCCGCATCAGCGTGATCGCGATCCAGGCACCAAGCCCGGCAAAACCCAGCGCGACAAGGGCGAGAAAAATCTCGAACCCGAAGGCACGCGCGAAATAGCGGTATTCCAGCCATTCCAGCGCAAACACGCCGACAGCAAGGGGCAGCGCATACAAAGGTGCCGTTTTCCACATCGTACGCCGGTTTCGCAGACGACTATACTCCCAGCTTTGCCTTAGAGGCCCCGTTTGCCGCCCGGAGAGTGGTCGCGATCGGGCCACGAAATGGTATCATGATCGGGGTGCTGATGCGACGACCTGCGGGCAAGCTCGGCACCTTCTGGATCGTCCTCCTCGGTGCTTCCAAAGTTCGGCAGCGAGGCGAGCTGGTCCACCTGCGGCAGACGCCCTTCAATCCCCAGCTCGAAATCCAGCGGCACGGAGGCCGGGTCGTCAAACGCGCCGATGGAAAGCGAGATATGGGCATTACCCTCACGGAAGAAACTCAAGGGCGTGCCGCATGCCGCGCAGAAGCCGCGTGCAATGCCTTCAGAACTTGAAAACACGGATGGCTTGCCGCGCGTCCATTTGAAATCCGTCAGCGGCACGCCAACCAGCGCTGAAAAGAAGTTGCCGTAAGCTTTCTGGCACATGCGGCAATGGCAGACATGGGCATTATCGCGGATCGAAGCGGCCCGGAACCGGACTGCACCGCACTGGCATCCACCTGTCCGCACCAAGCTCATATCGCGCCGCTACACTCCCAGCCAGCTCAGAATGGGCCGCCATCAGATCGTCCGCCAACTACTCTCTAGGACCAAAACTGAACCCCTGTCCTGGCAGCATGATAGATATCTCTGCCATGTTATTGAGGCGCATCTCAACAGTTTCTTGACCTCTCACTTTTTCCCGCCAACTTCGAACGGAATTAATTATGTCGTTAACAAACAAATCCACCTGCAACTGGAGAACCTCGTCCCATAAATTGCAATGAATTTGCAACCCCTTGGGCGGAACAACAAATTTAAAATTCGTTAATGCACGCTGTGCGCGCTGATCAGTAATGTCCGACATTCCGTGGTGTAAAAACGCACACCGAAGCGCATAGCAATCATCACCCCCGAGGAACGTGAAAAGCTCCTCATCTCGCCCTATACGAATTTTATAGTGGTCCCCAACATTTTCATCGAACCATTCTGCATAAAGAGTTCGAGAAGATTTACCATTCTCGCTTCCTAGTGAGGCGCAGATATCGGGAAGGGTGAGCGCCATCATCAAAGCAGAATACCAGTTTTGACTTCTAACACTGGCCTCAGCAGATTCACAAAGCAATTCGAGAGCGGGCATCATTCCCCCAGCTTCTTCCTCAAAATCTCGTTGACGGCCTGCGGGTTGGCCTTGCCCCCCGTGGCCTTCATCACCTGGCCGACAAACCAGCCGAGCGTCTGCGGCTTCAGCTTCACCTTCTCGGCCTGTTCAGGATTGGCCGCGATCAGCTCGTCGACCACCTTCTCGATCGCGCCGGTATCGGTGACCTGTTTCATGCCGCGCGATTCGACGATCTGTTCGGGATCCCCGCCCTCGGCCCAGACGATCTCGAACACGTCCTTGGCGATCTTGCCGGATATGACATTCGAGGTGATCAGACTGACCAGCTTTGCCAGCTGCGCCGGGCTGACCGGGCTTTCGGTAATGCCAAGGCCTTCCTTGTTCAGCCGGCCGAAGAGCTCGTTATTGACCCAGTTGGCAGACAGCTTGGGATCCGCGCCCGCGATCACGGCCTCGAAATAATCTGCCCGGTCCTTGTCGGCCGTCAGCACCGAGGCGTCATATTCAGACAGGCCCAGCACCTCGACAAAGCGCTTGCGCTTGGCTTCGGGGAGTTCGGGCAGGTTCACGCGAATGTTTTCGATGAAGCTTTCTTCCAGCTCCAGCGGCAGAAGGTCCGGATCGGGGAAGTAGCGGTAATCGTGGGCTTCTTCCTTGGAGCGCATGGCTCGCGTGACGCCGGTATTGGCGTCAAACAGGCGCGTCTCCTGGTCGATCTTCCCGCCTTCCTCGATAATGTCGATCTGGCGGCGGGCCTCATATTCAATGGCCTGCATGATGAAGCGCAGCGAGTTGACGTTCTTGATCTCGCAGCGCGTGCCCAGATGCTTGAAATCGCCGGTCTCGCGGAATTTCTCATACTGGCCGGGCTTACAGACCGACACGTTCACGTCCGCGCGCATCTGGCCTTTTTCCATGTCCCCGCCGCACGTATCGAGATAGCGCACAATGGTGCGCAGCGTGCGCACATAGGCCGCCGCCTCGATGGGCGAGCGCACATGCGGTTTGGAGACAATCTCCATCAGCGCGACACCGGAGCGGTTCAGGTCCACATAGGTGGCGTTCGGATCAAGGTCGTGGATCGACTTGCCCGCATCCTGCTCCAGATGCAGCCGCTCGATGCCAACGGTAAAGCGCGAACCGTCATCGCGCTCGCACACGATCTCGCCCTCGCCCACAATCGGGAACTGGAACTGGCTGATCTGATAGCCCTGCGGCAGGTCGGGGTAGAAGTAATTCT
>ERZ869909.1190-NODE-1190-length-22136-cov-7.530713_pt1 | contig 22136 bp, 14 predicted proteins | sample MGYA00520892_ERZ869909 | MGnify/ENA primary metagenome ERZ869909 (study PRJEB32215, sample SAMEA104723947) | bioreactor metagenome | biome: bioreactor; feature: anaerobic bioreactor; material: water | place: China | collected 2015-03-12 ... | reverse complement strand
CAGGCGCCACCGACGTCTACCAGTACGCCGTGGTCTTCGATGGCAAGCGGTGCTGGATGGAGCGGGTCGAGGGCTGAACGAGCCCGCTCACCGGGACCGCGCGAGGTCCCTGTGGCCGCACCAGATCGCGCGCCTTCGCGCAAGCGCTGTTCAACAAGCGGTCGCTCTACCCTGTGATCCGCGCCGCCCTCGCACGTGCCTGGCATCCCCACTAGTCCAGAAGATCTTCCTCAAGATCATCCAGCAACCCGCGTGTGTCCACGCCTTCTCGAGGCGAGACGCCCGCGGTGGTGTCCTCGACCTCCCCGCCCGACGCCGGCGCTGAATCGTCCGCTGCGTTCACCATCGCTGCATCAGCCGCGGCCACCCCAGGCGCTTCGGACACAGATGGGAGATCCCCGGCGTCGTCATCCTCCTCGAGCGCAGGCTGGTCGGCGACGAGCGTACGGAGGTCGGCGACGGCGCGCGCGATCGCCTCTTGGTGAGCGCTCATGCGGCGCGCGGTGGCCTCCCAGCGCGCCGCCCGTCCCAGCAACGCTGCACGCTCCCTGGCACTCTCTTCTCGCTGAGCGCTCGCCTGCGCCGCCTCCTCTCGGCGCTCTACCGCGGCTCTCTCTAGCGCGTCCCTGGCCGCCGCCAGCTCGGCATCCAGTTCGGCGCCCCGCGCGCGCAGCGTCTCAAGCTCTCCCGAGAGCGCCGTACGCTCCTCGCTGACGGACTCGGCAAGACCCTTCCAGATCTCGAGTTGACGTTCCAGCTCTCGGCGTTCTTCACCTGCCTCTTCGAGCTGCTGCGCCAGGCCGAGCGATTCGGACTGCACCCCTGCAAGCTCTTCCTGCATGGCGGCCAACGCCTCGTCACGAGCGGTCAAGGTCGCGTGGAGCCGATCGCGGGCCGCCTCCACTTCCTCGACGTGCTGCGCAAGCTGACGCACCTGGCCCTCCAACGCCTCGGACTCTTCCCGCAGCGTCTCGCGATCTGCCTCCATCGCTCGGAGCTCTTGCTCCGCCGCGTCCGCACGGGCCTGAGCCTCCTCATGCGCCCTCTGGAGCTCCTCGGCGGCGCGCTGCCGCTCCGCGGCCTGACTCTCCGCCTGCGCCACAGCAGCTTGCGCTTCCTCGCGGGCTGCAGACAAGGCCTCTTCCAAGGAACGACGCTCGCCCTGCCATGCCTCGGCCGCCTCCTCATGCGCGCGTGTCGACGCGCTACGATCCTGCTCCAACGCATCGTGGGCAACCTGAAGACGATCCCGCTCTTCGAGTAGCTCCAGGGCGGCACCCTCCTTCTTCAACAGCTCGTCGCGCAAGCTCAGGAGTTCCCGATCCTTGGCGTTGAGGGACTCCCGCAAGGTCAGCACCTCGCGCGCGGTCGGTGCAGAGCTGGCCGCACGAGCCGCTTGGTCCTGGAGCTGCTTCTCCAACTCCCGCACGCGGGCCTCGTACTGCGCGACGCGCTCCTCTGCGATCGCCGCGCGCCCCTCACCCGCGCGACGCTCGCTCTCGAGCGCAGCAACGCGCGCCTCGAGCCCACGGCGTTCCTCGGCCCATGCTTGGGTGGCGGCATCCTGCTCCTGACGCAACGCGTTCACCTGCGCTTCTGCGTCCTCAGCCTGCGTACCCACGTCTTGCTGTGCAGCGACCCTGTCCCGCAGGGCGTCCGCCTCACGCTTGGCCTCGGCCAACGCCTCCTCCAGCGCTGCGAGCTCTTCAGCCTGCGCTGCAGCGCTGCGCCCCTCGCCTTCCGCCTCAGCCAGGCGCTCCTCCAACGAACGCGCCCCAGCCCGAATCGTTGCGGTCTCCTCGCGTAGCGCCGCGAGTTCATCCCGCGCCTCCGCTAAAGCCCGCTGCAGCTCCTCCGTCGCTGCGCCTCCCTCCGCGCGCAGCGCCACGATCTGCGCCTCAGCCTCCGCTAACGCCCGCTGCAGCTCCTCCGTCGCCGCGCCTGCATCCGCGGCGCGGGCCTCCATCGCCCGCTGCAGGGCGTCCTCCGCGGCCGCTTGGGCGACCCGGTGGTTCTCCATCTCGGCCATCATGTTGCGCAGCGCATTCCCAGACTCGCGCTGGGCCTCTTCCAGCCCGCGAACCCGCTGCTGAGCATCCTCGAAGAGCCGCTCGAGCTCCATGCGACGCGCCTCTGCCAACGACGCTTGCTCCCGGGAGAGCTGCAGCTCGTGTCTCAACAGCTCCGCTTCCGTCGACTCGTCGCGCGACTCCAGCACGGTCGGGCGCTCACGCGTCCCCATGACCGCAGGCTGCGCCTGCGCACCGCGACCGACAGGCGCTTGTGCTGCCACGGCTGGGCTGGGGCGGGTGCTGGGCGACGGCATGATCACCGTCGCCATGTCGCCCTCGTACTCTTCGTCTTCCAGCAGCGGGTCCAAGTGGATGTCTGCCAGCATGGGCAGCTCCTTGTTGGTCTGGCTCGTGCGCACCGGCTCCTGGACGGAGGGTGCGGGGCCCGTGGGGCGCACCGGAACGGGGGCAACCCGATCCAAGCGCTCTGCCAACTTGGCTCCAGCAGCCTGCATCTGCGCCTCCATCGCGCCAAGATCCGCGAGGATGCTCAGCCCGTCACTGGAGCTCGGTGCCGGGGGCGCGCTGGGGGACGACGATCCCCCTGACGACGTGTTCAACTGCTGGAAATCGCCGGTCGACAGGTCGAGCCGAGACAGGGTGCGTTGGTTGCTCGAGTCCGAGCCACGAGCGGACGCACCGAAGTCGACGTCCTCCAACTCGATATCACCGATGTCCAGATCCATCATGTCTGACGCAGGCCTGATCAGGCCTAACAGCCGCTTGGTGTCGTACACGACCCGCTCTGGATTCAGAGGCTTGGGCCAGTAGTGGCTGGCGCCGTAGTGATGCAAGGGGACGCTGGGAGCGCGACCCGTCAACACCACGCTGGCCTCGGTGCCATCAGGCTGTGCACGGAGGGTGGCGATGAGCTCCTTGAACTCCCCGCCTGGTAGCTCCATGGACGCCACCAACAACGCGGGCACGCCGCGCTGCAGCAGGGTGCAACCCTCTGACGCGCTTCGAACCCACCGCACCTGCAGGCCAGCTCCGCGGAGCATCTGCTCCAGGATCTCGCCCATCGTGCTGTCCTGTTCCACGACCAGTACGCTGCCAGCCATCCCTCTCGCCTCCATCGACGTGCGGCCAGGCCCCCTGTCCGGACAACCTTCGCGCTGGAATGAGCCCCGGTCAGGGACCCCTCAAATACTACCAATCCCTATCCCCTATCCGACGCTCTCACTCAAGCCTATCGAGATCCCACGACGTCCGGGGGACCATCTGCGCCTCCTCGAACCCTGCGCCCGCAACAATGGCGCGGTACACCCGGCCGTAAGCGGCGGCGCCGATCATGGCCGCGTTGTCTGTGCACAGATCACCCGGCGGAAGCGAGACCCTCCACCCCCGCCGCCGCGCCTCCTCATGGACCATCGCGCGCAGACGACGGTTGCAAGCCACACCACCGCTCACCACCACATGACGCATCCCGAAGGCCTCCGCCGCCCGAAAGAGCTTGCGCACCAGCACCTCGCAGATCGCCTCCCGATAGGACGCGCACACATCCGCTCGCTCCTGCTCTCCCAGCGTGAGAACACGCTCTCCGAGTGCATAGAGCGCTGCGGTCTTGACCCCTGAGAAGCTGAAGTCATGACTATCGCGGCGCAGCAAGGGGCGTGGAAACACAAAGGCCGAGGGATCCCCAGATTCCGCTAGGCGGTCGATCACCGCACCTCCCGGATACCCAAGCCCCATCCACTTTGAGAGCTTGTCGAAGGCCTCGCCGGCGGCGTCGTCGATCGTGCGGCCCACGGTCTCGTACGACCCAGCGCGGTGCACCGCGACCAGGCTGGTGTGCCCTCCCGAAACCAAAAGGGCCATGGCGGGCCACTGCAGGGCATCACTCTCCTCCGTCACCCCTAGCTGGCCAGCACAGACATGCCCCTCAAGGTGATGAACTCCCACCAAGGGCTTCTGCAGACCCTGCGCGAACCCCTTGGCAGCTTCCACTCCGACCAGGAGCGAACCGATCAAGCCCGGGCCTCGAGTCACGGCCACACCCGCCACATCCGACACCCCGACGCCCGCCTGCTCTAGCGCGGCGCGTATCACCGAACGAATCACCGCCACATGGTTGCGACTCGCCAGCTCAGGGACCACACCCCCATAGGGGGCGTGCAGCGCCACTTGGCTGTGCACGACCGACGACCGGAGCTCGTGCGTCCCAGTCAGCACCGCTGCTGCCGTCTCATCGCAGCTCGATTCGATCGCCAGCACGACCGGCCCCCCGGAGCGCGGTGCCTCCAACGCAGGCGCAGCATCGCTCCTTCCACCGACCACCATCTTGACTACCTCCCGCCTAGCGCAGCTGCTCGATGACAGCACGGAGCTGCGCCGCCTGCCGGGTCGTTGGCCGCAACTCGATGTAGCGCTCGTAGGCCTGAATCGCTCCCGCAGCGTCACCCTCATCCTGACGCAGCGCACCCAGCGTCAACCATGCATCGCTGTCGCGCCGGTTGACCCGGGTCGAGCGCTCAAGCAGCTCCCGCGCGCGCGCCGTGTTGCCGCGCGCATAGGCCACACGACCCAACATCGTCATCGCCTGCGATGAGTTGGGCTGCAAGGTCAGCGCCTCCTCGCAGGGGGCCTCCGCCTCCGCCATGCGGCCAGCGGACACCGCCGCCACGCAAGTCCTGAGCGCAGACTGGAAGGCCACGCGGCCCGTGTCCTCGGGCTCGGGCTCGGGCTCGGGCTCAGGGGCTGGGCTGGGCTCTGGCGCAGGGCGGGGAGCCGGAGCGGCGCGCGGTGTAACGACACGCCGCGGCGAAGGCTCCTCCTCAACCGCGTCTTCCGCGAAAGGATCCTCCTCTTCGTCTGCCAGTTCCTCAGGTTCGGGCTCAGGCTCGGGCTCGGGCTCGGGCTCAGGCTCGGGCTCAGGCTCAGGCTCGGGAGCGAGCTCCGGGGCAGCCGTCACCGGTGCGGGAGGCGCTGGGGGTGGCGCGGGCAGCTCGCGACTCCGCAGGAACGCGATCACCGCGAGCCCGCCCATGAGGAGCAGCAGCACCAAGATCCACACCGCGCGGCGCCCGCCAGCGCTGCGTTCCTCCACGAACTGTCGCTCCCACGCGGCCGTATCCGCCGAGAAAAACGCGTCCTCCTTGTCCCCGAGAGGGGGAAGAGCAGCCGTCTCCTCCTCCCCATCGGGTCGATCGAAAACGTCGGCCGGGTCCGGTGTGGCAGCGGCGGGCGGACCCGGATCCTCAGCGGGGGATGTGGCGGACGAAGACCCGCTCACCCAGGGACTCTCCATGACAGGAAAGGTCTCATCGCTCTCCGAGATGCGGCGCTTGACCCCCCGACGAAAGGGAGGCGCCTCCGCGACCTGCGCCAGCTCCCGCGTGTCGGCTGGCTCACCGGAACGGGACGCCGCGACAGCTTGTCGCTGCCGCGTGCGGAGCACGCGAGCGCGCTCTTCCTCTTCCACCAGCGCCTGCCGCTGCCGAGTCGCCCGCTCGCGCCGCAGCGCCGCGGCGACCCGCGCTGCCTCAGCCATCCGAAGCTCCTCGTCCGCGCGACGGGCCTCCTCGACCAGGCGATCCTCCTCCGCGCGTCGTGCGTCCTCCGCGCGTCGCGCGTCCTCCGCGCGGCGGGCCTCCTCCGCGCGTCGTGCGTCCTCTGCGCGTCGTGCGTCCTCTGCGCGTCGTGCGTCCTCTGCGCGTCGTGCGTCCTCTGCGCGTCGTGCCTCCTCTGCGCGTCGTGCCTCCTCTGCGCGGCGGGCCTCCTCCGCGCCCGGACGGGCGGCCTGTGCCCATCCCGGATGAAAGGGCATGGTCGCCTTGGATGCCGCAGGTGATTCGCCGGGAGCCTGGAGCAGGCCCATGTCTCGAAAGCGCGAGAGCAGCTCCAGGGTGTGCAGCTCATCAGCGCTGGCGAGGTCGAGCACATCGCCAAGGGTGCGAAAGCCGTCGAAGAGGCGTAGCAGATCTTCGGCCCCAGGGGCCAGGGTGGGCAAAGCAGCGGCGAGGTGGGGGAAGGAGACCGTGTACACGGCGTCCAGGGACCCCAGCGCAGCGATGTGATCCAAGATCTCATCTCGGTAGAGCGCTGCCTCTTGAAGCAGTGTCGTAGCGTCTCCCAAGAACGATGGCTCGTCGTCCTCGACGCCGTCCACGATGGCAAAGTCACCGCTGTCCCAGCACATGAGCCGCCGGAGCGCTTGAAGGCCTTCCGTGCTGGACGTCAGTGCTTGTAACAGCGCGCCGTCGGAGACACGCAGCTCGCCAACCTCGTCGTCGCGCTGCAGGTGCACGGTGGCGGTGTAGCCGGCCTCCAAGAGGCCCCGCATGATCGCGAGGAGCGGCTCATCCTCGAGTCGCCCCCGCCGCTCCAGCAGCGCTGGTGGGCCCGGCGGTGCCACACGTTGGTCCAAGGCCTCCACGCAGCAGTCGACGATGTCCCGAACGTAGAGCGGCTTTCGCAGGTAAGCTGCCGCTCCCAACGCCTCGGCTTCCGCCTGTAGCGCCTCGCTCGGCGAAGCCGAGATCACCACGATGGCCGTGCCGCTCGCCACGGGATCCCGCTGCGCCCACTGGAGCAGGCCAAGCCCCTGCTCGTCTTCGAGCTGGGTGTCGCAGACGAGCAGGGCGACAGGACGAGCAGCCATCACCTGCCGAACCTCAGCGGCTCGCGCCGCGGTCACGACCTCCAGGCCTTCCCGCTCAAGGTGGCGGGCAAGGACGCGGCGGGCTTGCGCATCCGCGTCCGCGATCACAACGAGTTCGAGCTCTTGGGACACAGCTACCTCTGCGAGGGCGGGAGCGGCGTGGGACCGCGACATCGGGCACAGCGTAGGGGACGACGCGCTGCGCCGACCTCTTCTGCGAACGGTGCGGAGTGTCAGTGGAAAGCGCGGGTCCTGTCAACGACCGACGCGGTCTCCAGCGCTGGCGTTCGTGCCGGGCAGACCTGGCAGGAGGGCGTGGAGGGAGGGGTCGTGCGGACCCCAGGCTCCCTCTCCGACGAGCGTGCGGGTCAGGCCGCTCAGCAGAAGACGCAAGCGCGAGGGTGTGTCCAACACGGTGCGACCTCGGAGGGGAAGGCAGCCATCACGGCGGAGGCGGTGCCCGATTCCCTGATAGAGGCGCGAGGCAACGCGGATGGCGATTCGAGCCCGGAAAGGCAGGTAGCGCATCCCGGCTTCTCCGCTCCGGTAGTACCCGTCGGCGAGCTCGAGCAGGTCCGCGATGACCGGTGCGAGGGCGGCTTCCTCCCCGCCTGTCCAGGCGCCGGCGAGGAGCGCTTCGCCACGGACCCCTGCGCGCTTCAGCCTCGCTGCCGGCAAGTAGATGCGTCCTCGGCGCGCGTCCTCGGCGACGTCTCGGCAGATGTTCGTGAGCTGCATGGCGACGCCCAGATCGATGGCGTGCGGCAACGCGCGTGGGTCGTCGACACCAAGAACACCGCACATCATCAGGCCTACCGTGCCGGCAACCCGGTAGGCATAGCGCAGCAGCTCATCGTCTGTCGCGAAGCGCACGGTCCCAAGATCGCTCATCGCCCCATCGATCAGCTCAGTGGCGGCGCCGAGATCCAGGGAGCGGCGGTTGCAGAGCTCGAGGAAGGCCCCAAGCAAGGGTGGATCGGAGGCTCCAGCCAGGAGCGCGCGGCGCGCACGGGTGAGCGAGCGACGCGCCTCCGCTTCGCTGGTGGCTTCGTCGGCGAGGTCATCGATCCACCGGCAGAAGGCGTAGAGAAGCGCTGCGTCGCGGCGGCAGTCGGGCGGCAGAAAGTGGGAGGCGAGCGAGAAGGAGCGGCCGTGCTTGGCCAGCACAGCGACCGCGCCTGCAGGGTCGGCCCCCGGGTCGGCCCAGGCACTCTCGGCGTCATGGCTCGCGGCCCGCTCGTCGGGTAGAGCGCTGTCGAGGTGCGGGCTCACTCTGCAGCGTCCCTGTCCGAGCCTGGCACGGGCACACGCGCTCCCGGCTCGGGGGCGGGCACGATGCGGTCGAGCACCTTTGCTGTGCACAAGACGCCCGGCATCCCTGCGCCGGGGTGTGTACCCGCTCCGACGAAGTAGAGGCCGCCCACATCCTCGGACCGGTTGTGGTATCGGAAGTAGGCGCTCTGCGTCAGGATGGGCTCGGGACCAAAGGCAGCTCCCTGCAGAGAGCGGAGGTTGTGTTCAAAGTAGTCGGGATCGATCGTCTTTTCGGTGATGATGCTGGGCCTGAGCCCCGGCATCACGCGATCCTCCAGGGCTCGATAGACCTTCTCCTTGTACGCCTCGCGCGTCTCTTCCCAGCGGATGCCGCTCAGGTTGTTCGGCACGGGCGAGAGCACGTAGAGGTTCTCGCACCCGGCGGGAGCCAGGGACGCATCGGTGCGTGTGGGCGCATGAAGATAGAGGCTGAAGTCATCGGCGAGGACGCGTCGGTCGAAGATGTCTGTCAGCAGCCCCTTGTAGCGATCCCCGAGAACGATCGTGTGGTGCGCGAGGTCGGGATACACCTTGTTGGTCCCGAAGTACGCGACGAAGAGGCTCATGGACTGCTTCTTGCGCTGGACCGAACGATCCGTGTGCTTGCGGCGGTGCGCCGGATCGATCAGGCGCGTGTAGACCATGGAGGGATCCGCATTGCAGACCACCACGTCAGCGTCCAGGACCTCGCCCGAGGCCAAGGTCACTCCCGTCGTCTGGCCGCGCTCCACTCGCACCTCGCTCACCGGTGCGTTACAGCGGACCTCGACACCGATTTCTTCGAGCAAGGTCACCAAAGCCCGGACGATGCTCGCGGTACCGCCCATGGCGAAGTGCACGCCCCACTTCCGCTCCAGCCAGTGAATCAGCATGTAGATGCTGGTTGTGTTGAAGGGGTTTCCGCCCACGAGGAGCGGCTGGAACGTGAACACCTGCCGCAGGCGGGGGTCGCGGATGTAGGACGCTACCAACCCGTAGACCGTGCGGTAGCTCTTGAGCGCCATCATCTTGGGTACGATGCGCGCCATATCCATGGCGGAGTCGAAGGGAACGTCGGCTAGCTGCTCGTAGCCCACCTCGAAGATGCGGCGCGCGTGGTCCGCGAGCCGCCGGTATCCGTCGACGTCATCAGGGTTAAACGTTCGGATCTGCGCGAGAATGCGCTCTTCATCGCCCACGTAGTCGAAGTGGGATCCGTCTGGAAAGACGACGCGGTAGAAGGGATCGACGGGCACGAGGCTGTAGTAGTCTCTCCAGTCACGCCCTACCAACGCGAAGAGCTCCTCGAAGAGGTAGGGTGCTGTCACGACGGTGGGACCTCCGTCAAAGGAGAAGCCGTCCTGACGAAACACCGACGCGCGCCCTCCTGGCTGGTCGGTCGCCTCAACGACCACCACCTCATACCCGCGGGCCCGCAGGCGGATCGCCGCCGCGAGACCTCCGAATCCAGCACCGACCACCACCGCACGTCGTGCGCTCATGCTACGTTCCATGTCTTCTCCTCCTCCCCCAGCACGTGTTCGATAGGCGCGCAGGTCATGGTCACCAGCTCCGCGGCGATGGGCGCCAGAGCCGGCACCTGCGCCCAAACCTCGTCGCGCTCCAGTGAGGCGCGCAACGTCCTTATCTCCGCTACGACGTCACGCAAGGCGCCACCGCAGCGGAAGCGTTCAATGGCCCACGCTACGTCCTCCTGGGTGGTCTCTTCGCGGCTGCGCGTCAGCAGCTCGCGCCACCGCAAGGTTTCCTCAGGACAGCGTCGCAGGTGTGCCACCACCAGGGCGCTCACCTTGCCTTCCCGAATGTCACTCCCGATGGCCTCGCGCCCCTTGCTCCCGAAACAGTCGAGCACATCGTCCTGCAGCTGGAAGAGCAACCCGGCCTTCAGGAAGAGCCCCTGCAGCCGCTCGGTGATTCGCGCGCTGACACCGCCGATGATCGCAGCACCCTCGACGGGTAGAGCCAGCAACGCGCCCGTTTTGCCGAGCAACACCTCACGGTAGAGGTCCTCCTCGGAACCTCGGAGCTGGTTGAGCGTCTGCTCGAGCGACTGACCTCGGACGGCGTTCGCCGCTGCGCGCTGGAGCGCCCGAGCGAGCCGCCAGCGCCGGCCATCGTCCACCGGGACACGCTCGACCAGAAGGGTCGGCATCACGATCATCCAGTCGCCAACGTTGATGGCCTCCGCGAGCCCATGGCGCGCCCACACGGTGGGTTGGCCCCGCCGCAGCCGGTCGCCGTCTTGCACGTCATCGTGCACGAGAGTCGCGTTGTGCAAGAGTTCACACGCGGCTGCCCACCACAGCGCGGCCTCGTCGCTCCCCCCGAGCGCGCGCACACACGCCCAGGCCAGCCGCGCGCGGATGCGCTTCCCGCCCGTGCGCAGGTGCTCCTGAACGGCCAGCCCGAGCGTCTCCGGGGCGGGCAGGCGGAGGGCCTCCTCAAGACGCGCCTCAATGGTGGGCACGGGCGCGGAGTCCAGGCCGAAGGAGCGCGCCGGGGCGCCCTTTGTCGACCACGGCGTCGCGCTCGCCACCTCCCACAGGATCCCTTGCGCCATCTCACCCTCCCCGTCAGCCAACGTCAGCAGAACAAGTGCCCCGCGGAAGAAGCGCCCAGCAGAACAACTGCCCAGTAGATGAAACGCTGAGCGGAAAAGATGCGCAGGTGCCGGTGGAGGGCTCAGGGACCCGGCAACCAGCGGCGCATCGACGCCATCAACGACACGCGGGTGGACCAAGGCGCCGCCGCGAAGGTGCGGGCCATCAACCCGAGCATCTCGCCAGCGCTGAGCCCCTCTTGGAGGTAGGCGCGCCATAGAGGCGGGGGCAGACGAAAGAAGGCGTCAAAGAACGCGCGCAGCTCGGGCGCCGAGAAGCCCAAGGTCGACGCGAGACCCCAAGCGTAGATCGCCTCTCTCCGCTGTGCAGGCGCTGGCCACAACGCACGCCACGCGGCCTCAGCGCGCTCACGCACCTCCCCCTCGGGGTGGGACGCGAGCACGTCTACCAGAGCGTGCGCGCGTCGCCAGGCACGCGCCACCTGATAGCCCGTCGCTGGGTGCACGAACCCAGCCGCTCCACCAAAAGGGACCACCTCCGCAGGTTGGGGCGGGATGCCACCACCCATCGGAATGCGGCAGCGCTCGACATCGAGGATCGCTGCACCCTGCCAACCCATGGCCTCGCAGCGGGCTCGCAGCCGGGCCTCTAGGAGCGCCAGAGGTACCTCGGGCCGCGCAGCGAGCACCGTCTCCTCGACGAAGACCTCACCCGGCTGCATCGGGAGCATGTACAGAAAGGACGCGGGCTCTCCGGCCCGCTCCGCGGGCGAAGGTCGCCAATCCATCACGACCGCCTCCTCGATGCGTGGTGCCGCCGAGGGCGGGACGCGGAGCGTTACCCCGTACGCCGTCTGCCACGCTGGCTCTCCAGGGGGGCCCGCGGACCAGCGCGGCCTAAACCCCGTGCAGTCGATGACCCACGGCGCGCGCACCTGCCCATCGCCAAAAGACGCATCGCTCAACGACACCATCACGTGGTCTCCCCGCGCTTCCACCCCCTCGACCGCACCCACGACGATTCGCCCGCCCGCGCCATGGATGGCTGCAGCCGCGGCAGCGCGTAGCGCCCCTCCGTCCAGCAGCGCGTAACCCTCACCCGCTGGGACCTGCACGCCTGTCGAGGCCATCACCGAGGCTGAGGACCACGTCCGCGCCAGGTACCCTGCCGCGCCCAAGGCCATCACCTCCTGCTCCCACAGGCAGAGATTCTGCGGCCACACGCGCTCCCACGCTGGATCGGCGAGGAGCACCGAGAGGCCACGTTCTGCCGCGACGCGGGCGAGGTAGCTCCCCGCCGGACCTCCCCCGATCACGACCACGTCCACCGCTCCCCGAGTCCCTGCTTGCATCTTCCCTCTCCCCAAGAGCATCTGTCCACTGCCGAAGGAGGCCGACACCTGGGCATGGACGTGCTCAGGGTAGGCCGTGCCTAAGGATGGAGATCGCGGAAGGGGAGGTGTAGGATGACGGTGGGGGGAGGCATGATCCGTCTGGCGGCGACGGGTGCGGAGGTGGACCCCGGGTGTCTCGACGCAGAGGGGGGCTTCCTGTGGTGGTACGCCGACATCCTGAACGAGAGAGGGGACGGGGCCGTGCTCATCTGGTCCTTCGGCCTCCCCTTCTTGCCCGGCTACACACAGCAGGCGAGAGAGGGCCGGGCACCTCGTTGTGGGGACGTACCCTCCTTGAACGTCGCCCTCTACGAGGGTGGCGAGCCCGTGCACTACCTCCTCCAGCGCTATCCCAGCTCGGAGTGTGGCTGGGACGGAGCAGACCTTTGGACCTTCGGAACGAGCACCCTGCGCCGCGAGCGGGGCGAAGGACACTACCGAATCAGCGCGGAGCTGGATGCGGCGCTGCCCGGGACGGACGCGCGCCTGCAAGGGACCATCACGCTCCACGGCGCGCCGCGAGGAGCGATAGCGCTGGGGGAGCCGCTGCGCTCGCCGCACCTATGGTGCCCTCTGGTGCCGCACGGACAAGGGAGGGCCGACCTGCGCTGGGGAGGCCGCTCCTTCTGCATGGAGGGTGTGGCCTACCACGACCGCAACCACGCGCCCGTAGCGCTGGATCGTCTTGGGATCGACCGCTGGATCTGGGGGCGGGTCAGCGACGACGAGCGGACGTGCATCGCCTACCTCCTCTGGCCCCAAGGGGGGGGCGCCCCGACCCTGATCGGGTTGGAGGGCGAGCGCTCCGGGCACCTCCGCGAGGTGCCTCAGCTGACGCTCGACGGGCTGGAGGAGGAGCGTACGCATTGGGGGATGACCGACCTCCGCAGCTTCCGGCTGCTGAGCGAGGGGCGACCCTGGTTGCAGATGCAGCGAGAGACACGCCTCGATCACGGCCCCTTCTATGTACGGACCCAGACGTGGGCCCGCATGGGCGAGGGCCCAGCGCGGCGAGGCGTGCAAGAGAGCGTGCTGCCTGCTAGGCTCGACTTGGCACGCCATCGCCCCTTGGTCCGCATGCGTGTCCACGACCTCGCCCATACCACGTCGGTGTGGAACCCTCTTTTTCTGGGTGGACCGCAGCAGCGCCTGACGCGCCTGCTGCGGCACGCTCTCACGCGCTGATGCCATGTCCCTCCTCACCCTGGCCTATGTCGCAGCAGCGCTGGCTCTCGTCACCTACGGGCTTAGCCTCTTCAACTTCGTCGCGTGGCCCAGGCGGCCTCGGTCGGTGCCGCCTGCGCGGCCGATCTCGGTCCTGATTCCTGCGCGCAACGAAGCACACAACATCAAGGCGGCGCTCCACGCGCTGGTGGCGAACCAATACCACCCGTCGGAGATCATCGTTTACGATGACGGCTCCGACGACGGTACGGCGGATGCGGTGATCGAGATGATGGGGGCCACAGTACCGGTCCACCTGGTGGACGGGAAGCCCCTGCCCAAAGGTTGGATCGGGAAGGTACACGCCTGCCATCGCCTCGCCCAAGAGGCCAAGGAGGACCTCCTCCTCTTCCTGGACGCGGACGTTCGGCTGAAAAAGGAAGGCATCATGTACTTGCTCGGCCTTATGGACGCGTACAGCGCGGACATGGTCAGCGCCTTCCCTGAGCAGAAGACCGCGACCTTCTGGGAGCGTATGGTCATCCCCTTGCTCCACCTGACCTACATGAGCTGGCTGCCTCTCTCGCTGATCTGGCGCACGGAGGACCCGCGCCTGCTGGCCGTCAACGGACAGGTCCTGCTCTGCAAGCGCAAGGCCTTGGACGCCATCGGAGGCTTCGAGAGCATCCGCTCCGAGATCGTGGACGACATGGCGCTGGCACGGCGCATGAAGCGCTATGGCCAGCGGGTCCTCTTCGTGGATGGCCACGAGATCGCGACCTGCCGCATGTACCGCAGCAAGCGCGAGGTCTTCGATGGGTTCTCCAAGAATCTCTTCCCGGGGCTTGGCGGGAGCGACGCCCTCCTCGCCCTCGTGCTCACGCTCTACACCACGGCCTTCCTCCTCCCGTGGCTCTTCCTCCCCCTCTCGCTCATCGACAGCGCGTACTTCATCCCCGCGCTGCTCGGCGTCGGCGCCAACCTGCTCCACCGCAGCCTGCTGGTGCTGCTCTTCGGTCACTCGTGGCTGACGCTCCCCTTTCACCCGCTCGGCATCGTGACCTTCGTAGGGATCGCGTTACGCTCGGCGCGCTGGTACCGCGACGGGAAGGTGTCCTGGCGCGGACGCGCCTATGACGTCCGCTCCCCGGGTGGGCGATGAGCGCGACCTCGCGAGCAACGGGGCAGCCGGACGTGATCGTCGTCGGCGCAGGCTTCGGCGGGCTGGCCGCGGCGCTGCGCTGCGCCGCGGCGGGTCGGAGCGTGCTGGTGCTTGAGCGGCACCCCGACGTCGGCGGCAAGGCGGGCACGTTCCGCTGGGAGGGTGTCACGATGGACACCGGGCCAAGCGTGCTGACCATGCCCTACGTGTTCGAGGAGCTCTTCGCTCTGGCGGGTACCCGCCTTCAGGAACGCGTCCGGCTGCGCACACACGACCCCGCCTTCCGCTACCAGTGGCCTGACGGTACCCGTTTCGAGGTCTACGCCACCCCCGAGCGCACGCGCGAGAGCGTGCGCAGCACCTTCGGCGAGGACGCAGCGGCCCAGTGGGACGCGTTCCTGGCCTACGCAGAGCGCATCTGGCAAGCGGCCGCTCCCAACTTCATCTTCTCCCCAGCACCCTCAGCGCAGCACCTGCTGAGGCTAGGGTGGTCCGTCATGCGCTCGGTGAGCGCGATCGACCCCCTACGGTCGATGCAGGGAGGAATCGCTGCGCACGTTCGCGACCCCTACCTTCGCGACGTGTTGCTGCGCTACGCGACCTACAACGGCTCGGACCCGCGCGTGGCGCCCGCGACCCTCAACTGCATCGCGTACGTCGAGTTGGTAGAGGGAGCGTACGGCGTGGAGGGCGGTATCGCTGCGCTCGCGCAGGCGCTGCGTGAGCGTGCCGCCGAGCTTGGGGTCACCTTTGCCACCGGGGAGGGCGTGCAGGGCCTGGTCGTGGAGGAGGGTCGCGTCGTGGGGGTGCGGACCGCGGAGCGGGTGCTTCGCAGCGCGGCGGTCATCGCCAACTGCGACGTCGGCGAGCTGCGCGAGGCCTTGCTCCCCACAGCCCAGCGAGCGGCTCTGGGCAAGCCACAGACCCCCTCGACGTCGGGATGGACCGGTCTCGTACGAACCCGACGCAACGACGACATGGCCGCACACAGCGTGTACTTCTCGCACCCTTACCTGCGCGAGTTCGAAGACCTCTTTGATGCCAAGCGCGCACCCGAGCAGCCAACCGTCTACCTGTGCCACCAGCGCCTCGCTCACGGCAGGACCGCTTGGCCTGACGACGACGCGCTCTTCATCATGGCCAACGCGCCCGCATTGGTGGAGGGCGGTGACCCCGCCGCCGCGGCAGCAGAGGCCGCGGCCTTGGGGCGACGAGCGCTGGCCCGCGCTCAGGAGGTCGGGTGGATCGCAGAGGACGCGACGCTCCTCTGGGAGCGCGGCCCGACCGAGCTGGCGGAGGCGTTCCCTGGGAGTCGAGGTGCCCTCTACGGCGACGCCTCGAACGACCGCAGCGCAGCGTTCCGCCGCCCTGCGAATCGCGTGCAGGGACTACCTGGCCTCTACCTCGCCTCGGGGAGCGCCCACCCGGGCGGCGGAGTGCCCCTCTGCGCGCAGAGCGGACGCTGCGCGGCGGAGGCCTGGCTGCAGGACCACGCCTCATGACCAGGGCGGACCACACGCCGCAGGACACGGTACATCACGTGATGCCCATGGACGCGCGGGTAGACACGTCTCTGCGGGCAGCGCTTATCGGTGTGACGAGCGCAGGCACCATCATCGGAGGTTGGCTGACCCTCTGCGCGTGGCTCTTGCTCCGAGGCCCCGATCCCTTCTCCCTCGCGGGGGTCGCCGCGTTGGGCATCATGACCCACCTCTCGACTGGACTCTTCATCACAGCGCACGACGCCATGCACGGCTCCGTGTCCGGGCGCTGGCCCCGGATCAACCGAGGACTGGGAGCCCTCGCGCTGGCGCTCTTCGCGCTCTTTCCCTGGCGCAAGATGTTGGCGGCTCACCGCAAGCACCACCGCTTCGTAGGCAGGGATGGAGACCCGGACTTCCACCCGCCCGGTGTCGTCGCTTGGTACCTGCGCTTTCTGCGGTCCTACCTGAGCTGGACCCAGCTTCTTGGGATGGCGCTCCTCTTCAACCTGCTCGAACACGTTGTGGGCGTCCCTCTCCAGCGCCTGTTGGTGTTCTGGGTGCTACCGCTCGTGCTGAGCACCTGGCAGCTCTTCTACTTCGGGACCTACCTACCCCACAGGCCACAACCCGCAGCCTGGGCGGACGAGCATCGCGCGCGGAGCAACGACTTCGCGCCATGGCTCTCCTTCCTCACGTGCTACCACTTCGGATACCATCACGAACACCATACCCACCCTGGCCGGGCCTGGTGGCAGCTTCCTACGCTGCGAGCGCAGCGTCGCGAGGTGAGCCACAGCGCCCACCAGCAGCCTCTGTGACCCGGAATGCCTGCCCCGCGCGCTCTGTCTCTCTATGTCGTTGGTTGTCTCCTCGTATCCACAACGCTCGCCGGAGCGGACGCCGCCGGCCCACCCTCGGCGGCGCTCACAGCAATTCCAGACCTCAGCGGGCGCTGGGCGCAGGAGCAGGTGACGACCACGCTGACCAGGGTCCCCGTGGTAGGAGACGTGCGCTCCGTGACCACGACCCTCTTGATCGTCGATGTCCAACAGCAAGACGCTGAGCTGCGCGTGCGGAGCCAGGTCTGCTCGATCACCGTCGACAACCAGCCGGCGCTCGTCCGGACGGTGCTGGGTGACGCCTTCGTGCGGGCGCTCCCCATCACCGAGCGACCTGCGCACCTGGTTCAGGGGACGGCGGGCTGGCAGCTACAGCAGCCGCGCTTCACGGAGGTCATCGGTGCACGGCTGGGTTCCCCGGAGCGCGAACCCCTCCCGACGACCATGGACGACCCCCGCGTCGTCGACCAGGACAACAGCGGGCAGGGCGGCATGACCGTGCGGATCGAAGGCCTGGTGCGAGGCGAGATCTATGTCGTGCAGCGAGGATGGAATCAACTCCAGAGCCTGCGCATCGACAGCGGATACGTCGAGGGGTCCCTGCGATGGGGAAACGAACAGGTCATCCTCGGCGCCTCCTCGCGCTTTTTGCGCCGTGAGAGCGATGCACGACCGGACCCGGCACCAGGCACCCAACGCTTCCGCATGATCAGGATACCCGCAGAGACGAGCTGCGCGTCGATCCTGAGACGAGGTGAGGGCCTGTGGTCCCGCTAGCCGGGGCGACCCTCAGGGGAGCCACGCGACCTCGCGCCAGGCGTGTCCGACACACGCGTGCCACTTGGACGACGGAACCAAGGACAGCTAGAATGCATCTCAAGAGGTTGCTCGGCTTAGGTCGCAGCGCTTCCTCCTGGGCATTCGGTTGCCTGAACGACGGATGTACCCCTATGGCCCTCCGAAACCACCCAGCCCTTCGCTCCGGACGTCGCATGCACAAGGGACCGATTCTCCTCTTCCTCTGGGCTACCCTCGCGTTGCTCACGGCCCTTGGCGGCTGCAGCTTCGATTCCGGCGCCCTCACGCAGTTGCCCACCTGTGAGGGGGACGAGGACTGTAGCGAAGGTGTGTGCGCCGAGGGCCGCTGCATCCGCGAGCTGGACCTGGGCGACGTCGTCGCTCCACCGGACCTGCCCGATGTCATTCCCGGTCAGGACGAGCGAGGAGACGCCACCCGCCCCTCGGACACCGAGCGCGACGACAGGGGAGACACCACGCCCGGAGACACCACCCCTGGAGACACCACCCCTGGAGACACCACCCCTGGAGACACCACCCCTGGAGACACCAGCGGAGAGGACGCGGACACCACGGACCCGGGAGAGGACGCAGACCCAGGAGACGCCGTGTCCTGCGCGGACCCCAACCCGTGCGGCGGCTGCGTCGCGCTGAGCGGGGCGCCCGGCGCGGCCTGCGGTGCGTGCGGCAATGGCACCTGGATCTGCGATGGGCGCGAGCGCGTGCGCTGTGACGGTGCGTCCCTGAACGCGTGCGGCGGGTGCGCGCTCTTGGACGCCGCTCCACAGTCAGCGTGCGGAGACTGCGGACGTGGTCGCTGGCTCTGTGATGGTGTGGACGCGCTGCTCTGCCAAGGCGACACGACCAACGGCTGTGGGGGATGCGGGACACTGACCAACGCGCCCGGCAGCCCGTGCAGCGCAGCGTGCGGCCAAGGGACGTGGACCTGCCAGGGGGAGGAAGACGTACGCTGCGTTGGGCCCGGCATCAACGCGTGCGGCGGGTGCGCGACGCTCATCGACGATGTGGGCGCGCCCTGCGGCGCCTGTGGCACATGGACCTGCAGCGGCGGTGCCCTCGTCTGCCAGGACGAGGTGAATGCCTGTGGCGGGTGCACAGCGCTGGACGGCACCCCGGGTGACGCCTGCGGCACCTGCGGCAGTGGCGCTCTGGAGTGCGCCTCGACCGGCGGGCTGCGTTGCGCTGGGGACCTTGGCGACGCAGCGTTGCGTATCTTCTATCGTGATCGCGATGGCGATGGGTTCGGCGACGACACAACGACAACACGCGGGTGTACGGCACCCGCGGGTTTCGTGGAGCGCGGAGGCGACTGCAACGACAGCGACCCAGCGATTCGACCGGACGCCGAGGACGTGCCGGGCGCGGACGGGCGGGATCTGAACTGCGATGGCATCCCAGGGACGGTCACACGCTCCGTCTTCCTCAGCCCGATCGGCAACGACGCGCTCGACGGATTAACGCCAGCCAACGCTGTCAGGACATGGGACAGAGCCCTCTCGTTGGTGCGACCCACAGAGGGGCGCGACCACCTCTTGGTCGCGGTCGGAGCCTACGAAGCCTCGACCTCCTTCTTCCCAGACGGGCTCTCGATCTACGGCGGGTACAGCAACGACTTCCGGGAACGTGTCGTGCGCCCTGACGCTGAGCTCCTGGTGACGCCGAACGGCCTGCTCCTGCAGAACCATCAACGCGCGGTGGTGATCGAAGCGATCACCATCCTGAGTCGCAGCGCGAGCCAGCCCGGCCAAGGCAGCTACGCGTTGCGCGTCCTGAACGGCCAAGCGCCGCTGACGATCTCGGACAGTGTCCTGGTGGCCGGCCGCGGCGCGCCGGGCGCTGCCGGAGAGGAGGGTGTATCGCCGAGCGCGGGCGCCCCGGGTAGCGATGGCAACCCCGGCTGTATCGAGAACTTCAACTGCAACAACGCCGCCAACCCAGGGCAGGCCGGTGCGGGAGGCGGATCGAGCTGCGACGCTGCTGGCGGGCGCGGGGGGGCAGGCGGGAGAGGGACCAACGCTGCCGCTGCCCGCGGCCAAGACGGACTCGGGGGCAGCGGTGGCGCAGCGGGCGGCACGGGCGGGGCAGGCGCGAACTGTGGCGCATCGGGACAAGCCGGCGGAGCGGGTGGGGCCGGGGTAGCGGGATCCGAGGGGACGCCCGGTCAGGTGCCGGCGAACCAGGGACGCGGTGTCTTCCTTGATGGCTTCTGGCGCACCTTGCCCGGGGGCGATGGCATCGCTGGCGCGGCGGGCACGTCGGGAGGCGGCGGTGGAGGTGGCGGTGGACGCGGCACGTGCACGGGCGGCTTCCGACAGATCGGCAGCGGCGGCGGTGGGGGTGGGGCCGGTGGCTGTGGCGGTGGCGGCGGGGCCGGCGGGCAGGCTGGCGGATCCTCGATCGCGCTCTTCGTGCACGACACGCAGGCCGCGGTCACGCTGGTACGGACCCGCCTGCGCGCAGAAGGGGGTGGCGTCGGTGGCGCGGGCGGCGCAGGTGGCCAGGGAGCCCAGGGGGGGAGAGGCGGCGCAGGTGGCGCTGCGTCCTTGTCGACGGGGAACCTCGGCAATGGCGGAGCTGGTGGACCAGGGGGTGCCGGCGGCCGCGGCGGGAGTGGTGGACCGGGTAGCGGAGGAGCCGGCGGCGCTACCCTGGGCTACCTCGCCGTCAACGCGCCCAACATCACGGAGACCGATGTGGAGTTCACAGTCGGCAGCGCGGCGAGTGGCGGTGCCGCCGGTGGCGCTGGCGCTGCCGAAGGACAGCAAGGCCTGCGCGGGTCGCGCCGGCAGTTCTAAGTCTCAGCGAAGCGCGGGCTCGAAGATACGCCTACACGGCGGCGACTAGGTCAGGGCAAGGCCCGCGGTCGCAGATGCTCCCACGCGACGCCGACTACGCCCAAGCGCCCACAGCACAAGGATGAGCGTAGCCGCGCCCCAGGGCGTAGGCCACGACGCCGGCGAGGCGGCCGCGCACCCCTGAGAGCGCGAGCGCGAGGCCGGTGGCCCCTCATCCACCGTGTCGAGGGTGGCGTCGGGCGAGGGTGGCGACGTGTCATGGCGTACATCGGGCTCTGCGGGCGGGGGGGCCATGGGCACCTCGCAGGCTCCCGCAGCGTTGCAGCGCTCTCCGAACCCGCATCCGAAGACTGGCAGCGCCCCATCATCGCAGTCAGGGTCGGGCGCGCCACAGCCACAGTCACAGCGTTGGCCATCCGCATAGAGGGCTTCGTCACAGCGCCAGCCGGGAGGCAGCGCGCAGTTGCCAAAGGCGTTGCAACCGATGCCTGGAGGGCAGCCTGCGACGGGGAGCGCCGGATCGGCACAGTCGGGGTCGATCGCACCGCAACCACAGTCACAGATCTCCCCGTCGCGGTAGGCCTCGTCCGCGCAGGTCCACGTCGTCGGCGGAAGCATGGCAGGGTCGACGCAGAGCCCCGAGGGCGCGCAGACGTCGCCCTCGCTGCAGCCACGCACGGGCAGGTCCCTGTTTGCGCAGTCAGGATCCGGTGCACCGCAGGCGCAATCGCAGGTCCCACCGTCCGCGTACGCCTCTGTCGGACAGGTCCACGTAGCCGGCGGCGCACCCCAGGCCGGGCAGTCCTCGGGACACGACGCTGGCGTCTCGGTGACCTGGCAGACCCCATCGCCGCAAGTGCCCGCGCTGCAGAGCCGGGCAGGCGGATCGGGCAAGGCGCAGAGCGCCTCAAAGGCGACCTGCGGATACATGACCTGCTCGCCTCCCTGGCCCGACGACGCCGACACCACCCTGACGCGCTGGCAGCGCTCCGTGCGATCGTACGCATAGTCCTGTTGGCCCGCGACCAAGATGCCGACCAGCACCCCATCCTCAGCGAAGATTCCGCCACCGGAGTCTCCAGCAAAAGAGTCGGTGGATGCCTCAAAGGTGCTGTCCAGCCGGCCGGAACGCACCACCGCACCCCCGCGGCCCACCTTGACCGGAAGCCCAGAGCCAAAACCGACGGACACGAGCGGGGTGCCGAGCGCGAGCGTCTCCGGAAGCAGGCGCACCGGCACGGGCCTGCGCGGCGCCACCACGGGTCGATCCAAGCGCACGAACGCAAAGTCCTGGTAGGGTGAGAACTGCCGGACGCGGCGGGTGAGCAGCTCGGCGCAGCGATAGATGTCATCGTCCTGCAGCCTTAGCGGACCGCTATCCTCCGGCATGCCATAACCGAAGACGAAGCGCTGCCCCTGACAACGGGACTGGCTGGTGACGCAATGGCCTGCAGTCATGACGATGTCGTGGTCCACCAGGACACCCGAACACTGGGACCCGGTGGGCTGGTCGAAGAAGCGCTCGCCGGGGCAAAGCCCGACCATCTCCCCAAGCGTCCCGGCCCGCACCTCCCACGTACCGCTCTCGGCGGGTCGCAGCGCGCTGGACGGGAAAAGGGCGACGGCTGCGTACTTTGCGATGGAACGAAAGGTGAGGTCCTCCTCCTCAAACCACTCCCTCCGGCCGTCGCTCCCGTACACCACAGGCTGCGCCGCGATGCCCAGGTCCCCAGGCAGGGTCGCCTCCTCTCCCGGGTGGCATCCACCCACGCAAGCAAGGGAGAGCGCGAACAGGGGAACCCAGCGACTCCAGCAGACTCGATCTGTCATGGCTTCTCTCGAACGAGCAAGACGGGTCCCAGACGATCCAGCCCTTCGCCTGCTGGGCGAGCGCGGGAACGCGGACCGTCAGCAGCCTAGAGAAGGGTGGGAG
>ERZ869909.1189-NODE-1189-length-22137-cov-5.358205_pt1 | contig 22137 bp, 21 predicted proteins | sample MGYA00520892_ERZ869909 | MGnify/ENA primary metagenome ERZ869909 (study PRJEB32215, sample SAMEA104723947) | bioreactor metagenome | biome: bioreactor; feature: anaerobic bioreactor; material: water | place: China | collected 2015-03-12 ... | reverse complement strand
CCGGCAACCGAAAGCGGCCCCTCGGTCAGCGTGCCCGGCATCGGCGGCAGATGCCCGCGCCGCGGCACGATGCCGAAGCTGGTCTTCAGCCCCCAGACGCCGCAGAAATGCGCCGGCAGACGGATCGAACCGCCGATGTCGCTGCCCAGTTCCAGCACCGTCAGCCCGGCCGCCAGCGCCGCCGCCGAGCCGCCCGACGAGCCGCCGACCGTGCGCTCGAGGTCCCAGGGGTTCCGCGTCATGCCAAAGAGGTCGTTGTAGCTCTGGTGATCTGAGGCCGCCTCGGGCAGGTTGGTCTTGCCCCAGATCACCGCGCCCTCGGCCCGCAGCCGCGCCACCGCGTCGGCATCCTGGGCCGGGCGGTTTGCGGCCAGCGGCGGTATGCCTGCGGTGGTGGCGAAACCCACCGTATCGAAGCTTTCCTTGATGGTCATCGGCAGACCGTTCAGCCGACCGCCGCCACGGCGATTGTCGGCCGCCCGGGCGGCGGTGCGCGCGCCTTCGGGATCGGTGGCGACCACCGCATTGATCGCCGGATTGAGCCGGTCATGGCGGGCCAGCATATGTTCGAGCAGTTCGAGCGCACCGATCTGCCCGCTTTGCAGGGCGCTCAGGGTCTGGAGCAAGGTCCAGGAATGCGGTTCAGCGTTGCGGGTCATGCCTTTGCCTTCGATCGGTTGAGTTTCATGAAAAGATCACTCAGCGCCGGCCAGAGCCCGCGCGGATAGAGCAGCAGCACCACCACCGACAGCAGCCCGATGACGATCCAGTACTGATCGCCCGACCAGCCGGCCCGGGTCATCGCCTCACGCAGGCCGATCAGCAGCAGCGTGCCCAGCGCCGGGCCGGTCAGCGTGCCCATGCCGCCAATCACCGTCACCACCATCATGGTGATCACCCAGTTGATGTGAAAGCCGGTGCTGGCGCCAACGGTCAGCGTGGTGATGTAGTAAAGCCCGCCCGCCAGTGCGCAGCCCGCCGCCGAGACGCAGAACAGGCCCAGATGCAGGCGGCGCACATCCACCCCGGCGCTGCGGGCTGCGGCCTCGTTGTCACGCATCGCCAGCGTCGCCAGCCCCAGCCGGGTGCGCAGGAATACCCTGAGCCCGATGATCAGCGCCACGGCAAGAATGGCGGCGACGGCAAAGACGATCTGCTCGGGAAAGCCGCTGACCGGCTGGCCACCGGGGCGCAGCACCACGATGGAGGTGCCGCCAAGCCAGCGGTTCATCAGGAAGACCTGCTGCACGATCTCGGCCACCACCCACATGCCGACGGCGAAATAGGCGTATTTGAGATGGAACATGATCATGCCCAGAGGAATGGCGATCAGCCCCACGGCAACGGGCACCAGCGCCAGCACCAGCCAGAGCGGTATCGCGGTCTTGTTGGCGATATGGAACAGCGCGAAGGCGCCGATACCGACAAAGACCTGATGCCCCAGCGAGACCTGCCCGGCATAACCGGCCAGCAGGTTCCACATCTGCGCCAGCAGGAAGATCACCAGCATCTCGCAAAGCAGGAAGACCATGCCCGGATCGATCACCCCGGCACACCAGATGACAACAGGCAGCGCCAGCACGAGGATCGCCGCTTCGAAGGGACGCAACAGGGTCATGCCTTCAGCCTTCCGGTTGCGGCGCGCAGCGCCAGGGCCACGAAAAACGCCATATGCACATAAAGAAGCCCCGCATTGGGATCGAACCGGGCGCCGATCACCTGCACCATGCCCAGAAACAGCCCGGCCAGAAGCACGCCACGGATCGCCCCCAGACCGCCCAGCACCACCACCTCGAAGGCGATCAGCAGATGCGCCACCCCCGAGAAGGGCGACACCGAGGCCCGCATCGCCAGGAGCACGCCGGCCAGCGCCGCCAGCCCGGCCGAAAGCGCCGCCACCCCCATATGAACCCGCTTCACCCGCACCCCCATCAGGGCGGCGATCTCGGGCCGGTCGGAAACCGCGCGGATCTCGCGGCCGAAACGGGTGCGGAAGATCAGGAAGGCGAGCGCCGCAAAGGCCAGCAGCGCGATGCCCAGCGTCACCAGCGGCAGCAGCCCCAGCGAGACGCCGAAGAACCGGAACCCGGCCTGCCCCAGCCCGCCGACATCGAGCCCGCGCAGATCGGCGCCCAGCGTTTCGATCAGCCCGTTGCGGATCATCACCGCCAGGCCAAAGGTCACCAGCATCGCCACCATCGGATCGCGAAACGACATCGCCCGTTCGACAAAGACCGCCTGAATGAAGCCGCCGAGCACCGCGCAGCCCAGAAAGGCCCCTGCCAGCACCAGCGGCAAGGGCAGCCCCGGCTGCACCACGATCAGCCCGACCGCCATGAAGGCGCCCAAGGTGATCAGTTCGCCATGCGCCAGATTGACCACCCGCAGAATACCGAAGTTCAGCGCCAGCCCGGCGCCGATCATGCCGTAAAGCCCGCCAAGCGTAAGGCCCTGAAACAGAATCTCGATCATGCCCGCACTCCGAAATAGGCTTCCCGCAGGGTCGTCGGCGTGACCCCTGCCGCCGGACCACGATGGGTCACCCGGCCCTTCATCAGGCACGTCACGGCGGCGGCATCGCGACAGGCGCGCTCGATATCCTGATCGACCAGAACCACCGTCACGCCTTCGGCGCGCACCCGGTCGAGCGCGGCATAGACCTCGCGCACCACCGCTGGCGCCAGACCCAGCGAAATCTCGTCACAGAGCAGGATCGCCGGGTTCGAGGCCAGCGCCCGGGCAATCGCCACCATCTGCTGCTGCCCACCCGAAAGCTGCGCCGGATACTGCCGCCGTTTCTCGCGCAGGATGGGAAACAGCGCCAACAGCGTGGTCATATTCCAGGGGCCGGGTCGCGCGCTCTGACCGATCAACAGGTTCTCCTCGATGGTCAGACTGTCGAACAGCAGCCGCCCCTCGGGCACCAGCGCCAGACCCAGCGCCGCCGCAGCCTCGGGATTGCCGGGTGGCAGGGGCTTGCCGTCCAGCTCGATCCGGCCGGTCCAATGCGGGATCAGACCGCACAGCAGCTTCATGAGGGTGGATTTCCCCGCCCCGTTGGCGCCGATCAGCGCATGGGTCTGGCCGGGCTCGACGGCGAGCGACACATCGCTCAACGCCCGGAACTCGCCATACCAGGCCGAAACCCCTTCAATCTTTAGCGAGGACGTCATCGGGCACACCCATGTAGATATCCTGCAGGCCCTTGTCCTGCCACACATCGGCAAAGGGGCCGTCCAGCGTCTTGGCCCCCTTGTCCATCACGATCAGCCGCTCGCAGGCTTCGCGCAGCGCCAGCGGGATATGTTCGACCCAGAGGATCGCGCGTCCGTCGCGCAGGCCGCGCACCAGATCGACAATGGTTTCGATCTCGGGTTCGGTCAGCCCGGCGGCGATCTCGTCAAGCAGCAGAACGCGCGGACGGGCAGCCAACGCCTTGGCCAGTTCCAGCCGCTTGCGGTCCAGCAGGCCCAGCGATCCGGCGGGCTGGCCGGCGCGCGTGCTCAGCGAGCATTTCGCCAGCACCTCGGCCACCCATTCGCGCGCCGCCCTTTCCCCCAGCCCGGCGCCGAAAGCCGCCGGGACGCGGACGTTCTCCTCGACGGTGAGCCGGGCGAAGGTCTGGGGGATCTGCGCGGCGCGGGCGATGCCGGCGCGCACCCGGGCGTGCAAGGGCAGGCGCGTGATATCGCGCCCGTCCAGCATCACCCGGCCGGCGCTGCCGCGCAGATCACCCGCCAGAAGCGCCAGAAGCGTGCTTTTCCCCGCACCGTTGGGACCGATGACGCCGACGCTTTCGCCCGGCGCCAGGGTCAGATCGACCCCGTCCACGGCCCTGAGCACGCCGAACCGCTGGACGAGGCCCTCGACCTGAAGCACGGCTCAGGCTCCGCCCATGGTGATCATCTCGGCCTCGACCGGTACCGACGGGTCCGAGACATTGTTGACCACCAGCAGCTCGCTTTCATGGCGACCACCGCGCCGCTGCCACTGACCGCCGACCATATTGGTGATCGCGACGCTGCGCACCGGCGAGCTGGCGAAATTCACCCGGCCGACGACGGTCTCGCGGTCGAAGCCGGCAATGGCATCGCGGATTGCATCGCGGTCGGTGGGATCTTCGGCACTGGCCAGGGCACCAAGACCGATCTCCCACAGCGCATGGCCATAGCCGAGCGGCTGGGTCCATTGCGCCCCGGTGGTCTCTTCCCATTCCGCGGCCAGCGCGGCGGCGGTCTGGCCGGTCAGCGACGAACCATAGGGGAAGGCAGGCGACCACCAGACCTCGGTGGCGACGCCATTGCCGCTTTCGCCCAGGGCATTCACCCCGCCCGGGAACAGGAAGGCCGCCGCGACGATCACCGCCTTCGGGCTGAGCCCCGCCTGACGCACCTGATTCCAGAAGGGAATGAAATGATCCGGGAACAGGAAGCCGGACAGGATATCGGTTTCCTCGCGCGCGAAACGCGCGATCTGCGCCGAGAAGTCATTGGTGGCAATCTGGAACGGCCCGGCAGCGACCTCCTGATAGTTGAACTGCGACAGCAGGGCAGGCAGGCCGAACTGCGGATGCATCAGCCCGGCGCCGGCGTCGTTGTCCAGATAGAGCGTGCCGACCTTGCGGTTGGTATCGACCATATCCATCATCTGGACGAAGTTCAGCAGCGCCCCGTCGGCACCGCCGAAGAAGTGGAAGAAATACGGAAAACCCACTGCCGGATCGCCGCCGCGCGGGAAGAACATCGCCTGCCAGGGCACCATGGTCGAGATCGTGGGAATGCCGCGCACATCGGCCAGTTCGGCCACCTGCGCCCCGCCATCACCATCCTGCGCCAGGATCAGATGGCAGCGCTCGCGCATCACCAGCTCCTGCGCGATCGAAGCCGAGCGGGTCGGGTCGGACTGGTTGTCGCGGATCACCAGCTCGACCGCATAGTTCACCCCGTTGATGGTCAGCCCGTCAGCAACGAGCCGCTGCATGCGCTCCAGCGTCCAGCGCTCGGCCTCGCCGAAGATGGCGCGGATGCCTGACAGCGAGCCCACATAGCCGATCTTGATCTGCCGCGCCTGGGCACGCGCAAGAGACGGGGCGAACAGCGCGCCAGCGCCCGCCGCCAGCCCGGTCCCGATCAGCCGACGCCGGGACATGCCCGGCTGCAACACTCTGTTGGTCATGGAACCCTCCCTGGGTTTTGTGAACTTGCGGCGGCTTGATTCTATGTTACCGCTGGTAACATGCTTCTCGGATGTGCTGATTCTGTCAAGATGAAAGTTTCATGAACGCGACAGCGCACCGACCGCGGGCAGCTTGCCCTCGCCGGCGGATGCGACCAGATTGGGAAACGGGCAATGAGCAGTGATCAGGCAACAGGAAGCGTATCCGTGGACAAGGAAGCCCCCGCCACCAGACGACCCCGCAAGAAGCAGGGCTATCATCACCGCGATCTGCGCGCGGCAGTCATCCAGACCGCGCTGGAACTGACCGCCCAGCGCGGCGGGCCCTATTTTTCGCTGCGCGAAGTGGCGCAGGCGCTGGGTGTTGCCCATACCGCCGTCTACCGCCATTTCGCGAACAAGGCCGCACTCTATGACGTGCTGATTCAGGAGGGGTTCATCATCCTGCATCGGTTCCAGACCGAGGAACAGGACCGCGCCGCGCCCGATCCGCTCAGCCGGCTGCAGGCGCTGACGATCGCCTATCTGCGGCTGGCGACCGAAGAAACCGGCTTCTTCCGCATGCTGTTTGAAAACCGCCCCGGGCTGCGCCCCGACGAGGGACAGGGCGGCGGGCATCAGGAGCGGGCCTTCGAAACCCTGCTGTCGGCCATCCGCTCCTGCCAGGAGGCCGGGCTGGTGGTGGCGGGCGATCCGGCACAGATTGCCGGCTACCTGCTGCTCGCCCCGCATGGGCTGGCCGCCTATCTGACGCAGCCCGTCTCGCCCGGTCTGGTCAACGAGCGACCGGTCAGGTTGATGCGGGCCGAGGATCTGGCCATCGTCGGCATCCTGCCGGTGCTGACCAATCCCCCTCCGCCCGAGGACATCGCCCAGCGCTTCTTTCGCCGCACCGACGAGGCGGATGAACAGAACGGCTGAAACGAGCGGATGAGCAGGCTGCCCGCCAGCCCAGCGGGACAGCCCCCCGGCCGGCCAGTCAGCTTCCCGGCATCCTCAACCGGCGCTGCATGGACAACGGTTCTTCATGGCCGCGTTCCAGCCACAGGCCGACCAGCCCGCGCGGTAGATATAGCGCGAACAGGATCGCCACGATGCCGATCCCGGCCAGATACCAGGCACCCAGATCGCCGAAGAATTCCTGCAACGCGAAGAACAGGATCGCCCCCAGGATCGGCCCGATGAACGTGCCGATGCCACCAACCAGCACCATGAACAGCATGAAGACCGACCACTGGATGCCGAAGGCGGTGCGCGGCTGGAAGGTGATCGCCGAGGCCAGCCAGAGCGTGCCGGCCAGCGCGCAGCCAACCGAGGCGAGGATATAGATGCGCTGCTTGACGCGGAAGGTCGAGATGCCGACCGAGGCCGCGGCCTCCTCGTCATCGCGGATCGCCTGCGCCTCGGCGCCGATGCGGCCCTTGAGCAGCACCCAGGTGCCCCAGAGCGCCGCCGCCATGCTGCCCAGCGCCAGCAGATAGACGGTGATACGCCGGATCTCGGGAGCATAGGCGTTCAGCGCCACCAGCGATGTGCCGGTCTCGCCCTGCACGATCGGATCGAAGGACACGATCGAGCGGATCACCTCGGCAATGACCCAGGTGGCAATCGCGAACTCGCCGGCCTTCATGCGCAGCACGAACCACGACAGAACCCATGCCAGCACGGCAGTCAGCGCGGCGGCGGCGAAGATCGCCGGGAACGGCGGGAAGCCGGCATCAACCAGCCGGATCATCGCATAGCCGCCCAGCCCGACGAAGGCCTGCTGCCCCACCGAAACCAACCCGGCATATCCGGCCAGAAGATTCCACATCACAGCGAAGATGATCAGCACGAAAAGCATGATCAGCTTGTCCACCACCAGCGCCGAGGCCACCAGCGGCAGCAGTGCCAGCACCCCCAACAGCGCGACGGCGAACAGGATCAGCGCGCGGTCACGTTGCGACAGCGGCAGGGTGCGGGGCGGGGTGATCGGGGTATGGGTCATGCGCGTCTCCGCATCTGGGCACGGTTGAGGACGGTGGCCATCAGCGCGGCGCGCCAGCCGCCACGTTCGGAAGCGGCGCCCTGGCTCATGCGCACGGCGAGGATCACCAGGAACAGGCAATGCCCCGCCAGCAACGAGAACTGCGGCGAGATCATCCCGCCCAGCGACTGCGCGAGGCCCAGCGCGAGCCCGCCAAGCAGCGTTCCGCGCAGCGAGCCGATGCCGCCGATGACCACCGCCTCGAAGGCGAAGATCAGCAGCATCGGCCCCGAGAAGGGGGTGACCTGCGCGCGCAGCGCCAGGAAGATCCCGGCCAACCCGGCCAGCGCCACCGCGATTGCAGCCGCCCCGCGATGGACGCGGATCGCATCGACCCCGCAAAGCGCCGCCGCCTCCGGGTCCGAGGCGGTGGCACGCACCGCCCGCCCGAAGCCGGTGCGGGTCAGGACCAGATGCAGCGCGCCCAGCACCACCAGCGCGGTGGCGAACATATAGACCGGCAGCTTGCCCACGAAGATATTGCCCGGCAGCTGCCAGCTCGCCCAGGAAAGCCCGCCGATATAGGCCCCCAGCGAACGCGTATCCGAGCCGAATGCCGCGAACATGCCGTTTTGTAGCGCCGCAGCGAGGCCGATGGTGGTCAGGATCGGGATCAGAAACCCGCCCTTCAGAGAGCGTTCGAAGATGAACCGTTGCAGCAGCCACCCCAGCGCCGCCATCATCGGCAGGGTCAGCGCGATGGCCCAGGGCACGCCAAGCCCCAGCACCTGCACCAGCCACAAGGCGATCATCGCCCCCAGCACCGCCATGTCGCCATGCGCCAGATTGATGAAGCGCACGACACCGAACATCAGCGAAAGCCCCGCCGCCAGAACGGCGTAATAGCCCCCCAGAAGGATGCCCTGGATGATCGATTCAAGCATGGGAAAGCTCCGCCTTGTGAATGCCGAAATAGGCGTCGGTGATCTGCTCGCGGGTCAGTGATTGCGGGGCACCGTCAAGCTCCAGCGCGCCTTCCGCCAGACAGATCAGACGCTCGGCGAAGCCCATGGCGCGGGTCAGATCCTGTTCGACGATGACCATGGTCATATGCCCGCGCAGCCGTTCGAGCGACTGATAGACCCCATCCACCGCCGCCGGTGACAGCCCGAGCGAAACCTCATCGAGCAGCAATACCCGTGGATTGGTGATCAGCGCCCGGCCGATGGCCACCGCCTGGCGCTGCCCGCCGGACAACCCGCCCGCCGCCCGGTCCAGCAGCGGGGCGATCTGCGGCAGCGCATCCAGCACGCTGGCAAGGTTCCAGTCCCCGCGCCGCCCGTTCTCGGCACCGATCTGCAGGTTCTCGCGCACCGTGAGGTCGGTGAACAGCCGCCGGCCTTCGGGGCAGAGCGCCAGACCGGCGCGCACGCGCTCATGCGCCGACATCTCGGTGATTTCCTCGCCCAGCAGCGACACCGCCCCTTCGGCCACCGGATGCAGGCCGGCGATCATGCGCATCAGCGTCGTCTTGCCGGCGCCATTCGCGCCGATCACCGCCAGCACCGCGCCTTCGGCCAGATCGAGCGAAATGCCCTTGACCGCCTGCAACAGGCCATAGCGGCCATGCACCCCGTTGAGTTCAAGCGCGATCATTCCGGACTGCTCCCCAGATAGGCGCGCTGCACATCGGCATTCGCCATCACATCGCGCGGATCGCCCTCGGCGAGGATACGCCCCTCGGCCATGCAGATCAGGCGGGTCACGACGCGCAGCAGCGCATGAAGGATATGCTCGATCCAGACGATGGTGATGCCACCATCCTGCAGGCTCTGGATCAGATCGACCAATTGCCCGAGTTCGGCCTCGGTCAGGCCGCCGCCGATCTCGTCGAGCAGGATCAGTTGCGGCCCGGTCGCCAGCGCCCGCGCCACCTCCAGGCGCTTGCGGTCCAGCAGGCCCAGGGCGGCAGCGGGCCGGTTGGCCAGCGGGCCAAGACCGGTGCGGCGCAGCACCTCGGCGGCGCGACCGGTGGCCTCGGCCTCGCCCAGGCCGGCACCGGCGCGGGCGGCGACATGGACATTCTCGAACACGCTCATTCCCAGGAACGGGCGGGGCACCTGATGGCTGCGGGCAATGCCCAGACGGCAGCGATCCGGGGCGCGGGTGCCGGTCAGATCGTGCCCGGCAAAGGCGATCTGCCCCGAGGTCAGCGGAAACGACCCGGCCAGGGCCCCGAACAGGGTGGTCTTGCCCGCGCCGTTCGGGCCGACGATCCCCAGCGCCTCGCCGGGAAAGACATCGAGATCCACATCGTGCAGGACCTTCAACGCGCCGTAGGACTTGTGCAGCCCCCGCGCGCGCAGGATCGGGTCGGTTGTCACAGCGGCCATCTTCACGGTCGCACGCTCCTTGGTGAGCCGGGCAGGATGGGCACGAGGCCCATCCTGCGCTTCGGCAGCGTCAGCCGAAGGCCAGAGGCCGGAAATCGGCGGTCAGGCCCAGCCCGGGGATGTCCGAGTCGAACACCAGATCCAGTTGGAACGGGAACCGCTCGCCCTGCACCCGGTTCCACTGCCCCCCGGCCACGCCGCTGGTGGTGCAGTTGGGCACCGGCCCGGCGGTGAAGTCGACCCGGCCGACCGCGGTGTCGGCGACCAGCCCCGGCAGGGTCGCGGCCAGCGCCTCCTTGTCCTTGGGATCGCCCGCCTGCGCGGCCAGGGCCAGCGCGGCATCGAACAGCGAGGCCGAGGCCCCCAGCGCCTGCGCCCATTGCCGCCCGGTCGCCGCCTCGTACTGCGCACCCAGCTCGGCATTGCTCAGGCCCGTCGCGACCGACGAGAACGGGAACGCCGGGTGCCAGTAAACCCCGGTGCACAACCCGTGACCCAGATCCCCCAGCGATTCCATTTCCGATGCGAACAGCCCGGCCTTGGCCATCTGCATGATCTTCAGCCGTTGCGCGAGGCCGCGCTGCGCGGCCTGACGCCAGAACACCGGGAAATCCGGCGGGAACGGGAAGGTGACCACGATATCCACTTCGGCGCTGCGGAACGCGTTGATATGGGTGGTGAAATCCTGCGTCATGTTCTCGTAGGGGCCGGGATCGATGATCTCCCAGCCGGCCGCCTCCATCTGCGGCAGCAGGCCCGCGCGGATCGCATTGCCGTCGGCATCCGAGGGGATCAGCGTGCCGACACGGCGGTTGGTGTCCAGAAGCGACCACTGACCGTTGTAGAGATTGAGGAAGCTGCCGACCCCGAAGGAATAGTGAAAGGTCCAGCGGAAGGTCTGCTCGCCCGGACGGCCGCCGCGTCCGAAATAATAGGCCTCCCAGGGCGCGACGGTGGACAGGCAGGGCGTGGCTCCGGCCTCGCAGGCGTCGGCGACGGGGTTGGTGGTTTCGGGCGCCGAATGGGTCAGGATCAGGTCGGGCGCGGCCGAGTTGATCATGTCGCGGGTGATCTGGCTGGCGCGCACCGGGTCGGACTGGGTGTCGGCGGTGATGATCTCGACCTGCATGCGCCGGCCGCCGACCTCGATCCCGCCGGCCAGATTGTTGCGGATTGTCTCGATCAGCCAGCTGTCATGCGCGCCGAAGATCCCCAGCGGCCCCGATTGCGGACCGATATAGCCGATGCGGAACACGCCGGCCTCCTGACCGAAAGCGCGCGTGCCGATCAGCGGCGCGGCCAGCGCGCTGCCGGCCAGCAATCCCGTGAAGCGGCGCCGGCTGAGCGGTGCGTTTCTGAAAGTCATGTCATCCTCCCTTGGGTTGTTGTGGCGGCCGCCCGGCGCCCGGGCAGCCAGATCGTCACGCCCTGGTCATTGCAGGGCGGTCATTGTGCCGGGGCGCTTGCCGGCGCATGCGCCCGCAGGAAGGCACCGGCCTGATCGAGCGATTCCATTCCCTCCTCCAGGAACGGCGCGAAAAGCTGGTGGTTGTGGCACATCCCCTCCCAGAGCCGCAGTTCGACCGCGACCCCGGCGGCCTGCATCCGCGCCGCCAGCGTCTGGCTGTCCGAGCGCAGAAGCTCCCAGCTGCCGACATGGATCAGCGTTGGCGGCAGGCCGGTCATATCGGCATCAAAGGGTGTGACCAGCGGCGACGAACGGTCGCCCTCGCCCAGATAGAGCGCGTTGAAGAGCCCCATCAGGCCACGATCGACCAGCGGCGCATCGGCGAGTTCGCTATGCGAGGCACCCTGCCCCGCCAGATCCAGCGCCGGCGACAGCAGAACCAGCGCCGCCGGCAGCGGCAGACCGGCATCGCGCGCCCTGACCGCCGTGGCCAACGCCATGTTGCCGCCCGCCGAATCGCCCACCAATGCCAGCGCCTCGCCCCGATAGCCCTGTGCCAGTGCCCATTGATAGGCGGCGAAGACATCGTCATGCGCGGCGGGCGCGGGGTTTTCAGGCGCCAGGCGATACTGCACCGACAGCACCGTGCAGCCGCTGGCCCGCGCCAGATTGGAGGCGATCACCCGATGCGAGCGCGGCGACCCGAAGAGCCAGCCGCCGCCATGGACATAGATCACCAGCCGGCCCTCGGCGGCACCGACGGGGCGCAGGAACTCGCAGCCCTGCCCGTTGATGGTGACCGGCTCGACCGCAACCTCCTGGGCGGTCGGGGTCGGGGCCATCATCGCCTCGAACCAGTCGCGCATGTCCTGCGGGTTGCCGCTCGACGGCGGCGGGTTCTGCGCACCCATGGCCAGAATGGCATGCAGTTGTTCAACTGACATCGCTCAGCCTCCTCATGTGTAGAGCGCGTCGATGCCACCATCGACGGGCAGGTTGATGCCGGTGACCCAGCGCGCAGCATCCGAGCACAGGAACAGGATCGGCGGGGCAATCTCGTCGGCGATGGCGGGGCGCTTGATATTGGCGGCATCGGCGGCCACGCGCTCTTCGCCCAGCATCTGCACGAACTCGCCGAGGATCGGGGTGAACACCGGGCCCGGCGCGACCGAGTTCATGCGGATGTCGTGGTCCATGAACAGCCGGTAGCCGCGCTTCTTGGACCAGACGACCAGCGCCTCCTTGAAATACTGATAGCAGGTCTCTTGCGGGGGCGGATTGCCGGCCAGCCATTGCAGACCGGTAGCGAAATCCGCGGTCTCGGCCAGCGCCTTGTGAGCGTCGAGCCGTTGCCGCCAGTCGAAACCGAGGATCGAGGCGACATTCACCACCGCGCCGCCCTGCATGCGCGGCACCAGCGCCTCGGTCAGGTGGCGCAGGCCCAGATAGTTGATCCGCGCCACCAGATCGCGATCCGCAAGCCCGGAAATCCCGGCGGCGTTGACCAGCGCATCCACCCGCTCGGGCAGGGCCGCAACCGCCGCGTCGATGCTCTCGGGCTGGCCGAGATCGACCTTCACAAACCCGTCGAGCGTGATCATCGGATCGTTGCGGTCCATCCCGATGACCCGCGCCCCGCTGAACCGGGCCAGGCGCGCGGTCTCGGCGCCGATCCCCGAGGAAGCGCCGGTAATGACGATGGTTTTGCCGTGCAATGTCATGATTGGTCCTTCAGAACAAATTGGGCCGCCCGTCCCGGAAAGGTCCGGACGGCCCGAGGTGGCTCGCGAATGGGAGAGAGGTCTCGCGAAGCGTCAGAACGGATAGACGACGGCCTGGGGACGGGTGGTCACCCAGACCCATTGGGAGAATTCCTCCCAGATCGCCGGACCGGAGATGCGGGTGCCGTTGCCCGAGCGCCCGCGCCCGCCGAAGGGCGCGAAGGGGCTGGCCATCACCGTCTGGTCGTTGATGTGCAGATGCCCCACCCGCAGCCGGTTGCCGATCGCCCGCGCGCGGCCCAGATCCTGCCCGATGATTCCGGCGGCCAGGCCGTAATCGGACATATTGGCCAGTTCCACCGCATGGTCATCACTGTCATAGGCGACAACAACCGCAACCGGGCCGAAGATCTCTTCCTGGAAGGCGCGCATCTCGGGGGTGACCCCGGCGAGCACGGTAGCCGGGAACATGCGGCCTTCGGGCGTGCCGCCGGCCAGCAGGCGCGCGCCTTTGGCCACGGCATCATCGACGATGCCCTTGATGCGCACGGCCTCGTGATCCGAGATCAGCGGCCCCAGCGCACAATGTTCGGTCGCCGGGTTGCCGACCGGCAGCCGCGCGGCCTTGACCGCCAGTTCCGCGGCCAGTTTGTCGGCCATGGCCGCGGGCGCAAGGATCAGGCCGGTGGACATGCAGATCTGGCCCTGATGCAGCCAGGCGCCCCAGGCGGCATTGGCCGCGGCGGCGGTGAAATCCGCATCCTCCATGATGATCAGGGCGTTCTTGCCACCCAGTTCAAGCTGCACGCGCTTGAGGTGCCGCCCGCAGGTCTCGCCGACCTTGGCGCCCACTTCCGGCGAGCCGGTGAAGCTGACCATGGCGATGTTCGGGTCCGAGCAGAGCGCCGCGCCGACATCGCCGCCGCCCGGCACGATATGCAGCAGATCGGCGGGCAGGCCGGCCTCCTCGAAGATGCGGGCGATGATGATGCCGCCCGAAATCGGCGTGCGCGGATCGGGCTTGTGAATCACCGCATTGCCCGTGGCCAGCGCCGCCGCGATGGCACGCACCGACAGGATCAGCGGGAAGTTGAACGGCGAGATGACCCCGACCACGCCATGCGCGACACGCAGAAGCTCTTCGTGGCGACCATCCTGGCTGGGCACCAGCCGGCCGGCGGGTTCGACGGCGGCGGCGGCGGCGGCACGCAGGAAGCCCGCCGAATGCTCGATCTCGATGCCCGCCTTGGGCGGGATCGAGCCGGTTTCCCGGATGATCCAGGGGATAAGCTCCTCGCCATTGCGCTCAAGAATATCGGCGGCGGCGTTGAGGATACGCGCGCGCACCTGCGCCGGCGTGGCCTCCCAGCCCGGTTGCGCGGCACGCGCGGCGGCAGCGGCCCGCGCCACATCGGCCGGTGCGCCCTGCCCCACCGAGGCCACTGCGCTGCCATCGGCGGGCGCCGTCACCATGTCGGCCCCGCCTGCGGCCAGAACCCAGCCGCTGGAATAGATTTTCCCTTCCCACGCCTGCTGCGCCAGAAAGCCCGGATTGGCTCCGTCCATGAGGTTTCCTCCCTGTTCTCGAACGCCCCTGCGGACGTCCTTCATCTCCCTGCGGCACGATGGGAACGGTTAACTGTTCACTGCAATAAATATTTTCTTTTCCACCCAGATGCAGATTAAGTTACTGAAAGTGCTGAAATCGCGCGAAATTGTTGCGCCGCGGCGGAGTTGATGATTTGATGAACAATGAATCATCAGGACATGATTTCATGAAAAAGCGCATCTCCCTGACCGAAGCCTCGCGACAGGCGCCGCGAATCACCTCACGCGGGGACAGCCGGCTTCTGGACGAGGGCGCGCCGCCCACCCTGGCCGATCTTGCCGGCGCGCTGCAATTCGCCCTGGGCGACGGGCGCATCTGGCTCAATGACGAGCGCATGATCATGATGCAGACTCAGGTTCTGGGCTATCTGCGGCGGCAGATGATCGAGAGCCTGGGCATCGATGGCGCGCAGGCGATGCTCTATCGCGCGGGCTGGGTGCAGGGCGAGAAATATGCCGATCTGGTGCAGAAACGCTTCAAGCAGAACGATCTGACCGCCGCCCTGGCCGCCGGGCCCCGGCTGCATACGATGGAGGGGTTCGTCAAGGTCACCACCAAGCGGTTCGAATTCGACATTGCACGCGGCCATTACCACGGCGAGTTCCACTGGCACGACAGTACCGAGGCGCAGGAACATCTGACGCATTTCGGCATTTCCGACCGACCCACCTGCTGGATGCAATGCGGCGCGCCGGCGGGTTTCACCACGGCGCTGCTTGGCCAGCCGGTGATCTTCCGCGAGGTGGAATGCGCCGGCATGGGCGCCGAGCGCTGCGTGGTTATCGGGCGCAACGCCAGCGCCTGGGGTGACGATCTGCCCGAACTGGCGGCTTCGGGGCGGCTGGCGACGCGCCGGCGCAAGGCCCCCTGGAGCCCGCCGGACACGCCGGAACCAGCGCCCGCCGCACCCGAGGTGCCGCATCCGATCATTGGCCGCACCACGGCGATCGAGCGGGCGAAACGGCTTCTGGAGCGGGTAGCCGGCTATGACGAGCCGGTGCTTTTTCTGGGCGAATCCGGGACCGGCAAGGAATATTTCGCCCGCCGGCTGCATGATATCGGTCGCACGCCCAAGGGCCCGTTCATCACGGTCAATTGCGGCGCCTGGGCCAATGGCGATGCGCCGGTGCCGCTGGTGGGGCCCGACAGCGCACTCGAGCGCGCCCGAGGCGGCACGCTGTTTCTGAACGATCTCTTTGCCCTGTCGCCGAGCCAGCAATCGCTTCTGGCGTCGCAATTGTCGAGCGAGGCAGGCGACCCGCAAGCGCGCATCATGTCGGCCAGCGCCGCCACTCCGAACGAGGCGCTGAGATCGACCGGCTTCCGCGCCGACCTCTATTATCGGCTGTCGTTGCTGCCGATCGTCATTCCGGCGCTGCGCGAACGCCGCGACGACCTGCCCATGCTGATCGATCATTTCCTGCGGCTGCACAGTCGCAAACACGGCAAGCCGCTGCGCCGGATCTCGGGCGCGGCGCTGGGGCTTTTGCTGCGCTACGAATTCCCCGGCAATGTGCGCGAGCTGTCAAACATGATCGAGCGCGGCGTGATCTATGCCGAGGCCGGCGGCGATCTGGAGATTTCGCATCTTTTCACCGGCGTTGAGGAAATGCCCGAATTCGTCGAGGGGCTGCATCAGTCGGGACGGATCGTGCGTCGCGCGGCGGCCGAAAGCACGGTGCCGGACGGAATGACCTTCAACGAGCTTGAATCCGAAACCTATGCAAAGGCGCTACGGGCGGCCGGCGGCAATGTAGCGGCGGCCGCACGCGGTCTGGGGTTGACGCGGGCGAAGCTGGAATATCGGCTGCGCAAGCTGGGGCTTCTGCCGGAGGGGCGGCGCTAGGCGCCCGCCCGGGCCACGGCCCGGCCGCGCCGCTTACTTCGCGCGAAAATTCGGCGGGCGTTTTTCAAGAAAGGCGCGCAGCCCTTCCTTGGCACCGTCCGAGGTCTGCACGAGGGCCGCGGCAAGGCTTTCGGTGAACAGCCCATCGCCACGCGCCATATCGGTGATGCGCGAGATCGCGTTGATCATCAGATAATTCGAGAAGGGCGCGTTGTCGGCGATCTTGCGCGCCAGCTTGGCGGCCAGCGCCAGCCCCTCGCCCTCGGCCACCGAATAATGCGCCAGCCCCAGCGCGAGCCCCTCATCGGCGCCGTAGGAGCGCCCGGTCAGCATCATCTCGCGCATCCGGTCAGCGCCCAGAATGCGCCCGACGCGCACCGTGGCCCCGCCGCCCACGAAGATCCCGCGCATCCCCTCCGGCAGTTGAAACCGCACCGAAGGCTCGGCGATGCGCACATGGGTCGAGGTGGCGATCTCAAGCCCGCCACCGATCACCGCGCCGGTCAGCACCGAGATCACCGGCAGCGGCCCGAATTCGATCAGCTCCGAAACCCGGTGCCAGTTGCGCGAGTGGAACACCCCCTCGATAGGCGCGCGGTGCTCATGCTCGGCCAGATCGAGGCCCGAGCAGAAATGCCCGCCCTCGCCCCGCAAAATCACCACCCGCACCCCTTCGGGCGGATTCGAAAAGAAGGCGTCCAGCTCATCCACCAGCGCGTCATTCATCGCATTGCGCTTCTCGGGCCGATCAAAGATCAGCGTCGCGATATCGCCGTCGATCTCGACGCGGGTAACCCGTTTCGGGGCCGGGGCCAGGTCTTGCATCACTTCTGTTCCTTCTCGCAGCGGTTTTTGTTGTATAGATAAACAGTTTTTCTGTATAGCATTATTTTCGGACTGCAGGACAGCGCCCGGGGAGGCATGCGATGATCGACGTCAGCAAGATAACAGCCATTGATTTTCACACCCATGCGGAAGAGCCCTGCAACTGCCACCGCGATGACGGCTACAATGAGTTCCAGGCCGGCATGGCCGCCTATTTCAAGAATCCCGCCGGCGTGGACGGCATGCTGCCGACCGTGCAGGACACCGCCGCCTATTACCGTGAGCGCAATATCGCTGCGGTGATCTTTCCGGTCGATGCCGAACGCGAGACGGGCTTTCGCCGCTACAACAACGAGGAAGTCGCGCAGATCTGCGCCGAGAATGACGACATCCTGATCCCCTTCGCCAGCATCGACCCTCACAAGGGCCGCGCCGGCGCCCGCGAGGCCCGCCGGCTGGTGCGCGATTTCGGTGTGCGCGGCTTCAAGTTCCATCCGACCATGCAGGGCTTCTTTCCCAATGATCGCGAAGCCGCCTATGCCCTTTACGAAGCCATCGCCGAGGAAGGCGCGGTGGCACTGTTCCACACCGGCCAGACTGGCGTCGGATCGGGGATGCGTGGCGGCATGGGCATGCGGCTGAAGTATTCGAACCCGATGCATCTGGACGATGTCGCGGTCGATTTCCCCGATATGCCCATTGTCCTGGCGCATCCCTCCTTCCCCTGGACCGAAGAGGGGCTGGCGGTGGCCCAGCACAAGCCCAATGTCTATTACGACATGTCGGGCTGGTCGCCGAAATACTTCCCCGAGACCTTCATCCGCTATGCGAATTCGATCCTGAAGAAGAAGATGCTCTTCGGCTCCGACTGGCCGGCGATCACCCCGGACCGCTGGCTCGCCGATTTTGCCGCCGCACCGTTCAAGGACGAGGTGCGCCCGCTGATTCTGAAAGAAAACGCCATGCGCCTGCTGGGATTCGGGGCCTAGCGGCCGCGCCCCGGCGCATGACTTCGCAGCATTGTCGGTAAGCAACAAAACTGTTTACTGATATAACAATTTCACCTACTCTACCGCTCAGGACCAAGCGAGGGCCGGACATGACATCGAAGAACGCGACCGCGACGGATGGCCAGGAGGCGCTGCAGCCGGAACTGGATTGCTTCATCGGCTATAACCTCAAGCGCGCCTATCTGATCGTCCAGGCCGATTTCCGGCGCGTTCTGGGTGAGGACGGCTTCAGCCCGCGCGCCTTTTCAGCGCTGTCTCTGGTGGTGCAGTTTCCCAATATCACCCAGACCGGCCTGTCGAAGCTGCTTGGCATCGAGCGCTCGGGGCTGGTGGCCATCATCGACGATCTTGAACAGCGCGGGCTGGTGAAACGGGTGCCGGTGCCGGGCGATCGCCGCGTGCAGGCGCTGATGCCGACCAAGGCCGGGGTGCAGGCGCTGACCGAAGCCACCGCCGCCGTCTATCGCCATGAGGATGCGCTGTTTGAGGATTTCACCACCGAAGAGCGCGACAGCTTGATGGCGCTGTTGCGAAAGATCCGCGTTCTGGGGGAATGACGATGCAGATTTGGGGGGAGTGCGGTGCCATCGTGACGGGTGGCGCCTCGGGCCTCGGGGCCGCGACGGCGGCACGGCTGGCGCAGGACGGGCTGCGGGTTGTGCTGTTCGACCTGAACGAGGCTGCCGGGCGCGATCATGCGCGTTCTATTGACGGGCATTTCGAATCCGTCGATGTCAGCGATCCGGCCTCGGTTGCCCAGGGGCTGGAACGCGCGGTTGCCGCAGTCGGCGTGCCCCGCGTTCTGGTCAATTGCGCCGGGATCGGCGGGGCATCGAAAACCGTGTCGCGCGGCGCGGCGCATGATCCCGAGCTTTTCGCCCGCATCCTTCGGGTTAATCTGTTGGGGGCGTTCTTCTGTGCTTCGCAGGTTGCGGCGCGCATGTGTGCGGCCGATCCGGTGGGCAAGGACGGCGCGCGCGGGGTGATCGTCAACACCGCCTCGGTTGCGGCCTTTGACGGGCAGGTGGGCCAGGTGGCCTATTCCGCCTCGAAAGGCGGGATCGTCGGCATGACGCTGCCGATGGCGCGCGATCTGGCCGACAAGGGGGTGCGCGTCTGCACCGTGGCGCCGGGTCTTTTCCTGACGCCGCTGCTGCACGAGCTGCCGCCCGAGGTGCAGCAATCGCTGGGCGCTCAGGTGCCATTCCCCTCGCGGCTTGGCGATCCGGGCGAGTTCGCGGCGCTGGTCAGCCATATCACGCAAAACCCGATGCTCAACGGCGAGGTGATCCGCCTCGATGGCGCGATCCGCATGGCCCCGCGCTGAGGCCGCTACAGGAAGGTGCCCGTCATGGCCGAGCTGCCGGACTTCTGGTCCCCCGAATTCGACTACGAACACCGGGCCGATGGCTCGATCCTGATGTGGCAGAAGGGCGCTCTTGGGCAATATCTGCCCACGCTTGCCGATTATCTTGACCACTGGGCCGAGGCGACGCCGGATCAGCCGTGGATCGCCCGCCGCGATGCCAGCGGCGCATGGCGCAAGATCAGCTATGGTACGGCGCGCGCACAGGCCCGGGCCATAGGCGGGGCGCTGCTGGCGCTGGGGCTGGGGCCGGACCGGCCATTGATGATCCTGTCAGGCAATTCGCTGGAACATGCGCTTCTGGGGGCCGCGTGCTTCTATGTCGGCATCCCCTATGCCCCGCTGTCGCCGGCCTATTCGCTGGTCTCGAAAGACCATGCCAAGCTGAAATCCATTGCCGCATCCCTGAACCCCGGCGCGGTCTTTGCCGAGGACGGCAGGGCCTTCGCTCCGGCTCTGGCAGCGCTGGCCCCCTTTGGTGCGCGCACCATCATCCAGCGTGATGCGCCCGCCGGCGCGGTTACGTTCGACATTCTGCTGGCCGGTGACCCGGCGCTGGCGGCGAAGGCGCGGGCCGGCATCGGGGCCGAGAGCGTGGTGAAATATCTCTTCACCTCGGGTTCGACCGGCGCGCCCAAGGCCGTGATCAACACCAATGGCATGATCTGCGCCAATCAGGCGATGATCCGCGACTGTTACCGCTTCCTGCTGAAGGAAGCGCCCGTGGTGCTGGACTGGGCGCCGTGGAACCATACCGCTGGCGGCAACAAGGTCAGCTATATGGTGCTCACCAATGGCGGCACCTTCTATATCGATGACGGCAAGCCGGTGCCGGGCAAGTTCGACGAGACGCTTAAGAACCTGAACGATGTCGCCTGCACCTGGTATTTCAACGTGCCGGTGGGCTGGGACATGCTGGTCGAGAAACTGGAACAGGATACCGATCTGGCCCGCACCTTCTTCAGCCGCCTGCGGATGATGTTCTATGCCGGTGCCGGCATGGCGCAGCATACCTGGGACCGGCTGCGCGCCGTCTCCAGGGCGGTGATGGGCCGGGAGGTGCTGCTGTCCACCTCGCTGGGCGCCACCGAGACGGCGCCGTTCTCGATCTCCTGCACCACCTTTCAGGACAAGGCCGGCAATGTCGGCGTGCCGGTGCGCGGGCTGGTCATGAAGCTGGTGCCTACCGGCGACAAGCTTGAACTGCGCCTGAAGGGTCCGAACATTACCCCCGGCTATCTGGGCGATCCGGTCCGCACCGCCGAGGCCTTCGACGACGAGGGGTTTTATTGCATGGGCGACGCGCTGCGCCCCGCCGACCCCAAGGACTTCTCCCGGGGTTTCTTTTTCGACGGCCGTGTGGCCGAGAATTTCAAGCTCAACACCGGCACCTGGGTGGCGGTCGGTCCTCTGCGCTCAGCCCTGGTTGATGCCATGGCGGGGCTGATCCGCGATGCGGTGATCACCGGCGAGAACGAGGCCGAGTTGGGCGCGCTGGTCCTGCTGACCCCGCGCGCCGCCGCCATGGCCCCGGAAGCGCTGGAGGCCAAGCTGCGCGAGCATCTCGCCGCCCATGCCCGCGCCGCAACCGGATCGGCCACCCGCGTGCGCCGGATCATGGTCCTGCATCAGGAGCCCAGCTTCGACCGGGGCGAAGTTACCGAAAAGGGCTCACTCAACCAACGCGCCATGCGCAGCAATCATGCGGCATTGATCACCGATCTGCACGCCAGCGGCGCATCCGGCATGATCCGGGTCTGACAGGCTTGCCCGAAACAGCCCGCCACCATGCCGCAAGCCTCGGCGGGCTGAACAGGCTGCCTGTTCCGGTTGGCGCGATGCAGGCGGCATGGCTTGATGCCCGGAGCACGAGAAGCAGGCCGGGCATCAGTGCCCGGCGCAACGCCCCTCATGCGCTCGCCGTTGTGCGCCATCATCCCCAGTTCCGGCTCTGGCTTGATCGGCGGCAAACCATCACGCCGGGCAACCCGAACCAGCCCCTCGGGCACCAACTGCGGCAGCGGCGGCACCCAAAGGCATCTTGCGCTCTGTCGCGATACGGCAGCGCGCCCAGCAACCCTGGTTTTGATACTTGTGGCCAGGCGGCATAGTCGCCACTTGGCTACCCAATCGAAGCGCAATATCTTCGCTCGATGATTGTGCTCCTCATCCTCCTGATATTGTCCCTGCTCGGGGTCGCTGTAGCGCTGGTCATGCCGGGCCTCGCCGATCTCATACTGCTGGCCGGCCCCAGCGCTCTGGCCAGCCTGTTCCTGCTCGTCGCCGCATTTCGACGCGACCGCTTGCGTCGTGCGCGGGCGTTGCAGAACTGGATCGTGGTGGATGGCTCGAATGTCATGCATTGGAAAGACGGAACCCCCGAGATCGGCACCGTTCGCGAGGTGGTCGATCACCTGAGCGCGCTCGGCTTTGTTCCCGGCGTCATGTTCGACGCCAATGTTGGCTACAAACTGGTTGGTCGATATCAGCACGACGGAGAATTGGGCAAGCTTCTGGGTCTGCCCCGGGACCGGGTTATGGTGGTCCCGAAAGGGACCCAGGCCGACCCGTGGATCCTTACTGCGGCACGCGATTTTGGTGCACGGATCGTCACCAATGATCGGTTCCGCGATTGGGTGGACGCGCATCCCGAGGTGGCGGAAACGGGTCATCTGGTGCGGGGAGGGTACCGCTCGGGCGAGCTATGGCTGGATCTTGACAAGCGGCCGTGAACTTCGGGCTGAGCTACCCCCCGAAAATCGGACAGTGACGGAAGCTACGATCTGACGTTTGCTGGTCTCCAAGAACGAGGAGATCA
>ERZ869909.1188-NODE-1188-length-22141-cov-86.404097_pt1 | contig 22141 bp, 17 predicted proteins | sample MGYA00520892_ERZ869909 | MGnify/ENA primary metagenome ERZ869909 (study PRJEB32215, sample SAMEA104723947) | bioreactor metagenome | biome: bioreactor; feature: anaerobic bioreactor; material: water | place: China | collected 2015-03-12 ... | reverse complement strand
CCACCGAACGCCGCGCGCTCGACGCCTTGGACGAAATCAGGGGAAACAGGTAGGAAGTGTCAGACTCGCAACGCTAGCTGTGCGAGATGGCGTTCCCACTCCTCAAGGGCCTGGAAAAGCTGGCTCAAGCTTTCTCCCGTTAGGCCCACCAATAAAACAAGCTTTCAAAGCGAATAGCCCTGCGAAAGCGGGGCTTTTGTTTGTGCGGTGCGGGTGTTAGCGGGCTGGCCAGGCCGCGTGGCGAACGCCTGCGTGGCGGCGGATCGCGGTGATGGTTTCGATGATGCTCGCGTTTTCACGCACGGCGCGGCGCCCGGCTTCGATCACCAGATCGACCTGCGCCTCGGGCAAGGTCAGACGTGTGGGCACGCGATTCAGCGCGTCCTGCGATTCGATGTCGAAGTCGCGAAATGACAGTATCTCGACCAAGATTCGCACATCGCGACAGTTCCAGCCGCGCAGGCTGCCCCGATAACGTGTGACCTGCGCGTCAGACAACGAGCAGCGAAAGCGGATGATGTCGTCCTGCCATTGCTGCGCGGCCATGTTCAGCGCGTCAGCGCCCTTGCGAACGGAAGAGCCTATCGTGGTATGCGAAACGGCCTGAATCACTTCGGACAGGCGCGGCCGCTGAGCGCGGTTGCCCCATTCGGCTTGGGTTTCGCGCCCTGCATCGGTGATGATGAACAACAGCCGTTGCAGCCGAACCGCCTGCTGGGCGGTCAGCGGTCCGTAAGGTGTGTCAGCCGAGGCGCGTTCCAGCGCAAAGCCGGTGACCCCGATATTGTCGGTCAACCCGCCATCGAGCAGGCGCACCGTTGCCAGCCTGTCATCGCGGCGGTAGCTGTCGAGCGCGCGCGCGTGAGCGTTCAGCCGCACAGGCGCTTCGCGATCAGCCAGGGCGCGTTCCAGCCATGCGGGGCGGCGATAGCCACAATCCGGGCTGTCGGCGCTGACGTCGAGCGGGGCAAAAACCACCGGAACCGCCGCCGAGGCCGCGACAGCATCAGCGATGCGCAGTTGGTTAAGATCGCTGCAAAGCGCGGCAAAGGTGTCATGGGTAAAGATGAACGGAACGCCGTTGAAAATGTCTGACGCCGTTAGCCAGACCGTGGGCGCATCGGGATAATCAAAGGCCGAAAAGGTCGCGCCCTCAAAGAGGTTACTGTCCAACCAGTCAGCAAGACTACCGCGATCATTGACCCCGCCCGACCAGGCGCGCAGCAAATTGGCCGGTGAGGCAACAGAGGTGCGCATGCTGGCTTCGACATCCTGCACCAGAAAGCGCTCGCGGAAATCGTGGAAATCGTCGGGGCCGCGCATGCCGAAATAGGCCGCTGCCACGGCGCCACCCGAAGTGCCTGAAACCATGTGGATACTGTCAGTGACCGATCGTTCGCGCGGGACTTCATCGATCACTGCGGCATCCAGTTCGCGCAGAACGCCATAGGCGAATGCCGCAGCCCGCGTTCCACCTCCTGAAAACGAAACGCCGACCACAAGCGCCCCGTCATCGCCGAAGTCATTCATGAAATGTGTCGATTCACGCGTTGGAACCGGTGAGAGCGTATTGATCGGGCCGGTATCTGTCGCTGCGCAGGCGCCAAGCGTCATTGCCAGGGCGACGCCTGCCAAGGCAGGGTGAGAGCGCCTTCCGGTATCGGAGCCATGGCAAAAGGGCAAGCTGGGCACGTAACTGTTCCGGTCCTGGACTGGCTGCACCATCAGCGCGGCAGAGCCGTCGTGTTTGGTGCATTTTTTTTCAAGCTGCCACAGGATCTGGGGTTTGCCAAGCATTTCCATCCTATTGGTGGCGTGCCCAGGAATGACTTTGTTCTTGCGGTTTTCATCGCAGGCCCGTCTACTCAACGGGCGGCGCCCCGGCGCATTCCAGAGGGGAAGAGATGACCAGAAGTGTTTTGCACCTGAGCGATCTGTTTGGCGCATTTCTGTTGCTTGCCTGGATTGTTGCGGCGAGCGTTGTGGCGCTTTACGCGGCGTTTTTGTTGTTGCGTCTCTTCCATCACCGCTTTGACGGCGAGAATGCTGCCGTGCCGGTCGCCTCTTTCTTCGGGGCGATCACCACGATCTGGGCGCTGGTCTTCGGCTTTGTTGCGGCCGATGTCTGGTCGGCCAATTCCAGCGCCGCTGTCGCCGCCGTCGAGGAGCGCTCGGCCCTTATCCGGCTGGCCGGTATGGCCGATACCACAGCGCTCGATCTGCCCGATCTGGAGGTCGCGCTGCATAACTATGTCATTGCGGTGTCCCGGTCGGAATGGGATTCAATCGGTAACCGCGCGGCTTCCCCGGAGGCCGAGGCCGCGCTGCAATCCATCCGGCTGTCGCTGCTGGCAGCTGATGCGGCCGGGGTGTCATCGGTTCTTCTGGGCAAGATGATCGCGGATTTCGATGAATTGCAGGATGCCCGCACCAAGCGTCTGGCTATCGGAGCGGGAGATATCCAGCCCCTGAAATGGGCGCTGGTGATCATGCTGGGCCTGATGTCCATGGTGTCGATCGCCTTTGTCCACCGCGACAAACTGCGGGCCGGGCGCACCGCGCTGAAGATATTCACGGTTGCTGCTGCGGCGGCGGTCTGGCTGGTGCTGCTGCATTCCTCGCCCTATGAGGGGCCGGTGCGCATTGTCAGCAACGAGATCGCGTTCTAGTGCGATCACTGCATTGTACACTTGGGTATACGCACATTTCCTTGCAATTTCAGATCTGATCCCCGATCCTGCTTTCAAGAGGCGTCGGGCCGGTGATTTGCGGCGCGGTACGCGTGCTTGGGGGGCATTCCGGCCTCGGCAGGCGCGCGAGGGGCAAGGGAGGTCCTGTTGCAAAGAACGGATATTTCAGATCCGAATTATTTCCTGAAAGTCGTGGATTGTCAGTGGGCTTGCCCGGCCCACACCCCGGTTCCCGAATATATCAGGCTTATCGCACATGGCCGCTACAGCGATGCCTATATGATCAATTGGCAGTCCAATGTCTTTCCGGGCATTCTGGGCCGCACCTGCGACCGGCCCTGCGAGCCTGCCTGCCGCCGTGGCAGGGTCGAGGATGAAACGCTGATCGGCAAGCGCAAGGAGCCGGTGGCGATCTGCCGCCTCAAGCGGGTGGCAGCGGATTACAAGGATGACATCACTCCGCGCTTGCCTAAAGCACCCGAACCCAACGGGCGGCGCGTGGCCTGCGTGGGGGCCGGGCCAGCGGCGCTGACCGTGGCGCGCGACCTGTCTGTTCTGGGTTATGCGGTCACGCTTTTTGACCACAATCCAAAGGCGGGAGGGCTGATCCGCACACAGATCCCGAAGTTTCGTCTGCCGGAGGCGGTGATTGACGAGGAAGTGGCCAACATTACCTCCATCGGCAATGTCACCATCGAGAATCGTTGGGTTGACAGCCTGTCTGATCTGCTGGCCGAAGGGTGGGATGCCGTCTTTGTGGGCTCCGGCGCGCCCAAAGGCCGCGATCTGGAGCTTCCGGGCCGCGCTGAGGGCGACGCGAACATCCATCTGGGCATCGATTGGCTTGCCTCGGTCTCGTTCGGGCATGTCGGCCGGATCGGCAAGCGGGTGATCGTGTTGGGCGGTGGCAACACGGCGATGGATTGCTGCCGTACCGCAAGACGTCTGGGCGGGGAGGATGTGAAGGTCATCGTGCGCTCGGGCTTTGACGAGATGAAGGCCTCGCCCTGGGAAAAGGACGATGCCATCGCCGAGGATATTCCGATTCTGAACTGGCATGTCCCCAAGGCTTTCGTAGTCGAGGATGGCAAGCTGGTTGGCATGACCTTCGAGATCGTGCGCGCCGAGTATGATGACAATGGCCGCCGCAAGCTGGTTCCCACAGGCGAACCTGACCCTTTCATCGCCTGCGACGATGTGTTGGTGGCGGTAGGCCAGGAAAATGCCTTCCCCTGGGTCGAGCGCGATATCGGCCTGGAATTTGATGCGCGCTGGGACATGCCCAAGGTTGACCCGGTCACCATGCAAAGCGCCATCCCCAATGTGTTCTTCGGCGGAGATGCGGCGTTCGGTCCCAAGAACATCATCTGGGCCGTGGCGCATGGGCATGCCGCTGCAATCTCCATTCACAAGCATCTTGAGGGTGAGGATATCACCCAGCGGCCCGCGCCGGGAGTGACCGTCGCCAGCCAGAAGATGGGCATCCATGAGTGGAGCTATGACAACGACATCACGCTGGACGCGCGATTCAAGGTGCCGCATCTCGTGAAGGACCGCGCGCTGGGCGATCTGCATGCAGAGGTGGAACTGGGCTTTGACCCCGAACTGGCCTGGCAAGAGGCGCAGCGCTGCCTGAATTGCGATGTGCAGACGGTATTTGCCGCGCCTCTGTGCATCGAATGCGATGCCTGCGTTGATATCTGCCCGATGGACTGCATCACCTTCACCACTGACGGCGACGAGGCCGATCTGCGCGCGCGCCTGAAGGCTCCGGCCCTGAATACCGAACAGCCGATCTATATCGCCGACGGGCTGGATACAGGGCGCGTGATGGCCAAGGACGAGGATGTCTGCCTGCATTGCGGGCTTTGCGCGGAACGCTGCCCGACGGGCGCGTGGGACATGCGCAAATATGTGATCGAAACGGCGCAGGCGGGGCAGTGATGATGGAAAAACTGATTTCGATCAACGACTTCGTTGTAAAGTTCGCGAATGTGAATGGTTCCGGCTCGGCCAGTGCGAACGAGTTGTTCGCCCGGTCGATCCTTCGGATGGGCGTGCCGGTCAGCCCGCGCAACATCTTTCCCTCGAATATACAGGGCCTGCCGACCTGGTATGAGGTCCGCGTGTCCGAGGCCGGTTATCTGGGCAGGCGCGGTGGTGTGGACATGATCGTCGCCATGAACCCCGAAACCTGGAAACAGGACCTGGCCGAGATCACCCCGGGCGGTTACCTGTTCCATGACAGCACGCGCCCGTTGCCTGACAGCGCCTTTCGCGAGGATGTCACCGCCATCGGCGTTCCGCTGACAGCAATCTGCAATGCAACCTATACCGACCCGAGGCAGCGCCAGCTTTTCAAGAACATCATCTATGTCGGCGCGCTGTCGCATTTGCTGGGGATCGAGGCCGAAGTGATCGAGGCGCTGTTTGCCCAGCAATACAAGGGCAAGGAGCCATTGATCGAATCGAACCGCAAGGCGCTGCATCTGGGCCGCGACTGGGCACGCGACAATCTGCCAGACGACATCTGCGCGCTTAAGGTTGAACGCCGCGATGCCGTGGGCGACCGCATCTTTGCCGAGGGTAATGCCGCATCGGCGCTGGGCGCGGTCTATGGTGGGGCGACGGTCTGCGCCTGGTATCCGATAACGCCTTCGTCAGGGGTGGCTGAGGCGTTCGAGGGATACTGCAAGAAACTGCGCACCGATCCTGAAACCGGACAGGCGAAATACGCGATCATCCAGTCCGAGGATGAACTGGCCTCGATCGGTATGGTGATCGGCGCGGGGTGGAACGGGGCGCGGGCCTTTACCTCTACCTCCGGCCCCGGCGTCAGCCTGATGACAGAGTTCATCGGGCTGGCCTATTTCGCCGAAATCCCCGCCGTGATCATGAACGTGCAGCGCGGCGGCCCTTCGACCGGTATGCCCACGCGAACCCAGCAATCCGATATCTTCTCCTGTGCCTATGCCTCGAACGGTGACACCAAGCATGTGCTTCTGTTCCCCGAAGACCCGCGCGAATGTTTTGATTTCGCCGCCGAGGCGCTGGATCTGGCCGACCGGCTGCAAACCCCGGTGTTTCTGATGTCCGACCTCGATATCGGCATGAACAACCGGCTGTGCCGGCCCTTCGAGTGGGACGAAAACCGAACGCTGGATCGGGGCAAGGTGATGAGCGCTGCCGAACTGGAAGCAGGCAAGACCTTTGGGCGTTATCTGGACGTCGATGGCGACGGCATCCCCTGGCGCACAGTGCCGGGCACGCATCCCTCCAGGGGCGCGTTCTTCACCCGTGGCACGACGAAAAACGCCTATGCCAAGTATTCCGAGGAAGGGGCCGATTACGTCGAGAATATGGAACGCCTTCAGCGCAAGTTCGACACCGCGAAAAAGCTGGTCCCGCAGCCGGTGCTGCGTCAGGCTGACCGTCCCGCCAAACTGGGTGCGCTTTACTTCGGTTCGACCGCGCCGGCGATGGACGAGGCGCTTGATCGCCTGGCCATCGACGGCCAGCACATCAATGCGCTACGCCTGCGCGCCTTTCCCTTCCCGCAATCGGTGCGCAATTTCATCGAGGCGCATGAACAGGTCTTCGTCGTCGAGCAGAATCGCGACGGGCAGATGCGCAGCCTGATCGTCAATGAACTGGAGGTCGATCCGGCGCGGCTGGTGCCGGTGCTGCACTATGACGGCACGCCTATCACCGCGCGTTTCATCCGCGAGGCCATACGCAGCCATTTGTCAAAAGCTGCACTGGCCCCGTTCGAAAGGGCTGTGTCATGACCTATATCGCCAAGCCGAAACTTCATCATCCGTCACTGCCGCGCAACACTGTTGGCTTCACCCGGCGTGATTACGAGGGGACGATCTCTACCCTTTGTGCGGGTTGCGGGCATGATTCGATCTCGGCCGCCATCGTGCAGGCCTGCTTTGAGCTGTCGATCGAACCGCACCGCGTGGCGAAGCTGTCCGGCATCGGTTGCTCATCAAAGACGCCGACATATTTCCTGGGTGCCAGCCACGGGTTCAACACCGTTCACGGGCGCATGCCCTCAGTGCTGACGGGGGCGTATCTGGCCAATCGTGACCTGATCTACCTCGGTGTGTCTGGCGATGGCGACAGTGCCTCGATCGGGTTGGGCCAGTTCGCGCATATCATGCGTCGCGGCGTGAACATGACGTATATTGTCATGAACAACGGTGTTTACGGTCTGACCAAGGGGCAATTCTCGGCCACCGCCGACAAAGGCTCGACGGCAAAGAAGGGCGCGGTCAATACCGATTCCGGCATCGATCTTGCTTCAATGGCGATCCTGATGGGGGCAAGCTTCGTGGCGCGCTCGTTCTCGGGCGACAAGGAGCAACTGGTGCCGCTGATCAAGGCTGCGATCAGCCATCCCGGCCCCGCAATACTGGATGTTATCTCGCCCTGTGTGGCGTTCAACAACCACAAGGGATCGACGCGCAGCTATGACTATGTGCGCGAGCACAACGCCACCTTGAACCGGCTTGATGTGATTACCGGTGCTGACCCTATGACGGCTGATTATGCGCCGGGCACGAGTGTCATGATTGAGCAGCCCAATGGCGAGACGCTGGAACTGCACAAGGTCGCCGAGGATTATGACCCCTCGAACAAGGCCGCCGTGCTGTCCTACATTCAGGCGCGTGAAGAGGCCGGGATGGTCACTACGGGGCTGTTGTATTACGACCCCGCGCGGCGTGATCTGCACGGCCGGATGAACACCATCGACACACCACTCAACCAGCTTGACGAGCAGACGCTTTGCCCCGGCGCGGGCGCGCTGGCGCAGATCAATGAGGGCCTGCGCTAGGATATGAAACAGCCGAATGACTTTCTTGGATTTTCGCCCTTGACCCCGGCATCAGTTCTTTCTAGTTAGCCTCGCATTGTGGGCCGGTAGCTCAGTTGGTAGAGCAGCTGACTTTTAATCAGCGGGTCACAGGTTCGAATCCTGTCCGGCTCACCACATCATCAAAGGCCCGGGCCCCTCGCCCGGGCCTTTGGCGTTGCGCGAAGCGATGTTGCTTGGGGTGGCGATGGCTTTCCGGTGTACAGCGAGTTTGCACGTGACCTCTGGCAGGCTTCCGTCTGAACTGCCCCGGTGTTTCGGATGGGGAAGACATTTACGGTCACGCTTTTGTTGAGTTTTCCGATAACTCACATTAACCTTTTCGTGATTGCCGAACCGTTCACGTGAACCCCTTGTTTTTTAACTGCTGCCATCCGGAGTAATTTCATGTTCAGATCCGTTGCCAGCCGCCTTTGCGGCGTGCTGGGGGTTGTTGTTCTGGCCGCTGCTGCCAGTATTGCCGCCCCTGCTTCAGCCAGTGACAGCCTCTCCAGCGCCGCGCTTCAGCGCATGGTCGATTCCAGTTCGATCATTTCGGCTCTGTCGGAAAGTTCGGATGGCCGCGTGCCCGTCATTGTCCAGTTTTCCGCGCCAGAGGTTCCGGCGCTGGCAGCCGCGAGTGCGGCAAGCGGGTCGTCGGTGGATGACGCAGCGCTGACGGCGGCGGTGCACGGCGCGCAAAGCTCGATTCTTGGGCGCGTGCTGGAGCTGACCGACGAGGGCGCGCTTTCCACCGCCATGGCGTCTGATGTGCTCAACATCAAGCGGATGGATTTCACCCCGATGTTCGCCATCAGGGCGGATGCCGCGCTGCTGGAACGTCTGGCGGCCGACCCGACGGTAGAGCGCATTCAACTGGATGCTCTTGACGCGCCGATGATGCGAAACTCGCTGCCGCTGATCGGTATGCCTGCCGCCTTTGCCGCGGGTGCGACCGGCAACAACTGGCGGGTTGCGGTGCTCGATACCGGCGGGCGGCGTTCGCATGAATTTCTCAACCGGCAGATCGTTTCGGCGGCGTGCTACAGTTCCAACATTCCTTCGCAGGGCTCGACCAGCCTTTGCCCGGGGGGGGTACCTGAGTCCATCAATATCGCCTCTGCCGATGATTGCGACCGCGCCACTATTCTTGGCTGCGGGCACGGCACCCATGTCGCCGGAACGGCGGCGGGGTTCAACCTGAACGCTAATGGCGTAAACCCTGATTACGGCGTGGCGCGCGATGCGCGCATCATCTCGATCAACGTCTTCTCGCAGTTTTCACGCGCCAGCGGCAACTGCGGTTCGCTGGGCGCCCAGTATACCGGCGGCTGCGCACTAACCTGGACGAGCGATCAGATTCTCGGGCTTAACCGGGTCTATGCGTTGCGCGGTTCGATGAACATCGCCGCCGTGAACATGAGCCTTGGTGGCGGTACGCATTTTTCGGCTTGTGACACTGACGATCGCAAGCCGATCATAGACCTGTTGCGCGCGGCTGGCATCGCCACGGTGGTCGCAGCAGGCAACGATGGCAGCACGTCGTTCATCAGCGCGCCTGCCTGCATCTCGTCAGCCATCGCGGTTGCCAGCTCAACCAGCACCGATCAGCGCAGCTCATTCTCGAACTGGAACAGCTTGGTAGGGTTGGTCGCGCCCGGCTCGGGGATTGTGTCCTCGGTCGTCAACGCCAACAACGCCTATGAAGCCTATAACGGCACTTCGATGGCCTCGCCGCATGTGGCAGGTGCCTTCACGGCACTGCGCTCAGCGGTGCCTTCCGCCACGGTCGACCAGATCCTTGCCGCGCTGCAAAGCACCGGCACGGGGATAACCGCAGGCGGTGTCACGCGCTCCCGGATCAACGTGGACCTTGCGCTGGCAGCGCTGCGCGGCACCAATGCCACCACCACCACGCTGACCGGCCCCACCAGTTCGACACAGGGGCAGTTGGTGACCTTCACCGCAACCGTCAACGCGACAGCGGGGGGCACCCCCGCCGGCACCGTGACCTTCCGCAACAATGGCGTGACGATCGGCTCCAGAACGCTGTTCTTGGGAAGCGCCAGCTTCAGCACCTCGTCGCTGCCGGTCGGCACCAACCAGATCACGGCCGTTTATGGCGGATCGGGCACGCATTCGTCCTCAACTTCCAACACGCTGAGCCATACCGTCTCAGGTGGCGGCGGCAGCGGGCCGGTCAATGACAATTTCGCTGATCGCATTACCATTCCCGCACCGGGCACGGTGACAGGCAACAATGTTGACGCCACTGCCGAAAGCGGCGAGCCGTTTCATGCGGGCCTCTCGGGTGCGCGCAACAGTGTCTGGTGGCGTTATACGCCCAGCAGTAGCGGACAGGTGACAATCGACACATTCGGTAGCAATTTTGACACGGTCCTGGCGGTCTATACCGGCAGCGCCGTGAATGCGTTGACGTATGTCGCCGCGAATGATGATACGAATGGCCTGCAATCTCGGGTGCAGTTCAACGCGCAGGCCGGTGTCAGTTATGCCATTGCGGTGGCAGGCTTCGCCGGCGCCTCGGGCAGCATCGTGCTCAATGTCGCGGGCGGCGGTGGCGGCGCGGACCGTTCGGATGTCGAGGTCAGTCTCAGCGTTCCCAGCGGCGTCGTGCGACCCGGTGCCACGGCGCGGCTGGTGGCCGAGGTCACGTCCGACACCGGCACGCCCTCTGGCACGGTGCAGTTCAGTGCCAACGGCACGACGGTGGGCAGCGCCACGCTCAGCAGCGGGCGGGCGACGCTCAATGCTTCCTTGCCGGTTGGCAGCAACACGGTAATCGCCCATTATCTGGGAACGGCGACCCACAATCCGGGCCAGTCGCCCTCACGGACCGTCGTGGTCAGCGCGGTGATGGGGCCGGAGACAACGGTCAACCAGCGCACGCGTCACAACCAGCAGCGCCCGGCGATCTCGTCGCTGGGGCGCGCGGCGGTGGTGGTCTATGAGGACCAGCTCGTCGCGGATGGTCCCTTCGGGATCACCGCCCAGCGTGTGAACTGGGCCGGCCGACCCAATGGTGATGCAATCGAGGTGGCCCCGCCGGCGGCTGGCACGGGTTTCCCGCATGTCGCGGAAATGGCCGGTGGCAGCTTCGTTGTGGTCTGGGAGGCCGAAGGGCGCGGCGGGCGGCAGGACGTCTTCATGCGCCGCTTCCGCGCCAATGGCCGCGCCATTGACGGTATTCCGCGGCCGGTCAATGACTCGAATCAGGGCAACCAGGCCGCGCCGCGTGTCGCCGCACTTGAGGACGGTGGCTATGCGGTGGTCTGGCAATCGGACCGGGCCGATGGCGACGGCGATGGCATCATGATGCGCATCTTCGAGGCCTCGGGCGCGCCGCGGACCGGCGAGATCCTGGTCAACCGCACCACGGCGGGCGATCAGCGTGCGCCGGATGTCGCTGTGCAGCAGGGGGCCGATATCGTTGTCTCATGGGCCGGGCCGACAGCATCGGGCTTTGGTGCCTATGCGCAACGTGTCAGCGTGGATGGCGCTCTGGTGGGCAGCGAGATCGAGGTGGGGCAGGCGGGCAGCACCTTCATGCCGCAGGTCCGCATCGCGGCTCTGGACAACGGCAACTTTGCCGTTGCGCATGAGGCCAGCGAACGGCTGCACCTGCCCGGCCCCTACCGGGTGATCGTGCAGCGCCTGCGCCAGCGCGGGCCGCTGTGGGGCGATCCTGTGCCGATGGATCGGGTAATGGACGGCGACCAGCGCACCCCGGCCATAACCGGGCTGCGGCGCATGGGCCTGGTGACGGCCTGGCGGGCACCCGATGGCGCGCTGAACGGTGTCTGGGTGCAGGCGCTTGGCCGCGACGGATCGTCAATCACGGCACCTGAACAGGCCAACACCACGATCCCCGGCAACCAGTTCGACCCTGCCGTGGGCCGTGTCGGCACCACGCGCAATTTCTTCGTGGTCTGGACGGCATCGGGCACGGCAGCGGGGGATGGCACCAACATCATCATCCGCCGGTTCATGGGCCCGTGAGGCGTTGAGCGACGGACAACAAACGTACGCCGCCGCAGGTGCAACCTTGCGGCGGCGTTTTCGTTCCGGTTCAGACGTCGGGCACAGTCAGCGGTTCCAGCGGTCCCGGAATGTGCCAGCCCGCATTTGCAAGCTTCATGCGGAGTGATTTTGCAGCATGGCCTGGCAGGGGCGTCAACGGCGCGCGTAAAGGCGCAAGCCGGGGCGCGTTCAGTTCCGCAGACAACACCGCCTTGCATCCCTGGATAAGCGGATAATCGGCCAGAATGCCCCTGATCGTTGTGGCTTGCGCCTGCAACGCTTCGGCTTGCTGCGATTCGCGACCGTCGAGTAATGCGCGGATACCGTGCGGATTGATATTGCCGGTTGCCGTGATGCAGCCCACCGCCCCCAGCGCCATGGCCTTCAGCACCATGGCTTCGGATGAGGGGAACACCCGAAAGCCCGGGAAATTGCGAAGCATTCCTTCGGTATTCGCCCAGTCGCCCGAGGAATCCTTGATCCCCGGCACGTTCTGCGGATAGGCCGCGATCAGCCGCTCGATCAACGCATAGGGGATGCCGACGCCCGACATCTGCGGGATATGATAAAGCCATAGCCCCAGATCGACCGAAGCCACCCCGTCGATTACCCCGGCATACCAGGCAAAGAGCCCCTCGACGCTGGCGGGTTTGTAGTAAAACGGCGGCAGAGACAGCACCCCACCGCAGCCCAGTGAAACGGCATGGCGGGTCAGCGCAATGGTGTCACTGATCGCCGGGCTGCCGACGCCGGGCATCAGTACTTCGGCGGGAATGCCGCCTTCGACAGCGGCATCCAGCAGCGCCATGCGCTCTGCCACGTTTAGCGAGGTTCCTTCCGAGGTGGTGCCGAATACCGCCAACCCATCGGCACCATGCGCCAGCAACCAGCGGCAGATTGCCACAAAAGCCTGTGTGTCGGGCGTACCATCGGCGGTGAACGGGGTTATGGCGGGAACCAGCAGGCCTGAAAACTGTCTGGGCATGGACGCTTCCTTTGTTGGGGCAGTCGACAGTATGGCGCGCGCCACCGGTCGGTGGCAATGGCGGCCAGATCCTGCTTCAGACGCGAACCGCCCGCCAGAACCGCGTCAGTAGTGCCAATGCCGCCACCGACAGGCCCGCGATCATGCCGAACCAAAGACCCACGCCACCGAATCCAGCCAGGAAAGCCAGCGCATAGCACATCGGAATGCCGATCAGCCAATAGCTGATCGCAGCGATTATCAGCGGCATTTTGGTGTCTTGAATGCCGCGCAACAGCCCCATCGCCATCGCCTGCCCGCCATCGGCCAGTTGAAACAACGCCGCCACTATCAGGAATGTTGTTCCCAACGGCACGATGATTGCGCGCTCAGGGTCATTGGGATTGAGGAACGCGCCGACAATCAACTCGCCCGCGCCAAGAAAAACAGCCATCGCGAAAAGCGCCACTGCCACGGACAGGATCAGCGAAGTCCGTGCCGCCGCGTGCAGCCCCTCGATATCGCCGCGGCCCCGCGCCCGACCCACAAGGATGGTAGCGGCATTCGACAGACCCACATGGATCATGAAGAACATCGCCGTGATTTCAAGCGCGATGGAATGCGCGGCCAGCGCCTGGGTGCCCAGCCAGCCCATCATGATTGCCGATGCGGCGAACAGCCCCGATTCGGCCAGCATTGCCAGCCCGATCGGCAGTCCCAGCGCATTGACCTGCCGCATCGCCTGCCAGTCAGGTCGCCAGAAGCGTGCCAGCAGCGTGTAGCGGCGCAGCGCCGGCAGCCAGGCGGCATAGGCCAGCATGATGCCCAGCGTGAACAATTGCACGATGACCGAGGCCACCGCCGCACCGCGCGCGCCCATCGCGGGGGCGCCGAGATTGCCGAAGATGAAGACCCAGTTCAGCCCGATATTGACGAAAACTGCCGATACCGTCACCCACAGCACGATCTGCGTGCGTCCCAGCGCGGCAAGGTAGCTTTTCAGCACCATGACCAGAAGTGCAGGCCCCACCCCGAAGCCGACGATCGCCAGATACGCCCCGCCCAACGTTGCCACGGCGTCTTCCTGTCCCGCAGCCAGCAGGATCGGCCGGGCGAACAGAAAGAACGGCAGGACCGCCAGCGCATAGCCAATCGACAGCCACATCCCCATCCGCGTGGCGCGCCGCACCTCGGTATCGTTGTCTGAAGCCGCTGAGGTGGCGACCATCGGCATCACCGCATTGGCATAGCCCATGCCCAGGGTGAAGAAGGTAAAAAAGACCGTTGCGCCAAGCGCACCTGCCGCCAGATCCGTCACGCCATACCAGCCCAGCATCACGGTGTCGGTGATATGAAGCGCAAACTGCGCCATGTGGCTGCCGATCAGTGGCAGGCCAAGCAACAGGACGGAGCGCGCGTGAGAGCGAAAACCCGAAGCGGCGGGGGCGATCATGTGTAATATCCAGAAAAAGGCAAGCACCCGTCAAGGCTGGGCAAAGCGCAGTTATGCACCAGTATAATTCAAAGGGAAAGCCCCGGTCTCGATGCCGATCAGCGCAGCGCCAGAGCGACCGACAGAACGGCCATGACCAGCACGAGGCCAGCCAGCGCCTCGATTCCCACGACCAGCCACAATCTGCCTGACCCGGCCATACCGCGGGCGCCCCGCAACAGGCCGTCGCGACCCAGTGCGAGCGCCAATGCAAGGCCCGCCGCTACGCCCGCCGTGCCAAGCGCCATGGCATAGGTGCCCATGATGCCGACCCACAGCAGGCCCATTTGCCAGGTAAGAAGCAAAAGGATCAGCGCACCCGAGCAGGGCCGCACGGCAACCGCCGCCACCAGCGCGACCACTTCGCGCCAGTTGGCGGCACGTAACATCGCTTCAGCGGAGGGGAGGTGACGGGCTCCGCAGTCAGGGCAGGGCGCGTCGGAGGGCGGGACGGCGAAGGCATACGCTCGGGGTTTCTCGCCCAGTCGCGTCGCGGTGAGCAGCGCGCTGGCCGGGCCTTCTGCGGCATGGGGGACGGTTTCTGTCGTGGCGGGCGGCGATGATATCGCAGGATGCCGCGTGGCCCGTGCAAGCCGGGTCAGTGCGCGCCAGACCAGCCACAGTCCCACCGCGCCCGTCGCAGCCAGGCTCAGGGCGCTGAGAACCCCCCGATCGACCTGATCGATTCCCGCCCGGCCCATCCCGGCGATACCGGCCAGCACCAGAACCAGAAAAACCGCCATCGTCCCCTGCGCCATTGCCGACAGAAACCCGATCCCGGCCAGTTTCAGCAAGGGCACACGCCGCGCCACGCCATAGGCCGCCAGAAGCGCCTTGCCATGGCCGGGCCCGGCGGCATGCACAAAGCCATAGGCCAGGCACAGGCCCATCAGCCCCCAGAATGCCGTGCCCTGCCCGCCATGCACGCCGCGCAGTGACTGGGCGAGGCCGGACTGAAAGGCCGCTTGTTGCGCCAGAAGCCAGCCACCCATTGGCGCCAGAACATCCCTGACTGGCGCCGCCAGCGGCCCGGCGAGCAGTGCCCAGATCAATGCGGCGGCAACGGTGAGAAAGATGAGGAAGCGTGCCATAGTGGGGTGCTTCTAGCGCGCCGCGGGCAAAATGAGAACCGTTGGCATGGTCACAGTTGCATGGGGCGGCGGGAGGTTGCTGCCGCCTTGGCATCGGTGCGAACCGCCGCGCATACGTCAGGCAAGGTTCGGTGGCGGCGGGTCAGCTTCGGGTGAAGGTTTCGTGCAAGATCGCGGCGATTTCGGTCGCGTCTTCCTCGGTGAAGGCGTCGGGCTGGTCGCTGTCGATATCGAAAACGCCGACCAGCGTGCCTTCTGTGTCGAATACGGGCAGCACCAGTTCCGACCGGGTACTACTGGAACAGGCGATATGACCTGAAAACGCCTCGACATCGGCGACCCGTTGCACCTTGCCGGTGCGCGCCGCCGCGCCGCAGACGCCGCGTGTGAAGGGGATCACCAAACAACCGTGCCCGCCCTGATAGGGGCCGATCTTCAGGATGCCAGGCTCGGTGACACGGTAGAAGCCGGTCCAGTCAAAGCGCGGATCCGAATGATGGATTTCACAAGCCAGGGTCGCCATCAGTGCAACCGTGTCGGTCTCGCCCTCGATCAAGGCACGGATGCGTTCGGCAAGGGCGGGGTAATCGGCCATGGCAGGTATTCCTTCGCGGGGGCTGCGCTTCATCTTGCCCCAAAATACGCAGGACGGAGACCGGGATGCAATCCGTGGCACTCGCAGGGCAATCCGGTGCCAGGCTAGATCGCTGGCAAGTCTGAAGCATGCCGCAGCGCGAACAGGCCGCCGCGCCATGCTTCAGATCGTTTCCGTCAGGAACGAGTGCCGGCGTCAGTCCCCGAAACGCAGGGTGAACTGATCCTCGTGATAGCTTTGCAATGCAACGAATTCCTGCATTCCGCCCGATTCGAAGACATAAACATGCAGCGCATCGTTGTTCAGCGAGACACGGCAAAAGACATCGCCCCGGCCTTCGGCCACGCTGTCGGGGCAGGTTTCAAGGTCGATATGCGGCACCGATGCTTCGAAATCGGCATAACTGTAGGGTTCGGCGGCAAGCGGTGCTGGCGAGAGCAGAAGTGCGCCCATAATGAGGCGGAAGTATCCGGACATGGCCCTTGATCCTTGGTGCAGAGATTACGGTTCACACCGGGCGGGCGACGAAAGGGAAAACGTCGTTGGCTGGGCTGTCTAATTCTTATTGTTCTTGTCGGAAATGTAAATCCCTATTGCCCCACGCGACTACGCGCCGCACTACCGGTTTCCGTGCCCTTCGTTGTCCAGAAGTATTTCCAACGCCCGCACCAGACCCGGCGCGGCTTCGCCCAGCCGCGCCAGCATTTCCTGCTGAAAAGTGACCGCTACGGGCAGAATCCGCGCCACCAGCGCGCGCCCCTCTGCCGTCAGGCGCAATTCCAACAGGCGACGGTCGGTGCCGTGCACCTCTTTCGTGATATATCCGGCCCCCTCCAGTCGGCTGGCGGCGCGACTGACCTTGGATTTTTCCATATCTACCCGTGCTTCGATATCGCGGATCGATACTGCTCCGGTGTGGTTGAGATGCACCAGAACGCGCCATTCCGGAATGGAGATGCCGAATTCCTCGCGATAGCGTTCGGCAAAGGCACGGCTGGTGCGGTTGGCTGCCGCGCTCAACCGATACGGCAGAAACGCGTTGAGATCGAAATCATCGACGGGGTTTTTCACGAGGTCTGAGCTGGTATCTGGCATGGGTGCCTGCCTGAAGGGATTGCAACGCAGGAAACCGACCACAAAGCGGACGCGGAATCAATGCGCTTGCAACGAAGCGGTGATGAAGTCTTGACTTTGTTGCAACTGCAATGAATCTTGTCGGCAACAGCGCACCACGCCCTCGGACCAAAGAGGGCAAACCTGCGGAGGATAACCATGACCGATCACAACCTGCCGCGCGGCATGGTCCGCGCTTCCGGTAGCACCGGAACCCATGAGGGCTACATGCCCGGTTTCGGCAATGATTTTGAAACCGAGGCCCTGCCGGGCGCCCTGCCGCAAGGCCAGAACTCGCCGCAGAAATGCAATTACGGGCTCTACGCCGAACAGCTTTCGGGCACCGCCTTTACCCAGCCCAAACCAGAACGCGCCTGGTGCTACCGCATCCGCCCTTCGGTCAGACACACCGCGCGGTTCAGGAAGATCGACTTGCCATACTGGAAAACCGCACCCAATGTGTTGCCCGATGTGATCAGCCTGGGCCAGTACCGCTGGGATCCGGTGCCAATGCCCGGCGCGGGCGAAAGCTATACCTGGCTGACCGGCATGCGCACGGCCACCACGGCGGGCGATGTGAATACACAAGTCGGCATGGCCAGCCATGTCTATCTGGTCACGGCCTCGATGGTGGACGAGTATTTCTATTCGGCTGACAGCGAACTCCTGGTGGTGCCGCAGGAGGGCCGCCTGCGGTTCTGCACCGAGATGGGCGTGATTGACCTTGAGCCGAAGGAAATCGCCATCCTGCCGCGCGGCATGGTCTATCGGGTTGAAGTGCTGGAAGGGCCCTGCCGCGGATTTGTCTGCGAGAACTACGGGCAGAAGTTCGAATTGCCGGGGCGCGGGCCGATCGGCGCGAACTGCCTCGCCAACCCGCGCGACTTCAAGACACCTGTGGCAGCCTTTGAAGACCGCGAGGTGCCCAGCCGCGTCGTGGTGAAATGGTGCGGCCAGTTCCATGCGACTGAAATCGGCCACTCGCCGCTTGATGTGGTAGCTTGGCACGGCAATTATGCACCGTGCAAATACGACCTGCGGACCTATTCACCCGTCGGCGCGATCCTGTTCGACCACCCCGACCCGTCGATCTTTACCGTACTCACGGCCCCCTCGGCCCAGCCGGGCACGGCGAATATCGATTTCGTCCTGTTCCGCGAACGCTGGATGGTGGCCGAACATTCGTTCCGCCCGCCCTGGTATCACAAGAACCTCATGTCTGAGTTGATGGGCAATATCTATGGCCAGTATGATGCCAAGCCACAGGGTTTTGCGCCCGGCGGGATGAGCCTGCACAACTGCATGCTGCCCCATGGACCGGACCGCAACGCTTTCGAAGGTGCCTCGAATGCCGATCTGAAGGCCGAAAAGCTGGACAACACCATGTCCTTCATGTTCGAGACCCGCTTCCCGCAACACCTTACCGAATGGGCTGCAACCGAAGCGCCGCTGCAGGACGATTATCTGGATTGCTGGACCTCGCTGGAGAAGAAATTCGACGGCACGCCGGGGGAGAAATGACATCCGACATAGACCGATCCCCTGTTATTTCCGCTCCGTCTGATGTGACCTGAGAGGAAAAAGGCAGGGGGCTCTGCCCCCGCCGCCCTTCGGGCGACTCCCCCGGGATATTTGTGAACAGATGAAGTCAGAAACGCCGTGCCCTCTTCATCTGTTTCATGACTTTCCAGGGGTTAATGGGCCGGAAAGTCCAGCGGGGAAACGCCCCCTGACTTGGCAGGCGCAGGTGCACGGCTTGACCGGGGCGCGGGGTGAATTTAAGTAATGTATGATAAATTGATTAATGATTTCAAAGGCACGATGCCACCCATCGCCGCAGCGCTGCCCATCCAGCCGCAGGAGGCCTGATGAAGCTTTATACCTACTGGCGTTCCTCTGCGGCTTATCGGGTGCGGATCGCACTGAATCTCAAAGGGGTTGCGCGCGAGGATGTCTTTGTCTCGCTGGTAGCAGGTGAACAGGCCGCGCCACCCTATGCTGCGCTCAACCCCCAGCACCTCGTCCCCGCGCTTGAACTCGATGATGGCACCATCCTGACCCAGTCACTGGCGATCATCGACTGGCTGGACGCAACCTGGCCCTTGCCACCACTTCTGCCCGCGGATCCGCTGGCCCGCGCTCGGATACTTGCCGCCGCCCATATTGTTGCCATGGATATTCACCCGGTCAATAACCTGCGCGTCGTGCAGGCGCTTGATAGCCGGTTCTGCGCCACCACCGAGGCCCGCCTCGACTGGATGCGGCACTGGATGCGGCTGGGTTTCGACACGCTCGAAGCCAGCCTCCCCGCACCCCGCTTTGCCTTTGGCGATGCGCCGGGCCTTGCGGATCTCTGCCTGATACCGCAACTTTACAACGCCCGCCGCTGGGGTCTGGAACTGACACCCTGGCCGAAACTCACCGCAGTCGAGGCTGCTTGCCTTGCCCTGCCTGCCTTCGCCCAGGCTGCGCCCGAAGCGCAGCCTGACGCCACAGGTTGATAAAGGAACCGCCATGCCCCTGATGAAATCCTGGATTGCAAGCGCCAATGCCGCCGATTGCCCGTTTCCGCTCAACAACCTGCCTTACGGTGTCTTTTCCCATGCTGGCGGTGCGCCGCGCTGTGGCGTGGCCATCGGCGACCAGATCCTGGATGTCACTGCGCTTGAGGCATCGGGCCATCTGACCCTGGCAGACAAACTCGTGCTCGATCGCCCCGAATGGAATGCCGTCATGGCCCTGGGCCCGCAAGCCTGGCAACGGCTGCGCACCCTACTGTTCGGTTATCTGGTCGAAGGGGCGGCGCTGAAGTCGCAGATCGCCAACTACCTGCATCCGCTGGCGGGCGCGACAATGCATATGCCGTTCGCGGTTGCTGAATTCACGGATTTCTACGCCGGTCGCAACCATGCCGTCAATGTTGGCACCATGTTCCGGGGCGCGGAAAACGCGTTGCCGCCGAACTGGCTGCATATACCCATCGGCTATAACGGTCGCGCTTCGTCGGTGGTGGTTTCAGGCACGGATGTGCGCCGCCCCTGGGGACAACTGAAATCACCCGATGGCGTTGAACCCCGCTTCGCACCCTGTCTGCGATTCGATCATGAACTGGAAATGGGTGCAATCATCGGCCAGCCCTCACGCATGGGGCAGCCTGTCAGCGTGGCTGATGCCTATGCTATGATCTTTGGATACGTCCTGCTCAACGATTGGTCGGCACGCGATATCCAGGCTTGGGAGTATCAGCCGCTCGGACCTTTCCAGGCCAAGGCCACCGCCACCACGATCAGCCCGTGGATTGTCACACGCGAAGCACTGGAGCCCTTCCGCTGCGCCACGCCTGAGCGCGAAAAGCCGCTTCTTCCCTATCTTCAGGAACCGGGGCCGATGCTCTATGATATCGAACTTGAGGTTGAACTGACCCCGAAAGGCGGCACACCCACCACCATCGCCCGCACCAATTACCGCGAGATGTATTACTCCGCGGCCCAGCAGCTGGCGCACCACACCTCCTCGGGCTGCCCGATGCGGGTGGGCGATCTGATCGGCTCTGGCACCATATCGGGGCCAACAAGGGAGAGCCGGGGCAGCATGCTGGAACTCAGCTGGGGCGGAAAGGAGCCAGTTACCCTGAAAGGCGGCGAAACCCGCAGCTTCCTTGAAGACCATGATCGCCTGACCCTGCGCGGGCAGTGCCGGGGCGATGGCTATCTGATCGGCTTTGGAGATTGCACCGGCACCGTCCTGCCCGCGCTGAAAGGGCCCTACGGGGTATAAAGGGAATCGCCGCGCCCCTTCATCTGTTCCGAAATATCCTGCGGGGGTGAGGCGCGCAGCGCCGAGGGGGCGCAAAGCCCCCTTGCCCGGTTGGCCAGAGGCACCTGTCCGGTTTTCAGAGATCGCCCAGCAAGACCTCCATCAAATCGCTCTCAGGCTCGCGCAGCGGGTCGATCACGTCAAAATGGTGGCGTCCGCTGGCGGCATGCCAGGGGCAGTGCCATTCTTCCGACAAAAGGCGCGCCTGCCACAGAAAGGCCGGGCGTTCTTGCGCACCGACCCAGACAAAGACCTCGCACCCGTCGCGACGGGCCAGAAGGGCAGGGCTTTCGGTGCGGGCCTCGTCTTCGTCCAGGCGCAGTTTCTCATTCATGCCGGTACGCATGAGTGGGCGCAGATCTGCGAGGGGCGAGATCGGCACCACGCGCCTGAGCCGGGCGGACCAGAGAGGCGTCAGATCGGCGCATGCCATGCGCGCGCTCAGATGACCACCTGCCGAATGGCCGGTTACCACGATCGGCCCGTCGACCACCGCAGCGGCAACGCCGATCGCGGCTTCGATTTCGCGGGTCATGGTCCTGATGCGGGCGTCGGGGGCCAGCGTGTAGCCGGGCATCGCCACTGCCCAGCCCCGCGCCAGCGCTCCCTGGGCGAATGCTGACCAGTCGCCGGGCGCAAAGGCCAGCCAGTAGCCGCCATGGATGAAGATCATCAGCCCTTTTGCCGGACCTTCGGGCAGGAACAGATCAAGGTTCTGGCGCGCCCCGGGTCCATATGGAATGGCGGTTCGTGCGCGTGCCCCCAAGGTGGCGCGGAAAGTTGCGGATTCTGCGGCCCAACGGGGAGGGTAGCTGGCAGCGTCCGGGATGAAATCGGCATTGGCATAGGCGCGGCTGAGGTCTTCGGGCTGGTTCATCATCTTCCCCTTCTTGTGGGGGCAGAGTGTGTCATAGCTGCCCTCGCTGCAAGACCTCACCGAAATGCAAACCGGGCGTATCATTCTGGATACGCCCGGCCCGGTCAGTCGATGACTGATGATGGCCTCAGGCGGCTGAAGCTTCGACCAGCTTGTTGGCCGGTTCGGCGCGGCTGATCTCGATACGACGCGGTTTCAGCGCCTCGGGGATCTCGCGCACCAACTCGATGTGCAGCATGCCGTCAGCGTGCGTTGCGCCGGTCACCTTGACGTGGTCGGCCAGATGGAAGCGACGCTCGAATGCGCGGGTCGCGATGCCACGATGCAGATAGGTGCGCTCACCTTTTTCCTCGGCCTTGCGGGCCGACAGGACGAGGGCGTTTTCCTTCACCTCGACATTCAGTTCATCCGCCGCAAAGCCGGCAACGGCGACCGAGATGCGATAGGCATTCTCGTCCAGCTTTTCGATATTGTAGGGCGGGTAGGTCGGCTGCACCGGGTCAGCGGCGAGTGCGCGGTCCATCAGGTCGGCGATCCGGTCAAAACCCACCGATGCACGGAACAGGGGGGTCGGGTCAAAATTACGCATGGTTCATCCTCCATC